>Ga0073934_10004893_pt1 | contig 21554 bp, 10 predicted proteins | sample LarsenN4metaG_FD_76834 | JGI IMG/M metagenome (GOLD analysis project Ga0073934, IMG submission 76834) | Hot spring sediment bacterial and archeal communities from British Columbia, Canada, to study Microbial Dark Matter (Phase II) - Larsen... ...
GTCTCCAGCACGGACTTCCAATCGGTCGTCGAACTAGTCAAGGGCCATAGTGCGCGCGGCGTCACTGATCAACAGATTGCCGTTGCCGGCCCGAGCAAGAGCATTCGTCCAAGGACTGATGGACAGTCCCGTTACGTCAAGGCGATGCGCGAGAACGATGTCGTTCTCTGCGTCGGTCCCGCGGGCACGGGCAAGACCTATCTTGCCGTTGCCATGGCAGTGAATGCGCTCCGGCAAGGGTTGATTCGTCGGATCGTCCTTTGTCGGCCCGCGGTGGAAGCCGGCGAAAAGCTCGGCTTCCTCCCCGGAGATATTGCTGCCAAGGTCAATCCCTATCTGCGACCTCTACTCGATGCCATGGACGACATGATGCCGAATGAGCAGGTCCGCAAGTACATGGAGAACGATCTCATTGAGATATGTCCCCTGGCCTACATGCGGGGCCGAACGCTCAACCAGGCGGCCATCATCCTTGACGAAGGGCAGAACACCACCATTCCTCAGATGCGGATGTTCCTCACCCGCATGGGCATGGGCTCGAAGATCGTCGTCACCGGCGACATCACCCAGGTAGACCTCCCGAAGCAGACCCGAAGCGGCCTGACGGATGCCGTGCATCGACTGCGCAACATCGAGCGCATCGCCATCGTTCATCTGGGTCAAAAGGACATTGTCCGCCACCCCCTTGTACAGCAAATTGTCGAGGCCTACGACGAGGATGCCCGCAGCGGCAAACGTGCTCGCCGTCCTGCCGAAGACTGACAGTCCTTATGCTGCCTTGCGCTTCCGCTGCGATCGCAGGCCGAACAGGCCAAAGATCTCTTCCTCCGACATTCCCATGGATGCAGGGGTTCCATTCTTGTCGATCAGTTCGCTAAATAGTTGCCGCTTGCGATCGAGCACTTCGCAAATGCGGCCCTCGATGGTGTTTTGCACGATGAACCTGGTGACAAACACCGGCTCTTTCTGACCTATGCGATGGGCTCGGTTAATTGCCTGGTCTTCAATGGCAGGGTTCCACCAACGGTCGAAAAGGAAAACGTAGTTGGCGAACTGCAGGTTCAAGCCCACGCTGCCGGTGCCGTAACTCATCAGTATGAGGTGCTTGCACGGATCGTTTCGAAACGTTGACAGAACTGTCTCACGCTCGCGGGTTGGGACCTTGCCGTGATAGATCAACGGGCCAAACTCCGCCAGCTCGCGGGCGAGAATCTCCAGCGGCTCGATCCATTGCGAGAACACGATCGCTTTGCGCCCGCTGGCGGCAACTTCGGCGAGATCGGCCTGGAGCTGCTCCAGCTTGGCGCTTTGTCCCGTAAGCGGATCGAAGTTGCAGATTTGCTTCAGTCGCATGATCAATTCAAAAACATGCTGCACCGTGATCGTCTCGCCGAGTTCGTTAAGTCGAACCACGCCTTCGGTTTCAGCGAGCTGGTAGGTTTCGCGTTGAGCCGGCGTGAGTTCAACGTACGCGTCTCGAATGACCTTGGGCGGCAAGTCGCCAAGGACGTCCTCCTTCACTCGGCGCAGAATGTAGTCGCCGGTGAGCTCGGGTATGCGCTTGACGGGAACGTCGGGCGGGACATGGTCGGGCTTTATGAATGCAAAGAGGTTGATCAGGTCGTCGGGCCGATTCTCAATCGGCGTTCCGGTTAGCGCCCAGCTTCTGTCTCGACCTATGCTCCGGACGACCTGGGCCGTGCGGGCATCGCGATTCTTGATCCGCTGAGCTTCGTCGAGGACGACCACGTCGAAACGCACTGGAGACGTGGTCTGGCCAGGTGCGGGCTCGTCGCCTGTCTGCGTGGTTGTTTCTGGAGTCGGCTCGAAGTAGGCTGCGTCGCGGGTGAGGAGCTCATAGTTGACCAGCTTCAACGGGCAGTTCGACACCCTCCAGGCGATACGGCGAGCTTCGGCATCCCCCCCGATGACCTCGAACGGCACGTCCGGCGCCCAGAGCCTCAACTCGCGCGTCCAGTTAGGTACAAGGGGCTTGGGGCAGACGATCAAGGCGCTGCGAGCCAGGCCGCCGTGGAAGAGCAAACGCAGGGCGAGGATGGTCTGCACCGTCTTGCCCAGGCCCATCTCGTCGGCCAGCAGGGCGGACCAGCGCGGCATGAGGAACGCGATGCCCTCAAGCTGGTACGGATACGGCTTGAAGGGCAGCTCGAGCGACCGGCCCTCCAGGAAGTTCTCCAGGGGAGGCTGGAGAAGATACAGCAATCGCTCGCGGAGCGTGGCCGCTTCGCGCGGCAATCGCAGCCGCGTTCGCCGACTGCTGGGCTGCGTGGGCTGAGCGTTCGATTCCTCATCGGCACGCAGCCTGAGCACCTTGGGCGCTGGCCTGGGCGGTACGGCTTCGACCGGAGCTGGAAAACGCCAGCCTTCGGTGCGAACTTCAAGCGTTAGCTTGCCCAGGGAGCGGACCCAGGGGGGCTCGTCGAGAAGCCGCACGCTTCGAGCCGAGGCGTCCAGCGGCCGCGCTGCACGCTCCGCTGGCCTGCATTCGCAAGCCATGGACACATCAATGTCAATGATTTGCGGCGGCATGAGCTCCTGGGCGGACAGGAGCAAGTTGCGCCGCTCGGCGGATCGGCCGGTGGTCTGGCTCTGGCTGATTTCACGTTCCACGGCTGGTGGCCCCGAGTTTTCTCGCCTCGCCCAGAGCCTCCTTGATCCGGATGAAGGGTTCCCCTAGATCGGCCTCCTCGTCGATTTGTTCCAGCACCTGGCGAATGCTGGCCACGTCGATGGTGAACTTTGGATGGCAAACCAGCGGGCCGGAGCTGGTCCGCTTGACTTCTGCGCCGGACTGCACCAGGGCCTCGGCCCGATCGCGATCGGTCGATGCCAGCCATGCGACCGGCGTTGGCACGCTCAGACGCAGGTCCAGCAAGGGCTCGCAGTCCGTGAAGACCGCCTGGACCGGCACAGCCGTGCGCTCGACGAGCGTCTTGCCGATGAGATCGGCAAAGACGTACGGCTTCAGGGAGTTGCCATAGAGGATCTGCTGCACGCGGTTCGGCTGCACCACCGTACTGAGGCGGAACTCGAGCGGGCGGCCCCAGGAGTTCGTTACCAGGTAGCCGCCCACGTAGCCGCCCTGTCCGGAGTTTTCCTGGATGACCGTCACGAAGCCAAGATTAGGCGCCTGGTCCAAGACTGGTCCCTCCCTGGTGCTGCGCGGCGAGTCGTCCCTCGTATCTGTTCGGGAGGGGAGGCGCGGCACTTGAGTCGGACCCATTCCGCTAAAGAACGGAGCTGACCGAAGCCCCCGAGCAAACGCTCGAAAGTCCCCTGAGTGCATCGGACAGGCGATGGCTCGGGTGAAGTAGGAAGGCCGGATGGGATTTGATAGCATGTCCTCGTGTGCGGACCGTACAGTTTCGGCGAGGTAGGCAAGATGGCCGACGTTCCTTCGGGCGGGGTTCCCAAGCGATCTGGGGTTGAAATCCTCAAGGAGAATAGCCGATTCCTGCGCGGCAACATCGTTGCCGAGTTGAACGACGGAACCGATCACGTTTCCAAGGACAGCTACAATCTCCTCAAGTTCCACGGCACCTATCAGCAAGAGGACCGCGACGCTCGCAAAACCCGCGACAAGACGGGCCTCGCCAAGCACTACATCTTCATGGTCCGCTGCAAGATCCCAGGCGGCAGAGTGACCGCCGATCAGTATCTCGCGCTCGATGAACTCGCCGAGCGGTATGCCAACCACACCTTGCGTCTGACAACGCGTCAGGGCATACAATTCCACGGCGTGCTGAAGAGCCAGCTCCGGCCGATCATCCACGACATCAATCAGACGCTGTTGACAACGCTCGGCGCGTGTGGGGACGTCGAGCGCAACGTCATGTGCAGCGCCTTGCCCATCAAGGACGCCGTACACGCCCAGGTTCAGGAAGCTGCGGACGCCATCGCCGCCCATCTGGCCCCACGGTCGAAGGCCTATCACGAGATCTGGATCAACGGCAAGCCCGCGCAGGAAGCCAGCGGGGCAGGTGAAGATGAGCCGATTTACGGCAAGACCTACTTGCCCCGAAAGTTCAAGACGGGCATTGCCTTGCCTGACGACAACGACGTGGACGTCTACGCTCAGGACCTCGGCTTCATCGCCCTTGTGGAGCAGGGTCGGATCACCGGCTACAACGTGCTCGTTGGCGGCGGGATGGGAATGACCAACAGCAATCCGAACACGTTTCCGTACCTCGCCAGGCCGGTTTGCTCGATCGCCGCCGCCGACATTGTCCGCATGGCGGAGGCGGTCGTGAAACTCTACCGCGATCACGGCAACCGAGCCGACCGCAAGCGTGCCAGGATCAAGTATGTCATCGCCGAGTGGGGCGTGCCGCGATTCAAGGAGGTGCTCGAAACGTACTTCGGCGGCCGCCTGGCCGATCCTCGTCCCATCGACCTGCAGCCCATGAAGCAGCTTTATGGCTGGCACCCCCAGGGCAACGGTCGCTTCTACTACTGGCTCAGCATCGAGAACGGCCGGATCAAGGATGATGGCGATTTTCGCCTGCGGACGGCCTTGCGGAGTCTCGTTGCGCGTTGCAAGCCAGCCCTGCGCATCACCCCCATGCAAGACCTGATTCTTGCCGACCTTCCTGCCGAGGCTCGCGGCGAAGTCGAAACAACCCTGAGAACTCATGGCGTGCGGTTGCCGGAGCAGCTTAGCCTGGTGCAGAAGTTGAGCATGGCCTGCCCCGCGATTCCTACCTGTGGCCTCGCGCTCTCCGAATCCGAGCGGGCACTTCCAGGCCTGATCGACGAGCTGGAAGCCGAGTTGCAGCGGCTCGGCCTCGAACGTGAGTGTCTGGTCGTGCGCATGACCGGCTGTCCGAACGGCTGCGCCAGGCCGTACCAGAGCGACATCGGCATCGTTGGTCGGAGCGGCGACAAGTACACGCTGTACGTCGGCGGCAGGCTGCTCGGTGATCGCCTGAACTTCATGCTCCGCGATCTTGTGCCCTTCCGGCAGATCGTGCCAACGCTTGCGCCCCTTCTTGATGCGTTCAAATCGGAACGCACGCCAGGCGAGGGCTTTGGCGACTGGTGCCAGCGTCGGGGAGTCGAACACCTGCAATCGCTCCTCCCGAAAGCGGGCAGTTGAGCCTATCCTTCGGAGAAAGGATCGCCTGGCGATTTGCGAGCGCAAGTCGTGGCGAACGGCGTCATGCCTCGGTAAAATCATTAAGCCATGAGCGATCGCCGCGAATTGTCCCAGCAAATGAAGCAGGCGAAAGCCTTTCTCCAATGCGTGATCCGAAGCAAGCTGCTGACGCGCGAGCAGCTGGTGACAAGCATGCGCGCCCTGCCGCGCACGCTCTGGAGCGAGCCGGAGACCATCGCTCAGCACCTGATCGATCGCGGCGAACTGAACCGCTACCAGGCCGATCGCCTGCTGCGAGGCCACTACACCGGCCTGGTGCTCGGGCCCTTTCGCATCCTGGAGCCGATCGGCAAGGGCGGGATCAGCGTCGTCTACCTTGCCGCCGATGGCCGAACCGGAGAGCTGGTAGCCGTGAAGGCCTTTCGGCCAACCAGCTCCGCACTGGACGCACGGGCCCTCGCTCGCTTCCAGCGCGAGATGGAGCTGAGCCGTCGCCTGGATCACACCCACATCGCCTACACGTATGAAGTCGGTTGCAGCGACGGGATCCACTACCTGGCGATGGAATACGTGCAGGGCAAGAGCCTTTCCCGCCTGGTGATGGACGAAGGCCCCCTGACCGTGGGCCGGTGCGCGCGGCTGTTTGTCGAGGTGACCTCGGCCCTGGAGCACGCCCACAGCCGCGGCCTCATTCACCGCGACATCAAGCCGTCCAACATCATGGTTTCCGAAGACGATCATGCCAAGGTCCTCGACTTTGGCCTGGCCCTGGTCAAGGGAGAGCAGGAACTGGTCGAGGTCATCGGCGGCGAAGGCTACGCCGTCGGGACGGTGGACTACATGCCGCCCGAGCAAGCCCGCAACTCGGCCAAGGTGGATGAACGCTCGGACCTCTACTCCCTGGGCTGCACCATGTACTACACCCTGACGGGACGCCCGCCCTTTCCCGAGGGGACCAAGATAGAGAAACTGCGCAAGCACCTGCGCTCCCGCCCCGTTCCCATCCTGCAGCTGCGGGACGACGTTCCCTCCGACTTTGCTGCCATAGTCGCCAAGCTGATGGCCAAGAGGCCGGCCGCTCGCTACGCCTCCGCCCGCCAGGTCGAGAAAAAGCTGAGCCGGTGGGTCGACTACGACGGCTAGGTCGGCGGAGCGCAACATTCACGGCGGCGACATCGTGGCCGACTTCGCCCCGCTGCGGCCGCCTGCCAGGCTGGGGCCCTCCCGGTTCCGTTCCGCAGAGAGCGCAACAAATGCAAGCCCGACCAATTGGCCGCTTTTGCAGGGTCTTGCGGGAGTTCCAGCCCACTGGTTTCCTCCCGATGCGCAACAAATCCGGAAACTGCCCCCCGACCTCCCGCTCCCAGTGCCGTTCGCCCGCCATCGTGGGGGAGCGCAATAATTGAATTCCCGCGGAAGAGGCCCTTTCCCAGGCACGGAAGGGACTTTCCGGTCCCTGGCGTTCGCCGCCGCGCAACAAATTGCAATCGGGCCCCATGCTACACCTCACGCTCCTGGCGTCAGCTGCTGTTCGTGATGCTCGTGCAGACTTCGCCAACTTGCAGCATACCACGGCAAATGTACATTTGTAAAGTAAAAAGCGGTGCGATTTTTTGCTGGGTCATGTCCGGCATGGGCGGTGCTGTTCCTCGTTGGCTTGCATCGGGAATGGACGGACGTCTTGCCCGACGCCCCAGGCTGGACCGTCGAGTCGAGAATTCAGCAGATTCGCGCGGCGATTCATCGTCCTTTGGAGAACATGAACGTACAATGAAGGCACAGACGGAAGGCCGTCTCTAAATGCTGGATGTGGGTTGTCCCTGCGCCACACAAAAAACAAGGAGACTTCACATGCCGGATCTCATTGCCGAAATCAAGCAACTCAAGAAGCGCGAAGACGCGACTATCCTGGCCCATTACTACCAGGGCAGCGAGATTCAGGAACTGGCCGACTACACCGGCGACAGCCTCAAGCTGGCCCGCGCCGCCACCAAGGTGCAGACCAGGACGATCGTCTTCTGCGGCGTGCACTTCATGGCCGAGACGGCCAAGATGCTGAACCCCACGAAGCGGGTCCTGCTGCCCGACCTCGAAGCGGGCTGCAGCCTGTCGGACAGCTGCCCCGCTCCAAAGCTGAAGAAATACCAGGACTTTCTCCGCGCCAACGACCGCAAGTTCCAGACGGTCACCTACATCAACTCCAGTGCGGCAGTCAAGGCGCTCTCGGACTGGGTGGTCACATCCGGCAACGCGATCGAGATCATCCAGCGCGTGCCGCCGGAGTTCGAGATTCTCTTCGTGCCGGACAAGCACCTGGGCAGCTACCTGGAAGAGGTCACGGGCCGCAAGATGATCCTCTGGGACGGCGCCTGCATGGTGCACGAGATATTCAGCGTGCGCGATCTCCTGGAGATGAAGCGCAAGCTGCCGAACGCCGTGACGGTGGCCCACCCCGAGTGCCCTGCCAACATCAGGGAGCACAGCGACTTTATCGGCGGCACGGAGGCCATGCTGAAATACATCGCCACGCTAAAGCAACCGACTGACATCCTGGTAGCGACCGAGGCCAACATGATGTGGCAAATGCAGCACAACTTCCCGCAGCACCGCTACCATCCGGTGCCAGGGATCACCTGCGCCTGCAACAAGTGCCCCCACATGGCCCGCAACACCCTGCAGAAGCTGCGCGACTGTCTGGCCAACGGCTATCCAGAGATTACCTGGCAGCCGGAGTTTGAACGGGCCCGTGAGGTGCTGGAACGGAGCCTGCTCAACGAACCGGCCCGCGTGGTCAGCGGCGACTGAGTAGGGCAGCCGTCGGCTTCGTCAGAATCTCCTGTAGCCCAGTCCAAGCTCCGTGAGCAAGAACGCGTAGGTGAACGCCGTCTCGCGGAGGGCCTCGTAGCGTCCCGAGGCTCCGCCATGCCCCGCGGACATGTTGGTCTTCAGCAGCAGCACGTTGCGATCGGTCTTGAGGGAGCGCAGCCTGGCGACGAACTTGGCCGGTTCCCAGTACATGACCTGGCTGTCGTTGAGCGAGGTCTCCACCAGGATCGCGGGATAGTTCCTGGCGGCCAGGTTCGAGTACGGGCAGTAGCTGCGCATATAGGCGTAGGCGTCCTGTTCGTTCGGATTGCCCCACTCCAGGTACTCTTGCGTGGTGAGCGGCAGAGTGGGATCGAGCATGGTGTTGACGACGTCCACGAAGGGCACCTGAAGCACCGCCGCACGGGCCAGGTCGGGCCGAAAGTTGAGCACGGCTCCGATGAGGAGTCCGCCGGCGCTGCCGCCCATGATGGCCAGCTTGTCGCTCGACGTGTACTTCTGGGCGATCAGGTGCTCGGCGGCCGCGATGAAATCCGTGAACGTATTCTTCTTGAGCATGAGCCGACCCTGCTCGTGCCATCTCTCTCCCAGGTCGCCCCCGCCGCGCACGTGCGCCTGGGCGAAGATCATCCCCCGATCGAGCAGGCTGATCCTGCCGCTGTCGAAATCGGTCGGCAAGGCGAGACCGTAGGCCCCGTAGCCGTAGAGCAGCAGCGGGGCAGGGCCCTTTGTCCGGACGTCCTTGCGGTAGACCAGCGAGATGGGGATGCGCGTCCCGTCGGCCGCCACGGCCTCGAGGCGTTCCGAAGTGTAGCGCGACGCTTCGTAGCCCTTGATCTCGGCCCGTTTGAGGAGCTTGCGCTCCTGCGTCCGCATGTCGAGCGACCACACTTCCGGCGGAGTAACCATGGATTCGTAGTGAAAGCGGAATTCGTGAGAGTCAAACTCCGGATTGACGCCAGCCGACACAGCGTACATCGGCTCGGAGAACTCAAGCTTTCTCGTGGCGAGCGTTCGCGGGTCGAGTTGAACCAGCTCGGTGATGCCGCCGCCCTGGTAGGTCAAGATGGCGTGGTCGGCGAACAGTTCAACATCCTCCAGTCGAGCATCTGCCCGCTCGGGAACGAGCCGCTTCCAGTTGGCGGGGGCGGGATCGGTCAATGGCGCAGCCACTAGCCGAAAGTTCCTGGCGTCCTTGTTGGTGCGCAGCCAGAAAGCATCGCCGTGGGAGTCGGCGTAGTATTCGTGATTTTCCTCGCGCGGCAGGATGACTTTCCATGGCGAGCCCGGCTCCCGTGCGGGCAAATAGCGGACTTCGGAAGTCCGCGAGCTGGCCGACGTCAGGAGGAGATACCGGCGGTCCGACGAGCGTCCCACGGCGATGTCGTAGCGGGGATCCTTCTCTTCGTAGATCAGCTCGTCACGCGGCGTCCCAAGTACATGGCGAAGCAGCCGGTACGAACGCTTGGCTTCGTCTTCGACGACGCAGAAGAGCGTCCGATTGTCGGCTGCCCAGGCGATGCTCGTCACCTTCTCCATCTGGTCGGGCAGGAGCTTTCGCTGGCGGAGGTCCTTGACCTGCAGCACGTACTCGCGGAAACCCGTGAAGTCGATGGTGTATGCCAGCAGCCAGCCATCGTCGCTGACGTCCATGTCTCCCAGGGCGGCGTACTCCTTGCCCTTTGCCAACTCGTTCAGATCCAGCATGATCTCCTCGGCAGCTTCGAGGGTCCGATGCTTGCGACAGTGGATCGGATACTGCCTGCCTTGCTCGGTGCGGGTGTAGTACCACCACTCGCCGCGGCGGTAGGGCACTGAGGAATCGGTCTGCTTGATCCGGCCCAGCATTTCCGAATAGAGCCGTTCCTGCAGCGCCTCGGTGGGCTTCATGACGGCCTTGGCGTAGGCGTTCTCTGCTTCGAGATAAGCGCGCACTTCGGGGTTGTCGCGCTCGCGCAGCCAGAAATAGTCGTCTTGCCGCGTCTCGCCATGGATGGAGGTTGGATGAGGGATGCGCCTGGCGATTGGCGGCTTCGCAACGTCAGGATCAAGCTGGGCAGGGACTGCGGGGGCACATAGCAGTACGGCGAGCAGGGGCAGTGTGAGTCGCATGCCAGGTCACTCCGAGCAGATTCCTGGGGCGAACGTTCGAGCTTTTCGTTTGAACGCCATCCAGGCACTGCCCAGAATAAAGGACATGGCCGCAAGTTGCCAATTATTGCTGGCACTCCTGTTTCCGCTGACGGGTCAAGCGGGCGGAGCAGAGCCGCCGGGCAATCGGCACGAACTTCGCCACACCGTGGGAGCGATGACGCTCGCCTACTCGCCCGACGGCCAGCATCTCGCCGTGGGGTATCGCGACGGCACCATCTGGCTGTGGGAAACCTCGACGGGAAAGCGCGTTCGGCAGATTGGCCAGCATCCCAGGCAGGTCTGGACGGTTGCCTTCAGTCCCGATGGCCAGACGCTGGTGTCGGGCGGCCAGGCCGATCTCCTTCTCCGCGTCTGGGACGTGGCCACGGGCAAGGAACTGCCACCGTTCCTGGGCCACCGTGGCGGGATAGTCCGACTCATCTTCTCGCGCGACGGGAAGACGCTCTACCTGGCAGGCGGCTCCTGGGATCCTACCATCCGCGTCTGGGACGTGGCCACTCGAAGTGAGCTGAAGGCCTTGCGAGGGCACACGGATTACATCGATGACATGGCACTGTCACCAGACGGGACCCGGCTGGCCTCGGCGAGCCAGGACGGTTCAGTCCGCTTCTGGGACCTGACCACGGGGCGCGGGCTCCAGCTGTTCGTCGTCCAGGGCGGCATCAACAGCTGCGTCGCCTACTCTCCCGACGGCAGGTTTATCGCCACGGGGAACTCGGACAATCAGATTCAACTCTGGGAGACGGCCACGCGGGTCCAGCGAATCGCCTTCACTGGCCATCAGGGATTGCCCCAGGCACTGCTTTTTGCCGGCGACGGCCGAACGCTCATCAGCGGCGCGCACGACGGTACCGTGCGATTGTGGGACGCCTACACCGGAAAGCAGCGCCGCATGATCCGTGCTCACCAGGGAACCGTACGCAGGCTAGCCTTTGCACCGGACGGCGTCACGCTGGCTTCGGCCAGCGACGACGGCGTCGTGCGGGTGTGGGACCTGTCGAGCTGGTTGAAGGAGAGGCCCATCGAACCGCTTACCCACCGTCCGGAGGTGCTCGGCGATCATTTTCAGGCACTGGGCAGCGAGGACGGCTTCCGGGCTCATCAGGCCGTGCTGGCTCTTGCAGCGTCGCGGCGGCAATCTGTGCCCTTGCTGCGGGAGCGCTTGAAGCCGGTGCAGGCGGTCGAAGCCCGCCAGGTGCAGCACTTGATCGCTGAACTCGACAGCCCCAAGTTCAAGGCTCGGGAAAAGGCCTTCGAGGCGCTGGCTCAGGTGGTCGAGTCTGCCGCTCCCGAGTTGCGCAAGGCGTACGCGGAAAGCCACTCGCCCGAGGCCCGCCGCCGGTTGATGCACTTGCTGGATCGCTTGGATCCCGTGCATGATGCGGACCGACTTCGTATGCTTCGCGGCATCGAAATCCTGGAGCTGGCCGGCACTGCTGAGGCCGCACAAGTCCTCGAGAGCCTGAGCCGCGGCGCGCCCGCGGCCCTGGAGACGCGCGAGGCGCTGGCGGCCCTGGAGCGACTCCGGCGGCGTCGGCCGGCCGCGCCTTGATATGCCTCGAATCTCCGTTGCTCCACAACGAAACGACCTCACGCCCGGTCGCCCAGGCGTGAGGTCAGGAGAGTCCAGCAGGCTCAGCGGCGGTCTTAGAACCGCACGTTGAGCTGGACGATGCCTTCCACGTCGAACGGCTGGACGTTCAGAGGCACGGCAGCACCGACCGTGAGGGTCGAGCTGTTCATGATTCCGAAGTGCACGCCGCCGGTCATGATCAGCGACTGGGACATCAATACGTTCTGGTCCGTGCTGACGACGTAGCTGATGCTGCCAGGGCTGTCCTGGAAGTAGTCGAACTTGCCGCCGTTGGTGAGCGGCGTGTTGAGGTGGAACTCGACCGTCGGCACGATGCTCGTGAGCCAGGTCGGCATCAGGCCGCCCAGCATGGAGCAATCGCCCCAGCAGCCCATGCCGCAGCAATCGCCGGCGCCGGCGCAGCCGCCGTAGCAGCCGTTGCTGCCGCAGCCGGCCCCGCCGCAGCCATGCAGACCGGGCACGCTGCCGTACAGGTAATAGCCGAAGCCGATGTCGCTGAAGAGGGTGATGACGTCTTCTTTGTTGTGGGTTGGGAAAGCCACCGAGAAGAAGCCGTGGACGTACCAGTTATTCCCAGTCCACAGGTAGCCGACGAACGGCTGGAGAATGCCGGAGTGCTTGTCCTGGAAGTTATAGGTGCTGAGGTCAAAAGCCTCGATGCTGGGGCCGGTCGGGATCGTGACCGCCAGACCGAACGTGCAGAGCTTGTGCTGAACGCAGCAGCCCATGGAGGCCTTGAAGATCAGGGTGATGTCGCCCAGTTCGCTATCTTCAAGCTCATCCACGAGGGGCACGGCGACGTCGAAGCCGTTGTCGGCGTTGGGCTGGATCAGCGTCCGGCCGTTGTAATTGGAGCTGAAGAACGGAGCCCGCAAGCCAACGGACGCGTGCCCGTTCCAGAACGTCTTCTCGAAGCCGACCGTGAGCCGGTGCAGGTCAATGCCCTCGACAAACGGGGCAATGTCCGGATAGTTGCCGCGGATCTTGAAGTAGTTGTAGTTCAGGAAGACGCGGTCCTGGGGCTCCGGGCTTTCGTTGTCGGCGATCTTGTAGGGGCCTCGGCTGAGGATGGGCAAGCCACTGAGCGCAATGGCGGGATCGCGATCGCCGGTGGCCGTGTTGTAGATCACCACGGGAACGGTGCGGAGGTAGTAAGCTCCGAGGAAATCACCGATCATGCCTGGCATGCCGCCTCCGCCGCCGCTGGCCAGGCCGCCGCCCATGCCGCTGGCAGAGTCGAGCCCGCCGTTCACGTTCATGGCGGGAGCCGAGCCGTCCGGAGCTGGCGCGGGTTGGCCGTTGGCCGTGACGCCCGTCGGCAGGGCCGTCGCTGGGACGCCTGCCGGCTGGCCTGCCTGGTCGCGCGGGCAGTAAGGCGAACTGAGCGAAGGGAACGGCGAGTAGGCCGGGGCGTCCTGGCCCCAGGCGGATGGTGCGGCCAAGGCCAGCACAAAGCCCAGACCGCAAAGGGACCGCGTTAATCGCATCGGACTCTCCTTAGTCAAAAGCGCTTCCTGCTTCCGGAAGGCGGACGCACCGAAGGGCTGGACCTTGTGCAAGCCAGGCGCCTTCCGAAACCTCCACAAAAGCGGCACAGGCGAGGGATCGCGCCAATGCCGCAGAATTGGCATGTTCCTCTTATCGGAAACAGCCGCTACTCGGCAAAGGTTCGATTCACTCGGAATGTTGAAAGCCCCTGGAAACCGCGCAAACTCTGCAGGCAGCAGGCGAGCGCGGTTCAGTCCGTGGGAAAACGGGAAGGCCCACGGCTGGTTGCCGTGGGCCCTGTCAAGCTTGGCAGTCTGTTCTGATGTTTCTCCCAGGCGCGGTCCTAGAACCGCACGTTGAGCTGGGCGATGACGCCGACGTCGAACGTGCCTGGGCCAGTGATCGGCGTGCTCAGACCCAGGGTCAAGGTGCTGGCATCGTAGAAGGGCACGTGCACGCCGCCGGTGAAGATCAACTGATCGACAACTCCAATCGGCTGGCGGAAGAGGTCGCTGCCTTCATTGAGCGGTCCGTAATAGTGCAGTTCGAGCGTCGGGACGAGCCACTCCGTGCACAACCAGCCGACGCCGCCGCTGGTGAACCAGACGTAGACGTCGTCGCTTTCCACGGGAATGCTAACCGACGAGAAGCCGTGGACGTAGAGATGGCCAAGATCCAGGAACCAGCCTACCCAGGGCTGGAAGATGGTCGTGTTGATGCCGCGGCCAACCTGGTTGAAGACAGGCTCGTGAGCATTGTAGGCCTTCACCTCGGGAGAGGTGGGCAGAGTAACGACCAGGCCGCCGGAGAGCAAATTGTTGCTTTGGCAGTCGTAAGCCAGCACCGTCTTGAGGATGATGCTGATGTCGCCGATGGTGTTCTGGTCGAGACCCTCGGCAATCTGGAATACGGGGGCCTCGGCGCTCGTGGGCTCCTTCTGCTGAAGCTGGAAGAACGGCACCCTCAAGCCGACGGACGCCATGTTGCACCAGAACGACTTCTCAAAGCCAAACGTCTCGTAGAACGCATCCAGCCGCGAGATCAGCCGATAGTCGCGAATCAGAGCATTCTCCGGCACGCGCGAGAGCGCTTCCTTGTTGACGTTTGTGTACCAGTTGAACGTCAGGAAAATTCGGTCCTGCGGCTGAGGGCTTTCGTTCTCGCCGATGTAGAACATGGCTCGTGAGGCTACAGGCGCGCCAGCGAAAGTCTCAGGAAAGATGGTGCCGTCGCCCAGGAATTGCACCTGAATGAGGCGCGTCGTGGAGTACGGGATGCAAGGCCCGATCATGCCAGGGGCCGTGCCTGACGGTCCGCCGGCCATGCCATCGCCACCCATGTCGCCGCCGTCGATTGTCGGCATGCCGCCGACGCCGCTCGCCAGGCCCGAGCCGAGGTCGCTCGTCGAGGGGAGCCCCGAAGGACTGGGCTGGGGCGTCTGCGTGCTGGGCTGAGTCTGCGTGCTGGGTTGGCTTTGCGTGCTGGGCTGGCTTCCACTCTTGTCATCGTCCGTCTTCCTGGGCTCAACCGCCTTGGGAGCGGGGAGCTCCGGCGCCGGTTCCTTGGCATTCGGGTAAGGCGCTGGAGGCAGCGGAGCGGGCGGCTTCGCCTTGGGCTGGAGATCCGGCGGGCAGTAGAACGGCGGCGTGGCATAGGGTGCGCCAGGCAAGTAGTTGCCCTGGACTCCCATCACGGGGCCGTAACCTGGCCGCATGGGGACATTCCAGGGTTCGGCGGCCATCCCCTCGCTTCCCGCCAGGGCCAAGCAGACGCCCAAACTGCACATTAACCCCTTCAGTCTCATCGGGACACTCCTTGTCAGGAAGGCACTTCCCTAAAGAGGTTTTTGGCCCACCTATCCTGCTTCCCTTGTTCGCGCATTCCCAGCCCCGCGCTGACCCGCGCCGTCGGTATGTCCGGAGTTATCGGCAGGACCGGCATAGATTGTTCAGTTGGAGATTCTTTACCAGCGATTTCTTGCCTGCGGATGTCAGTCCGCAGAGCTGGGTGCACTGCGGCAAGCGGAGGAGGAGCGGCGGACGCCAGATCGTTCGCGCCTCGGTTGATTTCAAGCCCTGCGAATGTATGCTAACCGGGGTTGAATGGGCAAACTTTGCTGCTCGAGGCCTTGAGGGTTCCAATGGCAGGACGTCGATTCCGTACCTTTACCGTGATGCCTCATCTCCCGCCGAGGCTCCAGCCCCTGCAGAAGATTGCCTACAACGTGTGGTGGTGCTGGAATCACGAGGCCCTGTTCCTTTTCCGACGGATCGACGAGGAACTCTTTGAGTCGCTTGAGAACAGTCCGGTCAAGCTCCTGAGTGCCATTGCTCAGTCCCGCCTGGAGGAACTGCTCGAGGACGACGGATTTCTGGCGCACATGGATCGCGTGGCCGCGGCACTGGACAACTACATGACCGGCCATACCTGGTATCAGGAGGCCTTCGGCGGCGAGCGGGCAGCCAGCGACGATCCCAGGCAAGCCAGGGAAGCCGCGAATAAGTCGAGACCCGACCTGCGGATCGCCTACTTCTCGGCGGAGTTTGGGCTTCACGAGAGCATCCCTATCTATTCGGGCGGCCTGGGCGTGCTGGCTGGAGATCATCTCAAGTCGGCCAGCGACCTGGGTGAACCCCTGATCGGCGTCGGCTTGATGTATCGCCTGGGCTATTTCCGCCAGTACCTGAATCAGGACGGCTGGCAGCAGGAGCGCTATCCCGAGAACGACTTCTTCAACTTGCCCCTGGTGCCGGAACTTGGTCCCGATGGCAAGCCTGTCGTCGTTCGCGTGCCGTTCCCAGGCCGCGACGTCCACATTCGCATCTGGCGAATCCAGGTGGGGCGGGTGCCCCTTTTCTTGCTGGATACCAACGTGCCGCAGAACTCGCCGGAGGACCGCGAGATCACCGGTCAACTCTACGGCGGCGACCAGGACATGCGCATCCGCCAGGAAATGATTCTCGGCATCGGCGGGATTCGTGCCTTGCGTGCGCTGGGGCTTTCGCCGACCGTTTGTCACATGAACGAAGGGCACTCGGCGTTTCTCGGATTGGAGCGAATCCGTGTGTTGATGGAGGAGAAGGGCCTTAGCTTCGACGAGGCGCGCGAGGCGGTCACGGCGGGGAATGTCTTCACCACGCATACGCCCGTCCCCGCTGGCAACGACCTGTTTCCCCAGCACCTGATCGATCACTGGATGGGGGCCTATCTCCACCAGTCCAAGCTCGACAAGGGAGTCGTACTCGCTCTGGGGCGACAGAATCCCAACGATCACAATGAGCCCTTCAGCATGACCGTGCTGGCGCTGCGGCTAGCTAATGTCAGCAACGGCGTGAGCAAGTTGCACGGCTCAGTTTCCCGCAAGATGTGGAGGGGCCTCTGGCCTGAGCTTCCCGAGGCCGAGGTGCCCATCAGTTCCATCACCAACGGAATTCACACGCAGACCTGGCTGGCCCCCGAACTGGCCCAGCTCTTCGATCGTTACCTGGGCACTGCCTGGCGCGAGAAGCCAGGCGATCACAGCATCTGGAAGCGCGTGGACAACATCCCCGATGCCGAGCTATGGCGGACGCACGAACGCCGCCGCGAGCGCCTCGTGGTGTTTGCCCGCAAGCGGGTGCGTTGGCAATTGCAGCGACGCGGCGCACCTCCCGCCGAGATCAGCCGAGCCGAGGAGATCCTCGATCCCGAGGCCCTCACGATCGGCTTTGCTCGCCGGTTCGCCACGTACAAGCGCGGCAACCTGATCTTCCGGAATCTCGAGCGCCTCACCGCCATCATCAACAACAAAGACAGGCCAGTGCAGATCATCTTCGCCGGCAAGGCCCATCCCCGCGACCACGGCGGCAAGGAGCTGATCGCCGAGATCATTCACGTGGCCCGCCGTCCGGACCTCCGCCGCCGCGTCGTTTTCCTGGAAGATTACGACATGGCCGTGGCACGCTACCTCCTGCAGGGCGTGGACGTCTGGCTCAACAATCCGCGCCGGCCGCTGGAGGCCTCGGGAACGAGCGGAATGAAGTCGGCGGCGAACGGCGGCATACAGCTCAGCGTGCTCGACGGTTGGTGGGTGGAAGGCTACGCCCGCGACAACGGGTTCGCCATCGGCGCTGGCGAAGAGTACGCGGACCTCAATTACCAGGACGACGTCGAGAGCCGGGCCATCTACGACCTGCTCGAACAGGAGCTGGTGCCGGCGTTCTTCAACCGCGGCAGCGACGGCGTGCCCCGCCACTGGGTCCGCATCATGAAGAACTCGATGCGCTCCCTCTGCCCCGTGTTCAATACAAATCGCATGGTGGAGGATTACATGCGCATGGGCTACTGGCCGTCGCACGAACGCTTCCTCCTCATGACGGCAAACAACAGCCAGCCTGCGAAGTCGCTGGCTTCCTGGAAGAAGCAGATCGAAAAGCACTGGGGTGAGATCAAGGTCGAACTCGTCGAGGCCAAGGGGGCCGACGGCGCCGTGGTCGGCCAGCAGCTCCCAGTGGTCGCGAAGGTTCGCCTGGGCGCGCTGAGCCCGCAGGACGTCGAGGTGCAGCTCTTTCATGGGCCGGTGGATTCGCTCGGCGAGATTGCCAAGCCTCACGCTATTCCCATGTCCCCAAATGGCAGTCCTGAGAATGGCCTGTTTGTGTATCATGGGGCGATTCCGTGCACGTCAAGTGGCCAGCACGGCTTCGCAGTACGGGTGCTGCCGAAGCACGAGGGGCTGAGCAATCCCTTCTCGACCGGGCTCGTTGCCTGGAGCTAACGGCTACCGGTCGATCAACGGCTGGGTGCAACGCAGGTAGGCCAGCAGGTCCCGCACCTGCTGGTCCGTGTAGGGCTTGAGCAAGCCTTCCGGCATCAGTGACGTCTTCCTCGCCTCGAAGGAGTCTATTTCGCTCCTTGGTATCGGCACGTCCTTGCCGTCATCGCCGCGGAGGACGACCACCTGCGGATCCTGTTCAACCAGGCAGCCCACCATGGTGCGCCCATCCCTGGTCAGCAGGACGTACGTTGCATACCCCTCGCGAATCTCTGCATTGGGATGAACGATGCTGAGCAGCATGGTTTGCAAGTCCGACCGATTGTAAGCAGTCAAGTCTGGGCCCACTCTCCCACCTTCGCCAAATAAAGCATGGCACTTCCCGCAGTGCTGCTGGAACAGCGACCGTCCGTGCTTGGGGACGCCGGAGCCGGCCTGCACAACCTGCGAGAGTCGTTCGATCTCCTTCTGAAGATCTGCTGGCGCAGCAGGCGATAGATCGCCCCAGAGCTGACGAACCACGGCCTGGAACGCATCGTCGCGGAGCAGTCCAAGCCGCTGCACGCTTTCGCGCGGGACGCTCTCCTTTGCCAGTCGGCCCGCCGCGACCGCTGCCAGGAGTTGCCGAGCATGTTTGGTTCTGCTGGTGAGCAGCGACCAGGCGAGTGGGCGGACGTCGTCGGTCATTTGCGGAATCGCAGCAAGGATCGCTGGAGCGATATCTGGGTCGTCGTAGCGCTGCAAGGCCAGCAATGCCGCGCCGCGAACGGCGCTGTCCGGGGAACCGGTTGCCAACTTGAGAAGCGTGCCCAGGGCTTTCGGCTGATGGACCTCCCCCAGGATCTGAAGGTACTGAACTTGCCTGCTTTTCTCGGCCCGCTCATCCTGGAGCACGCGCAAAGCCTCCTCGAACGCCTCCTCCTTGCCTTGGCGGAGTGCGATCGCCAGGGAGTACTTGCTGTAGCTCGCCACTGCTTGTGCAAGCTCTGGCGGCAGCTCCGGAAAGGTCCGTCCCGAGAAAGCCGCCTCGAACCCAACAAGGAGCAGTTTCGCATCTTCAGGGTTTGGACACAGCTTCAGCAGCTTGGCGCAGGCTTCCAGGTCCTTGCGCTGACCGGGTCCAGCCAGGCGGCGCATCAGCCTCTCTAGCAAGAACCGCCGCACGACGGATCGTTGCCATAATTCGCTCTCGGCAAATAGTGCGAGCACCGCGTCGGCATGGTTGGCGACCTTCGACTCGATGGCCCACCACAGCAGCAGCGGAACGTGGGGATCTTCCGCATCCTCGTCATGGTCGAGCAGAGGACGGACGATGCCGAGGCACGCATCGACAGGCAACCTGCGGGCCGAGCAGGCCAGTTGACTTCGTACGAAAACCGACGGCTCCGTTCTGGCCAGACGAGCGAGGGCCGAGCTGGTTTCCCCTGCGACCTTGCCCTGGTCGCACAGGAGACGCACCGTCCACAGGCGCACCTGGGGATGGCGATGCAACAATAGCTCGCGGGCCCTGGCTTCATCGAGTCCCCCGCTCAGGTGAAGCCCCCAGAGACCCGCTAAAGCAAGTCGCTCCGTCGGGGAATTCAGCAACTGGTTGCAGGGGCCGATCGCCGCCTGGTCGTGCCGATCGCCCAACAGCCGCAGGGCCGTATCGCGATGCCAGCGGTTGGGATGTTCGAGAAGCTTGACCAGTTCGGGCGCGGAAAAGGCGGCCAGGTCTTGCGGTGATCGATGCAGAGCTGAGGTTCCGGTCAAGCGATAGACGCGGCCGTTGGACTTGTCGATGCGTCCTTCGTGGTTGCGATAATGATTGCACTGGTCGTCGTACCAGTCGGCGATGTAGAGGGCTCCGTCCGGACCGTGCTTGATATCCACGGGAGTGAACCAGGGATCCGTCGTCTTGACTGCGTGGCCGATGTCGCGGGTTTGAAAGGTGGAGCCGTCGGGCAGCCGTTCGCTCAGCACCACGTGGTGCAACAACGGGGCTACTCCAAAGAGGCGCCCTCGGTAGTGCTCGGACAGAGCATCGCCGTCATAAAACGTGAAGGCGTGAGTGAAGCGTGGCACTGCGTTGTGGCGCATCGGCGGGAAATAGCCGAAGGCGTAGGGATTGGACAGCGGCCCATGCTTGGCGAAGCCCTTGAGCGAGTACCCGCCCTGGACGTAGTGAAAGCCTCGCGTGTCTCCTCCGTTGTGCCCCGAGAAGGTACGGCCGAAATTGTCGATTTCGACGCCGAAGGCATTGCCGCCGCCCTCGGCGAAGATCTCGTACTGGCGTAGTTCGGGATGATACCGCCAGATCAATTGCCCCATGGACCGCACAGGAGGGGCATCGGTGCCGTGTTTTCTCACGTTGGCACTGACCGTGCTGCCCTGCGCCGCGTAGAGCCAGCCGTCCGGCCCCCAGCAGAGGCTGTTCACCACGGAGTGCGTGTCCTCCAGACCAAAACCGGAGAGATGGACTTCGGGATCGCCGTCCGGCACGTCGTCGCGGTCCGCATCGCGGTAGAACAAGAGGTACGGAGGATTAAGCACCCACACGCCGCCGCGCCCGTGGGCCACAGCAGTGACGATATTGAGTCCTTCAAGAAATTTCTTGTGCTTGTCGAAGACGCCATCGCCATTAGTGTCTTCGTGGATCGAGATGCAGTCTTCGCCGCGAAAGTGCTGCGGCGGCGGAGGCGGAACTCGGTCGTACACTGCTCGCCAGACGCCGTCGCGGCTGAGCATGCGCAGCCCCGCGGGATGCGGATACTGGAGGTACTGCACCACCCACATCCTGCCGCGCTCATCAAAGCTGAGGTGCACGGGCTGCCGAACCTCCGGCTCGGCGAGTACCAACTCGATCCTGAGATCACTCGGCGTGCTGAAGAGCCGGAGGGCCTCCGTTGGGGAGTGCGGACCGCTGGGAGCGGAGCCGGCGAAGAGCGCTCCCGTGGCGGCCGCGAAGACGAATACTAGGCGCAAGTGCGTGTGCATGAACGCGATTCTATCACCACGCCGAGAAGCTGCGAAGCGGATTGCAGCACGTCTGGCCCTGTCCTCTACTCGCCGATCGGTGATGGAAGCATAAACCAACCCCGTCGGCTGCTCATGCGGTTCGAGCTGGTAGTAGTCTCGATTTCGGCCAAGCAACAGGCGAGAGAAGATGCCCGAAGCGACTGTCTGGGACAACCCCCTCGTGGGCAGGTACGCCAGCAGCGAGATGGCTGCCCTGTGGAGTCCACAACGCAAGTTCAGCACCTGGCGACGGCTTTGGGTTGCCCTGGCAGAGGCCCAGTTTGAGCTGGGTCTGACCACGGACGATGGGACCACGTCGCGGATCACCGAAGCTCAGATATCTCAGCTTCGAGCGCACGTTGACGACATCGACCTGGCAGCGGCCGAGCGTTATGAGCGCCGCTTTCGCCATGACGTCATGGCCCATATCCACGCGTTTGGCGATTGCTGCCCGGACGCCCGCGGCATCATCCACCTGGGGGCGACAAGCTGCTACGTCACCGATAATGCCGACCTCCTGTTGATGAGGGAAGGGCTAGGCCTGCTGCAAGGTCTTCTGCTCGGCTGCATCGCTGGATTGGCCCACTTCGCCGAACGGTATCGCAACATGCCGACGCTGGGATTCA
>Ga0073934_10004896_pt1 | contig 21541 bp, 18 predicted proteins | sample LarsenN4metaG_FD_76834 | JGI IMG/M metagenome (GOLD analysis project Ga0073934, IMG submission 76834) | Hot spring sediment bacterial and archeal communities from British Columbia, Canada, to study Microbial Dark Matter (Phase II) - Larsen... ...
CGAGCAGGGGCACCGCGAAGGCAGCCCCGCCGAAGCCAAAGACGAAGAACCCCACGGCGAAGGCCGCCAGCGCGCCGGAAAAGCTGAGCGCCCGCAGGAGGCCTGCGGCGCCGGCGATGAGCGCCGCCACCAGGGCCGCCGCGAGGATGTGCTGGAGCGTCAGGCTCGGCAACCGGCGTCCTATCTGCGGGACACGTGAGGGCTTCCCGGAATGTGGAACCGCCAGGGCCTCTCAACCGCGTGGCGGATGCCGATCCGGGGGCCGGCAGCCACGCGTTCCACGGGCACCCGCTCCTCCAGGATGTAGACTGCGTCTCCCGCCAGATCTGCCCCGTTCTCCGCGCCGGTGATTCCCAGGGCCTGGCAGGCACGCGCCGGTCCGCTGCAGAGCAGCCGGTCCGGCACTCCTCCCCGGTTGCGGCGCATGGCCTCCAGCCCGGCCAGCGGCTCCAGCGCCCGGATGAGCACGGCCTCGCCAATGCCGGGCGGGCCGGTGACGGCGTTCATGCACCAGTGCATGCCGTAGGTCAGGTAGACATACAGCCTCCCGGGCGGGCCGAACATGACGGCGTTGCGCCGGGTCTCCCCGCGCCAGGCATGGCTGGCTGGATCGTCGGGGCCGTAGGCCTCCGTCTCCACGATGACGCCGGCCAGAAGCTCGCCCTCCAGCCGCCTGACCAGAATGCGACCCAGCAGTTCGCGGGCCACCGTGGTCGTCTCACGCTCGTAGAAGGCCGCCGGGAGGCGGGCGGCTGTGCGCAGGCTCGGAAGGCCGGGCGCGTGAGCGGGCCGGCACACCCGTTCTTCCGACCGACCCTCCTGTGTCCGAGTCACCTCAGGTGCTTGGCGAACCACGCCAGGGTCCGTTGCCAGGCCAGCCTGGCGGACTCGGGGTGGAAGCTGGGACGGGTGTCGTTGTTGAAGGCGTGGCCCGCTCCCTCGTAGATGTGGATCTCCGCAGTCTTCCCGGCCGCCTTGAGGGCGTTCCGGTAGGCCTCCACGTCGGACACGGGGATCCCCTGGTCCGCCGCACCGAAGTGGCCCAGGATGGGCACGCGCACCTGGTCCACCAGATCGATGGCGCCGTGGGTCTGGCGTTCGTTCTTGGCGGCCAGGCGGATGCGGCCGTAATAGGCGACGGCGGCGTCCAGCTCAGGCACGCCAGCGGCCGCCAGCATGGCCACACGGCCTCCCCAGCAGTAGCCGACCAGCCCCACCTTGCCGTTGGAATCGGGCCGGGACTCCAGGAACTTCACCGCCGCGCGCACATCCCTCAGGACCTGGGCGTCGGGAATCCGGCCCACGAACTCCATGACAGGGCCAAATCCCCCGGCGGCGTCCGGCGGGTTCCCCTCCCGGGTGAAGAAGTTCACCGCCAGCCCGTTGCAGCCCGCCCTGGCAAACCGGCAGGCCAGGTCCTTGATGTGGTCGTTCAGTCCGAATATCTCGTGGACCACGATGACGCTGCCCCTCCTGCCCGGTGTCTTCGGCCGGCACAGGAAGGCCTTCACGCGGGTCTCGCCGCTGGGAAAGTCCACCTCCTGGCGCACCAGCGACTGATCCTTCAGGGCTTCGCCAGGCCTCTGGGCCGCGGCCTCCGTCCCGAGAAAGGCGGCGGCCACGGTGGTCGTGCCCACGCGCTCAATGAAGGCTCGCCGGGAGTACTGGTCCAGCGCGGGGTCCAGCGCGGGGTCCAGATCGTCGTGATTCATGCTCTCCTCCACGTCACGGTGCAGGCTCCAGGCTGGGGCAGCCGACCCCGAACTCGGGTCCGCAGTTCGGGGTTTGTGCCTCCGCGATCGCCCATGGCCGCTCGCGGGCAGTTCGGCGCGGAGCCTCAGGTTCCCTCCCAGACGCTCTGGCTGAACAGGTCCTCATGCAGGCGGCCCGGGAAGGCTACGCTCACCGGGCAGGCGATCCGCATGCGGGCGCACTCCTGGCGCACCCGGGCGCGGATGTGGTCGTCGTCGTAGCGGCGGGAGACGTGGTAGAGGCCCAGGCGGCCCACCTGCGCCTCCCTGGCAATGGCGAGGGCATCGCGGAGGCAGCTGTGTGGATGGCCATACCGGGCCATTTCCCGGGCCTCGGCCACCTCCAGGAAGGTGCACTCGTGCAGGAGGACTCGGCTTCCGTGGTAGACCGCGGGATGCAGGGGCATGGTGTCGCCCGTGATGCTGAGCAGGACGTCCTCCACCGTCTCCACCAGATGCGCGCGCCCCTTCTCCAGGCGGATGGCGTCCAGTGCATCCTGGGCCAGGTCGCGGAATTCAGGCTTGAGCTTGTCCACGTGGCGGACGATCTGGTAGCCCAGGCTCCGGGCGCGGGCGCCCGGAACGGGAGGATAGTGGTCCGTCTCGAAGGCGCGAAGGAAATGTCGTTCGGGCTCGATGGGGAGCATCGCTCCGGGCGCCATGGGCGCCCAGTTGACCTTGGAGGTGGACCGGGAATCGAACTGGGAGAGGAAGCCCGCCAGAACGCGTCCGGACCCGCTGCCCTCGGGATAGACCGTGGTGAAGTCGCCCGCTCCGCCGCGCAGATTGAGCAGCTGCATAAGCCCGGCGCAGTGGTCCCGGTGGGTGTGGGTGATTGCCGCCAGCCGAATGCGGTGGATTCGGCTGTCCAGCATGGCCGAGACGCCGTCTCCCGCGTCAAACAGGATGCGGTGGGTGTCGTCCAGCACCCAGGTGGAGACCAGCGGGTTGGAAAAGAGGATGATGCGCGGCGCGTCCATGGTCCCATTGGCGGGCGTCCGTCGGGGCCGCCCGCACTATTGTAGCCCGGCGGCGAACGCGGCAGGAAGGCCGCATGGAGCGGGGAGCGGGCGGGCGGCATCGGGGGCGCTGCGCCGGCTCCCGCTTTCGCCGCGGCTCCCTGTGCAAAGCCGGCGAGAGCGGCACCACGCTGCCGCGGCCTACGCGCCGGCGCGGATGATGTCCAGCAGGTCGGCGCTGCGCACGTCGTGCTCGATCCGGAAGCGGATGTGCCAGCGAAGGCACCGGGCGATCTCCCTCGCCGCGACGGGTGAAGGCGCCAGCTGGAGGAGGTCCGAGGGCTCGTCGCCCTGCATCCGCTCCATTGCGCGGAGGGCCTCCAGGCGCAAGGGCATGGAATCGTCGGCGGTCCAGCGGTGCTCTGCGCAGAGCAGGCCTCCCAGCGAGGGGCTGAATCCCAGGCGGCCGCGTCCGGGAGGCGCCCCGCAGCGCACGCAGCGATCCAATTGCGGACGGTAGCCCCGCTCCGCCAGCAGGCGGAGCTCGAAGGCGTGGACGATGACGTCGGGGTGCTCGGCGGCGCGCTGAAGCAGGTAGAGGGCCGAGAGGAGGAGGTCAAAGGCCTCGGGATTCGGCTCGCGCTCCTCCACCATCCGGTCCACGAGGTCGCACAGGTATGTGGCACGGGCCAGGTCCGGGAGCGATTCGCGAAGTCCGGGGAAGGACTCGCGGATTTCGGCCTGGGAGACGATGTCCAGGGTGCGGCCGGTGGCCAGCAGCATCCGCGAGTGGGTGAACAGCTCCGTGGCCCCGCTGAGCCGGCTGTGGCCCCGGCGCGCCCCCTTTGCGACCGCGTCCACCTTGCCTGCCTCCCGGGTGAGCAGGCGCAGGATCCGGTCGGTCTCTCCAAGGCTGGTGCGCCGGAGCACAATGGCGTGCACCTTGTAGAGCGGCATGGCCGTATTGTACCTGCGGGCGTGGAGCGCGAGACCACCCCGGGCGATGGGCGGTGATCGACGCGGGGTTGGGCGGCCATGGGGCCGGGGGGGAGTGCCTGCTCCCGCCGGAGCGGCTGCCTGCTCGGCATCCCGGCGCGCTCCCGGACGCGAACCGTTGCGGCCACTCCGTCATGGTCCGGCTGGGATCCGGGGCTGGTGGGAATGGGGATGCCTCCGGATGCAGTGCATGGCGGTCCGGCGACCATCTCCCCGCCGCAGGACGGGATCATGCGGGAGGCCTCCGGAGCGCGGGCGCCCTGGCGGCGGGCTTCGCCGGCAGGCCCACAGTCCAGGCGCGCCGGCCCTTCAAGGCAGCGTGGCGGCCTTGAGGGATGCGGCGTAGGCGCCCGCGGCCGCGGCCAGTCCGGGCGAGTCGCCCTGCCCGGCAATGAGGCTCACCAGGGCGCTTCCCACCACCACGCCGTCCGCGAACTCCCCGATCCGCGCCACCTGCTCCGGCCTGGAGATCCCGAACCCCACGCAGAGGGGAAGGTCCGTGGCCTGGCGCACCCGCTGCACGAAGTTCCGCAGGTCCGCCGGCACGTCGTCGCGCGCCCCCGTCACCCCCGTGCGCGACACGCAATAGACGAACCCCGTGGCGATGCGGCATACCACGCCGATCCGGCCGGGGGTGCTGGTGGGGGCGAGCAGAAAGACCGTGTCCAGTGCGTGGGCGCGCGCGGCGGCGATCCAGGGACCGGCCTCTTCCGGGGTCAGGTCGGTCTGAATCACGCCGTCCGCGCCAGCCCTGGCGGCGTCCCGGGCGAACCGCTCCACGCCGTAGCGCAGCACCGGATTGAAGTAGGTCATGAGCACGACGGGGATCTGGGAGCGCCGACGGATCTCCTGAAGCGTTTCCAGGACCCGGGGAACGGATGCGCCCCGGGCCAGCGCCCGATGGCCGGCAGCCTGGATCGCCGGGCCGTCCGCCAGGGGGTCCGAAAAGGGGATTCCCAGCTCCACCGCGTCCACCCCTGCAGCGTCGAGCGCCAGGACGATCTCCACCGTGCGCTCCAGGGAGGGGTCTCCCGCCACCACGTAGCAGACCAGGGCGGTCTCGCCCCGGCCCCGCAGCCGCGCCAGCCTGTCGCTCAGTCGGCTCACCTTGCGTCCACTATCCTGTCAAGACGACGGCGCTCCCGGGGCGCCGAAGCCGGTCCCCGCCCTTGGCCGCCCGCCGCTCCCGCGTCCGCCCGCGTCCCGTGGTGAATCCCGGCCGCCCCGGAGCCGCCCGGTGGGTCGAGACCGTCGAACGTCGCTGGCCCGTCGTCAATCGCCGCCGGCCACCCTTGCGTAGAGCAGCGTGTCCCGGAGACTTCCGTCGGCGCTCCGCGCGTGGTTCCGAAGAATGGCCTCCAGGGCATATCCGCACCGCTCGGCCACGCGGGCACTGCGCAGGTTCCGGGAGTCGCACCGGATCTCCACCCGGCCAGCGCCCAGCTCCTGGAAGGCGAACCGGGTGATCCCCCGCACCGCCTCGGTGATGAGGCCCCGCCCCTGCAGGCTGGTGCGGCACCAGTAGCCGATCTCGAACCTGGGCACTTCCCAGTCGATGCGATGCAGGCCCGATCCGCCCACGAACTGCCCTGACTCTCGCAGGAAGAGCAGGAGCGCCAGGTCCGTCCGCTCCAGCCAGCGCGCCCGGGCCCGCCGCACGTACTCGTCGGACTCCTCCACGGAGGGCAGGCTCCGGGCCCAGGGCATCCAGGGCCGCAGGTCCTCCAGCGACTCGCGCACCGCCTCGTTGACCGCGCGGCCGTCTCCTGGCAGGGGGCAGCGGACCAGCAGGCGCTCGGTCTCAAGCATTTCAGGCAGATCGAGCAGGATCGGTGGACGCATGGCCGGCACCGTGAATCCAGGGGGAGCACTGCTCGCCGATCACGGCTGCTTCACCCCCTGGGCTGCTCCGCTCCGGGCAGCAGCCTGGACACCGTCTCCACATCCTTGTCGCCACGGCCGGAGAGACAGACCACCACGACTGCCTCCGGGTTCAGGCGACCGCTCAGCCGGAGCAAGTGGGCGAAGGCGTGGGCGGACTCCAGCGCCGGGATCAGACCCTCCGTCCGGGCCAGCTCCTGGAAGGCCTCCAGTGCCTCGTCGTCCGTGACCGACACATACTCGGCGCGGCCGGAGTCCTTGAGCCAGCTGTGCTCCGGCCCCACTCCCGGGTAGTCCAGTCCGGCGGAGATGGAGTGGGACGGCGCGATCTGGCCGTCCTCGTCCTGCAGCAGGTAGCTCTTGGATCCGTGGAGCACGCCCGGAACGCCCGCAGAAAGGGTGGCGCAGTGCTCCCCGGTTTCCACTCCGCGCCCCGCCGCCTCCACTCCGATCAGCCGCACGGATTCCTCCTGCACGAACGCATGGAACGCGCCCATGGCGTTGGAGCCGCCTCCCACGCAGGCGATCACCATGTCGGGGAGGCGCCCCTCGCGCTCCAGCACCTGGGCCCTGGCCTCCCGGCCGATCACCGCCTGGAAGTCGCGCACGATCTGGGGATAGGGATGCGGGCCCACCACGGAACCGATGATGTAGTGGGTGTCGCGCACGTTGGTCACCCAGTCGCGGATCGCCTCGCTGGTGGCGTCCTTCAGGGTGCGGGTGCCGCTCGTGACCGTGATGACCCTGGCCCCCAGGAGCCGCATGCGGAACACATTGAGCGCCTGCCGGTGCACGTCCTCCTCTCCCATGTAGACGTCGCACCGAAACCCGAACCGGGCGCAGACGGTGGCGGTTGCCACGCCGTGCTGGCCTGCCCCGGTTTCGGCGATGATCCGGGGCTTGCCCATCCGCCGGGCCAGCAGAATCTGGCCCAGGGTGTTGTTCACCTTGTGGGCGCCCGTGTGGCAGAGGTCCTCCCGCTTGATGTAGACCCGCGCGCCCACGCGCCGGGAGAGGCGCTCCGCCAGATAGAGCGGCGTGGGCCGGCCCACGTAGTCCCGCAGGTGACGGTCCAGCTCCGCCTGGAAGGCGGTGTCGGCGCGGGCGCGGGCGTATTCGGCGGCCAGCTCGTCCAAGGCCGGGATGAGCGTCTCCGGCACGTAGCGGCCGCCGTATGGGCCGAAGTGGCCCAGGGCGTCGGGCAGGGGCGGTGTGTCCACAGGCATGGCGATGGCAGGGGCGGCAACGGCCGCCGCGGATGTGAAATGGTACCCGACCCCGCGCGATTCCCGGCCCGCCGCCCCGCACTGGGGGCCCGCGGCGCCCGCAGTGCGGGAAAGGTATGATAGGATAGCAGTTCCGGAGTGCCTGGCCGGGGCGGCGCCCCAGTGCGGCCGCCGCACCGCGGGGCACAGCACGGCCGGCTGGAGGGCCAGAGCACGCGCGCGAACGAGGCAATGCAACCTACGACCCTCTTTGAGAAGATCTGGAACGCCCACGTGGTCCACGAGGAGCCGGGCAAGCCCGCGATCCTCTACATCGACCTGCATCTGGTCCACGAGGTGACCTCCGCGCAGGCGTTCGACGGGCTCCGCATGAGCGGGCGAACGGTGCGCCGGCCGGACCTCACCCTGGCGACCATGGACCACAACGTCCCCACCACCGACCGCAGTCTTCCCATCCAGGACCCTGTAAGCCGCCAGCAGATGGAGGTCCTGCGCCGGAACTGCCAGGAGTTCGGGATCACCCTCTTCGACCTGCGGGACCCCCGCCAGGGCATCGTCCACATCATCGGCCCGGAGCAGGGACTCACCCAGCCGGGCATGACCATCGTGTGCGGCGACAGCCACACATCCACCCATGGGGCCTTCGGCGCGCTGGCCTTTGGCATCGGCACTTCCGAGGTGGAGCACGTGCTCGCCACCCAGTGCCTCCAGCAGGCGAAGCCCGCCATCATGGAGGTTCGCGTGGAGGGCAGCCTGCCGCTGGGGGTCACCGCAAAGGACATCATCCTGGCCATCATCGGACGCATCGGCACCGACGGCGCCACAGGCCATGTGATCGAGTACACCGGCAGCGCCATCCGCAGCCTCTCCATGGAGGCGCGGATGACCGTGTGCAACATGTCCATCGAAGCGGGAGCCAGGGCGGGCATGATCGCGCCGGACGACATCACCTTCGCGTATCTGGAGGGGCGCCGCCACGCGCCGAGGGGGCGCGACTGGGAGGAGGCACTCAGCCGCTGGCGGGCCCTGCCCACCGATCCCGGCGCCCGCTTCGACCGCGTCGTGGAGCTGGATGCGGGCACCTTGGAGCCGCATGTCACCTGGGGAACCAATCCCGGGCAGGTGGTTCCCATCACGGGGCGAATACCTGATCCGGAGGAGTTCGAATCCCCGGCCGACCGGCGGGCCGCCGAGCGCTCGCTGGACTACATGGCCCTCCGCCCCGGCACGCCGGTGCAGGAGATCGCCGTGGACCGGGTCTTCATCGGGTCGTGCACCAACGGGCGCATCGAGGATCTGCGGGCAGCCGCCCGAATCGCAGCGGGCCGCCGCGTGGCCCCCACCGTGCACGCGATGGTGGTGCCGGGCTCCGGGCTGGTGAAGGCTCAGGCGGAGAGGGAGGGGCTGGACCGCGTCTTCCGCGACGCAGGGTTCGAGTGGCGGGAGGCGGGCTGTTCCATGTGCCTGGGAATGAACCCCGACATCCTCCAGCCAGGGGAGCGCTGCGCGTCCACGTCGAACAGGAACTTCGAAGGCCGCCAAGGCAAGGGCGGCAGGACCCACCTGGTGAGCCCCGAGATGGCCGCCGCCGCCGCAATCGCCGGCCGCCTGGTCGACGTGCGCGAGTGGGAGGGCTGACCCGGAGAGGGCCGCGCCCGGTCCACGAGCTCAGGGGCACGCCAGGGGAGCAGAGCCGCAGAGGAGACACTCGAGACCGACATGGAGCCGTTCGTCAGACACACGGGCATCGCCGCGCCGCTGGACCGCGCCAACGTGGACACGGACCAGATCATCCCCAAGCAGTTCCTCAAGCGCGTGGAGCGCACCGGGTTCGGCCAGTACCTCTTCTTCGACTGGCGCTATGGGGAGGACGGCTCGCCCAATCCGGAGTTTGAACTGAACCGGCCTGAGTATCACGGCGCGTCCATCCTGCTGGCGGGCAAGAACTTCGGGAGCGGGTCCTCCCGCGAGCACGCGCCCTGGGCCCTGCTGGACTACGGCTTCCGAGTGCTCATCGCCCCCTCCTACGCGGACATCTTCTACAACAACTGCCTGAAGAACGGAATCCTGCCGGTGACGCTGCCCGAGGCGGCCGTGAACCGGCTTATGCGCCTGGCCATGGACCGCCCCGGCACGCGCCTCACCGTGGACCTGGAGCGGCAGACAGTCACCGACGAGACCGGTGCCACGGAGTCCTTCGCCATCGATCCCCACCGCCGCCACTGCCTGCTGAACGGTCTGGACGACATCGGCCTCACCCTCCAGCATGCGGCGGCGATCAACGCATACGAGCGCCGGCGCCCTGCCTGGATGCCGCGACTGCTCACCAATCGAGGGTAGGGAGGGCGTCCTGCGGGCGGGCCGGGGTATGGCCGCGCAGACCAGAAGGCCAGGATTGCACTGGAGCCAGTGGGGCCGGGGACCCCCGGCCGAATCCGAATTGGGCTCAAGCACAGAGCTGTCCGCCTTGACCCCGCGCACGGGGAGGCGCGGCGCAGCGCGCGGCGGAGAGATGCGCCAAAGGAGTCTGCCGTGGAACGCTTATCGGTGTTCGTGGACGGCGCAAATATGTACTACGCGCAGAAGCGGCTCGGGTGGTTCATTGACTTCCGAAAGGTGCTGGGCTTCCTGCGCGACCGGGGGTTCGTGCTCAGCGAGGCCTACTACTACACAGGGGGCGACCTCCAGAGCAAGGGGCGCGACGGGGCCTTCCACGAGTACCTCATGCACTCGGGCTACACAGTGCGCACCAAGGCCATCAAGCAGATGGTGGACGACGCCACGGGCGAGATCGTGGAGAAGGCCAATCTGGACATCGAGCTGGTGATCGACATGTTCAACACTCTGAACCTGTACGACACCTGCCTGCTCATGAGCGGCGACGGCGACTTCGAGCGCGCGCTGGAGGTGGTGCGCTCCCGCGGCAAGCGGGTTGCCGTGGCAGCCCACCCCGACATGACCGCCCGGGAGCTGCGCAACGTGGCCGCCGGCAACTACTACGACCTGCGCGATCTCGAGCGGCACATCGCCCGGACCGACCGCATCCCCGAGTACGCCGAGGAGGCGGCGGGCATCGCCGTGGCGCGCGCCGTCGCCCAGGAGCCGCCGTTTGCGCGGGAGGCTGCGCCGCACCCAGGATGACCGCCCAGGAGCAGATTCGCGTGCGGCCGGCTGTGCGGGCGGACGTGGGCGCCATCGTGGGGCTCTGGCAGGAGATGATGGAGGAGCACGGAGCGCTGGACCCGCGCTTCCGCTTCGCCCCCAGGGCGTCCCGCGAGTTCGAGCGCCACATCCAGGAGTCGATCCGGTGCCGAGAGTCCAGGGTGCTGGCGGCCGAGTGGGGAGGGATCCTGGCGGGCTACACACTCGGCGAGCTTCACACCCGAAAGCCCCTCTACCCGGCAGGCGTCTATGGCTTCATCTCGGACCTCTGCGTGGACCGGCCTTTCCGCCGGCGCGGGATCGGGCGGGCGCTGGTGGAGGAGCTGCTGGATTGGTTCCGCCAGCGCGGCGCCACAGCCGTGGAGCTGCTGGCCGCCGAGGCGAATCCTGATTCAAGGGCATTCTGGGCCGCCATGGGATTCAGCGACTTCCTGCGGCTCATGCGCCGGGAGATCGAGTGAGCCCGGCGCGCGGAATGGCACGAGAAGCACACGGAGGAGGGAGTGGCAAAGCGAATCGCGGTGCTGCCGGGCGACGGGATCGGGCCGGAGATCGTTCCGGCCGCCGTGCGGGTCATCGACGCCGCGGCGCGGAGGGCGGGCCTGGAGGTCGTCTTCCAGGAAGCGCTCGTTGGCGGCATCGCCTATGACAGGACCGGCCACCCGCTGCCGCCGGAGACGCTGGAGCTGTGCCGGACGGCCGACGCCGTGCTCCTGGGAGCCGTGGGAGGCCCCAGGTGGGACCAGGTGCAGCCGCCCTCGCTGCGGCCCGAAGTGGGCGCCCTCCTTCCGCTTCGCAGGGAGCTGGGCCTCTTTGCCAACCTCCGGCCGGCCCGCCTCCATCCCGCCCTGAGCACCGCCAGCGCCCTGAACGCCGACACCGTGGCGGGCGGCCTGGACATCCTGGTGGTGCGCGAGCTCACCGGCGGCATCTACTTCGGCCAGCCCAAGGGCCGCTCCGAGGACGGCCGGCGGGCCGTGGACACGTGCGTCTATACGGTGGACGAGATCGAGCGCATCGCCCGCGTGGGCTTCCAGGCGGCGCGCAGTCGGAAGCGCCGGCTCTGCTCCGTGGACAAGGCGAACGTGCTGGAGACCTCCCGCCTCTGGAGGGAGGTGGTCACGCGGATCGGGGCCGAGTACCCAGAGGTGGAGCTGAGCCACATGCTGGTGGACAACTGCGCCATGCAGCTCGTGCGCAATCCCCGCCAGTTCGACGTGATCGTCACTGAGAACATGTTCGGCGACATCCTGAGCGACGAGGTTGCCATGCTCACCGGCAGCCTGGGCATGCTTTCCTCCGCAAGCCTGGGTCCGGGCACGGCCGGGCTCTACGAGCCGATCCACGGCTCCGCCCCCGACATTGCCGGGCAGGGAATCGCCAATCCTCTGGCCACCATCCTCTCGGGCGCGCTGCTGCTGCGCCTGTCCCTGGGCTGCGAGCAGGCCGCCGCCGCCATCGAGCGCGCCGTGGAGGCCGCCCTGGAGGACGGCTGCCGCACGGCCGACATCGCCCGGTCCGGCGAGCGCGTGCTGGGCACCGAGGAGATGACCCGCGCCGTGCTGGAACGGCTGGGAGGGTGACAGTGGACTACCCGTAGAGAAAGCGCTCCGCGGCGGTGGCAGGAGCGGCCGAGAGCGCGGCGCGACCCGTCGATGCCGCGGGGCGCCGGGCCGGCGCGGAGCGCCCCGAGTGGCCGCGCCGGGGGAGCAGCGATTTGCAGTCATGAAAAAGATCGAAGCAGTGATACGGCCCATCAAGATAGACGACGTGAAGGAGGGCCTCTCCAGCATCGGCGTGGCGGGAATGACCGTCACGGACGTGCGCGGGTACGGCCGCCAGCGGGGCCGCACCGAGAAGTACCGGGGGAACACCTATGTGGTAAACTTGCTCCCCAAGGTCAAGGTGGAGTTCGTCGTGCCGGACGACCGGGCGGAGGAGGCCGTGGAGGTGGTTCTTGAGGCCGCGCGCACCGGCGAGATCGGCGACGGCAAGGTCTTCGTCTCCCACGTGGAGGAGGCGGTGCGCATCCGCACCGGCGAGCGGGGAGAGTCCGCGCTGTAATCCGGCGCACCGCCGCCCTTGTCAGCGGCACCACCCGAGCACTCCAGGCGAATGAGCACCCGAATCGCCATCTACGACACGACGCTCCGCGACGGGTCCCAGGCGGAGGGCGTCAACTACTCCCTCGAGGACAAGCTGCGCATCGCCCGCAGGCTCGATGAGTTCGGTATGGACTACATCGAAGGCGGATGGCCCGGCTCCAATCCCAAGGACGTGGAGTTCTTCGAGCGGATGAAGCACGTGCCCCTGCGCCACGCCCGCCTGGCCGCCTTCGGCAGCACGCGCCGCCCCGCCACCACCGCCGCACGGGACGAGCAGGTGCGCAGGCTCGTGGAGGCCGGCACCCCGGTGGTGACCATCTTCGGCAAGAGCTGGGACTTCCACGTGACCCATGCGCTGAAGGTGCCCCTCAAGACGAACCTCGACATGATCCGCGACACGGTGGGCTTCCTGGCCGGCCGCACGGAGGAGGTCATCTTCGACGCGGAGCACTTCTTCGACGGCTTCAAGCACAACGCCGGCTACGCGGTGGAGTGCCTGCGCGCCGCCCGGGAGGCGGGAGCCAGCATGCTGGTCCTTTGCGACACGAACGGCGGCTGCCTGCCCCACGAGGTGGCGGAGATCGTGCGGGCGGTGCGGGGTTCGGTGCCGGGCCCCCTGGGCATCCACACGCACGACGATGCGGGGTGCGGCGTGGCCAACGCGCTTGCTGCCGTGCAAAACGGCGCGGTGCACGTGCAGGGTACGGTGAACGGCTATGGCGAGCGCTGCGGCAACGCCAACCTGCTGTCCATCGTGGCCAATCTGCGGTTGAAGATGGGCTGCGACTGCCTGCTCCCGGATTCCCTCACCCACCTCACGGCCCTCTCCCAGTTCGTGGACGAGGTGGCCAACCTGCCCCACAACACCCGCCAGCCCTACGTGGGGCGCAGCGCCTTTGCACACAAGGGAGGAGTCCACATCGACTCCGTGATGAAGCACCGGTCCACCTACGAGCACGTGGACCCCCAGTGCGTGGGCAACTCCCGGCGGATGCTGGTCTCCGAACTGTCCGGGGGCAGCACCATCGTGAGCAAGGCCTCCCGCCATGCCCTCCAGCTGGACAAGAGCTCGCCGGAGACCCGGGCGCTGCTCAAGCGTGTGGCGGAACTGGAGCACGAGGGCTACTCCTTCGAGGGGGCCGAGGCCTCCTTCGAGCTGCTGCTGATGGAGCCGGTGGGAGTGGAGCGCAATCTCTTCGACCTTCTGGGCTTCCGCGTGATCGTGGAGAAGCGCGGAGAGGACGAGCCACTGACCGAGGCCACGGTGAAGCTTCGGGTGAACGGTGAGGAGCAGCTCACAGTGGCGGAGGGGGACGGCCCGGTGCACGCGCTGGATTCGGCCCTGCGCAAGGCGCTGATCCGCTTCTATCCCGAGCTGGAAGAGATCCGGCTGACGGACTTCAAGGTGCGCGTGGTCAACGTGCGCGAGGGGACGGCGGCACGGGTGCGCACGATCATCGACTCCTCGGACGGCAAGCGGACCTGGTCCACCGTGGGGGTTTCCACCAACATGATCGAGGCGAGCTGGCACGCCCTGCTGGACGGCGTCCTCTACGGCATCCTTCTCCGGGACCCGGCACGCGCCCGCTCCTGAGCGGAGGGCCCCCGGGGGCCCTCCTCCACCGGCGTCCAAGAGCCCGGGCCAGAGGGCGCGCGGCTGCCGCCTGTCCACTCCCTTCCTTGGCCGGAGGCCGGCCGGTGGCCTACAGAGACGGAAGGCGCCAGGGGTCGCGGCGCTCACGGTCCAGCCACGATTCGGGGGCGCTTCGGTCCGCGAAGGTCCACGCCCGCGGGTCCCACCGAATCGTTCGGCGGTGCTGGTAGGCCAGGTTGCCTAGCTGGACGACCGCGATCGTTCGCGCGCCGGCCTCCACGTCCGCCACCGGCCGCTCCCGGGAGCGGATGCAGTCGATCCAGTTCCGGTGGTGGCCGGGCGAGCGCGGCAGCCGCACCTCTGACTCGCCCAGGGGCTCCAATGCGAGATCCGGCGGGTCGCTCTGAAGCACGCCCCGGTCGATCCGCAGCGTGCCCCGAGTCCCCGTAAAGAGACAGCCGCCGGGGCCGCCGTGAACGATCTCCAGGCCACCGGCGTATCGGAAGCGCACCCCGGTGACGGCGGCGGGGTCCTCCGGCGGAATCACCTCCACTGGGCCGGAGCGGTCCAGGTCCAGGGCCCAATGGGCAATGTCGTAGTGATGGGCGCCCATGTCAGCATGGCCGCCTCCCGCATACTCGCGGTAGTTGCGCCAGGCTGGGAAGTGGCGGTGAACTCCCCTCGGGCTGAGCACGGAGCTGTACGGGCGGAGCGGCGCCGGGCCCAGCCACAGGTCCCAGTCCAGGCCGGGCTCCATCTCCTCGCCGGGCAGGTCGCAGGGCACGGGCGGCCCTCCCACGCCCACGTGCACGGTCTTTACCGTGCCCAGGCGGCCGCTGCGGATGATCTCCACGGCTTCGCGGAACTGGCCGAACACGTTGGAGCGCTGCTGGCTTCCCGTCTGGAGCACGCGCTTGTGGCGGCGCACCGCCTCCATGCAGATGCGGCCCTCGGCCAGGGTGAGCGTGAGGGGCTTCTCGCAGTACACGTCCATGCCGGCCCTGCACGCCTCCACGATCTGCAGGCAGTGCCAGTTCTCCGGGGTGACGATGACCACCGCGTCCATCTCGTGCCGGCCCAGCATCTCGCGGAAGTCCACGTACTCGCCGCACCCCTGATACTCCCTCGGCGCCTGGCTGTAGGCCTGCTCGATGATCTGGCGCGCCCGGGCCCGGCGGTTCATGTCCACCTCGCACACGGCCACGATCTGCACGTCGGGGAATCCCAGCAGCGTGGGGATGTGGTAGTCGAAGGCCATCTTGCCGCAGCCGATGATTCCGATCGTGATGCGGTCGGCCGGGGCCACATGGCGCGGCCCGCCCAGCACGGCGCGGGGCACGACGAGGGGCGCGGCTGCGGCCGCCGCGGTCCTGAGCAGTCCTCTGCGGGTTAGTCGCGTGTCTGTCACCATGGTGCTCCTGAAGGGCTTTGACTGGTGCATGGGGCATGTCCGGCACACCTCCAGAGGAGGGAGACTGGCTTCGCCTCTCCGAGAAGTGATCTGGAGCCCGGCATGGAGGGAGCGGCCGTGCGGCCGCACGCCCAATGTTCCTTGCCTCCCTCGACCTGCAAACACAACATGCAGGCTGCACCACTTGGGTCGGATCGCGGAGCGATGCCCCGCCACGGTGTTGAAGGGCTGGCCCCTGCCGAGGCGTGCCTCGCTCCCATGCTCACGGGCCGGCAGTCCCCTGGCGCAACGCGCTTTCGCTGCTGTGCCGGCGATCGCCTGCTTCCCTCGCGGTGGCGGCTTCCACGCGCGACGCCGCGGCGTCGGACAGGAGGGCCACCATGTCGCGGGCGGCCGGGGAGAGGCCGGCTCCGGCCCGGCGGGCCCAGGCATACTCCCGCGTGTCGTCGCCAACGGCGAGGCGCAGAGTCCGAAGGGTCCCGGCTGCCACCTCCCTGCGCACGGCGATCTCCTGAATGAGCGCCACCCCGAGTCCCGCCTCCACGCAGCGCTTGATCGCCTCTGTCTCGGCGAGCTGGATGACCTTCTCGCCCGCAAGAGCCCGCGAGGGGAGCAGCCGCTCCACTGCCGCGTGCAGTGCTGAGCCGGGCTCCCGCACGAACAGCGTTCGTTCCCACACCCGCCCCACCGCGACCTGCTCCTCCCCCGCCCAGGGATCGTCGACCGCCACGATGGCGACGATCCGGTCGCGCAGGAAGGGCGTCACCTCCACGCCTGCCAGCCTGGCCGGCGCCCCCACCAGTGCCACCTCCACCCGGTCGTCGGCCACGCACTGCAGGAGCTCGCCGGTATTGCCCATGGTGATCCGCACCTGGCGCTCGGGGTGGGCTGCGCGGAAGCGGAGCAGCAGGTCGGGAAGAAGGCAACTGCCGAAAAGGTGTCCGACTCCCAGGCGAAGCGTCCGGTCCGCCAGGCCCGCGGCCGCCCGTGCCTCCTCGCGGGCGGCGTCGGCCTGGCGCAGGATCTGCTCGGCGCGGGGGAGCAGCGCCTCCCCGGCGGGCGTGAGCCGCACCCGCCGGCCGCCGCGCTCCAGCAGGCGGGCACCGATCTCCTGCTCCAGGAGGGCCAGCTGCTGGGAGACGGTGGGCTGAGTCAGAAACAGCTGCTCGGACGCCCGGGTGAATCCCCCTGAGCGGACGATGGCCACGAAGACGCGCAGGCGGTGAAGCTCCATGCTGTCTTGTTCGTCCTGCGGATCGGAATGCCCTATGTATTCCATCGAAACAATCCGTTGGACAGATGGATCTCCAGGGCCTATACTGACGGCGAGCGCGAACATCCATGCGCCCGCAAGAGCCCACGGAGGAGGAAAGCCATGTCCGAGACTGAGTCCGCCCGCTGGGTGCGCGCCGCAGCCCGCACCGACCTGGACCTGGAAGGCTGCCGTGTCGTCCATCTGAACGGCCACACCCTGGCGCTCTTCGCCCACAACGGCGTCGTGCACGCGGTGGACAACCGCTGTCCGCACATGGGGTTTCCGCTCAGCCGCGGCACCGTGGGCGACTGCATCCTCACCTGCCACTGGCACCATGCCCGCTTCGATCTCCGGAGCGGAGGCACCTTCGACCCGTGGGCAGACGACGTGCGCGCCTTCCCTGTCGAGATTCGGGGCGATGAGATCTGGGTGGACCTGGCCCCCAGGCGCGACCCCCTGGAGCATCAGCGCGAGCGCCTCCGGGAGGGCCTGGAGCGGGAGATTCCCCTGGTGCTCGCCAAGGCCGCCATCGCCCTGACGGAGGGAGGTGTCGACCCGGCGCAGCCATTCCGGGAGGGCCTGGAGTTCGGAGTGCATCATCGCCGGGGCGGCTGGGGGCAGGGGCTCACCATCCACGCCTGCATGATGAACCTGATCCCGCACCTGGATCCGGAGGAGCGCCCGCGCGCGGTCTATCATGGGCTCTCGGCTGTGGCGCGGGATTCGGCGGGCATGGCGCCCCGCTTCGGACTGCGGCCACTGCCCGGCGGCAGCGCAAGTCCCGAATCCCTGGAGCGGTGGCTCCGCAGATTCGTGGAGGTGCGCGACGCGGAGGGGGCCGAGCGGTGCATCGTGACGGCCGTCCGGGCAGGCGCCGATGCCGCCTCCGTGGCCGCCATGCTCTTCGCCGCGGCGACCGACCACCGGTACATCCAGACAGGGCACGTGCTCGACTTCATAAACAAGGCGATGGAGGCGCTGGACTGGGCCGGATGGGATGCCGCCGAGTCCGCGCTGAGCTCCCTGGCGACCGGCCTTGCCCATGCCGAGCGCATGGAGGAGTCCAGCGCCTGGCGGCACCCCGTGGACCTCGTGGACATCCTGGAGCGCGCCTTCGAGCAGCTGCCCGCCGCGCTGGCCACGGGGTCTCGGCGGCGGGACCGCGCGGAGGCTGAGTCCCGCCGAGGGGCCGCCCGGGAGTCGCTCGTCGAGGTCCTCCTGGGCGATGATCCCCGTGCCATTGCCGAGGGGCTTCTGGCCGAACTCCGAGAGGGGTGCACGCCGGCGGAGCTGGCGGGCATCGTTGCGGGAGCCGCGGCGCTGAGGATCGCGCGCTTCCACACCAGCAACGAATTCGGCGACTGGGACCGGGCGCTGCATACCTTCACATTCGCCAATGCTGTTCATCAGGGACTGCGGCGCACGGACTCGCCTGCGCTGGTGCGGGGCGTGTTCGACGCCGCCATGAGCGTCTATCTCGACCGGTTCCTGAACATCCCGGCCGCCGCCCTGCCCGAACCCGCGGCCGATGCCGATCCGGAGTGGCTGCTCCGCGAGCTCCCGTTGATCCTCGACCGCCAGCAGCAGGTGAACGAGGCCGGCGCACTGGCAGCTTCGTTCCTTGACTCTGGCGGCGATCCCGCGCGCCTTCGGGCGGCACTGGGCGCCATGCTCCTTCGAGAGGATCGCGACTTCCACACCATCCAGGCGGTGGAGGCGGCCTTCCGCCAGCAGGGGCTCGCCGGCGATTCGGCCTCCGGGCGGGTGGCGCTGATCGCCGCCGCCCGCTACCTGGCGGGCCACGCCCCCACTGTGCGAGCGCAGGCGCAGACCTTCCAGATTGCGCGCCGCCTGCACCGGGGCGACCACCTCTTCGAGGGCGATTGAGAGGGGTATATTGGGAGTGCGGCCGCACAGGCGCACTCCACAGGGCGGCCGGAAGGCACGGAATTCAGAGCGGGGGCTTGAAATCGGCCGCACGGCCGCACTCCAAAGAGGGGATACGACGATGAGCGAGGAGACGCAGGGGGCGCAGACCCCCGTGGGAGGCGATCACGATACTGACGCGGCGCCCGCGAGCGTCCGCATGCTGAACCTGGCGGGCACGGCCGCCAGCAGCCGCGCCGCCTTCGTGGAGACCACGCCGGAGATGGTGGAGCGCATCTACCAGAAGATGGAGGAGCGCATCGCCATCGTCCGCCGCCGGCTTAACCGGCCTCTCACCGTGGCCGAGAAGATCCTCTTCGGGCACCTGGACGACCCGGAAAACCAGGAGCTGGAGCCGGGAAAGAGCTTCCTCCGCCTGCGCGTGGACCGGGTGATCATGCAGGACGCCACCGCCCAGATGGCCATCCTTCAGTTCATGCAGGCAGGACGCTCCCAGGTGGCTGTTCCCTCCTCCGTCCACTGCGACCACCTGATTCAGGCCTACGAGGGCGCCCAAGCCGACCTGAACCGCGCCCTGGTGACCAATGAGGAGGTCTACAACTTCCTCCGCTCCGCCTGCGCCCGCTACGGGATCGGGTTCTGGGGCCCGGGCTCGGGGATCATCCACCAGGTGGTGCTGGAGAACTACGCCTTTCCGGGCGGGCTCATCATCGGCTCCGACTCCCACACCCCCAACATGGGCGGGCTCTGCATGGTCGCCATCGGAGTGGGAGGCGCCGACACCGTGGACGCCATGGCCGGCTTCCCCTGGGAGGTCCTGTATCCCAAGCTCATCGGCGTGCGCCTCCGCGGCCAGATGAGCGGCTGGACGGCGCCCAAGGACGTGATTCTCAAGGTGGCCGGGCTCCTCACCGTGAAGGGCGGCACCAACCGGATCGTGGAGTACTTCGGGGAGGGCGTCCGGTCCCTCAGCGCCACGGGCAGGGCCACCATCACCAACATGGGTGCGGAGATTGGGGCCACCACGTCCGTCTTCGCCTACGACGAGAACGCCGACGCTTACCTGCGGGCCACAGACCGGGAGGACATCGCCGAGGTGGCTGCGCGCTACAGGCACCTGTTCCAGGCCGATCCGGAGGCGGAGGCCGACGCGGATTCCTTCTACGAGCAGGTGCTGGACATCGACCTCTCCACCCTGGAGCCGCACATCAACGGCCCCTTCACGCCGGACTTGGCGCGCCCGGTCTCCCGGATGGCCGCCGACGCGGCGGCCAACGGGTATCCGGATCAGGTGGCGGTGACCCTGGTGGGCAGCTGCACCAACTCCAGCTACGAGGACATCAGCCGGGCCGCCAGCGTGGCGCGGCAGGCCGCGGCCCGCGGCGCCCGGGCGGTGGTGCCGCTGATGATCACCCCGGGGTCCGCCCAGGTCTATGAAACGATCAAGCGGGACGGCCAGCTGGCTGAGCTGGAATCCATCGGTGCCAGGGTGATGGCCAACGCCTGCGGACCGTGCATCGGCCAATGGAAGCGCGACGAGATCAAGAAGGGCGAGCGCAACACCATCATCAACTCGTTCAACCGCAACTTCCCCGGGCGCAACGACGCCAATCCCGACACGCTGGCGTTCGTGACGAGCCCGGAGGTCGTGGTGGCGTATGCCCTGGCGGGCCGCCTCTCCATCAATCCCCTGGCGGATCCCCTCACTGCCCCCGACGGCAGCCAGTACCGGCTGGAGCCGCCGCCCCGGGTGGAGCCCCTGCCCCGGAACGGCTACGCCGGGCGTCGCACGGGCTACGTGCCGCCCGCCGAGGATCCGGAGTCGGTGCAGGTGGTGGTGCCCGACGGCAGCGAGCGGCTGCAGATCCTGGAGCCGTTCGAACCCATGGTGGAGGACGAGTTCGCCCATATGCCCGTGCTCATCAAGACCAGGGGCAAGACGACCACCGACCACATCTCCCCCGCCGGTCCGTGGCTCAAGTACCGCGGGCACCTGGACAACATCTCCAACAACCTGCTAACCGGCGCGGTGAACGCCTGGACGGGTGAGACGGGCCGCACCCTCAACGTCTACACCGGCGAGCGGAGCGTGGAGGTGCCGAAGGTTGCGCGGGACTACAAGGCGCGGGGCAAGCGCTGGGTGATCGTGGGCGACGAGAACTACGGGGAGGGCTCGTCCCGGGAGCACGCGGCCATGAGCCCCCGTTATCTGGGCTGCGCGGCGGTCATCGCCCGGTCGTTCGCCCGGATACACGAGTCGAACCTGAAGAAGCAGGGAATCCTCCCGCTCACGTTCGTGAACCCGGACGACTACGAGAAGATCCGCGAAGGTGACACGGTCTCCCTGGAGTACCTGCACGAGCTGGACCCGGTGCGCACGATCAACATGCACGTGGAGCACCAGGACGGCACCTCGGAGGTGGTGACGCTCCGGCACAACCTGAACCTGGAGCATCTGGCCTGGTTCCATGCGGGCTCGGCGCTGAATCTGCTGCGACTGCACGAGGGGAAGCGGAGCGCCGAATCAGGCATCCCGCAGGACGTGGCCACCACCGCGGAGACCGCCGAGTACTAGGCCGATCGAAGTGTCGGTTGCGGAGGGGAGGCCAGCAGGTGGTGTGGACCGCAGTCGTGTTCGTCGGCGTTGCGCTGGGAGCATTCCTTGCCGCGCCGGCGAGGGGCGCGGAGTTCCGAGCGGGCACAGGAAGGGTGAGGATCACGCCGGACGGACCGGTGTGGCTGGCGGGCTACGCGTCCCGCAGCAAGCTGTCGGAGGGGGTTGCTGCGGACCTCTATGCGCGGACGCTCGCCGTGCACGACGGGACCCAGTGGACCGTCATCACGGCCGTGGACGTGATCGACTTCGATCCCGTCCTGAGCGGGTCGATCAAGGAGCTCGTGCGGAAGCGCCATGGGGTCCCGCAGGAGCGGTTTCTCCTCGTGGGCAGCCACACCCACAGCGGCCCGGAGGTTTCCACGTGGGGCACCTCGGTGCTGCGCGATCCAGACAAGGACCGCCGGCGGCGAGAGTATGCGGACCTGCTTCGGAGGCGGATCGTTGAGTCCGTCGGCATGGCCCTGCGCTCCGGGTCCCGCGCCCACTTGGAGTTCGCGCGCGGTGAGGCGCGGATCGGCACCTATCGCCGGGTGCAGCGAGGCGACGGCACCTGGGGATTCGGAGCAGATCAAGCCGGTCCCACGGATCCGGACCTGCCCGTCCTGCGGGTCACTGGCAATGACGGCAGGCTGCTGGCGGTGGTCTTTGGCCACGCGTGCCACGGCACTTCGATCACGCACGGCAACGAGGGCTTCTA
>Ga0073934_10004897_pt1 | contig 21537 bp, 19 predicted proteins | sample LarsenN4metaG_FD_76834 | JGI IMG/M metagenome (GOLD analysis project Ga0073934, IMG submission 76834) | Hot spring sediment bacterial and archeal communities from British Columbia, Canada, to study Microbial Dark Matter (Phase II) - Larsen... ...
CCGAGGATTTGCACCGTCAGGTCCTCCGTGACCAGCACAGCCGCGGCACTGGCTGCTAACTTCCGCGGGCCTTCGTTCGGCGCGGCGACGCGGCCCGTCCCATCTCTCGCCTGGCCTCGCGCTCCTTCAGCGCCTGGCGCTTGTCGTGCAGTTGCTTTCCCTTGGCGACGGCCAGCTCCACCTTGGCCAGGCCGTGCTTGAAGTAGAGCCGAAGGGGTACCAGGGTAAAGCCCTTCTGCGACGCCTTGCCTGCAAACTTCGCTATCTCCCGCCGATGCAGCAGCAGCTTCCGCGGCCGCTTCGGCTTGTGATTGAACGACGTCGCCATCTTGTACTCGGGAATCTCGGCGCCGACCAGCCAGACTTCCCCGTCTTGAACACGGGCGTAGGCGTCTTCGAGGCTGGCTCCGCCGTCCCGCAGGCTCTTGACCTCGGTTCCCAGGAGCACGATGCCGCACTCGAGACGATCCAGCACCACGTATTCGTGAAACGCACGCTTGTTCTTGCAGACAAGCTGTTCGTCGCTGTCGTCCTTCTTCTTTGCCATTTCACCTCTCCTGCCGGAATCCTAGCAGAACCTGCCCGACGGAGACAGCCCAGACTGCCCCAGGTCCCCGCTCAATGGCATTGACACGGCCGAAGGTTCCCACTATAGCCCCACGCCACTTGAGGGATCTCCAGGTACAGGCAACAACGCCGCGGCCAGCCGATGGGGGCAGGCTGCGGTCAGGCGGGAGATGCCATGCCCGATGCCACGACCACCGTGCTCGAGCTACGCCAGGCGATGGCAGGTTTCGTCGCCGAGCGAGACTGGCAGCAGTTCCACAGTCCGAAGAACCTCAGCATGGGGCTGGCGGTCGAGGCCGCGGAGCTGATGGAGCACTTTCTCTGGATCGACAACGCCCCCTCCCGCGAAGTCGTGCACGACCCCGAAAAGTTGAACGCCATCGGCGAGGAAATGGCCGACGTCTGTTGCTACCTCCTCGCCCTGGCGAACACGCTCGGCCTGGACCTGAGCGACGCTGTCCGCGGCAAGCTCGTGAAGAATGCGATCAAGTATCCAGCGGAGCAGTATCGAGGCAAGTACCGTTGATCATCCGAACGAATTGACCCGGTGAAGGTGGGTGCGAGGACCAGCCCATGCGAAACGCTCTACGCATCTGCCTGGTTCTGCTGGTCATCGTCCTGGCGGCCCTCGCTCAGGAGCCAGGGCCCATTCTCAAGAACCCCGTCCAAACCTCGACGAACGACGCCAGGCCGCTGCCCGCGGGGGCCATTCTCAAGGTCGAATGTGCCGCGCCCGAGGCCGTCAACCTGAAGAAATCCATCAAGGTGCAAATGAAGGTCCGCAACCTCGGCTCCGCTGCCGCGGAGGGAGTAGGGCTCGAATGCGGGCTTCCTGACAATGTCAGGCACCTCTCAGCCGATCCGACGGCTCAGGTCCAGGGCGGACGCGTCATCTGGGTGCTGGGCGAAATGCCTGCTGGAAGCGAGCGCACAATCCTCTGGACCCTGGAAGGAACGTCCGAAGGCGAGCTAGTCGTGCGACCCGTGGTCAGTCAGGCTGCAGCCTCGGCGCGCGTCCAGCTCACGCAACCTCTGCTCGCCGTCGCGCAGCTTGAACCCTTCGGCGGCATCGTCGGCGAGGAAGTCGGCATCAAAGTGGAGGTCAAGAACCCTGGCACCGGCCCCGCCGAGAACGTCGTTCTTCAACATCGCTTGCCGGCCGGTCTGCAGCATCCACGCGGAGACTATCTGGAGAAAGACGTCGGCACGCTGGGTCCAGGGGAACGCCGCGAGATCACGCTGAACGTGAAAGCCGCGGAGCGTGGCCGGCACGTGAGTCGGGTCACGGCACGAGGGGACGACGGGCTTGAAGCAAGTACGGACGCCGTCATGCAGATCGGCCTGCCGGCCTTGAAACTCACGGCCGCCCCGCCGCAGACACGCTACATCAACACCTCAACGACGTTTAACCTGGAGCTTACCAACCCTGGAGACGCCCCAGCCCGCATGGTGCAGGTTCACTGCGCCTTGCCGCCGCAGCTCCGCTTCGAAAGCGCCGAGGCCAATGGTCGGTTCGACCGCGAAACCGGCACACTGAGCTGGTCTTTCCCGAGCCTGGCCGGCGGTGCGACGAAAAACCTGAGCTTCCATGCCGTGCCCACGCAGCCCGGCGATCTCGCCTGCGCCGCAACCGCTCGGGCCGAGCCGAGGCTGGAAGCCCATGCCGAGGCCAGGCTCAACGTGCTGGGAGTGCCGGCGCTCTTGCTGGAAGTCGTGGACGTGGAAGATCCGCTCGCCCTGGGCGAGGAAACCGAGTACGAGATTCAGGTCAGGAATCAGGGCTCGGCCTCCAACACGAACGTGCAGATCATTGTGCTGCTTCCGGAGGGACTGGCGCTGGTCAAGGTAGATGGGGAGGCGCCGCACCGGCTGCAGGGCAAGCAGGTGATCTTCGACCCGCTGCCCGAGCTCAAGGCCGGCGCAGCGACGAGGTATCGACTGGCGGTACGCGGCGCCATTCCAGGGGATTATCGGACGCGGGTGCAGCTGCAGAGTGACCAGCTGCGCATACCGGTAATCGAGGAGGAGAGCACCAAGGTATACCGGGAGTGAAGCGAGAGGCAACTGGCAGCCGTGCGGGTTGGGGTCGATTCGCCGTATTCCCCTTGTATTTCAATGGTTTTGGCGAAGCGGCCAATCGTGAAAGCAGAGACTGGGCCAGAACATGGTAAAGGAAAAACTCAACAATCGTGAACTTTTTCATTTGCATGTCAGCTGCGCGATGAGTATCTTACCGCTTTCCTTTCCCGCCCATTCTAGTTGCGACCACAACAAACACGCGGCCAAGATGGCCGTGCTTAGGGAATGGATTCCCTTCTTCTCTTCCGCGCAAACACCACGCAAAGCGCCCCCTCGAACGGCCCCGGCTGGGCTTGAGGCGATGGGCGGTCATTGCTACCATGCGGCCCAATTGACGGGAATAATTGCCCCCGACCGCAGTGCAGGGCAGCACTGCAAACGGATCGGCAATGACCCAGTCCCGTGTGACCCGCAACGCAGCAGTCGGACAATGGATGGTCCTGGTGGGAGGTAGACAGGCGCGGCAATACCCTGGGGGAGATGCCGCGGGGCGAACAGGGAAGGAGTCCCAATGCACACGGGTCGTACGGAACGAGAGCTTCTGCGCGTTCATATTCGCTGGATGATCCGGCGCGACATGCCTGAGGTGCTGCGCACCGAGCAGGAAAGTTTCGAGCAGCCCTGGACTGAGGACAACTTCCTCCACTGCCTGCGGCAACGCAACTGCATCGGCATGGTCGCCGAGCAGAATGACCGCATCGTCGGCTACATGATCTACGAGCTGCACAAGTCCAAGCTGCACATTGTCAATCTGGCCGTGCATCCCTCGGCCCGACGCATGGGAGTCGGCGCGCAGATGGTCGCCAAGCTCGTGAGCAAGCTGTCGAGCCACCGGCGTACCAAGATCACTCTGGAAGTGCGGGAAACCAACCTGGCCGCGCAGCTCTTCTTCCGCGGCCAGGGCTTCCTGGCCCAGCGCGTGCTCCGGGGCTACTACGAGGACACCGGCGAAGACGCCTACCAGATGCTTTACAAGCTGGCGGGCGATCACCCCGACGAGCCGGAAGAAGCCATCAATCGCATCGCCCACTACGAAGAGAACTAGGTGCCATCGGATTCAAATAACTGCAAGCGGCCGCGCTCCTGGAAGCGCGGCTGCTTTTTCATCAGGCCGAGACAACACCGAGCCGACGACTCCCCGCCCCGTCGAACCCATGGAGCCGAACATGTCGCAGGACTTTGACGACTGGTCCTGGACGCCCGACTGGCTTCCCGAACCCCTTCCGGGGTCTGGATGGGGTCTGGTGGCCTACGTCCTGCTGTTCGTGATCCTCGCCTGGGCAGCGGCCCCCACTCGCATGCCGGTGCAAGCGCCGTCGCATCTCGCTTCGGCTTCCGAGCTGGCTGCCCCGCCCTTAACGAGCAACGATTAACGCTCATCCCCTTCCAGCTGCCTGCCCAACGATCGCTAATCCTTGCCCTGGATCGAGTTTCGAATTATCTGGTCAGAATTCAACCATCATTGACAAATGTACCCATTCAAAGTTAGACTCCAGGTTGGCCCACCTTGCGGCCCGTGATTCTGCGAACCTGACTGGCTGGCACAGGCGCCGGCCAGGGAGAGACCAATGGGTGCAAGGAACTCCAGATGTTGCGCGTTGGCAAGCCATCCGGCTCAGAGCCTTGGCGGCCCTGCGCGGAAAAGCGCCCAGCGCGGCGCACGCCCTCGCGGACTTTGCAGACGCAATGCTATACACCATAACCACTTGCGTCATATACACTCGCGCCGCGAAAAGGGCGCAAAGGGCGCATTAGAGACAATCGAAGTGCGCAAATCAGTCCTGAATACGAACTGGACTTGTTGCGCATCTGGAACTTGCCAATCCCCCGAAGCCCTTGTGGGAAGCCCAGGACTGGCGGATGATTACGCGAACATTTTCCTTGACTCTGGCGTAGCATCGTCGAACAATGCCACAGTCGCCCGAGGAATGCCCTCGCTAAAAACTCGCCTTCGGTATGTGCGGAAAAGACTTGTGTCCAAACCCGTTCTCAGTTCAGTGGGGCTTGGTTGGAGCGCACTGCGGAGAGCGGGTCAAGTCCGGTCGGACGGTGAGCTGGCGGCAGACCCGCAACGTCGACCTGCCGTGGATTGTTGCGCTTCAGGAGTTGTACGCGTCTCTGCACGACGCATCATGGTTTCCTCCAACATGAAGGAGAGAAGGATGTTCCGTACTGTTGCTGCCTTGGCCGCAGTGATCGCTGTCCTGGGCCTCGCAGTCGCTGCTCAGGCCGCTCCGTTGAAGGTCGGCTCGCCGATGCCGACGTTCGCCAATCTGCAGACGACCGATGGCAAGACCATCTCGGTTGGCGATCTCAAGAAGGACGTGGTCGTGGTTTGCATCACCTGCAACCACTGCCCAGTCGCCGTCGCGTACGAAGATCGCATCATCGACTTCGTGAAGAAGCACGCTGGCAAGGATGGCAAATGCGATTTCATCGCCATCAATGTGAACAATGGCGAGCAGGATCGCCTCGACGCAATGAAGGTCCGAGCGAAGGAGAAGGGCTTCAACTTCACCTACGCCTACGACCCCAGCCAGAAGATCGCTCGGGATCTCGGCGCCACCAAGACCCCCGAGTTCTTTGTGTTCCACAAGGGCAAGCTGATCTACACCGGCGCCATGGATGACGACATGAAGAAGCCGACGGTGTGCTGGCTCGAGAAGGCTGTCGAATCTGCCCTGAGCGGCGCGCAGCCCCCGAAGTGCACTGATCCGGTCGGCTGCGGCATCCGCTTCGAAAAGAAGTAGTGCCCGTCGGTCATCAACGCTGCGAAGTCTCCAGCGCCCACGGGTCGTCCGGCCCGTGGGCGTTGAGTTGTTTTCTGCTGTAGTTTGTATGCGGCTGTCTGCGGGGGGTATGCTGCACTGCCCCGCTGCTAGACTTGAACCTCATCAGTTTCCACGGAGTAGCGATTCATGCAAAAGTTCCTGCTCGGAGCACTTGGCTTGTCAGCCATGACGCTGGGAACCATCGGGGTGATTCTTGCCGATGACACCGACAAGCCGAAGTACACAATCAAGGAGGTCATGAAGGCGGCCCATGCCGGCGGCCCGAATAGCCTCCTGAACAAGGCCACGGGGGCCAACGCCACGAAGGAAGACAAGGAAAAGATTGTCGAACTGTACGTGGCGTTGTCCAAGAACAAGCCTGCAAAGGGCGACGAGAAGAGCTGGAAAGAGAAGACCACGCTCATCGTCAAGGAAGCCGAGGCGAACCTGAAGGGCGATGCCGGTGCGGGCCGCAAGCTAGTGGCTGCCGCTAATTGCATGGGCTGCCACCGCGTCCACAAGTAGCCGTTGCATCAAGTCACTGGATGGGCCCCGAGCGTGCACTGGCGCGCTCGGGGCTTATGTCACATGACCTGTGCCAGAGCGGCCAGAACCCGATCACGCACGGCCTCGAGTTCGCCCTGGCTGATCGCACCGGCGGCCGCGGCATGCCCGCCCCCGCCGAACTGCTGAGCGAGCCTGGCCACATCCACGGCGCCGCGGGAGCGAAAGCTGATCTTGATGCCGCCGGCAGGTTGCTCCATGAAGAGCAGACCTACCTCCACGCCAGCGATGCCGAGCGTCCAGTTGACCAGGTCCTCGCTGTCGGGAGGAATCGAGCCGGTGGCAGAGTAGTCTGTCTTGCGGATGCAACTGTGGGCTACCCTGCCGTTCTCGGCGAGCGTCAGGCGGCCGAGCACCAGTCCGGTCAGCTTGAGCCGGCCCAGGCTGCTCCGTTCAAAGAGCTTCTCGTAGAGGAAAGGCGGTTGGGCCCCCGCGCTGACCAGTTCCGCTGCAAGAGCAAAGGTTCGCGGCGTGGTGTTGCTGTGCCGAAACCAGCCGGTGTCCATGGCCAGGGCAACGAAGATCGCGGTGGCTGCATCGGGGGTCAGCTTGGCGCCCAGGGCAACCAGGGCTTCATGGACCAGACGCCCGGTGGCCTCCGCCCCAGTATCGACAAAGCGGATCGCTCCCAGGTCATCCTGGGTCAGATGATGGTCGATGACCGCCTTCTGGGCTGGAGACTGCCGGACGAAGTCCGCCATGTCCGCAAGCTGGTTCCACGTGCCGGTATCGAGAACCACGATGGTATCGGCCTGGCGCTGCTGCTCCATGGAGAGGGCAAAGGGGGTGAACTCCTTGTCTGGGTCAAGGAAGTCGTAGCGACCTGGGAGTGTACTCGAAGGGATAATGAGCGCGACTTCCTTGCCTTGTTGCCGAAGGCCGGCGGCGAACGCCTTCATGGATCCGAGGCCGTCGCCATCTGGGCGGACGTGCGTGGTAAGCAGAAACCTTCGGCCCCGCGCAACCAGATCGATCAGGGGCTGCCAATTGCAGGCCATGAAGGGGATTCCCTGTAGACGTGCCAGGCTGGGTGTTATAATCAATCCGTCTCACGGGTTCGAGCAACAGGCTGGCTCCCAGACTCAGGCCCGTGAGCCATTGTTATATGACCATGCCAGGCTTTGCACATGCAGGCCATTCGCGATTACTTCATTGCCCCTGGCGTCGTGGTGACCGGCGATGTGGTGCTGGCCGCTGGCGTCAACATATGGTATGGATGCGTCCTGCGGGGCGATGTAGCCCGAATCACGCTCGGCCCGCGCGTGAACATCCAGGATGGCACAATCGTCCACGCTGACTACGATCTGCCGCAGGTCATCGAGGAAGGCGTCGTCGTCGGGCATGCCGCCGTTCTGCACGGCGTGCGGATAGGCCGAGACACTCTAGTTGGGATTGGCGCCAGGTTGCTTGCGGGTTGCGACGTGGGCGAGGAGTGCGTCATCGCGTCCGGAGCGATCGTGACAGAGCAACGCCGCATCCCAGCACGCAGCGTGGTCATGGGAGTACCTGGCAAGGTCGTCCGCGAAGTGACGGATGTCGAACTGGAACGAACGCGCCGCATCAATGCCCACTACCTGGAGTTGGCACAGCAGTATGCCCGGGGCGCCTTCCCGCCCCCCTGGCAACGCTAGATTCGAGGAGCCAGAACACCATCGAGCTGGAACCAACCCAGCATGGCTCGATGCTTGCACGCTCAAGAGGCCCCCTGCATGACTGCCATCTTGACGCCCGCTTCCGTCGTGGACCTGGAACTGCCTCCCGAGGATCGTGGATCGAGCGGCTCCGACCGCCGGGACGACATCGATGCCAAGCAGCAAAAGGTAGCCCGCCTTCTTGCGGAGGTCGGCTGCGAAGGGTTGATGATCCTCGACCCCGCCAATTTCACCTGGCTGACCAGCGGCGCGGTCGCACGGTGCATCCTCGATCCGAAGGAGCAGCCTGGCCTCTACTTTACCCCCACGCAGCGCTGGCTTCTCTGCAGCAATGTCGAATCGCAGCGGATGTTCGACGAGGAACTCGACGGCATGGGTTTCCTTCTCAAGGAGTGGCCCTGGCACTGGGGAAGGGAGCAGCTGCTTTCTGACCTGCTCATCAACCGGAACGTGGCCTGCGATGAGCCGCTGCGCGATGCCAAGCCCCTCGGCGATCGGCTCCGCCCCATGCGGCAGGCGCTGACTCGCTACGAGCAAGCCTGTGCGGCTCAGCTCGGCGAGATTGTCGCCCATGCCCTCGAAGCAACCTGCCGCAGCGCTAACCCAGGAGATACTGAGCGGGAGCTGGCTGGGCAACTTAGCCACCGGCTTCATCGGCGTGGGGCTTCGCCGGCGATGCTATCGGTAGCTGCCGACGGCCGAGCCAGGGACTACCGGCGGCACGGCTTCACTTCCGCTCCGCTCGAAAAGTACGCAGTCCTCACCTGCACGGCCCGCAAGTATGGGCTGCACGTGACCGCTTCCCGCACTTTCTCCTTTGGCCCGCCTGACGAACGTTTGCGGAAGGAGCATCTCACGGCTTGCAAGGTGGCTGCCACCTTGATCGCCAGCACCTGGCCGGACGCCGGCTTCAAGGAGATGTTCAATGCCGCCAAGCGAGTGTACCTGCTCACGGGCTTCGAGCACGAATGGCAGCTTTGTCCGCAGGGCTGGATCACCGGTCGGCTGCCCGTCGAGTTGCCTCTGCTGCCGGATTCCACGACCTTGCTGCAGTCGGGCTGGCTGGCCACGTGGGGCCCGACCGTGGGCGGTTCGGCGTGCGTGGATACTTTCCTGGTGGACGAAGCCGGTCCACAACGCCTCACGCCTACTGACCAGTGGCCGCTGGTCAGCTTGAGAATCTCGGGTTCTGAAGTCCTTGTCCCCAACATCCTTGAGCGATAAACCGCCGCTGTGTCGAATCCTCGCTGGCTCGTCTGCCTGTTTGACATCGATGGGACGCTCCTGTCTAGCGGAGGCGCGGGCAAGGCAGCCATGGAAGCCGCGCTGTTGCAGGAGTTCGGCCTGCCCGGCCTGCAAGCGCAGGTGAGCTACAGCGGACGCACCGATCGGGCCATCACCCTGGACCTCCTGAAATCTCACGGTCTGGAGCCCCACGAAGGCCATTGCCGCCGGTTGCTGAACGGCTATCTTCGGCGTTTGCCGGAGTGCCTGCGTCAGCATCGCGGCCAGGTGCTGCCTGGCGTCGCCGAGCTGCTCTCAGAACTGGGGGCACGCGGCAGCACCTTGCTTGGCCTCCTCACCGGCAACGTGCGAGAAGGAGCCAGGCTCAAGCTTGGCCACTACGGGCTGGTTCATCACTTTCAATGTGGAGGCTACGGCGACGAACATGTCGATAGAGACGACGTGGCCAGGACGGCGCTTGCGGAGGTTCGAGGTCACCTGGGCGAATCCGTTCGACCAGGTGACATATGGGTCATTGGCGACACCCCGCTCGATGTTCGCTGTGCTCGGGCCATCGGGGCTCGATCACTCGCCGTTGCGACAGGCTGGCACTCCCACGACGAGCTTCTTGCCGCCGAGCCAGATGTCCTGCTGCCGACGCTCGCCGAAGCTGCGAACTGGTTAGACGAGCTTGAGCAGTTCCATGCCAGCGACACCGACGAGGGCTCTCGAACTCAGTTCCCCCGCTGACGCTGTAACAGGTTCTGCTGCTGGCGAATCTGGGCGTTCTGCCGAATAATCTGCTGCTGCATGAGGTTGATCTGCTGCTGCTGTTGCATGATCTGCTGCTGCATCGCGGCCATTTGGGCCGCATTGCCCTGCTGCTGGTTGCGCATGTAGCCTGCGGCAAGCTGCTGCAATACTCCCAGAAGAGCGTTGAGATCCTGGTTCCCCTGCTGCATCCCGCCCGGCTGCAAACCTCCTTGCTGCATGCGCTGTTGTCCCATCATTCCGCCGCCCCGTTGCATCATGCCACCTTGGCCCATGCCGCCGCCGCGGCCACCGCCTCCGCCTCCGCCGCCATGGGCCGAGGCTAGCTCCGGCAAGCTGATTGCCGAAAGGACTGCCAGGACGACGGCGTAATTCGACCAGCCAGGCTGCATCCAGGACATGAACAGGCCTCCCCTGAAAGATGTGTTAGGGCGATCTGCTCTTCGGTTGATCCTGCCGGCGAACCGAGGTCTCGCCGGCAAGCACGCGCGGGCCGATAATCGAGCCCACTTTGCTGTCGACGGCGGATCATCGCAGAGGTGAACCGTTCCGTGATCCGCGCCGACAACTTCCATAAGAGCAGTTGGAAGTGGAGGTGTCAATTGGCAATAATGGAGTTCCCTGGAGGAATGACATGATGCGAAGACTCCCTGGCTTGATGCTCTTGATCATGGCGTGCGTCACAGCAGCGAAGGCCGAGGAAACAAGTCCATCCGCTCAGCCCAGCGTGTTTGCCTCGAAAGTTCAACCTCTTCTCGGCGGGAAGTGCCTTGCGTGGAACAGCGGCGAGAAACCCAAGGGCGGCCTGGACCTTAGCACGCGGGCCTCGTTGCTCAAGGGCGGGGACGCAGGTCCTGCAGTGGACCTGGCCAGGGCCGAGACCAGCCTCCTCCTCCAGCGCCTGAGGTCCGGGGAGATGCCTCCCAAGAACCCTCTCGCCGCGGAGCAGATTGCAGTGATCGGCGAGTGGCTTGCCAGGGGCGCTCCATACGAGAATGAGCCGCTTAAGCCGAACCGAGCGGATGCCAGCTGGTGGTCGTTGCAGCCGCTGCGGCGGGTCGAGCTGCCACGGTCAATCACCGCAGATGAAGGACCGATTGATTCCTTCATCGCCGCTGAGCTGTCAAGGAAAGGGCTAGCTCGGTCAGGGCAAGCCGAGCGGCGCGTCTGGCTGCGCCGCGTCACCCTGGACCTCATTGGCCTGCCGCCCACGCCAGATGAGTGCGAAGCTTTCCTCCAGGACCAGTCGCCGGACGCTTACGAAAAAGTTGTCGATCGGTTGCTGGCCTCGCCTCACTATGGCGAACGCTGGGCAAGACATTGGCTCGACGTGGTTCGCTTTGGCGAGAGCCACGGTTATGAGACCAATCTGCTTCGCTTCAACGCCTGGCCCTATCGGGACTACGTCATCCGTGCCTTGAACCTGGACGTTCCTTACCCCCAATTCATCCGCGAGCAACTGGCCGGCGACGCCGTGACTGGGGGCGATTGGCTGACCCAGGCTGCGACGGGATTTCTCGTCGGCGGGGTGCACGACGTCGTCGGGAACCAGACTGAAGAAGGCAAGCGCCAGCAACGCATGGACGATCTCGACGACATCATCACCGCCACGGGAACAGCTTTCCTGGGTTTGACCACCAACTGTTGCCGCTGCCACGACCACAAGTTCGACCCCCTCACCCAGCGGGACTACTATGCATTGCAAGCCGTTTTCGCGGGCGTGCAGCATGCCGAACGGGAGATCCCCGCGCCGGATGCCGAGCGCCGCCAGCGCGAAGCGGAGTTGATCCGACAAGAGCTGGCACGACTCGAGAAGCAAATCGATGCCAGCGAGCCCCTGGCGCGTACCAGCGGCGAGCGGCCAACCACCGACGCCATCGAGCCCCCGCAACGCCAGCCAGTGAATGCCCGCCGCAATGTCGATCGCTTTTCCCCTATCGAAGCCCGATTTGTCCGCTTTACTGTGCTGGGCACGAACAACCTGGAGCCATGCATCGACGAGCTGGAGATCTTCAGCGATGAACCCAGCCCTCGCAACGTGGCGCTGGCATCCCTTGGCGCCAAGCCCACGGCATCGTCGGTCTTTCCCAACAGCGATATCCATCGGCTGGAGCACATCAACGACGGCAAGTACGGCAACAGTCGGAGCTGGATCTCGAACGAAATGGGCAGAGGTTGGGTCCAGATCGAATTACCTGAGGTGACGAGGATCAGTCGAATCGTCTGGCAACGCGACCGGGAAGAGAAGTTCAAGGATCGCCTGGCGATTAATTACAAGATCGAAGTCGCCGTGGAGCCTGGTCAATGGATCCTGGTGGCCAGTTCGGAAGACCGCATGCCATTCGGCATGGCTCGGCCTGCAGGCGTCAAGGACCTCTTCGCCCAGCAAAAATTGCTCCAGGAAAGGTTGAGCGGCCTGTCCCCGATGATGAAGGTGTACGCCGGCTCGTTTACTCAGCCGGAGCCGACGTACCTGCTCAAGCGGGGCGATCCGATGCAGCGGGGCGACGTCGTCGGCCCGGGCGGGATTGCAGTGCTTCGGCCAGTTTTGACCATCAATCCGGCTGCTTCGGAGAAGGAGCGGCGACTGGCCCTGGCGAATTGGCTGGGCGATCCCGCGAATCCCTTGCCGGCGAGGGTGCTTGTCAACCGGCTGTGGCATTACCACTTCGGGCAAGGCATCGTCAATACGCCGAGCGACTTCGGCTTCCAGGGGGGGCAGCCGTCGCATCCCGAACTGCTTGACTGGCTGGCCGGCGAGTTCATCAGCAACGGCTGGCGGATGAAGCCGATCCATCGCATGATTGTCCTCTCTGAGACTTACAGGCAATCCTCTCGCATCAACGAGAAGGCCCTGGCCATTGACAAGAACAATCGCCTGCTTTGGCGCATGAACCCCCGCCGCCTGGAAGCCGAAGCGATTCGTGACCAGATGCTGGCCGTGAGCGGCCAGCTCGACCGCAGCATGGGAGGGCCAGGCTACAACATCTGGGAAGAGAACACCAACTACGTCGTGGTCTTCAAGCCCAAGGCAGTCCTCGGGCCGAGCGAGTTTCGCCGGATGATCTACCAGTTCAAACCGCGCACCCAGCAGGACCCGACGTTTGGCGCGTTTGACTGCCCAGACGCCGCCCTCGTCGCTCCGCGTCGGAATAGCTCGGTTACGGCCCTTCAGGCTCTGAATCTTCTCAATAGCGACTTTATCCTGAAGCAGAGCGAGGCATTCGCCGCTCGATTGCGCAGGGAGGCAGGTGGGGACGCCTCAGGACAGGTCAAGCTGGCCTTTCAACTGGCGTTCGCGCGTCACCCCTCTGCGACAGAGCAGGCGGGAGGAGAGGCGTTGATCCGTGTCCACGGCTTGGAGGCCTTCTGCCGAGCACTATACAATGCGAACGAATGGGTCTATCTGGAGTGAAGGCATGACCCATGCTTTCTTCCGCTAAGTGAAACTCGAGCGTACCCCTTTTGACTGCCCTGGCCTCCCTAGCTCCCTGTGGAACTGGCTATGGATTCGATGAACTTCTCTTCCTGGCATTCTCGGCGCGACTTTTTCGGGCACCTCGCGACCGGAATGAGCGGCATTGCGTTGGGTTCATTGCTTGCTCGCGACGGCTTGCTGGCCCAGTCCGCAGCGCCTGCATCTCCAGTAAAGCCGCGACCCACTCACTTCCCAGCCAGGGCGAAGCGCGTCTTGCACATCTTTTGCACCGGCGCCGTCAGCCATCTCGATACCTTCGACTACAAGCCGGAGCTCATCAAGAGACATGGCCAGCCGCTGCCTGGCGTGGACAAGCTCATCACGTTCCAGGGCGAGAACGGCAACCTCGCCAGGAGCCCCTGGGCGTTCAAGCCTCGGGGGGAATCGGGGAAGATGATATCCGACCTGTTGCCACACCTGGCCGAGTGCGCCGACGACCTCTGCTTCATCCATTCGCTCACAACCAAGACGAACACACATGGCCCCGGCGAGATGTGCATGAGCACTGGCTTTGCACTCGAGGGCTTCCCAAGCATGGGAGCATGGGTTTCATACGCTCTGGGCACGGAAAACCAGAACCTGCCCGCTTACGTCGCAATCCCCGACCCGCGTGGCGTGCCGCAGCAGGGACCGGCTAACTGGACTAACGGCTTCCTCCCCGCCGTGTTCCAGGGCACCGCCTTCAATGCCGATAATCCCATCAGCAACCTTGCCAGGCCGAAGAAGATCAGTGCCGACACCGACCAGGCCACCAAGGACTTCATTCGACTCCTGAACGAGGAGCACCTGGCAAGGAACCAGGGCGACACTGAACTCGCCGCACGCATCTCCGCCTACGAGCTGGCGGCACGCATGCAGCTCAGCGCCCCTGAAGTGAGCGACCTCGGCGGTGAAAGCCCAGCGACGAGGGAACTCTACGGCCTGAACGACAAGAACCCAATTCTGGCGGGCTTCGGCCGAAACTGCTTGCTCGCCAGGAGACTCCTCGAGCGTGGCGTGCGCTTTGTCACTGTGTTCAACGGCGCTTTTGCCATGGGGGAAGGGGCCCTCAACTGGGATGGACACCGCCGCATCAAGTCGGACTACGATCGGCACGGCCCCATACTCGACAAGCCCTGTGCAGCCCTTCTCAAGGACCTCAAGGCGCGCGGCCTACTTGAAGACACCCTGGTAGTCTGGACTACGGAGTTCGGCCGAATGCCCACGTTCCAAAAGGGAACCGAAGGTCGGGACCATAACCCGAAAGGCTTCACCGCCTGGTTCGCCGGCGCGGGCGTCAAGCGCGCTTTCAGCTACGGAGCTACGGACGAGTTCGGCCATCAGGCAGTGACGGACGTCGTTAGCATCCACGATTTCCATGCAACCATCCTGCACCTGCTCGGACTCGACCACGAAAGGCTGACCTTCTATCACAACGGCGCACACAGAAGACTCACCGACGTTCACGGCCACGTTGTGAAAGGCATCCTGGCATGAGCCAGCCTCAGCCAATCGGCGCACCAGCCGACTCGGCGATCTCGATTGCTTCCTGGGTCGCTTTCGAGTCTGGGGCTGCTTTCTTCATCTCGCGAACGAGGTTGCCGATCTGCCGGAGCAAGGGCGCATTGGCGGATCGATAGGCAGGCGAACTGTTCGAATCGTCCCCCGGGACCTTGCGAATCTGGAGGTTGAGATTCCTCACCTGATCGAGGGTCTGAAAGGCCTTTAGCTCAAGTTGAAAGCTCTTGTCGCTTTTCATGGCTGCCAGGCTCTCCGCGGCGTCCTTGCCCAGATCCGTGCCCTTGAAATTCGTGGCCACTCGGTTGACCAGCTTCCAGGCAGAGACCGGATCGGACTCCCTTAGCTCCACGGCGGTATCGAGCTGCTTCCTGGCGGCGGCAGTCAGTTTGTCTACCAGGAAGTTTGCTTCCTCCGCGGTGGCGGGATCCGTGCTGCTTGCTCGCTCCTGGGCTTGTTTCAGGACCTGCCCGAGGTTGGCCTCCTTCTTCAGCAGCATGGCCAGCGAGCTGAGCTTGGCTAGCTTCCTTCCCTCGAGGACCGCTGGCGGCGCAGCCGCGACTGCTCGGCGAACGATAGCTTCGGCCTCCTGGGGATGTCCGCGGTAGATCCACGCGCCGGTATGGTCGAAGACCATGCAGTGCGGGATAGCATTGAAGTCATTCGCCCCTTCCACTCGTGCATTGGCGACTATCGTGAAGTTGGCGCCGCGGCTCAGCGCGACACTCTTGATCCGGTCCGGCGTCGCCTGTTGCGCGTGCGCACCGACGACGACCAGCCCGTGCTGGCTCATCTCGCTGTTCCAGTTCGCGAGCTTGGGCATCATCGCCAGGCACGGGCCGCAGTTTACTCCCCAGAATTCCAGGAGCACCACGCGGTGCTTCAGATCGTCGCTGCTCAAGGCAGGGCCCAGCAATCGCTCGCCCAGCTTGATGTCCTCAGTCTTCACCTTCAGATTGAAGTCCGCCGCCTGCGTGGAAGCGAACGTGAACCCCAGCACGACTAGCGATGGAACTGCCAGACCGAGCCTCAGCATGGGACGTTTCTCCGACTGGTGAATCTTGGAGTTTCTTCCAGAATATGCTCGCCTGGCTGCAAGCCGCAACAAGATTGCAGCAAATGCCTGTCTCAGCCCGCGGGACAGACGAATCCCGATTCATGCTGTACAACGAGAGCAAACGTGGAGGATGGGGACCATGCCCTTGCGCTTTGTATTCGGCGTACACAATCATCAGCCCGTCGGCAATTTCGGCAGCGTGTTTGAGCAGACGTACAAGGAGGGCTACGCTCCTTTCCTTGGGCTGATGGAGGCGTATCCCGAGATCCCCTTCACCGTTCACAACAGCGGCTGCCTCCTGGAATGGCTCGTGGCGGAGCGGCCCGAGTATGTCGCAAGGTTGAAAGCGCTGGTGGCTCGCGGACAGGTCGAGATCCTGGGCGGCGGCTTTCAGGAACCCATCCTGGCCATGCTGCCACGCTGGGACCGCATCGGCCAGATCCGCGCCTATACCCGGTACCTGGAACAACTTTTCACCTGCCGGGTGCGCGGCATGTGGCTGGCCGAGCGCGTCTGGGAGCCGGAGCTTGTCAGCGACCTGGCCGAGGCGGGCATTGAGTACACCCTGCTTGACGATTACCACTTCCGCCAGGCCGGACTTGAAGATGAACAACTCTTCGGCTGGTTTGTGAGCGAGGACGAAGGCCGGCTGGTAAAGGTCTTCCCCATCAGCGAGCCGATGCGTTACCTGGTTCCGTGGAAGACGCCGGAGGAGGCGATCGCCTATCTCGGTCAGGTTGCCAGCAAGCATCCGGATGCGGTGGTGGTCTGCGCGGACGACGGCGAGAAGTTCGGCGGCTGGCCGGAGACGCACAAGCATTGCTACACCGATGGCTGGCTCTGGCGCTTCTTCGACCTGCTTCGGGAGAACCGGCACTGGATTCGCTTCTGCACCCTGTCGCAGGCCCTCGATGAGACGAGTTCTCGAGGACTGGCTTATCTTCCGGATTGCAGTTACCGGGAAATGACGGAATGGGCTCTGCCGGCAAGCCGACTGCAAGCTTACAATCGAGTGGTGCAGTGGCTTGAGCACGATCCCCGCGGCCCCGAAATCAAGCGTTTTCTCCGCGGCGGGTTCTGGCGGAACTTCAAGGCCAAGTATCCCGAAGTGCACGAGATGTACTGCCGCATGCTGGAAGTGTCGCAGCGTCTCCATGAACAGGCCGAAGCAGATCCGCAAGGGTTCGAAGCCGCCCGTCAGGACCTGTATCGAGCCCAGTGTAATTGCCCATACTGGCACGGAGCGTTTGGCGGGTTGTACCTGCCGCATCTTCGCAATGCCGTGTATCGCCATCTGATCAAGGCGGAGGGCGCGGCGCTCCTCGCCCAGGGAGACACCATCAACCTCGTGGAAGCCGAGGCACGGGACTTCAACCTCGACACCCGCCCCGAGGTCTGCCTGCGCAACTCTGCCCTGGTTGCATATCTTGCCCCGCATGCGGGCGGAATGCTCTACGAACTCGATCTGTTCGCCGTCGCGCACAATCTGCTGGCCACGCTGTCGCGCAGGCCCGAGGCCTATCACGAGACGATCATCCGTGCCGCGGCTGGAGCCAGGACAGAAAGCCAGGTGAGCAAGGTAGTCGAAGGCGCCCGCTTCAAGCAAAGCGGACTGGAACGGCTCCTGCAGTATGATCGTTACCAACGCAAGAGCCTGATCGATCACTTCTATGGGCCCAGCGTCACCCTGGAGCAGCTTGCAGCCCATCAAGAAGCCGAGGCAGGCGACTTCGTCGGAGCGGCCTACGAGTTCCAGATCAAGCGTCATCGCAGAGCAGTCCATGTGCTCATGCAGCGCGAAGGCCAGGCAGCCGGCTCGAACGTCAAACTCACCAAGATGTTGAGCCTTGAAGCCGAGTCGGATACGCTGGCGATTCGCTATGCCCTGGCCGGAGCGCCGCATCTGGGCGGCTTTCATTTCGGGATCGAGTTTAACTTTGCGGGCATGGCCGCCGGACAGGAAGATCGCTACTTCCACCACGACCGAGCGGCGCGCGCGGGCCAGTTGCAGACGCTCCAGGACGTTGCCGACCTCCGCACCTTCGGACTGGTGGACGAATGGCTGGGGCTCGATGCCGTGCTCCAGTTTTCCCGCAGCACTGGCGTCTGGGCGTTTCCCGTTCAGACAGTGAGCCAGTCCGAGGGCGGCTTCGAACTCGTGCACCAGAGCACGGCCGTGGTTCCTCACTGGCAGGTTGAACTGGATGAACAGGGCCGCTGGGAAGTCGTGATTCAGCTCAAGCTCGACGCCTCGCGGGCCGAGGCTCGACGCCGCAACTGAGGATGAATCGATGCGTCTAGGGGTGTATGGCGGCTCCTTCGATCCTGTCCATCTCGGCCACCTGATCCTGGCCGAGCAATGTCGGGAAACGGCTCGGCTCGACGAGGTGCTCTTCATTCCCGCGCCGCGTCCGCCGCACAAGCTGGCCCGGGAGCTCACGCCCTTCTCTCGCCGAGTTGAGATGCTTGAGCTGGCCATTTCAGGACACCCCGTTTTCCAGGTGAGCCAGATGGAGAAGGATCGACCAGGGCCGAGCTTCACCGTGGACACGCTTCGGCAACTGCGGCAGGAACGGCCTGAAGCCGATCTCCATCTGCTGGTCGGCTCGGACGTCATTCCTGATCTTCCCAGCTGGCACGAACCCGCCCAGATTGCGGAGTTGGCCACACTTGTTGTGGCAACTCGTCCAAGCTGGCCTCTTCCGGCCGAGCTTCCCAGGGGCTTTCGCTTCATCATCGTCGAGATGCCGCAAGTCGATATTTCGAGCACAGACCTCCGTAATCGCCTGGCCAACGGCAGGAGCGTCCGCTACTTCGTCCCTCGAGCCGTCGAGTGCTACATTCAGACGCATCACCTGTACCAGACCTGACCCCCATGGCTGTGTTGAGCCCATCCGATCGAGTGTAGCTCGCCTGGCTTGCTGAGCTGGAACATTCTTCGCATGACCTGGCAACGGCCATGGCTTCCCGCGCTCGCTCCAGAACGCCCCGCTAGCGCGACTTAAGCGGTTGAAGCATCGTGAGTTAAGATGAAGACGCCGCTTCATGATGTCCGATACCACTATCCAGAAGACGCCAAGCGAGCATTCGGCTGCCGGCCGAGTGGCGGCTGACGGGAGGTAACGCAGTGACGATGACCAACCACGTCGAGACAGTGCCCTCGCCGGAAACGGAACAGCTTCGCCAGCAGCTTTTGCAAGCCCAGAAGTTGAGCAGTGTCGGTACGCTTGCATCCAGCGTGGCCCACGAGTTCAACAACATCCTGACGACCATCATCAACTACGCCAAGCTCGGCCTCCGAGCGGAGAACGAGGCTGCGCGGATCAACTCCCTGGAGAAGATCCTCAAAGCCGGGCAGCGTGCGGCGACGATCACCAGCAGCATGCTCGGCTTCGCACGCAAGAGCACCAACCGCCGAGAGGTCTGCGACATCGTCAGCCTCGTGGAGGAGGTGCTGATCCTCACCGCCAAGGACCTGAGCAAGCACCACATCTCCGTCGAAACCCGCTTCGATGGGCGGCCTCGCGCCTGCGTGGTGCCTGGCCAGATCGAACAGATCCTGCTGAACCTCATCATCAATGCTCGCCAGGCCATGCCCCGCGGCGGAAGACTGCGGGTCCAGGTGCGCGAGCAGCGGGAAGCTCAGCTCGTCGAGATCCGCATCGCCGACACCGGTTGCGGAATTCCGCCGGACAAGCTGCGCCTCATCTTCGAGCCCTTCTACACCACCAAGGAACCCGACGACGAAGGCCACGGCGGCACCGGCCTGGGTTTGAGCGTCTGTCGGCAGATCATCGAGCAACACCAGGGCCGCATTCGGGTCGAAAGCGTGGTCGGCAAGGGTTCGGTCTTCACCGTCAAGCTCCCTCTCAGCGAATAGGGCTTGCGTCCCCTCGCTGGGGCTTTCCTGGAGGACTGACTTCCAGGCGTCGTCCGAGGTCCAGGACCAGGTCATGCCGCCAGGCATCCAGCCGGCGTACGATTACAAGCACTCCTTGAGCCTTGCCAGGATTTGCTGTTCGAGAGCGTGATCTCTACCGAAGGGAATCCAGCCCCGCGAAGCGACGAACGGATCCACCACCAGGTACTGGCGTTCGATCGGATTGTCCGATCGATAGGCCACCGCCCCGGCGGCGGCATGCGTGGGCCGCGGCAGGTCTTCCAGTTCCTTGAACACCTGCACGTCAATGTAATAGCCGCTGCTCGTCGCCGGTGTGATGGTGACGATCGCGAAGCGGCGGACCGACTGGAGCGTCGATTCGAGGTTTTCGTAGCAGTTGTAGCAGCCAAGGCGAATGCCGAAGGCGTCGAAGTAACCTGCTGTCACGAGCGGACAGGTCTTGATCTCGCCGGAGAAGCGGTTGGAGCTGGCGATGTCGAAGTACTCGTTGACAACGTCGTAGGTCTTGTCGAAGACCAGAGCATAGGCTTCGGGACGCTGCGGAACCCAGAGGGGATTGGCTTCGGTCGCCGCGGGCGCAATTGCTGGGTCTGCGAGCAGCGGGTTACCAGGGAGCGGGCCGCTGGCACAGCCAGCCAGTCCCGCCAACCCCGCTGCCAGCCCCATGAGCCAGAACTTTCTTATCATGGCTACCTTCCATCTCGGCTTCGCTGCCTGGCCGAATGCCCCCGTGCCGTGCGGCTTGCCTACTTTCCCCTCGTGTGAAGACTGGGCCTTATGCCAGCCATTGGGCCCGCGGACAAGGGGAGTTTTTTCGACTCACAATTGCATCCGCTGCCGGAACTCAAGTAAGATACAGAACGTCGCACTCATTCGTTGTTCCTCGGAGGAGACCCAGCGATGCGAACTACCTGGCTCGCCTTGATCCTGTTCCTTGCGTTGCTCGTGGTGCTCGGATCCACCACGCCTGCGCGCACTCAGGAAGTGGACAAGGACCGGATTGACCGCGCGGTCAACTATGCCGTGGCCTTCCTGAAGAGGAACCAGGCCGGCCCGGGCTTCTGGGTCCACAACGGCGGCGGACCCGAAGACGAGTACAACATCGGCGCTACCGCCCTGGTTGGGCTGGCGCTCCTGGAAAGCGACGTGCCCCGCGACGACCGCGCCCTGGCCGGAGCGGCGAACCTTGTCCGCGGCGCTCTCCCGCGCTTGACGCTGACCTACACCGTCTCCCTGGCGATCCTGTTCCTCGACCGCTACCGCGGCGGCAAGGACCCCGAACTGGTTCGCCGGCTCGCTCTCCGCCTGGCTGCCGCACAGAATCAGGCTGACGGCGGCTGGGGCTATAATGTGCCCATGCTCAGTCCACAGGCTGAGGCGAACTGGATGGCGAACCTCAAGCGGCTCAAGAACGCCAAGAACATCCAGGGCAATGGGCAGCAGCTTGCCCCTGGCACCAACAGCGACAACTCCAATACCCAGTTCGCCGTGCTGGCGCTCTGGGTCGCACGCGTTCATGACATCCCCGTAGACTACTGCCTCTTGCTGGCGGAGTGGCACTTCCGAACGACGCAGCATAGCAACGGCGGCTGGAACTACGGCCTCAACCTGGGCGGTCCTGCGGGCGATCCGCCCACGCCATCGATGACGTGCTCGGGGCTTCTCGGTCTGGCCATCGCTTACGGCACCAAGCGCGAGCAAGCAGCCTCGCTGCGCGCTGGCGGCGACAAGCTGGAGGGCGGCGCGGCCAAGCCGATGCCCCTGCCACGCTTCGACATCGACAGCGACCAGGCGGTTCAGAGGGCCAAGGCCTTCCTGGCCGGCTCCCTCCGCAAGCAACGCACGGAAATCCCGCATTTCCTCTACTTCCTCTGGTCCCTCGAACGCGTCTCCGTGACGTATCGCTGGAAGGACTACGACGGCATCGACTGGTACGCCTACGGCTCCAATATCCTGCTCAATGACCAACAACGCGA
>Ga0073934_10004898_pt1 | contig 21531 bp, 15 predicted proteins | sample LarsenN4metaG_FD_76834 | JGI IMG/M metagenome (GOLD analysis project Ga0073934, IMG submission 76834) | Hot spring sediment bacterial and archeal communities from British Columbia, Canada, to study Microbial Dark Matter (Phase II) - Larsen... ...
CGCGGGCAACACCATGGCGGCGGACAAGGAAAAGCCGGTCAAGCGCGACTATTCGCGCGTCATCGCCCCGCCGGCGCCGCAGCGGCAATCGGTGGCGGACATGGAGGCCAAGTCCGAAGGCTGCAACACCTGCCACGTCAAGACCGACGCGCCGACCATGCACCTGACCCCGGCGGTGCGGCTGGGCTGCACCGATTGCCACGGCGGCGATGCCACGGTGCGCGGCAATTCCGATCTGCCCCACGATCACCCCGACTATGTCGCCGCGCGCGACCGGGCGCATGTGCTGCCCAAATATCCGGACAGCTGGCACTTCCCCTCCTCGGCCAATCCCAAGCGCTCCTATGCGCTGCTCAACAAGGAAGCGCCCGAGTTCATCAAGTTCGTGAACCCTTCCGACTACCGCGTCGCGCGCGAGGCCTGCGGGGCTTGCCACATCCAGGCGATCGAGGCGGCGGAACGCTCGATCATGGCGACCGGCGCGATGCTGTGGGGCGGGGCGAGCTACAATAACGGGATCCTGCCGTTCAAGAACTACCTCCTGGGCGAGGCCTATACCCGCACCGGCGAGGCGGCCAAGATCACCACGCCCGGCGCCGGGCCGGGGGGCAAGCTGTCCGAAGACCAGATCGCGCGCGGCGTGCTGGCGGAAATGTATCCGCTGCCCACCTGGCACGTGATACCGCCGGGCGACATCTTCCGCGTGTTCGAGCGCGGCGGGCGCACGATCAATTCGCAGTTCCCCGAAATCGGCCTGCCCAACCCGACGGGCTCGATCCAGCGGCTGGAGGAGCCGGGGCGGCCCGATCTGAAGCAATCGAACCGCGGCCCCGGCACCGGGCTGCGCGTCGCGATCCCGGCGCTCAACATCCACAAGACCCGCCTCAACGATCCCTTCACCTGGTTCATGGGCACCAACGATCAGCCGGGCGACTATCGCCATTCGGGCTGTGCATCGTGCCACGTGGTCTATGCCAATGATCGCGAGCCGCGCCATTCGCTGATCTATGCCCAGTTTGGCCGCGACGGGCAGTCGATCTCGGTCGATCCCACCATCGCCGCCAAGATCGAGCACGCGGCGGAGCATGGTGCCGTCAAGCACGGAGCGGTCAAGGAGCCCGGTCACGATGATCATGGCGATCATGGCGATGCGACCGGCCCGGGCAAGCGCGCCGACGATACGCTGACCTGGAACGGCCAGCAGAAGGAGAAGGGCCACCCGCTCCAGCATGTCTTCACCCGCGCCATCCCGACCAGCCAGTGCATGAACTGCCACATGCACCAGCCCAACATCTTCCTGAACTCGTTTCTCGGCTACACCATGTGGGACTACGAGTCCGATGCGCCCTTCATGTGGCCCGAGCAGCAGAAATACCCCACCGCCGAGGAAGTGCGCGCGGTTACCGATCGCAACCCCGAAGGCGCCGCGCCGCGCGGGAAGTGGGCCGATCTCGATTTCCTGCGCAACGTCTATGATCTGAACCCCAAGCTGCGCGACACCCAGTTCGCCGATTATCACGGCCACGGCTGGAACTTCCGCGCGATCTTCAAGCGCGACCGTGAGGGCAACCTGCTCGATGCGGACGGGAACATCGTCGATCCCGACGACCCGGAGAAGTGGCGCCGCAAGGACGAGGGCAAATTCGTCGAGCCGGGCAAGAACCCCGGCAAGGCGGTGCATCTGATGGACATCCACGCCGAAATCGGGATGCAGTGCGCCGATTGCCATTTCGAGCAGGACAGCCACGGCAACGGGTTGATCTACGGCGAAGTCGCCAACGCGATCGAGATCACCTGCAAGGACTGCCACGGCACGCCCGATGCCTATCCCACCCTGCGCACCAGCGGCCCGGCCGCCCCGCCCGAGGGCCACAACCTCGCCCTGCTGCGCAATCCCGACGGCAAGCGCCGGTTCGAATGGATGGAAGGCGCCGACGGGCGGCGCAAGCTGATCCAGCGCTCGATCGTCGATCCGAGCCTCGAATGGGAGATGAGCCTGGTCAAGGACACGGTCGATCCCGCCACCCCGGTGTTCAACGCCAAGGCCGCGCGCGCCAAGCTCGTCAGCCGCTACGGGGCGGAGACCGGCAATTTCGAATTCGGCATCGGCATCGCCGAGGAAGACCGCGCGCACCGCGATCCGGAAATGGCCTGCTTCACCTGCCACCTGTCGTGGACCACCTCGTGCGGCGGGTGCCACCTGCCGATCGAGGCCAACTGGAAGACCAAGGTCCACCGCTACGAGGGCGGGGAGACGCGCAACTTCGCCACCTACAACCCGCAGGTCGCGCGCGACGAGATGTTCCAGCTGGGCAAGCACCAGACCACCAAGGGGGGGCAGGTTGCGCCCGTCAGGTCCTCCTCGGCGCTGGTGCTGTCTTCGACCAACATCAACCGCGAGCGCATCTACGTGCAGCAGCCGCCGATTTCGGCGATCGGCTTCTCCTCACAGGCCTTCGCCCCGCACTTCCCGCACACCGTGCGCAAGACCGAGACCAAGACCTGCACCGATTGCCACCTCTCGGCCAAGGACGACAACAACGCGATCATGGCGCAACTGCTGCTGCTCGGCACCAACTACGTCAATTTCGTCGGGCTCAACGCCTGGAGCGGGCTCGAGGGCGGGTTCCAGGCCACCCGCGTCACCGAGTATGACGAGCCGCAGGCGGTGATCGGCTCCTACCTGCACCGCTACGCCTATCCCGATTACTGGAAGCTCCATGTCGACCAGAACGGACGCGAGCTGAAGAACTGGGTGCGGGGGAAGACCTTCGACAAGGATCTCAGCGGCGAGACTCACCCGCTCGAGGAGTTCGCCAATGTCCACGAAGGCACCGCAGGCCGGGTCGGCTGCCTGCAACTGCGCGGCGAATACATGTTCGTCGCCGAAGGGCGGGGCGGCTTCACCGTCTACGATGTCGCCTCGATCGCCAACAAGGGCACCTCGGAGCGCATCCTCAAGGGGCCGTTCTCGGCCTTGGGGCATGACACCAACGTCAAGACCGCCAACGCCACCTGCATGGCGCTGCCCACCAACCAGCCGATCGCCCCGCATCGCAACACCGAAAAGATGCGCGAGATGAACCAGGAACAGGCGTTCCTGCCGATCTACAGCTATGCCGTGGTTACCGATGCGGCCGAGGGCCTGATCCTCGTCAATGTCGACACGCTGGCCGATGGCGAATTCCGCAACAACCAGCTGCGCCGCAAGGTCTATGCCGACGGCACCACCGCGTGGAACCCCGAGGGCGTGCTCACCGGCGCGCGACATATCGTGCTGGCGGGCGAGGTCGCCTATATCACCGCCGACAAGGGCCTCGTGGTGGTCGATCTGGCCGATCCCGCCAGCCCGAAACTTGCCGCGGTGCGACCCTTGCGCGATGCCCGGGCGAGCGCGGTGCAGTTCCGCTATCTGTGGGTGACGGATGCCGAAGGGGTGAAGCTGTTCGACATCACCACCCTGCGCAATCCGGTGGCGGTGCCCGAAGCCACCGTGCCGCTGGCCGACGCCCGCCGGCTCTACATCGCGCGCACCTATGCCTATGTCGCTGGTGGGAGCGAAGGCCTGATCATTCTCGATGTGAAGAATCCGCAGTCACCCAAGGTGTACATGCGCTACCGCGGCCTGATGGGCACGGGTGATGCGCCCAACCTGTGGATGGACGATGTTCAGGACGTTGTGGTCGGCACCACCAATGCCTCGCTGTTCGCCTATGTCGCCGACGGCCGCAACGGGGTGAAGGTGCTGCAGCTCACCAGCCCCGACAGCCAGCGCAATTTCTACGGTTTCAGCCCTGCGCCCAAGCCCGAGTTGATCGCCTGGGCGAAGACGCCGACGCCTGCCATCGCCATGTCCAAGGGCCTCGACCGCGACCGTGCGGTGGACGAGACCGGCGGTCAGATGGCGGTGTTCGGACGGCTCGGTTCGCGCCCCTTCACCCGCCCCGAGATGGAGCGGCTGTTCATGACCCGCTCGGGCGTGCCGTGGAAGGTTTCCGACGAGGTGGACATGAACCGCTGGGTCGGCATCGCGCCGCCCGCGGCGCGCCGGGCCGAGGCGCGCTGGAAGTAGGCCGGAAGCGGAAGGGCGGGACGGCAACCGGCTCGGCCAGCCGCGTGGCGGGTGCTATTCGCGCTCGGCGAACATGCCCACGATCATCGGCTGCAGCCCGGCGTGGAAGCGCGCGAGCACTTGCCAGTCGCCCACCCGCTCGTAATGCGAGACGAGGGCCTGTCCGTCCCAGCGGTGGAGCGCGTAGGTCGGCGGTTCGGTGGTAATGAGCTCGCGCCCGTCGGGCCGGTCCTGATCGATCGGGGTCAGGTCCATCGCCACCAGCGGCGCGACCGAGGGCGTCACCCCGAGCGGGATCCCGGCGAACTGGGTGGTGATCTGGCGATGCAGGTGGCCGCAATGGATCGCCAGCACCTGGCGCTGGCCGGCGAGCACGTCGCGCAGCCGAACAATCCACGGCTCGTCGGGTGCGGGGTCCATCCAGTCGATCCCCGCGACCACCGGGGGGTGATGCATGAAGATCAGCGTCGGCCGATCGGGCGCTTCGGCCAGCCGCGCCGCAAGCCAGGCGGCGCGCGCCGGGCAGAAGGCCCCGCCGTGGCGGCCGTCCTCGAGCGTGTCGAGGCAGATGATCCTGAGGCCCAGCCGCGCTTCGAGGACATAATGCAGAAACCCGTCCTCGGCCGGCACCACCTGGGGGAAGGCCCCCAGCAGCCCTTCGCGGCTGTCGTGGTTGCCCACCAACGGGACGATCGGGAAAGGACAGCTCTCGAGCAGCTCGGCGGTCTTGGCGAAGCTTTCGGCATCGCCGTGATCGGTGATGTCGCCCGAAAGCACCAGCATATCGGGGACATTGGGGCCGGTAAGCAGCCGGGCGAGCGTGGCGCGAAAGCGGGTGAGGTTGAGCTCCTCGGGCTTTTCATCGGGCGCGAAGCCGACATGAATGTCGGTCATCTGTGCGATCAGCACGGCCCCGGAGGATGCGGCGAGGAGGCCCATCCCTATTTCCTAGCTTTCCCCGCGATGGCTGCAACCACTGTTTTGGCACCGCCCGGTTTGGATGCGGGGGGCGGTGCGGGGGTGTAGTGCGGCGCGTTGCCCTGCGGCGACCACTGGCCCGAAGGCAGGTGGTAGGCATGGCACATGGCGCATTCGCTCGGCACGATTTTCTTGGTCTTCACCGCGCTCGCGCCGAGGTGGCAATCGCGGCAGCTCTTGAGATCGGGGATCAGCAGATCGGTTGCGGCCTTGGAGGTGTCGGCGGCGTGGCAATCGGTGCACTCTTCGCGTTTGTGCGCCTCGTGGCTGAAGAAGCCGGTGGTGAGGAAGCGGTCGGGCAGGTTGACGGGCACGAGATCGGCCTGACCGGTCGGCCCCCGCGCGGGCAGGTGGCATTCGGTGCAGATCCCGCCGGGCGACAGCGCGTTGGACAGGCCGATATAGGCGCGCACCGGCCGGCCGAAATCGGCGGCATAGGCGCCGCCGCGCGCGAACTGGCCCGGTCGCGAGCGCCCGGCGGAAAGGTCCGCGCGCGGCCCGGTGCCGACCCGCGCGAGATCTTCGGCAAGGTCCTTGACGTCGCCGTGGCGCAGCTTGCTGAACCCGCCCCCGGCGCTGCGCCCCGAGACGAGGCTGTGGCAGCCCTCGCAGGCATCTTCCATTTTCACTTCCTTGAAGCCGATCCTGTCGGCATCGAGGCTGTGGCAGTCCTTGCATTCGAGCGGCGCGCCATATTGCGGCAGGCTCAGCGCCATGCGCGCCGCGCCGCCGCGGGCATCCATGTGAACATCGTGCGGGAACTTGAGGCCGCTGCGCTCGATCGGCTTGCTGTCGAGCGAGGCGCGCACCGGCCGCGCCGCGCCGAAGCTGGCATAGAAGGCCGGACGGAACTGCGGATGTTCCTTGCCGAAATCATGCGCATTGCCGAGCGCGGTGTCGGTCAGCCGCGTGTCGAGCGCATCGTGGCAATCGGCGCAGAAGGCCTCGCTCGCAGGCTTCTGGCGCACCTTGCCCTCGTGCTCGGAATGGCAGGAAACGCAGCCCAGCGGCCCTTCCTTGCCGAGGCTGGTGGCGATCCGCCATTGCAGCGCATCGCCGGTCGAAAGCGGCGCCATGCCCTTGGCGAGCCGCGGCATGGCGGCGTGATCGCCGGTCTCCTTGTGGCAGGAGATGCAGGTCTCGTCAGCCACGCTTTCGAAGGCGGCGACGTGGCAGCTTTCGCAATTGTCCTCGAGACTGTGGTGCTTGAGCGACAATGCGCCGGTGCTCCACGCGGCGTCCATCACCACCTGCCCCGGGGTCTTGCCCTCGGGATCGTTTTTCACCGGGGTGCGCAAAAGGTGGCTCGCCACCGGCACCATCAGCAACGCCAGCAGGATGGCGCCGGCGAACAGCCAGCTCATCGCCCGCTTGCTCGGCAGCACGCTGGCGAGGGCGAAACCGCGCAGCGCGTCGCCCTTGCCCTCCTCGGCGGCGACCTGGCGGATGGTGATGCTGGTATGGCCGTCGCTCTCGCGCGCCACCGCCAGCCGCGCCGCGCCCAAGGCGATCTCGCCCCCGGTGCGCGGGTCGATCACGCCCTGGTTTACGACCCGGCCATCGAGCCCGAAGCCCAGGGTGCCGAGCGCCTCGACGCCGAGCGTCCCATCGGCCTGCGCGACAATCCGCACATGGTGCTGCTCGACCGCGAGATCGGGCAGGTGAATGTCGTTTTCCGCCGCGCGGCCGATGGTGAGCGAATCCTGTTCCACCACCCGGTCGCGGATCAGCTCGCGCCCGGCAGCGGTGAAGTCGATCGTGCGGATCAGGAACGCCATTATCCGCCTCTCACCAATAGAAGAACACGCTCACGACATGCGCGGTCAGCGCGGCGATGAGCGCGATGGTGAGGGGTACGTGGACGAACAGCCAGATCTCGAGCAGCGCGCGGATTCGCAGCTGTCCGCGGATCTGGGCAAGCTGGTCGCGGCGCTTTTCCAGCAGCGCGACGACGCGGGCGGCGGCTTCCGAACCGTTGCTCATCCCCGCCAGCGCGCGCGCGGTGGCGCAGCGCGGATAGCGGCCGGTAAGCCGTGCCAGCGCCCCGCCGGCAAAGACATCCTGTTCGAGCGCGGCGATCACCATGTCCGCCTCGGCGCGCCCCAGCGGCTGGGCGGCACTTTCGAGCTGGCGGTCGATCGCGGTCAGCGCCTCGAGCATCTGCGCGCGGGTCATCTCCTTGCGATTGGCCGAAAGGCTGGCGGGCAAGGTGGCGTAGACGACCACGCCATAAATGCCGGTGATGATCACCAGCAACATCAGCACATAGGCGAGCGTGTGGACATTCCAGCCGATCTGGAAGCCCGTGTGGAGCGTGCCGACGACGATCAGCGACAGGCCGAGATAGACATGCGCCGAGGTCCAGGCCTTGAGGCTCCAGGCGCCGGTGGTGATCCTGCGCTTGCGCACCCCCAGCAGCGACAGCCAGATGATCAGCGCAAAGCCGATCGTGCCGAGCGTGTAGCCGTACCACGATCCGCCATTGGGCCGCGGCTCCTGGTCGATCAGCAGGTAGCCCGCGATCGTCACGCCGCACAGCGCCAGAGCGATCCACAGCCAGCGGAAGCCCTTGTGCTTGAGGAAGCTGACGTGATCGGAATCGCGCCGCCGTTCATCTTGCGAAAAACGGTTCCTGGCCCCGCCCTGTGCCCGGCTCGCCATTATTCGACGTCCTCGGTGAGCTTGGTGAAGGTCAGGAACTTGTCGGGCGAAACGCGGATCGCTGCGCCCGTGGGGCAGGCGCGCACGCAGGCGGGGCCGCCGTCGATGCCGGAGCACATGTCGCACTTGATCGCGAGCTTGGCCTTGGGCGCGCCCTCCTTCTCGGCCGCCTTCTTGCGCCAGCTATAGGGTGCCTCGCCCGGTCCCGGACCAGCGCCGAACAGCATCCATTGCAGCAGGCTCGGCTTCTTGGGCGGCTTGGCGTCCATCCGGATCACGCCATAGGGGCAGTTGCGCTGGCAATTGCCGCAGCCGATGCAGGTCTCGTCGATGAACACCTCGCCGTCCGGCCCGCGCTTGATCGCGTTGGGCGGGCAATCGGCCATGCAGTGCGGGTGTTCGCAGTGGCGGCACGAGGTCGGCACGTGCAGGTGGGCGTAGGTACGCCCCGCCTCGCGGTCGAGCCGCGAAAGGCCGTCATGGCTGTCGGCGCAGGCCTTTTCGCAATTGTCGCAGCCGATGCACAGCTTCTCGTCGATCAGCAGCACGTCGGTCGCCTCGCCGATGCCGTTGTCGACGAGGAACTGCGCGGTTTCCGAATAGAGATCGACCGCGCTGCCGAAACTGTCCTTGCGGCTTTCGATGAAGGCGTTGGTGGCGCGCCGTCCCGCCATGTCCTTCAGCGCCCGTTCGCGCAGCGCAGGATTGCGATCAAGCAGGGCGAGGAAGCCTTCGCCTGGCAGGCGAATCACCTCGGACTTGATCGCGGCCTTGACGGTCGCAGTGCGCAGCGACCCGTCGATCACCGCCATCTCGCCGAAATAGGAACCGGCGGGCAGGTAGGAGAGGAACACGGGGCGATCGCCGATCTGCTTTTCGACGATCATCGAACCGCGCCGGATGATGAACACGTCCTTGTCGTCCGCGCCTTCCTTGACGACGATCTCGCCGGCGCGCTTCTCGAGCACCTCGGCCGATTCCACCAACGCGGCGACATCCTCGCGCTTGAGGCCCGATCCGAACATCTGCAGCAATTGCCGCTCGATCGAGATGCGCTGGATCGCGGCCTTGGCGCTTGGCACCTGCGATTGCAGCTTCAAGGCGGCAAGGCGCGAAATCTCGACCACGATCGTATCTTCGGCGGCGCGGATGGTCGCCCCGCGGCGGCGGCCCGAAATCAGGCCCACCTCGCCGAAGATCGAACCCTGCTCGATGGGAATGGTGATCGAGGGATCGGCGGGATTGACCTCGACCGCGACCGAGCCGCTGGCGATCCCGAACAGCGAGGACCCGGGTGCGTTGCGCTCGAAGATCACCTCGCCCGGACGGAAATGGCGCGCTTCGGAATCGAGCATGAATTCGCGCATCTGCAGCGGGTTCATGCCATTGAGGATCGAGACATTCGCGCGCAGGAATTCGAGCCATTCCTCGGTGCTGCGGCTGCCCGGCAAGCCGGCGAACTTGGCGGCGATGATCGGCTCGTCGGCGGGTTTCAGCGCGGTGTTGCCGTTGATGAACTCGATGACGTCGTAGCCCTGGTTCATGCAGTGCTTGATCAGCGGATAGCCCGCCAGCGCGCCGATCACGAAGATGCCGGGCGCGGTGCTCTCGAACACCGGCGAGAGCTTGGGGAAGGCGGTGCGATCATTGCTCGAGAACTCGATTCCGCATTCTTCCACGAAGGCCCTCGGCGGGGCCGAGCCGATCCGCGCGATGATCCGGTCGCAGCGGATGCGCAGCTCTCCGTCGCGGGTGGTGAGGGTGATCCAGCCCGGCTCGATCGCCTTGGTCTCGCACTCCGTCCGGATGGTGAGCTTGCCGGCCTCGTGATCGGCCAGCAGCGCGCTGACATTGGCGGGCTTGGCCGTGGGGAAATCGGTCCCGCGGTTGAGGATCGAGACGGTGTTGCGCTGCGCCGGGTCTTCGGCGAGGCCGCGCGCGTTCTCGATCCCGGCATCGCCGGTGCCGACGATGACGATGTGCTCATCGACATATTCGGTGGGATCGTCGAGCTGGTACTGGACATGCGGCAGATCGGCGCCGGGGCAGCGCATCAGGTTGGGATTGCCCTGGGTGCCGATGGCGAGGATGACGTTTTCGGCCATAACCGTCTCGCCATTGGTCAGTTCGATCGCATAGGGCGGGGCGTGGCGCTGGATTTCGCGCGTGGTGACGCTGCCGTCGCGCGCGCGGGCGGTGATGGTCTGCACGCTGCCGGGGATGGCGGGGCCGGTGCCGCGGATTGCCTTGGCCTCGGCGTGATACTTCACATTGACCTTGTGGCCCGCGATCTGTTCGTCCCAGATGCCCAGGATCGTCTCGCGCTTGCCCGCCTCGAAATCGATGTCGGAGCGCAGCACCAGATTGCTGGGCGTCGCCATGACGTGCTTGCCCTTCTGGTACTTGTAGATCGTGTCGGAGAGGTGATCGGTCTTCTCGAGCAGGACGTGGCTCAGCCCAAGGGCCGCGGCGCGCGCCGCAGCGCTGAGCCCGGCTGGCCCTGATCCGATGATCGCGACCTTGAACATCGCGGCCAACTATCCTCCCCCCTTCGCGGATAGATTGCACCTTCGCCCGACACCATAATCAAAAGCGCTTCCGATGCCAGAGCGAATTGCCCGAATTTGCCCCCGATGCTACCGGGCTCGGCATGGAAACGAAGGAACAACCGGCCGCGGCCGGATCGTCGAAGGCGGGCTGGGTGCTGCTGGGCGCGGCGCTGCTGCTGGCGGCGGGCTCGATCGGCTATAATGTCTATGAAGGTGCAGGCGGAAGCGATGCGCCCGCCGCTGCCGACGCGCCGCCGACGATTGCGCAACTGCGCGCCGCGGCAGAGGCCTCGCCCGAGGATGCCGGGCCGTGGAGCGACCTTGCCTTTGCTCATTTCCAGCAGGGCGAATTCGCCGAGGCCGCCGCCGCCTATCGCCGCGCGGTCGGCATCGCGCCCGACGAGGCGGTGCTGTGGTCGGCGCTGGGCGAGGCGCTGGTGATGGGCTCGGCGCGCGATCCGCTCCCTCCACAAGCGCTGGAGGCCTTCAACAAGGCCTTGGCGCTCGATCCGACCGATCCGCGCGCGCGCTACTTCCTCGCCGCCAAGAAGGACATGGACAAGGACCATGAAGGCGCGATCGCCGCATGGCTCGATCTGCTCGCCGACACCCCGCCCGGCGCGCCGTGGGAGGCCGATCTGGTGCGCACCATCGAACAGGTCGGGCAGATCAACAAGATCGAGGTGGCAGGCCGGATCGCCGCCGCGCAGGCCAACCGCACCCCGGCGATCCTCGCGCCCGGATCGGGCAGCGTGGCAGGCAGCGCAGCCTCGCCCAACGTGCGCGGGCCGAGCGCGGCGGAGGTCGCCGCGGCGAGCGCGATCCCGCCGGGCGAACAGCGGCAGATGGCCGAAGGCATGGTCGCGCAGCTCGAAGCGCGGCTGCAAAAGGAGCCCGGGAACCTCGATGGCTGGGTGATGCTGATGCGCAGCCGCATGACACTGGGCGAACCGGCCAAGGCCAAGGCCGCGCTGGAGGCGGCGGTCAAGGCCAACCCGGGCGAGGCCGCCGAACTGCGGCGGCAGGCGCAGGCGCTGGGGATCAGCTAGCGCGCGGTTCGCTTCGCACTATCGCTTGAACTTGCGCTCGGTCGAAGGCGGGAACTTGGCGTGGAGCGCCTTGGCCCGCGTCGGCCGGTCCATCAGCTCGCCGCCGCAGTTGGGGCAGCGATCGTCGAGGTCTTCGGCACATTCGGCGCAGAAGGTGCATTCGAAGCTGCAGATGAAGGCGCCGGGGGCCTCGGCGGGCAGATCGGCTCCGCAGGTTTCGCAATCGGGGCGCATTTCGAGCATCGGATGATCCTTTCTCAGGCCGCCGTGCGCACGGCTTCGCAGATGCGATCGACCACGGCCTCGACCTGGCCCTTGTCGTCGCCCTCGGCCATCACCCGGATCACGGGTTCGGTGCCCGAGGGGCGGATCACGAGCCGACCCTTCCCTGCGAGATCGGCCTCGGCGGCGGCGATCACCGCCTTGACGCTTTCGTTCTCGAGCGGCTTGCCGCTTTCGTAGCGCACGTTCTTCAAGAGCTGCGGCACCGGCTCGAACACGTGCAGCAACTCGCTCGCCGGCTTGCCCGATCGCACCAGGCTGGCCAGCACCCTCAGCGCCGCAACCGTCCCGTCGCCGGTGGTGGCGTGATCGAGCAGGATCATGTGGCCCGACTGTTCGCCGCCGACATTGTAGCCCCCTGCCTTCATCGCTTCGAGCACGTAGCGATCGCCCACCTTGGCGCGCTCCAGCTTGAGGCCGATCCCGGCGAGATAGCGTTCAAGCCCGAGATTGCTCATCACCGTCGCAACGATCCCGCCGCCCTTCAAGACGCCCTTTTCCTGCATCCGGGTGGCGATCAGCGCCATGATCTGGTCGCCATCGACCGCGCGGCCCTTCTCGTCGACCACGATCAGCCGGTCGGCATCGCCATCCAAGGCAATGCCGATATCCGCGCCTTCCTCGACGACCTTGGTCTGCAGCGCGGCGATCGCGGTGGAGCCGACGCCGTCGTTGATGTTGGTGCCGTTGGGCGTGACGCCGAGCGTGATGACCTCAGCGCCCAACTCCCAGATCGCCGAGGGCGCGACCTGATAGGCCGCCCCGTTGGCGCAATCGACCACCACCTTGAGGCCGTCGAAGCGGATTTCGGTCGCCACCGACTGCTTGACCGCGTGGATATAGCGCCCGCGCGCGTCCTCGATCCGCCGCGCGCGGCCGATCTTCTCGGCAGGAGCGAGCGGGATCTCGGTTTCCATCAGCCGCTCGATCTCGGCCTCGGCTTCGTCCGACAGCTTGAACCCGTCGGGGCCGAACAGCTTGATCCCGTTGTCGGCAAAGGGGTTGTGGCTGGCCGAGATCATCACGCCGAGGTCCGCGCGCATCTCGCGGGTAAGGAGCGCGATGGCGGGGGTGGGAAGCGGCCCGGTCATGATCACGTCGATCCCGACAGAGGTGAAGCCCGCCACCAGCGCGCTTTCCATCATGTAGCCCGACAGCCGTGTGTCCTTGCCGATCACCACCCGGTGGCGGTGGCCGCCGCGCACGAAGTGGCGTCCGGCCGCCTGCCCGACCTTCATCGCGGTGGCGGCGGTCATCACCCCGGCATTGGTGCGGCCCCTGATGCCGTCGGTTCCGAACAGCTTGCGTGGCATGAATTCCCCGTCCCTTGGTGCGGCAAGATTGTCTCGCGCTTCTGGCGCGGTTATCGCGCAAAGGGAAGGGCAAGCCGCCCGATGAAGGAAACGAAATTGCTGGAGAACGAGAACGCGGGCGGCGCGGGGGCGAGCGCGCAGGGCAGGTTCGCGCTGGTGCCGATCCGCCTGCCGGTGGCCCTGACTTTCGCCGCGCTGATCGGCGGGCTGCTGGCGGGGATCGTCGGGGCGATGCTGGGCGCGCCGCAGGAATTGCGCGATATCGCCGGGCTGGTGGGCGGGCTGTGGCTGCGCGCCCTGCAGATGACGATCATCCCGCTGGTCGCGGCGCTGCTGGTGCTGGGCCTTGTCCAGATGATTATGGCTGCGCGGGTCGGCACGGTGGCGCGGCGGATGCTGGTGATCCTGGTCGCAGCGCAGCTCGCCGGCGCAACCTTCACCACCATCGCCATGCCCGCGTTGCTGCGCGCTGTGCCGGTGCCCCCCGGCGCCGAGGCCTTTCTTGCCCAGACTCCCGAGACCGTGGGCGAGGTTCCGGGGGTGCTCGACTTCCTCGCCTCGCTGGTCGCCCCCAACGTGGTCGCCGCCGCCGCCGAGACCGCGATGCTGCCGCTGACGCTGTTCTTCGTGATGTTCGCGGTCGCCATCACCCGCCTGCCGCAGGACCAGGGCGAGCGGCTGATGGGGTTCTTCCATGCGCTGGGCAATGCGATGCTGCTGATCATCGGCTGGGTGCTGGGGATCGCCCCCGTCGGCGTCTTCGCGCTCGCTTTCGGGGTGGGGCTCGACAGCGGGGGCGGGGCCTTCGCCGCGCTCGGGCACTATGTGGTGACGGTGACCGCGATGGGCACCTTCGTGCTGCTGCTCGCCTATGCCATTGCGGTGCTGGGCGGGCGCGCCGGCCTTGCGCGCTTCGCCCGTGCGATGCTGCCCGCGCAGGCGGTGGCGCTCTCCACCCAGTCCTCGCTGGCGAGCCTGCCGGCGATGCTCGATTCGGCCAGCCGCCTCGGCCTGCGCGCCTCCACCGCCGAATTCGTGCTGCCGCTCGCGGTGGTGGTGTTTCGCGCCACCAGCGCGGCGATGAACCTCGCCGTGGTCTATTACGTCGCCGCGCTCGCGGGGGTGGAGGTGCCGCCGACGGTCGCCATAGCGGGGATTTTCATCGCCAGCGTCATCAGCCTCTCGGCGGTGAGCCTGCCCGGCTCGATCAGCTTCGTCGTCTCGATCGGCCCGATCGCGCTTGCGATGGGCGTGCCGGTAGAACCGCTGGCGCTGCTGGTGGCGGTCGAGATGCTGCCCGATCTGATGCGCACGCTCGCCAATGTCACCATGAACGTCGCGGTCACCAGCGCGGTTGACCGCAGCGCGCAAACGGGAGACAGCGCGGCGACTTGAAGCTGCAACCCTTAGCCGACATCTGCGTTGCTGCTACGCAACCCGCCGTTTCATCAAACGACCCTGGAGGACGACCCATGGCTTTCGCACTTTCCCCACTCCCCTATGCCGACACCGCGCTCGAACCGGCGATCTCGGCCGAGACGCTGTCGTTCCACTACGGCAAGCACCACCAGACCTATCTCGACAAGATGAACGCCGCGATCGAAGGCACGGCCCATGCCGACGCCTCGCTGGAAAGCATCATCGCCGCCGCGCGCGGGACCAACCAGGGCCTGTTCAACAATTCGGCGCAAACCTGGAACCACGCCTTCTACTGGCATTCGATGGCCCCCGAGGCGACCGCGCCTTCGGCCGAGCTCGCCGCCAAGATCGACGAAGCCTTCGGTTCGCTCGACGCCCTCAAGCAGCAGCTCAAGGATCGCGGCGTCGGTCACTTCGCGTCGGGCTGGGTGTGGCTCGCCGAAAAGGACGGCAAGCTCTCGATCGAGGAAACCCACGATGCCGATACGCTCGCCGACAGCGGTTTCAACCCGCTGCTGGTGCTCGACGTGTGGGAGCACGCCTATTACCTCGATCACCAGAACAAGCGTCCGGCCTATCTCGATGCCGTGGTGGAAGGGAAGCTGAACCTTGCTTTCGCGTCGGAGAACCTCGCGCGCGGGACGGTGTGGGCCTACGCCTGATCCGTCGATCTCCTGAATGACGCAAGGCCCGGGGCAGCGATGCCTCGGGCCGTTTGCGTTCAGGGACGCGTACTGGCGAGATTGCCCGCCGCCACCTCGTCCAGTTCCTCGAGGATCGCGCGGTGGGCGGCCTCGTCGTCGCTGGAACGGCGCGGGATGTTGCCGCTCGCCAGCATCTCGGTCAGCGCGGCACGGGCACGGCCCACGCGGCTCTTGATCGTGCCGACCGCACAGCCGCAGATTTCGGCGGCTTCCTCGTAGGAAAACCCGCCCGCCCCCACCAGCAGCAGCGCCTCGCGCCGTTCGGGCTGGAGCGTCAGCAGCGCGCGGTGAAGATCGGATAGGTGGATCGGCTCCTCCTGCCCGGCCGGCGCGGTGAGGATGCGTTCGGCCACGCCCTCGTCATACTCGCCGCGAAAGCGGTTCCTGCGCATGTCGGTGAGATAGGCGTTGCGCAGGATCACGAAGGTCCAGGCGCGCATCGAGGTGCCCGGCTCGAACCGGTCCTGCGCGGCCCAGGCCTTGAGCAGCGTTTCCTGCACCAGATCGTCGGCCATGTCGGGCCTGCCGCACAGCCCGCGGGCAAAGGCACGCAGGTGCGGGACCACCTCGGTCAGCTCGCGCTTGAAATCGGCCTTGTCCGTGGCTGAACGGGGGGTGTCTCCGGTCGGATCGCTATCGCTCATCCGCGGGCTCCCCTGCCATCCGCGGATGGCGAGGGGCTGCCGCCGGTTCCACTGCCGCGGCGCGGATCGATCTCGTCGAGCCGGGCGAGCAGGTCCTTGAAACTGTCGGGCAGGTCCTCCTCGACCACCGAATCGTAAAGCTGTTTCAGACCATCGGCCCATTCCGGCGCGCGCTGCGACGGGCCGGAGCTTCCTGGGGGCGGTTTGCGGTCTGAAGCCATGGTGCTGGTCGTTATCTCTGATCCCGGTGCGCAGCGCACGAGGCGTGCTCGGCGCGCTTGCTGGGCATGGCCATAGCACAAGGCGCTGACAATCCCGCAACGCAAACGCGCTTGGACTGTTGGGGAACGATGCGCCATATGTTTGGTTCCGCCGGGAAGTTAGCCGCCCCGAACCCACCACGCAGGACCGCAAGCGATCGACAGCGCCCCTCTCTCGCCGGCCCCAGAGCCCGTCGCCGTCCCCGCGGAGAATCGCGCGCGGCGCTGGCTGGTGCTCTATCCGCGCGCGATCCCGCTGGCGATCTTCCTCGCCATCGCCGCGATCACCGCGCTCAGCGTCTTCGCGATCGAGAGCAATGCCCGCGCGCGCGAACGGGCGCTGATGCGCGAATATGCGCAAGGGGTGGCGGCCGCGCTCGATCGCAGCAGCAACAGCTTTGCCTCCTACCTGCGCGCCGGGGCGGCGCTGTTCGCGAGCAGCGCCGACGTCAGCCCGGAGACCTTCGACAATTTCGTGCGCGCGCTCAGGCTCGACATGGATTACCCCGGCGCCGAAGGGATCGGCTGGCTACCGGTGATCGAAAGCGACGACGTGCCCGGCTTCATGGCCAGGGTGCGGGCGCGCCAGCCCGACTTTCCCGACATCTACCCGCGCCCCGTCGCCACCACCGGGCGGATCGCGCCGGTGACGATGTTCGCACCCCAGTCGCCACGCAACCGCCGGGCGCTGGGCTACGACATGTATTCCGATCCCGCCCGCGCCGCCGCCATGGCCGAAGCCGAACTTGCCCGCCGCCCGACCGCCTCGGGACGGATCGTGCTCGAGCAGGAGCAATCGGGCAACCTGCCGGCCTTCGCGATCTACATGCCGGTGTTCCGCACTTTCGGCGTGGATGACCGGCGGCTGATCGGCTTCGTCTACACCCCGTTCCGCGCGGGCGAGTTTCTCGATGCCTCGATCGCGCGCGCCGGCACGGGGGATTTCGGGGTGCGGCTCTATGACGGCGAGGCCGGGACCGGACATCTGCTGGTGTCCCATTCGATCGGCGATGCCGCGAGCGAGAGGGTCGAGCAACAGGTCACCATCGCCAACCGCCAGCTGCTGCTGGTGGTCGAGAGCGGCAATCCGCAGATGCTCAGCCCGCTGTCGATGGTGACGCTGCTGTTCGGGCTGGCGCTGGCGAGCCTGTTGATGCTGCTCGCCCGGCTGCTGACCCAGCAGGCCTACGAGGACCAGGCGCGGCTGGCGTTCTTCGAGGAACAGCACTCGATCCGCAATTCGCTGACCCGCGAACTCAACCACCGGGTCAAGAACACGCTCGCCAACGTGCTCTCGATCCTGTCGCTGACCCGGCGGCGAACCCGCGATCTGGACGAATTCGCCGACAGTCTCGAAGGGCGCATTCGCGCGCTTTCGGCGACCCATGACCTGCTCACCGTGACCGATTGGGGCACCACCCCGATCCGTTCGGTGATCGAGGCCGAATTGCAGCATTTCCGGATCGGGTTCGACGATGCGATCCTGCTCGACGGGCCGCTGCTGGAACTGGCGCCCAATGATGCGCTGTCCTTCGGGCTGGCGATCCACGAACTGGCGACCAACGCTGCCAAATACGGCGCGCTCAGCGCACCCGGCGGGCAGGTGACGATCAGCTGGCAAATGGCGGGCGAGCACCTCGCCGAGGTCGAATGGCGCGAGTCCGGCGGGCCGCCAGTGGCGACCGAGCGCCGCCGCGGCTTCGGCACAGAGTTGATCGAGAAGATCGTCGCGCACGAATTGCGCCAGCCGGTGGCGCTCGATTTCCGGCCCGAGGGCGTGGTCTGCCGGATGCGCGTGCCGATCCGGCGGCCGGCGGATTTTCGCATTCGCGAAAACCCTTGATGGCCGATCGCGCTGACGTGCGATACAGACCCCCCGCCCCGCCTCCCCACCCGGCCACCATAGCATAGTGGTACTATTGGTGGCCGGGTGGGGAGGCGGGGCGGGAGGTCTGCGCCACCGACGGTGGCCGATCAACCCAAGGGCTTGCTCGACTGGAAGAACAGCGCCTGGCTGATCGCGGCGCGCACCGTCGCTTCCTGGAACGGCTTGGTGACGAGATAGGTCGGCTCGGGCCGGTCGCCGGTGAGCAGGCGTTCGGGATAGGCGGTGATGAAGATCACCGGCACGCTGCCCAGCGCAAGGATATCCTCGACCGCATCGAGGCCCGAGGACCCGTCGGCGAGCTGGATGTCGGCGAGCACGAGGCCCGGCATCCGGTCGGCCACCACTTCGCGCGCCTGGGTGCGGGTGGCCGCGGTGCCGCAGATCGCGTGGCCGAGGCCGGAGACGAGGTCTTCGAGCTGCATCGCGATCAGCGGTTCGTCTTCGATGATCAGCACCGTGGTTTTCTGCTCGGCCTCGATCTCGGCCGCGGCATCGGCGACCAGCGCAGCAATCTCGGCGGGATCGCGTCCCATGATCTCGGCCGCCTGCGCGGTGGTGAAATCCTCGAGCGTGGTCAGCAGCAGCGCCTGGCGCGCGGGCGGGGCGATCGTGCCGAGCCGCAGCTGCGCGCCGGCCTCGTGCTCGCTGGTGCCGGCGCCGGCGGGCGCTTCGGCGAACTGCGCGCTCGCCCAGACCTTGGTGAAAACGCGGTAGAGCGGCACCCGGCCGCCCTCTATCGAGGCCATCAGCGCCGGATCGGCCACCACAGCTTCGAGCATCTCGCGGACATAGGCATCGCCGCTCGCCTGCGAGCCGGTCAGCGCGCGGGCATAGCGCCTGAGATAGGGCAGGTTGGCGGCGATCTGGTTTCCAAGTGACATCGTTCGGCTCCACGGGATGGCGCATCGGCAAGGCTGCGACAGCATAAGCGATTCGTCAGCCTAGCGGTTCCATCCGGCCCCGTCGCGTGCGTGGTGAGAGCCCGCAAAAAGGTTTCGAATAAATTTTTCAGGGCCCGGGAACCGCCCTCGCCGATGCGCATTATCGCTTTTGTCACCGCCGAGACCCCCCTCCCGTCCAAGCGGCTGGTGATACGATCCCGAAAGGCCTCCACTCTCCCGGGTGGAGGCCTTTTTTCTTGGCGGCTCGCGCTGGCGCGCGGTTCAGACCTTTCACCCCAACCGCTTCTCGTAGATCGCGTATTCGCGGTTGATCGTCGACTGGATCGTGTCGGCGATGGCGACCATGCCCTGGTTGTCTTCGAGGATCCAGCCGATCTCGCCGCGCTTCGATCCGAACTTGGTTTTGGCTTCCTGCCGGATCGTCTCGATCATCATGAAGGCGAGCTGGCTGGCGAGACGGCTGTTGTGCAGCTCCTTGAGCACCCCCATCAGCGGCACCCGCATCCCCGCGCCGCGCGGGAAGCGCAGCCAGCGCAGCATGTGGATCCAGCCGAACGGGAACAGCTTGCCCTTGATCCTCGCCAGCGCGTCGTTGACGTCGGGGAAGGTCAGCATGAAGGCCACCGGACGCCCGTCGACCTCGGCGATCATGTTCAATTCCTCGTGGATGATCGGCCGCAGCTTCTTGCCGGCATAGGCGACTTCCTCGGGCGTGAAGGGGACGAAGCCCCAATTGTCCGACCACGCATCGTTGAGGATCGCGAGAACGGTGGCGACCTCCTCGTCCCAGCGGCGCTTGTCGACCCGGCGCACGTTGATCCGCGCGTTCTTGTGTCCCGACTGCACGATGCGCTGCACCAGCGGGGGAAAATCACGCGTGATGTCGAGATCATAGGTGTAGAGCGTCTTGGCGCGGGTGAAGCCTGCCGCCTCGATCCAGCCGGCGTAATGCGCCGGGTGGTGGCCCATCATGATCATCGGCGCATGGTCCTGCCCCTTCACCAGCAGGCCCGGCTCTTCCCAGATCGACAGCGAGATCGGGCCGAGCGCGCGGCTCATGCCCTCGCCCGCCAGCCAGGCCTCGGCTCGTGCCAGCAGCGCGCGGGCGACGCCTTCGTCCTCGGCGTCGAAATAGCCGAAGAAGCCGGTGCCCGGGCCGAAGCCCTGTTCGGCCGGCATGGCGAGCGCGAGCTCGTCGATATGGGCCGAAACCCGTCCGACCGCCCGTCCGCCGCGGTGCGCGATGAACAGCTGCACCCGGGCGTGGCCGAAGAACGGATTCTTGCCCGGATCGATCAGTTCGAGCTGCTCGGCGCGGATCTGCGGGACGAAATGCGCCAGACGGTCGGAGAAAGCCCGCCCACAATCGACGAAGGCCGCCCGGCCGCGCTTGTCGTTGACCGGCTCGATCACTATCTCGGCTGCGGAGGAATTTGCATCTGCCACGCGGCGGTCCTTCGTAGTTTGCTCAGGGTCAAGGCGTCTGTGTCGCGCCGGCGCCATTGACGCAAGCCAATCGATCACACTCACCGACAGGACTCGTTTGGCTTGCCCCGCGATTTCGAGTAGGGCTGCCACCCGGATTTCACCAGATAGACCCATGCACCAGACCCTCGATCCCGCCGCCCGCAGCGCAGCCGTGCCGCCCCGGGCCACCCGCGTCCAGTTCATGGCCGAGGATGACAAGGCCATGCTGCGCGCCGCGCGCGACCTGACCAAGGGGCTGGGCGAGGCGAAGCCCGCGATCTACTGGCCCGACATGCTGATCTCGGCCGGCCTGGGCTATGCGGGCATCGCGGTGGCGATTATTGGCGACAGCCTCGCCGTGCAGCTCGTCGCCGGCCTCGTCGCCGCACTGGCGATGTACCGCGCGCTGATGTTCATCCACGAACTGACCCACATCCACCGCGACGCGCTGCCGGGCTTCCGCACCGCCTGGAACCTTATCGTCGGCATCCCGCTGCTCACCCCGAGCTTCATGTACGAAGGCGTGCACACGATCCACCACAAGCGCACGCAATATGGAACGGTCGAGGATCCCGAATATCTGCCGCTGGCGCTGATGAAGCCGTGGAGCCTGCCGCTGTTCGTGATCGTCGCGATCCTGGCGCCGCTCGCGCTGCTGGTGCGTGCGGCGGTGCTGGTGCCGCTCGGCGCCCTGATCCCGGCGGTGCGCAAGGTGACGTGGGAGCGCTTCTCCTCGCTCCAGATCAACCCCGAATTCCGCCGCCGTCCGCCCGAAGGCGATTTCGCCAAGCGGGTGCGCTGGCAGGAAGCGGGCGTGTTCGCGTGGTCGTGGCTTTTGATCGGCAGCGTGTTCGTGGCCGGCTGGCAGCCGCTCGTCATCGCGCTGGCGATCCTGTCGCTCACGGCGGTGCTCAACCAGCTGCGTACGCTGGTGGCGCATCTGTGGGAGAACGAGGGCGAACCGATGACGGTGACCGCGCAGTTCCTCGATTCCGTCAACGTGCCGCCCCCGGGGCTCGCGGCGGAAATCTGGGCGCCGGTGGGCCTGCGCTATCACGCGCTGCATCACCTCATGCCCTCGATGCCCTATCACGACCTGCCCGAAGCGCACCGCCGCCTGGCGCGCGAGCTGGGGAACGGCTCGACCTATGAAGGCGCGAACCATCCCGGGATGCTGGTGCTGGTGGCACGGATCGCGAAGAGCACGATGGGGAAAAGGGGGTAAGTCCCCCGCCTTCCTCTCAATCCAGAAAACAGATCATCGCACAGCGCCTGTCCGCAGGCAGGCCGTCATCGACTTCGTTGGCGAGTTCGCCCGCCAGCCGCAGGTGGGCATCGAGCGC
>Ga0073934_10004899_pt1 | contig 21530 bp, 22 predicted proteins | sample LarsenN4metaG_FD_76834 | JGI IMG/M metagenome (GOLD analysis project Ga0073934, IMG submission 76834) | Hot spring sediment bacterial and archeal communities from British Columbia, Canada, to study Microbial Dark Matter (Phase II) - Larsen... ...
ACAGGCTCAAGGACTTCAGGCGTATCGCCACGCGTTATGACAAGCTCGCGCGAAACTACCTGGCTTCTGTCTGCCTGGCGGCGGCCATGGTATGGTGGATTTAATGAGTCTGGACCCTAGTTTGCGCGTCCAAGCTTGGCGTCACCGCATCCGATCCTCGATGCCGCCACAAGACAACGGCGATACCGTCCGCGTGACCCTGCACCTCATCAAGCTCTGCGTCGGCTGCGACTCGATCCAGGATCTCGAGGACTGGATCAAGGAAAAGCGGCGCCGCACCCGCGGCAAGCGGACCGAGCATGTCCACACCACGCGCATGGTGCCGAAACGCGCCGACGAGATCGCGGGTTCGGGCTCCCTCTACTGGGTGATCCGCGGGCAGGTGATGTGCCGGCAGCGGGTACTGGCGGTGCGGCCATTCCGCGACAAGGCGGGTGTCGGGCGCTGCCGGATTGTGCTGGAGCCGAAGGTCGTGCCGGTGGAGCCGCGGCCGTGGCGGGCGTTCCAGGGTTGGCGCTACCTCGCCGCCAAGGACGCGCCCCGCGACCTGACGCGGATCGCGCCCGGCCTGGGCGCCATGCCTGAGGCGATGCGCCGCGAACTGCGCGAGCTCGGCCTCCTGTAGGTCGGTTTCGGGCTCTCCCGACAAGCGAGAGGGGGCCCCGTGATTGCCGCCCGCGGCGGTGCTCTGCTATAGCCGAGGGTATCCCGGGAACCGTCATGTCCGTTGACGCCAAGACCGTCCGCCGCATCGCGCATCTGGCGCGCATCGCCGTCGCCGACGACGAGGTCGAGCACCTCAAGAGCGAGCTCAACGCCATCCTGGCCTTTGTCGAGCAGCTCAACGAGGTCGATTGCGCAGGTGTCGAGCCGATGACCTCGGTCACGCCCATGCAGATGAAGAAACGCAGCGACGACGTCACCGATGGCGGCATGACCGACGAGGTCCTGCGCAACGCGCCGGAGCGCGAGGGCGACTATTTCCTCGTGCCCAAGGTGGTGGAGTAGAGGGCATGTGCTGGGCCTGCGAGGAGGAAGCCCTCTGGCGGCGCTACCAGCTCGCAATGGCGGTCGAACGCGACGAGATTCCGGAAGGCTTCACGGCGGAGGATTTCGAATGGGCCGGCCTGCCGGTGCCGTCGAAGCGCGCTGCGCCTGCGGATGGCCCGGGGTCCGCGCGCGAGCGCCCGCGCGGGGACGAGAGGACAGGGAGCAAGCTGGCGGCCAACCCGTTCGCTTGCGACACGCCGGACGAGCAATGACGGCGCTCACGTCGCTCACGCTGGCCGAAGCCCGCGAAGGCTTGCGCAATCGCAGCTTCTCCGCTGCGGAACTCGCCGACGCCCACATCGCGGCCATGGAGCAGGCGCGCGTGCTCAACGCCTATGTGCTGGAGACGCCGGCGGCGGCGCGCGCCATGGCGGCCGCCGCCGACGCGCGCCTCAAATCCGGCGACGCGCGAGCGCTGGAAGGCATTCCGCTCGGCATCAAGGATCTGTTCGCGACCAGGGACGTGCGCACGACCGCCTGCTCGCGCATCCTCGGCAACTTCGTGCCGACCTACGAGTCCACCGTGACGGCGCAGCTCTGGCGCGACGGCGCGGTGCTGCTCGGCAAGCTCAACAACGATGAGTTCGCCATGGGCTCGTCGAATGAGACCTCGTGCTTCGGGCCGGCGCACAATCCGTGGCGGCGCAGGGGATCGAACACACCACTCGTTCCCGGTGGCTCGTCGGGCGGCTCGGCGGTAGCGGTGGCGGCAAGACTCTGCCTCGGCGCCACCGCGACTGACACCGGCGGCTCGATCCGCCAGCCGGCTGCCTTCACCGGGACGGTCGGCATCAAGCCGACCTATGGCCGCTGTTCGCGCTGGGGGATCGTGGCATTTGCCTCGTCGCTCGACCAGGCCGGTCCGATCGCGCGCACGGTACGCGACACGGCAATCCTGCTGCGGTCGATGGCCGGTCACGACCCGAAGGATTCCACCTCGGTTGATCGGGCCGTGCCGGACTACGAGGCCGCGGTCGGCCGCACGGTCAAGGGCATGACCATCGGCATCCCGAAGGAGTATCGGCTTGACGGCCTGGCGGACGAGATCGACGCGCTCTGGGAGCGCGGCGCGGCCTGGCTCCGGGACGCCGGCGCCGAGATCGTCGAAGTGTCGCTGCCGCATACCAAATACGCGCTGCCGGCCTACTACATCGTGGCGCCGGCAGAAGCGTCGTCGAACCTCGCGCGCTATGACGGGGTGCGCTACGGTCTGCGCGAGGCCGGACGCGATGTGACCAGCATGTATGAGACGACGCGCGCGAAGGGGTTTGGCGCCGAGGTACGTCGCCGCATCATGATTGGCACCTACGTGCTCTCCGCCGGCTACTACGACGCCTACTACCTCAAGGCACAGCAGGTGCGCACGCTGATCAAGCGCGATTTCGAGGACTGCTTTGCGCGCGGCGTCGATGCCATCCTGGCGCCGGCAACGCCTTCGGCCGCCTTCGGCATCGGCGAGAAGGGGGGCGGCGATCCGATCGAAATGTATCTCAACGACGTGTTCACGGTGACCGTGAACATGGCGGGCCTACCCGGGCTTTCGGTGCCGGCGGGGCTCTCGGGAGACGGTCTGCCGCTCGGCCTGCAACTGATCGGCCGGCCGTTCGACGAGGAGACGCTGTTTGCGCTCGGCGCCGCGATCGAGCAGGCGGCCGGACGGTTTGCCCCGGAGAAATGGTGGTGAATCCCCATGACGCATTGCAGGACGGGCAGGTGACAATCATGATCGCGGCCAAGCGACGCGGTGCTGGCGGGACCGGTGTCCGTTGCCCCTGCCGTTGATCGTACCCTGATGGCGAAAGGAGCTGCCATGTTCGTGCGCACCATGTGGTCCTGTCTGCTGCTTGTCAGTGCGCCGCTGACGGCGGGTGCGGACCCGGTCGAGGACTTCTACCGGGGCAAGACGGTCACCATGGTGGTCAGCTCGTCGGCGGGCGGCGGGTACGACACGCTGTCGCGCGCGGTCGCGCGCTATCTCGGCAAGCACATCCCCGGCAAGCCGACGGTGGTGGTCAAGAACATGCCGGGTGCGGGCGGCATCGCGGCGACGCGGTTCACGGCCAAAACGGCGCCGCGCGACGGACTGACCATCGCCGGCGTGCAGAACAACACGCCGTTCGAGCCGTTGTTCGGCACCAAGCAGGCCGACTACGACGCCACCGCGCTCACCTGGCTCGGCACGCCGTCGGTCGAGACCGGGCTTCTGATCGCCTGGCACACCTCCAGGATCAAGACTCTCGACGACGCCAAGCGCATGGAGATGACCGCCGGCGCGTCAGGTGCCAATTCGGCGCCGAGCTTCTATGCGCGGCTGCTTAATGAGCTGCTCGGGCTCAAGATCAAGATCATCCTCGGCTATCCCGGGCAGAACGAAGCCTATCTTGCCATGGAGCGCGGCGAACTCGACTCCTACGGAGTGACCTTCTGGTCGTCGCTGACCTCGACCAAGGCGGCTTGGGTCAAGAACAAGCAGGTCCGCATTCTGGTGCAGTACGGCCCGCAGAAGGAGCCCGATCTGCCGGACGTTCCTTACGGGCCTGATCTCATCAAGAATGCCGAAGACCACGCGCTGTTCGAGGCGGCCTATGCGCCGCTCACCGCCGGCCGTCCGTTCGTGGCGCCGCCCGGCATGCCGCCCGAGCGCACCGCGGCGTTGCGGGCGGCCATGCTGGCGACCTTCAACGATCCGGAATTCCGCGCGGAGGCAAAACGCTTGCGGCTGGTGATCAACAAGCCGACCTCCGGCGAGGAGATGCAGGCACAGGTGGCGCGCCAGTACAAGCTGCCCAAGCATGTCGTTGACCGCCTGCGCCGCATTGCGCAACCGTAGTGGAAAGCCTGGACAACCGCGTTCTCGGTCTGTCACTCTTCTGCGATGCCCCGATCAGCGTTCAGCGTCCGTGAAATTCTGGCCGGCAATGCGCCGGCGGATGCGCCAGTGACGGTGAAGGGCTGGGTGCGGACGCGGCGGGACTCCAAGGCCGGCATCTCGTTCGTGCACCTGTCGGACGGCTCGGCATTCCATCCGGTGCAGGTGGTCGCCCCCAACACGCTACCGAACTATGCCGACGAGGTGCTCAAGCTCACCGCCGGCTGCGCCATCGAGGCGACCGGCACGATCGTGCCGTCGCCCGCCAAGGGCCAGCCGTTCGAGATGCAAGCGAGCACGATCAAGGTGGTCGGCTGGGTCGACGATCCCGACACCTATCCGATCTCGCCCAAGCACCACACCATGGAATATCTGCGCGAGGTCGCGCATCTGCGCCCGCGCACCAACGTGATCGGGGCGGCGACGCGGGTGCGCCACACGCTTGCCGCCGCCATCCATCGTTTCTTCGACGAGAATGGCTTCGTCTGGGTCAATACCCCCATCATCACCTCGTCGGACGCAGAGGGGGCGGGGCAGTTGTTCCGGGTGTCGACGCTCGATCTCGCGAACCTGCCGCGCACGCCGGACGGCAAGGTGGACTTCGGCAAGGACTTCTTCGGCCGCGAGTCATTCCTGACGGTGTCGGGGCAGCTCAACGTCGAGGCCTACTGCCTTGCGCTCTCCAAGGTCTACACCTTCGGGCCAACCTTCCGCGCCGAGAACTCCAACACCTCGCGCCATCTCGCGGAATTCTGGATGATCGAGCCGGAGATCGCGTTCGCCGACCTGTCGGACGACGCCACCCTGGCCGAGCGGCTGTTGAAGTATGCCTTCGCTGCGCTGCTGAAGGAGCGCGCCGACGACATGGCGTTCTTCGACGAGCGCGTCGAGAAGGGCCTCGTTGCCAAGCTCGAAGGCATCGTCGCCTCGGAATTCGTGCGCATGGACTACGGCGAGGCGATTTCCGTTCTGGAGCGCGCCAAGGAAAGGTTCGAATTCCCGGTGACGTGGGGCGTCGACCTGCAATCCGAGCACGAGCGCTATCTCACCGAGAAACACGCCCGGAAGCCCGTGATCGTGATGAACTACCCGAAGGATATCAAGGCATTCTACATGCGGGTGAACGACGACGGCAGGACCGTCGCGGCGATGGACGTGCTGGCGCCGGGTATTGGTGAAATTATCGGCGGCTCGCAGCGCGAGGAGCGGCTCGACGTGCTCGATCAGCGCATGGACGCGCTCGGCATCGATTGCGCGCACTACGGCTGGTACCGCGATCTGCGACGCTACGGCACCGTGCCGCACGCTGGCTTCGGCCTGGGCTTCGAGCGCACGCTTGCCTATGTGACCGGGCTCTCGAACGTGCGCGACGCCATTCCGTTCCCGCGCACGCCGGGGAATGCGCGGTATTGAGGCATCGGTGCCGCCGGGCCGTTCTCTCGCTTCGCAGTGCCTCGTGCCTCAGGAACCCATAGGCTTGAAAAACCGGTTCTCCGGCCGCGGCAGCCCCAGGCTCTCCCGCAGCGTCGTGCCTTCATACTCGCGCCGGAACAGGCCGCGCCGCTGCAACTCCGGCACCACCTCGTTACAGAAGTCGTCCAGCCCGCCGGGCAGGTAGGGAAACTGGATGGTGAAGCCGTCGGAGCCTTCCGTCGTCAGCCATTCTTCCATCTCGTCGGCGATGGTCTTGGCGGTGCCGATCATGGCGAGGCCGGCGAAGCCGCCGAGCCGTTGCGCGAGCTGGCGCACCGTGAGATTCTCGCGCTTTGCCAGATCGATGGCGCGCTGGCGTCCGCTTTTCGAGGCGTTGCTTTCCGGGATGTCGTCCGGCAACGGACCGTCGGGATCGAATTTCGAGGCGTCGTGGCCGAGTGCGATCGAAAGCGAGCCGAGGGCGTTGGCATAGCTCACAAGGCCGTCGAGCTTGGTGCGCTTGGCGCGCGCCTCCGCGACGGTGTCGCCGACCACGACAAAGCATCCCGGCAGAATCTTGATATGATCGCGCAAGCGGCCGATCTTCTCGGCGCGCGCCTTGACGTCGGCGTAGAAGGCCTGCCCGACCTTGAGGCTGGACTGCGCCGTGAAAACCGCCTCTGCGGTTTCGGCCGCAAGCTGGCGTCCGGGCTCGGAGGCGCCGGCCTGCACGATCACCGGCCAGCCCTGCACCGGACGGGCGATGTTGAGCGGGCCGCGCACCGACAGGAACTCGCCCTTGTGGCCGAGCACGTGCATCTTGTCGGGATCGAAATAAATGCCGTTCTCGACGTCGCGGACGAAAGCGTCGTCCGCCCATGAATCCCACAGGCCGGTCACCACATCATAGAACTCGCGCGCGCGCCGGTAGCGCTGGCTGTGCTCCATGTGCTCGTCGAGCCCGAAGTTCATCGCCGCGTCCGGATTGGAGGTGGTGACGATGTTCCAGCCGGCGCGGCCGCCCGAGATGTGATCGAGCGAGGCGAAGCGGCGCGCGATGTGATAAGGCGCGTCGAAGGTGGTTGAGCCGGTGGCGACGAGGCCGATATGCGACGTCGCCTGCGACAGCGCCGAGAGCAGCGTGAACGGCTCGAACGACGTGGCCGTGTGGCTGCGCTTGAGCGCGTCGATCGGCATGTTCAGCACGGCCATGTGGTCGGCCATGAAGAAGGCGTCGAATTTGGCCCGCTCCAGCGTCTGGATGCAGCGCTTGATATGGGCGAAGTTGAAGTTCATGTCCGGCCAGGCTCCCGGATAGCGCCAGGCGCCAGTGTGAATGCTGGCCGGTCGCATGAACGCGCCGAGATGCAATTGCCGTTCTGAAGGCATCGCTCATTCCTTTCCATGTGCGGCGACGATCGGTCCGCACTTGGCTGCGCCCAGCCTAGCCAGGGACAGCCGGCTCCGCCATGACGATCGGCGGGGCGTCGGAAACGGACCAAACTCTTTGCTGGCCACTCGCACCCCCGCCACGCCGATGCTACCGTCCGGTCTGCAATTCATCCGTTGGGGGGACCATGGCACGCATCGCGATCGTCGACCGCGCCGACATGAATGCCGAGCAGGCGCGCGTCTACGACGCCGCCAAGAATGCCGGTGGGCCCGTGGGCGGGCCGTTCCTCGCCTATATCCGGCTGCCCAAGCTGTTCGAGGGCATCCATGCGATGCGGGCCGCGATGGCGGGCGGCCCGCTGTCGCGGCGCGAGCAGCAGATCGTCAATCTCGCCGTCGCTCGGCACTGGGGCGCGCGCTACCCATGGTTCGCGCAGGTACGCGCCTCGCTCGGGGTCGGCGTAGCGCAGGGCGTCATTGACGCGATCAACGCGCGCAAGGAGCCGGACCTGCCGGATGCGCGTGAACGAATGTGCTTCACCGTGGCGCGCGAAGTCCTCGCCGACAAGCGCCTTTCCGACGCCACCTACGCCGCCGCCGAAAAGACCCTGGGCGTGGAGAGCCTCGTGGCCGCGGTAGCAATGACCGGGAGTTTCTCGATGACCTGCATTACCGCCAACGCCTTTGCCATCGAGCCGCCGGCGCAGAACCCGACGCCGCTGGCGGAGTAGCGTCATCGGAACAGTAGCGCGCGCTTGAACCGGGGAGGGACACTGATGATCGACTGCTATACTTGGATGACCGACAACGGCTACAAGCCGCGCATGATGCTCGAAGAGACCGGGCTCGCGCACAGGATCATCCCAGTCAACATCCGCGAGAAGGCGCAGATGGCGCCCGATTTCCTGAAGATCAGCCCGGGCCACAAGATCCCGGCGATCGTCGATCATGACGGCCCGGGCGGCGCGGCCGTGACGCTGTGCGAGTCCGGGGCGATCCTGAAATATCTCGCGGAGAAGTCCGGCAAATTCTATCCGAGCGACGCGGTTGGCCGGGTCAGGGTCGACCAATGGCTGTTCTACGGCTCCGCGACCTTCACCACGCTGGCGCAGCAGTTCGGGTTCTGGACCAAGCGCAATCCGGAGAAGGTGCCGCCGGCGCAGAAGCACTATGACGCCGTCATGCGCGACCTGCTCGGCATCCTCGACCGGCAGCTTGCGTCAAACGAATACGTCGCCGGTGCCTATTCCATCGCAGACATGACCATGTATTCGGATGTGCACCTGCACGGCGTCGGCGACATCGGCCTCGGCGACTATCCCAACGTGAAGCGCTGGCACGACGCGATCGCGGCGCGGCCGGCGATCCAGCGGGCCTGGGGACCGTTTCCGGGGGTGGTCCATTGACGCTGGCGGAATTCAAACGCAGCCTCGGCCGCCGCACACCGCCGGCAGGCCTTTCGCCCGCGCTCATGGGCCTGTGGTGGGCCGGCAAGGACAACTGGGACAGGGCGCACCGGCACGTCATGGAGGCAGGCGGCAGGGACTGCGCGCGGGTGCATGCCTACCTGCACCGCGTTGAAGAGGATGAGGAGAACGCCCGCTACTGGTACCGGCAGGCAGGCGTGCCGGCAGCGACCGGGTCGCTCAAGGCCGAGTGGGCTGCGATCGCGCGCGACCTGTTCGCCAAAATGACCGAAGGAGTGCGTTGAACGGCCGGCAGCCGGCGAAACGGTCTGGTAACCATAAGTCTGCCCTCAATATTTGGTTGACCATCCCGCAACGGCCCGCTGCTAGCGTTGCTGCGGGCAAGGGTGATGGGTCGTGGTGGCACGGGTGTTGGGGCAATTTGCGGCTGTGTCTCTGCGTCGCCGCGCTGGGCGGCTGCGCCAATGTCCACAACCTGCCGCAGAACTTGCCGCTGATCGGGGCGGTACAGGCGACCCCGCTCGGCGGCGAGGTGCCGGCGTCCACCGACGATATCATGGTGAGCCTCGCCTTCTCGGGCGGCGGCACGCGCGGCGTTCTCGTTCGGCGTGCTGAAGGAGCTCGACCAGACCCCGCATCCGCGGCCATACAGTTTCGCTGCTCGATCGCGTGGATTTCGTATCCGGGGTTTCCGGCGGCTCGGTAACGGCTGCCTATTTCGGACTCCGAAAGCGCGCCGCGCTTGCCGATTTCCGCGAGCGCTTCCTGCTGCGCAACGCCGAAGAATCACTCAATAACCGAGTCTCGGTGGTCAATATCGGGCGCGCCATTGGCGGCGGCCTCAACGACGCCACGCATCTGCCGCGCTGGCTGGACGACGTCAGGCGACTGGTCGCAGCGGCTCGAAGGTCCAACCGGCGTCGATCTGGTGATGGCCACCGCCGATACTGCGACCGAGGCGAGCACGCGCGCCAGCTACACGGCGTTCCGCATCTTGATGAGCGACTGGGGCGCCAAGGTCCGGCGCTGGCGGTGTGGCCTGTCGGGGGCCGAACGGACACGCCTTGGCGTTCCGGCAGGGTGGCGCTGCAACGATTTGACCGTCCACGTGGAGCGGGTGGCCTTCGACCAGTTTGAGCGGTCGCGAGCCGACGTGCTCAATGCAATTCCGACTCGCTTTCAACTGCCGCCGGAATCGGTCGATCTGCTGATCCAGGCTGGCGCTGAAGCGGTCCGCAACAATTCCATATTTCAGGCTTTCCGCCGCGAACTTTAGGGAAGGGGCGGTATCTTTGTAGGGCTTGTGGTAGGCTCTCCACGCCGGTCTCGCGGGGGGATTCGCCATGACCACGCAGTCCACGCGCGCCATCGTCAGGGATATCTATGCGGCCTATGCCCGCCGCGACTTCGACCGCGTCGCCGCCCTGATCCACGACGACATCGACTGGATCATCTACGGCCCGATGCAGATCTTCCCGTTCGCCGGCGCGCGCCGCGGAAAGCTGGCCGTCCTGGAAGCGCTGGGCGGCATCGCCAAGGAATATCAACTCGAACGCTATGAACCGAAGGTGATCATCGTCGAGGATGAGCGGGCGGCGGTGATGTCGGAGGTTGCCTTCAAGCAGAGGTCCACTGGCCGAACCATGCGGTTCATGCTCGCCAACTTCCTGCGCGTGCAGGACGGCCGCGTGATCGAATTCCGCGAGTTCGCCAATTCGTTCGATCTCGTGGAGCAGGCGCTCGGACGCTTCATCGAGATCGCGTAATCTTATTTCGCCGTCGCCGACAGCCCGGCTTCCTTGATCAGCTTGCCCCATTTATCCATATCGGCGCGCAGCGACTTCGCGAGCTCTTCGGCGGTGGAGCCGATCACGCGCAGGCCAAGCCCTTCAAGCTTCGCCTTCGTCGCTGGTTCCCGCAGCACCTTGATCGTATCCGCGGTCATCTTGCGCACGATCGCCGGCGGGGACTTGGCCGGCACGAAGAACGAGTACCAGCCGGCGACGTCGAATTTGGGTACTCCGGATTCCGCCACGGTCGGTATGTCCGGCACCTGGGGCGACCGCCAGGACGTCGTGAGTGCCAAGATGCGCACCTTCTTGTCGCGGTGCAGTGGTAACAAGGGCGACAGGTTGTTGGCGAAGAAATCGACGCGTCCGGGGATCAGGTCCTGAATGGCGGGATTGGCGCCGCGGTAGGGGATGACCTGGAGCTTGATTCCGGCCTCGCGCATGAATAGTTCGCCGGCCATGTGCCCCGACACGCCATGACCTGGTGAGGCGAAGGTCAGCGGCTTCGCCTTGGCAAGCGCGATGAACTCCTGGAGCGTACGTGCCGGCGACGAGACCGGCACCGTGAACGCGTTGGTGTACTGAACGACCATCGATACCGGAGCGAAATCGTTGACCGGGTGATAGTTGAGCTTTGGAAACATGAATACGTTGACGGCCTGGAAGTCGCCGGCGATGAACATGGTGTAACCGTCGGGCGGTGAATGCGCGACGTTCTCGGCCGCGAGGTTGCCGCTAGCGCCGCCACGGTTCTCGATCGTCACCTGTTGGCCCCAGACCTCCGACAGCCGCGCACCGACGATGCGGGCAATGGCGTCGGCACCGCCGCCGGCTGGGAACGGCACGACCAGGCGGACATGGCGGGTCGGCCAGGCCTGTGCGATGGCCGGTCGGGTCAGAAGGGCTGGCGCCAACGCGGACGCTGCCTGGATCAGTTGACGGCGGTTGAGCATGGCTGTTTCTCCCTATCTGGCCGCATGTTAGAGCGCGGCTCTGCCGTTGCTGGCGCCGCGGTTTTGCCCTCAGTCGCGGATGCTGATGCCGGCCTCCTTGATGACCGGGCCCCATTTGTCCATTTCCCGCCTGAGGAATGCTCCAAGCTCCGCCGGCGTCGAAGCGATCGCCGATACGCCGAGTTGATCGAGTCTTGACTTGATTACGGGATCACGGATTGCCGCCACGAAATCGGCATTCATCTTCCGGACGATGTCGGGCGGCGTCTTCGCGGGCGCAAAGATGCCGTACCAGGAGGTGACGTCAAAGCCGGGCACGCCCTCCTCGGCGATCGGCGGGAATTGCGGCGCCAGCGGCGAGCGCTTGGCGCTGGTCACCGCCAGCCCGCGCAGCTTGCCTCCCGCGATCAGTGGCAGCACCGCGCCGGTGTTGTTGAACATCACGTGGACGCGTCCGGGAATCAGATCGCCGAAGGCCGGGCCGGCGCCGCGATAGGGCACATGCAGCAGCTCGACCTTGGCCATGCGCTTGAACAGTTCGCCGGAGAGATGCACCGAGGTGCCGTGTCCGGAGGACGCAAACGTGATCTTGCCCTTGTTGGCGTTGGCGTAGGCAATGAATTCCTTCACCGAATGCGCCGGCGAGGATATCGGGACCGCCATGATGTTGGGGTAGTCGCCGATCAGCGTGACCGGCGCGAGATCGCGGAGCGCATCGAAGGGCAGTGAAGCGAACAGAAACCGGTTGACCGTCAGCGGCATCGACTGCAGTAGCATGGTGTAGCCGTCGGGTTCGGCGCGCACAACTGCTTCGGTCCCGATATTGGTGGCGGCGCCACCGCGATTCTCGATCACCAGCTGATGGCCCCACATGTCGGACAGCTTGCCGGCGAGTACGCGGGCAATGGCGTCGGTGCCGCCGCCGGGCGGGAACGGCACGACCAGGCGCACAAAGCGGTTCGGCCAGGTCTGCGCCCAGGCGCGCCCGGTCAGGGCAGGCGCCAATACCGCAGCGGCGGAGGTGGCGATCAGGTGGCGGCGGCTGATCATGGCGGGCTCCCTGGTTGTCAGTTGACCTTCAGGCCGGCGTTCCTGATCGGACACCGGTGTTGATCTTCCGGAAGCGTCGGCGGGCGATCATGCGGCGCCTTGCTCCATGCCGGTCTTCTTGATGTAGGGCAGGGCCGCGGGCGAAGCGATGAACCGGATGAGTTCGCGTGCCGCACCGGGATTCTTCGCGCCAGTGTGCACGCCGCCGGCGAATACGCTGACGTGCTGCATCTCCCGCGGGACCGGCCCGACATACTGGATCCCCGGATAGAGCATCAGTTCGCTGACCTGTTGGAAACCGATATCGACCTCGCCCTTCGCGAGCAGCGTCCCGACCGGCGTGCCGGGTGGTGTCTGGATCTGCTTGATCCGGTCGGCGATGCCCCAGTGCTTGAACAGGTCGCTCAGGAACACGCCGCTTGGTCCGGACGAGTAGCCAACCCCGTTCTTGGCGGCAAGCAGCGCGCGCTTGACGGTCTCGACCGAGCTGAGATCGGGTCTGGGGGAGCCCGGCGGGACCGCGATTGCGATTTCGGAGCGCACGAGATCGATGCGGCTGTCGGGGACGATCTTTCCCTCCTTGATCATCTCCTCCATGGAAGGCGTGACCAGGATCACCAGGTCGAAGACCTCGCCGGCGCGAAGTTTTTTGAGCAGGTCGATGGTGCCGTTCCAGGTGGTGTTGAGCTTATGGCCGCTCACGCGCTCGAATTCCGGCGCCAGCGCGAGATAGGCTTCCTTGATCGCCTGTGATGAGATGACCTTGATTTCGACGCCCATTTATTTGCCGACCCTGATGTTGGCAGCCCTGATGACCGGCTCCCATTTTGTCATTTCCTGCTTGAGATGTGCACCAAGTGCTTCCGGTGTCGAGCCGATCACGGTTACGCCAAGCTTGTCGAGCCGCGCCCTGACCGCCGGCTCGGCTAGCACCGCGACGATGTCCTTGTTCAGCCTGCCGACGATATCGGACGGAGTCTTGGCCGGCACCACGAAGGCAAACCACGACGACATGTCATAGCCGGGGACGCCTGCCTCGGCGATGGTCGGCACGTCCGGTGCAGCCGGCTGGCGCGTCGCGGTGCTTACGCCGAGCGCGCGCAACTGCCCGGACTGCGCCAGCGCCAGGCCGGAAGCCATGACCGCGAAGCTCATGTCGACACGGCCGGCGACCAGGTCGGTGTAGCCAGCGGTGGCCCCGCGGTAGGGCACGTGCGTGATGTCGACCTTGGCCATGTACTTGAACAACTCGGCGCTCAGGTGCGGTGAGGTCCCGTTACCCGGCGACATGTAGCTTAGCTTGCCCGGATTCGCCTTTGCCTGGGCGATCACATCCCTGACCGAACGGATGCTGGACTCCTTCGGTACCACCAGCAGGTTCGGGAACAGGCAGATCAGCGTGACCGGGGAGAAGTCCGCGATCGGATCGTAGTTGATGGATGCAAACAGGTATTTGTTGAGCGCAAAGCCCCCGGCCGTGATGTAGAGCGTATAGCCGTCGGGGGCGGATCGCGCGACGAATTCGGATGCGATGTTGCCGCCGGCGCCGGGCTTGTTCTCCACCACCACCTGCTGGCCCCACATTTCGGACAGACGCGCGCCGACGATGCGCCCGATCGCGTCGATGCCGCCGCCGGGCGTGAACGGCACGATCAGCCGGAGATTGCGATTGGGCCAGGTCTGGGCGGAGGCCACGCGGGCGAAGGCGGGAGTCAATGCGGAGGCCGCAATCAGGCGGGCGAAACGGCGGCGGTCGAGCATGATCTCAATCCTTGCTGGTGATGCCGGCGGCCTTGATGACAGGGCCCCATTTGTCCATTTCCGCCCGCAGGTGTGAGGCCAGCTCGGCCGGCGTTGAGCCGACGACCAGCACGCCCAGGGCTTCGAGCTTGGCCCTGGTCGCGGGATGGGCAAGCGCGTCGATGGTGTCGCGGCTCATTTTGACGACGATATCCGCCGCCGTTTTGGCCGGCAGGAAGATCGCAAGCCAGGACGTGACCACGAATCCGGGAACCCCCGATTCCGCGACGGTGGGCAGGTCGGGCACCACCGGCAGCCGCGCCGCCGTCGTGACCGCGAGCCCCCGCAGCTTTCCCTGCCGCACCAGCGGCAGGCTGGACGGCACCAGATTGAACATCACGTCGACGCGCCCGGGAATGAGGTCGTTGAAGGCCGGCGCTGCGCCCCGGTAGGGCACGTGCGTCATCTCGATGCCGGCGACGCGCTTGAACAGCTCGCCGGCGAGATGCAGCGAGCTGCCGTGCCCGCCCGACGCGTAGCTCACCTTGCCGGCGTGCGCCTTGGCGTAGGCGATGAACTCCTGCACCGATCGCGCCGGCAGGGAATTCGACACCACCATGATGTTGGGAAAGTGCCCGATGAGCGACACCGGCGCGAAGTCGCGAACCGGATCGTAGTTGAGCGACGGGTAGAGGAAGCGGTTCACCGCCATAGTGATGGGTGCGACGTAGGCGGTGTAGCCGTCCGGATCGGCGCGGGCGACCAGTTCGGCGGCAATGTTGTTGCCGGCGCCGGGTCTGTTGTCGACGATCACCTGCGGCCCCCAGATCTCCGACAGCCGGCCGGCGACGATGCGCGCGACCACGTCGAGAGAGCCGCCGGCCGCTGCCGGTACCACGAAGCGCACCACCCGGTTCGGCCACTGCTGCGCGAAAGCGTTTCCGCGACCCGTCGCGGCGGCGAACGTCGAAGCGGTGCACAATCTGAGCGCCTGCCGGCGGGTGAGCATGGCGTTCCTCCCTGAAGGTCGCCCCTTATGGCGGCGCACGTGGACCGGTCGCTGCTTCTTGTGGGCGAGGCTACAGGGGCGGACCGCATGCCACAACCGCGGCACAGTGGCACTTGATGGCCATCGGGCGCTTGCATGGACGCTGGCAGCGTCACGGCCTTTGGGATAAGACGTTGCTGCGTCCATCCCAAGGCGTTGCCGGCACCGCGCGACTGAATCCGGGCCATTGGTACAAGCGCGGCTGATTTCCTCGGAACGGCCTGCGCCGGCAGTCGCTGGTCGCGGCATCCGTTCGTTTGACGGGAGGGAAATCATGAAGGCACGCACGGCCAGCCTTGCGCTGCTGTCCCTCGGTGCAATCTTCCAACCGGTTGGGGGCGCCGGCGCCGATCCGATTGCCGATTTCTATCGCGGCAAGCAGATGCAGATCATCGTGCGCTCGGCGCCAGGCGGCAGCTTCGACCTGTATTCCCGGCTGGTCGCCAACCACATGACGAAATATATCCCCGGCCACCCCACCTTCGTGCTGCGTCACATGACCGGGGCCGCCGGCATCCAGGCGATCAACTACGTCGAGAACATCGCGCCCCAGGACGGCACGGTCATGACCATCGTCAACAATGGCCTGCCGGTCGATCAGGCACTCGGGCTGGCTGACGGCATGAAGGCCGACATGGCGGCGCTCAACTGGCTCGGCAACATCTCCAGCTCGAACGAGGTCATGGTGGTATGGCACACGGCGCCGGCGAAGACCTTTGCTGATGCGAAGACGATGCCGCTCATCATCGGCGCCGCCGCATTCTCGTCGGTCGGTACCAAGTTTGGCGCGGTGACCAATAATCTGCTGGGGACGAAGTTCAAGATCATCTACGGCTACCCGGGTGGTGCGCCGCTCAACCTGGCCATGGAGCGCGGGGAAATCCAGGGCCGCGCGTCGGGCGTGTGGGCGACGGTCAAGGCGACCACGCCGCAATGGATCACCGAAAAGAAGATCAACGTCCTGTTTCAGGTCGGCTTGAAGCGCGAGCCGGATCTACCGCACGCCCCGCTGCTGATCGAACTCGCAGAGAATGCCGAGCACCGCGCGATCTTCGACTTCGTCACCAAGGGGGCGCTGGTCGGCCGACCCTTTGCGGTGGGTTCGGGTGTTCCGAAGGAGCGCGTTGCGGTCTTGCGCCGCGCGTTTGACCGCGCCGTGGTCGACCCCGCCTTTCTGGCGGAGGCCGCCAGGATGAACGCCGAGGTCGGTCCCGTCCCCGGCGCCGAACTCCAGCAGTTGATCCACGATATTGTCCACGCCCCGGCCGAGACACGCGCCAAGGCCAAGAAGGCCATGGAACTGCGGCCTTCGGATGGGCAGCGCAGAGGGAAGTAGTTTGGACTGACATGGATGCCAGACCGTCGAAGCTAATCCGTGGCGCGACCGGCGACTGGGAGGTCGTCATCGGACTTGAGGTGCACGCCCAGGTCACCTCGAATGCCAAACTGTTCTCAGGTGCCTCGACCGCCTTCGGCGGCGCGCCGAATGCGCATGTCTCGCTGGTCGATGCGGCGATGCCCGGCATGCTGCCGGTCATCAACGAGGAGTGCATCAAGCAGGCGGTGCGCACCGGCCTTGGTCTCAACGCCCGCATCAATCTCAGGTCGGTGTTCGACCGGAAGAACTACTTCTATCCCGACCTGCCGCAGGGCTATCAGATCAGCCAGTACAAGTCGCCGATCGTGGGTGAGGGCGAGGTCAGCGTCGACATGCCGGACGGCGGTACCGTCACGGTCGGCATCGAACGCCTGCATCTCGAGCAGGATGCCGGCAAGCTCCTGCACGACCAGCACCCGACCATGTCGTACGTGGACCTCAACCGGTCGGGCGTCGCGCTGATGGAAATCGTGTCGAAGCCCGATATGCGGTCGGCCGACGAGGCCAAGGCCTATGTCTCGAAGCTACGTTCGATCCTACGCTATCTCGGAACCTGTGACGGCGACATGGAGAAGGGTAACCTGCGCGCCGACGTCAACGTGTCCGTGCGCCGGCCGGGTGAGCCCTACGGAACCCGCTGCGAGATCAAGAACGTCAACTCGATTCGCTTCATCGGCCAGGCCATCGAGGTCGAGGCGCGCCGCCAGATCGACCTGATCGAGGACGGCGGCACGGTCGAACAGGAGACGCGGCTGTTCGATCCCAATAAGGGCGAGACGCGCCCGATGCGCGATAAGGAGGAGGCGCACGACTATCGCTACTTCCCCGATCCCGATCTGCTGCCGCTGGAGTTCAGCGCGGAATTCGTCGCCGACCTGAAGGCGCGCCTGCCGGAGCTGCCAGACGAGAAGAAGGCGCGTTTCATGCGCGACTACGGCCTTACCGCCTACGACGCGGATGTGCTGGTCGCGGAGCGCGAGGCGGCCGACTTTTTCGAGAGCGTGGCGCGCGGCCGGGACGCCAAATTGGCGGCCAACTGGGTGGTCAACGAGCTGTTTGGGCGGCTCAACCGGGAAGGTCGGGAGATCGCGGCATCGCCGGTATCGGCCGGCCAACTCGGTACCATTCTCGACCTGATTGCGGCAGCGACCATTTCCGGCAAGATCGCGAAGGATTTGTTCGAGATCGTGTGGAGTGAGGGCGGCGACCCCGCGGCCATTGTCGAGGCGCGCGGCATGAAACAGGTGACCGACCTCGCGGCCATCGAGCGGGTGGTCGACGAGATCGTCGCCGCCAATCCCGACAAGGCCGCGCAGGCGAGCGCAAATCCCAAGCTGATCGGCTGGTTCGTCGGTCAGGCGATGAAGGCGTCGGGCGGCAAGGCCAACCCGCAGGCGGTGAACGAACTGCTCAGGCGCAAGCTCGGCGTTTGAGATTCCTCGCTCGCCGCGAGCGAGTCGCGCGGGCGGCGGGCGATCTCAAAAGGTGTCGCGCGGATTTCTCAGAAGTGAGAATCGGTCTCATCAGACGCAGCAAGAGCGAATCAGTTTTGACCGATTCGCGCGATTCGCGTCGGATTCCGTCGCGCGAAGCGCTTTTTGGAGCGCGCTACCGAAATTTTTTTGCACAGCCAGGTTGACACGCGCGAACATCGATTCCGTCGCCGGTGCGAACCGCAGTTCACGCCGCCCGCAATTGTTGATCGCACTTCGTCGTTTCCCGTAGAGGCGCAACAAGTGCCCATGAATTCGGTACTTCTTGCGCACCGCAATTGGCGCGGCGCATCGTTTGCTCGAGTGGAGGGTTGCGCGATGTCGGAGGATCGGTTGCTTGCGCGGCAATGCGAGATCGTGTGTCGTCAACGCTCCGTACACCCTTCATTAAGCGGAAACGCTGATTTTTTCGCCGCTCTGTAGTAATCGGAGTGCAGTGCTCGCGATTCGCGCGGGCACTGATACGACATCGCCACTCACTCATGGCTAGGAGGGCAGCATGGCGAAGAAGAGAAAAGCGAAGGCGAAGACGGCGAAGAAGAAGACGGCAAAGCGCCGGAAGAAGAGGTAGCCTTCGCTGCTTCACGGTCTTCGGCTTCGCTTGATGTCGATGGCCGCGTCAAACGGGCCGGCGATTGTTGGGCGGCGGTGAGCGAAAGCAAACCCGCCCGACAGCGCCGGTCTCGGTCGACGACAGAGGGCGTCGGCGAGACAGGGGTTCGGGTCCGTTCCGGATTCTTGCCGAAAGGCAGGAAGGTCGGGTCGACAGAGGGCGGAGGAATCCGGCTCTCTCCGCGGCGGCAGCCGCCGGTTCGAGCTTCGCGATCTCCCCGACGCCCTCGGTCTGTTCGCGGTGGTGTGCTATCCGGACTTGGCCTTCAGCCGGGCGTTGCACGCACTCCAGAATTTCGGCCAAGTCTGGCCTTTCTCAATCTTGCCGGCCTTTCTCAGTTCCCGCCATTCCGCGCCGCACCGCTTTTGCCGCTCGCGCGCGGCCTTCTGTCCCTTGGTAAGTTCCCGTTTCTTCCGCTTGGCCGGTTTGGCTTTCTCGGCCTTCTCGGTGGCTTCGGCTTTCGCCTGACCGGAGGACTGCGGCGACAGCGTCGCCGGAATGAAAACGAGCGCGCTGGCAATCAGCGCCGAGCAAACCAGCCTGAGCATTTGACGTCTCCCTTGCGTGCGAGGCGATCGATTGTGCCGCGCCTCCCGGTTCCCGAGCGGCGGCTTGGGGAATGCTAGCCGCGAAGTCCATAGCGCGTCCATGGGCTCGCCAGGGCGCCGCGAGAGCGAAACCAAACGACGGTCCCGTTACATTCCGACTGCATTCCGACGACATCTATCGAATAATACCTGCGTTGCACGGGAGCATTGCAATGGCCAGGGCAGAAGCGCGCAGCAAGAACCGGTCGATCAAGACAAAGCGGCCGACCGGGCGGTCGATGTCGAAGCCGATCGATCTCTACTACTGGCCGACGCCGAACGGTTACAAGGTCTCGATCATGCTCGAGGAATGCGGGATGTGCTACCGCGTCATCCCGCTCAATATCGCCCGCGGCGATCAGTTCAAGCCGGAATTCCTCGCGATCTCGCCGAACAATCGCATGCCTGCAATTGTTGATCCCGACGGGCCCGACGGCCGGCCAATCTCGGTGTTCGAGTCGGGGGCGATCCTGCAATATCTTGGGCGCAAGACCGGACGGTTCTACCCGGCGGCGGAACGCGCCCGGGTCGAGGTCGATCAGTGGCTGTTCTGGCAGATGGCCAATCTCGGCCCGAAGGCGGGCGAGTGTCATCACTTCCGCCTCTACGCGCCGGAGCGCGAGCGGCTGGGCTATGCAGTCGACCGCTTCACCAACGAGTGCAATCGTCTCTACGGCGTGATGAACCGGCGGCTCGCGACCCGCGACTTCCTCGCCGGCAGCTATTCCATTGCGGACATGGCATGTATCGGCTGGGCAAGCCGCTGGCAGCGGCAGGGGCAGGACATCGGCGAGTTTCCGCATTTGAAGCGCTGGCTCGACCGCATGATGGCGCGGCCGGCGGTCTATCGGGGCATGCATATCTGGATCGAGGAAGCATCGCGGGTGAACATGTCGGACGCGGCCACGCGTGCGCTGCTGTTCAACCAACGATCGCGCTAGCGGCGGCGCCGGCCATGGTTATCGCGACGTCAACGCGCGGGCTGAGCGCCCATCGTTGGTCCACGGATATTTGAGATAAGTCATGAGTTCCCTGCCTAATCAAAAGTATATCGGCGAAATTGATCGATCATTTTCAGAATTGGTTGACGTCGATCTTTAAAACGCCGTTCAAATCTTATCCGCATAGTTGCGGAACTCGGCCGGGGGGCTGAGATAGCCGCGCGAAGTCCGCAAGCTGACGGGCACGCGCGAACAGGGGAGTGGCCGACATGGCACGATTTGAACTCAGCGACTCCAACCACGCTGTCCTTGCCGAAGGACGGGTGACCGCCAACACGCTGTTCGAGCTTGGCATGATGTACTCGGTCGGGCGCAACGTCCCGGTTGACTATGTCACCGCGCATAAGTGGTTCAATCTCGCGGCGATGCAGGGCAGCGACGATGCGGTTCGCCTGCGTCAGGAAATCGCCGAGCAGATGTCAGAATCGGAGATCGCAGCAGCGCAACGCGCTGCGCGGGCCTGGCTGCGGACCAACTGACCCGCCAGGGGATCGGCCGCGGCGCGCACTGTCCAGGTTGCGAACCGTGCCCGTGCAGGGCATGGTGCCTTGCGCAGCGACGGGTCACGGTACTATCATTGATGCAGAATACCGCCCTGCAGGATGCCATCAACGAACTACTCGCGCTGAACCAGTTTGGTCGCCACGCGGAGATGGAAGCGCGGGCGAGGTCGCTCCTGAAGTCGTTTCCGGGCGTCGCCGTCCTGCGCGAATTGCTCGGCATGGCATTGGCAGCGCAGCAGCGCTATTCCGATGCTCTCCCATATCTGCGCCGGGCAGTGCGTGACGACCCGGGCGATCCGCTGTTCTGGGACAATCTGGCCTTCTGCCTGCTACAGCTTGGCGATGTCGCTGCGGCGGAGATGAGCCTGCGGGAGGCGACCGTCCGCCATCCGGATTCGCTGTCGACCTGGGCGACGTTGGCCAATGTCCTGATTTCTCGACAGCAGTACCAGGAGGCGCGGGCGGCGCTTGGCCGCGTCCTGGCGGCGGCGCCGGACGATCCGCACGCCAATTTCCTGGCCGGCAGGGTTGCCGCGGCACAACGTGACCACGCAGACGCGGAGCGGCACCTCCGCAAGGTGATTGCGACCAGTCCCGATGTCGGTGCGGCTCATAACGAGCTTGCCCTGGTGTTGCAGGACAAGGGGGAATTGGAACAGGCCGAGGCTTGTTTCCGCCGCGCGCTCGTGCTCGACGGCGACAGTCCGCCGGCGCTGGTCAATCTTGGGTTGCTGCTCAGCACCATGAATCGCCCGGCCGAAGCGGCGGATGCGGCCCGCACCGCCTTGGCTATGCTGGAACGAGAGGGGATTTCCGACGCCAACATCGGGCTGTTCGATACCATTGCCAACCTCCTCGACGGCGCCGAACAGACGGCCGAGGCGCTGAAGGTCTTCAAGATGACGTTCGGCTTCCGGCCGCAGCCGCTGCGCGCGGTGTGGGCGATCTATGCAGCGCGTCGTGCCTGCGATTGGACGTTCGCCGCCATCCTGGAGCGCGAGGCCTGTCGGGTGGCCGGACTGGCCGAAGCCATTGACGAAAGCGCGCCATGGCGGTTGCTCGGCCTTGCAAGCGCCGGTCCAGCCGTGCAGTTGGCTGCCGCCCGCAAATGCGCGGCGCGGGTGACTGCCGACGGGACACCCGCCATTTCGAGGCCGTCCCGCACCGGAGACGGCGGCCGCCTGCGGATTGGATATTTCTCGGGAGACCTGTACAGCCACCCG
>Ga0073934_10004901_pt1 | contig 21524 bp, 19 predicted proteins | sample LarsenN4metaG_FD_76834 | JGI IMG/M metagenome (GOLD analysis project Ga0073934, IMG submission 76834) | Hot spring sediment bacterial and archeal communities from British Columbia, Canada, to study Microbial Dark Matter (Phase II) - Larsen... ...
AAAGGCGGGCCGGTGATTGAAGAGCGCCCTATCTGCTTGGTTTACTAAGCAAACACGCACCTGCTGGAGGACGGTTACCGAAGAACGGGGCGGAGGTGATATCTGCTTCGCGGAGCTGCCGCCGAACTCAGTAGGGCAACGCCGCGACGCCGTAGGAAGTAGCTCACGCTGCCAGGAGCAGCCTGAACCCGACTGCGGATGCGGTAAAGCCCGATGCCCCGAATCGAACCGGCGCATAGCTATTCCACCGCCCACGCTCCCTTGTGAATCCCCGGCACGCTGGCTAAGATAGGCTGTTTGCGCAGCCAGGCGAGTGTGCTTCCGATGGCAAAGCCGCGTCGAGCGAAACCCTCAGCCGCCGACAAGTCCGGCCTCAAGGTTGCCGCCCAGAACCGGCAGGCTGCCTTCCGCTACACCATCTTGGAGAAGTATGAGGCGGGCATGGCGCTGACCGGGAGCGAGGTCAAGTCGCTCCGCGACGGCGGAGCTAATCTGCGCGAGGCGTATGCGTTTGTGCGCAAGGGGGAGGTTTGGCTGGAGAAATGCCACATCAGCCCCTACCGCAGCGCCGGCTATGCGCAGCATGAGCCGCTGCGGACGCGCAAGCTCCTGCTGCACAAAGATCAAATCTGGAAGCTGGCCGGCCGTGTCCAGGAGAAAGGATTGACCCTGATTCCGCTGCGGATCTACTTCAAGAACGGCCGCGCCAAGTGCGAGCTGGGACTGGCGCGGGGGAAGAAGGTCTTCGATCGTCGCGCCGAGGCGCGCAAGCGCTTGGACGAGCGCGAAATCGAAGCTGAACTCAAACGCTATCGCTGACGGGAGACGCAGGTGCCAGAGACCAAACTCATCTTCGACTCTCCGGAGACGCTCACCACACCGGCGCTGGTTACCTGGCTCTACGAGAAAACCCCGCTGCTGGAGGGATTCCTCGCCCGCCTGGACCAGTTGACCAGCGGCCAACTCCAAGCCCTGGTGGACGCGGGCGAACTCACGGGAAAAGCCGGCGAGATGCTGTTGCTTCATCAGCCGCGCAACCTGCCCGTGCAGCGCCTTCTCGTGCTTGGCGCCGGCAAGTCCGACAAGTTCGACCCGGCTTGCGACATTCGTCGCCTGGCCGGAACGGCCGCGCGCTTCCTCAAAGGGCGCGGCCTCACTGAATTCACGTTTCTTGTTCGTTCCGCTCATCGCACCCCTGATGCCGCTCAGTGGGTTACCGAGGGCGTGTGGCTAGCCAACTTTGAGCCCGGCCGGTACAAGACGGAGAAGAAGAACGACAAGAGTATCGAGCGGCTGCAACTGGCGGGCTTTGACCGGGGGCGCGAGCGCGAGCTGGTGCAGGCCATCGAGCGCGGGCAAATCATTGCCGGCGCCCAGAACCTTGCGCGCGAGCTTGTCAACGAGCCTTCCAACCGCCTCACGCCGCGCCTCTTTGCCCAGCGCGCCGAAGAACTGGCTCGCCCAGCCGGGCTTCACATCGAAGTTTGGGACGAGAAACGCATCGCCGAGGAAAAAATGGGTGCCTTTCTCTCCGTCAGCCAGGGCAGTGATGAGCCGCCTCGCTTCGTCGTCCTCACCTACGATCCGGGTGTGCCCAAACCGGACAGGCCCGTCCTGGGCCTGGTCGGCAAAGGCATCACCTTCGACAGTGGCGGCATCTCCATCAAGCCCAGCGAGGGTATGGAAAAAATGAAATACGACATGGCCGGCGCCGCCACTGTGCTCGCCGTCCTGTGTGCGGTGGCGGAATTGAAGCCGCCGGTCAAAGTAATTGCTTGTATGCCCCTGACCGAGAACCTGCCCAGTGGCCGCGCGCAAAAGCCGGGCGATGTCCAGGTGGCGATGTCGGGGAAATCAATCGAAGTCATCAACACGGACGCGGAGGGCCGCCTGGTGCTTGCCGATGCCCTGACCTACGCGAAGAAGCTCGGGTGCACGCAACTCATCGACGCCGCTACGCTGACCGGAGCCATCCTGGTTGCCCTGGGCAGCATCAATGTGGGAGTCTTCTCCAACAACGAAGAATTCCTGGCCAACCTGCTGGCCAGCGCCCGGGCGGCCGGGGAAAAGTTCTGGCCCATGCCGTTGCAGGACGACTACCGTGAGGCCATCAAGAGCGACATCGCCGACATTCGCAATACGGGCAGCGGGCGCGGTGGCGGTGCCGTCACCGCGGCCATGTTCCTGAAGGAGTTTGTGGACGAGATTCCTTGGGTGCATCTCGACATCGCCGGCACGGCCTGGCTGGAGGAGGCCAAGCCGTATCTGGCCAAAGGCCCCACGGGAGTTGCCGTGCGCACGCTCGTGGACTACGTCCTGCGCCTGGGTGCGGCCTGAGAGGTACAATCCAGGAAGGGAGCCGGAGCTGCTGATGCGGATTATCGTGGTCGGATACGGGCGCCTGGGTCGTCAGGTGGTCAACCTTCTGGACACGCAGCAACACGCTGTGACCGTCATCGACAGGCAACGCATCGTCGTCGAACGGCACGACCGTGACCTCCACGCCCGCTTCCTTGCCGGGAATGCAATTGACGAATATGTCCTTCGCTCAGCCGGGGTGGGCAAAGCCGACGTCCTGCTCGCACTCACCCGCGAAGAGAGCACGAATCTGATGGTGGCCCAGATTGCCCGGATTATCTACCAGGTACCGCGCGTGATTGCGGTTGTCTACGACCCGGCCCAGGAAGAAACCTATCGCGCGGCCGGCATTGAAACCTTGCCGCTGACCGTGGCAGGAGCAGAGTACCTCATCGGCCAACTCCAGAAAGCTCCCGCGCGTCCCGCGACGTTTCAGCAGGCCTGGGAACGCGCGCGCGGCCACAGCGTCGAAACCCAGTTGCCGGTTCCGCAACGGCCGGAGGTTTCTCCGGGCAAGCCTTTCTACGTCATTATTGTGGGCGGCGGCCGCGTCGGCTACTTCCTTTCTCGCGCCCTGCTCGAAAACAACCTGGAAGTCTGCATGGTCGAGCAGGACGAAAAAGTTTTCAATCTGGTGTCCCAGCAAGTGGAATGTCCGGTGATTCGGGGGGACGGCTCCTCCACCGCGGTGCTGGAAGAGGCCGGTGCGGCACGGGCGAATGTGTTTGTTGCCGTCACCAATCATGACCAGGACAACCTCATCGCCTGCCAGATTGCCAAGCAGCGCTTCGGCGTGCCGAAAACCATCGCCCGGGTCAAGAACCCCCGCAATGAACTCATCATGCAGCGCCTGGGGGTGGACGTCACCGTAAGCTCGACCGCCATTATCACCTCTGTGATTCAGTCCGAGCTGCCAATGACGCGTATTCGCACCCTCCTGGACCTCCGCACAGGTGGCCTGGAGCTCATCGAGTACACGCTCGACGCCCAGTCGCCCGTCATCGGCAAGCGTCTCCGCGACCTGCCGGTGCCGCCGGACTGCAACATCGTGACCGTTCTGCGAAACAAGCAGGCGGTCGTCGCCCGCGGCGACACCAGCCTGCAGAACGGGGACACGGTGATGGTGCTGGTCAAGACGACGGCGGAGCCTGAAATCCGCAAACTCCTGCTCGGCTGATCCCGGATCGGTTGAAGACCTAGGGGGAACGGCGTGTTTGCTACCGCTTGAACAGGCGTGCCAGCCGCTGGTAGAGGGCGCGTATGCCCTCAAAGAGCGCCTCAATCCCCTCGGTTTCGAAGGTGATCTCCGTTGCGTCCAGATCAACCGCGATGTCGCGCGAGAGTTGGGTCGCTCTGCGAATCCTCTCCTGCGTGAGCAGGGAGAGCACGCCGTAGGCGTCGGCGTGTCTCGCCTGCAGCTCCAACCACTGTTGTACAGCCCAGGCAGTCTGTCGGACGAAGTCTACGGATTCCCGGAACTCCCGTAGCACACGAGCATCCACAGTCCCGACAGATTTCAAGGCTTGCTCAAGCTCGCGAAGCTCAGTGCTGACTTTCACCAAGCGACTGGACAGCTCCTCCGAGGGAATAAGGTCTGGGGTCATCGGCCCTCCTCTCGGTTGCAGCTTGTTCGATACATAGAAGTCAGGTTCCAGCGACCATCAGAGAGGCAATCTTGATGGTGGGTGCGGCGAACTGGTCGCGGAGATCCAGGTCGTTGCCGACCAGCTCCACTCCCGCCAGCATCTGCCGCAGGTTTCCGCTGATCGTGATCTCGTGGACGGGATGCGCAAACTCTCCTCGCTCCAGCCATAAACCGAACGCGCCGCGCGAATAATCTCCTGTCACCAGGTTCACCCCCTGGCCAAGGAGGCGAGTAACGTACAGGCCCCGCTCTACCGATTTAACGATGGCCTCTGCCGAGGTGTCCCCCTGCTCGAGATAGAAGTTGCTGGGGACTTCGCCGTGCCCGGCGCCGTTGCCCGTGGGTGGCAGGCCAAGCTTACGCGCCGAATAGCTGCCGCACAGAAACGTCTCCAGAAAACCCTTGCGGATGACAACCGTGCGGCGGGAAGCGACTCCTTCGCGGTCGAACGGCCGCGTCCCCAGTCCGCCGCGCAGAAGACCGTCGTCCACCACTGTAACTCGCTCCGAGGCCACTTGCTGCCCGCGCGCGTCCTGCAGGAACGACCGCTTCAAGTAGACGGCCTCGCCGCAGACCGCTCCGAAGAGGTCGCTCAGTAGTTCGGCTGCCATCAGGGGTTCGAAGACAACAGGGACTTCCTGTGTTTCCACCTTTCGGGCCCCTAACTGTCTCCGCACCCGCGCCACTGTCTTCCGCGCCACGCTTTCGGGGGATTCGAGTCGATCCCAGCTGCGGGCGGTTGTGTACCAGAAGTCGGTGACTTGGCCGGCATCGGAATCGCTGCGGCCAAGCAGCTCCAGTGTCAGGCTGGCACCGGAGGCACGATAGCTGCCCTGAAACCCTTTCGAGTTGGCTCCCTTCACCACCCCCCGGTTCACGCGAAAGGTTGCGCCCGAGGAATTCTTCACCCGCGGATCAAGTGCCAATCCGATGCGTTGTGTTTCGCGGGCGCAGTCAATTGCTTCGCGCGGCCCAATGCGTTCCAGAGCGGGATCGTAAAGCGCCAGGCCCTCAACGGGCGGCACCGGCAGGGGATCCTCTGGCAAACCGGCGTAGGGGTCTTCACTCGCCAACCGCGCTCGTTCGATCGCACTGCGCGTCAGTGATTCGAGAGTATCCCAGGAAAGGTCGGAAGAACTCCCCCGAGCTGTCCGCGTTCCGACCAGGATGCGGAACGAAAGCGCCCGGGTAGTGGCTTCCGTGAGCGTTTCCACTTGGCCAAAGCGTACCCGGGCCGAGAGCTGGGTTGACTCGGTGAGCCAGGCTTCGCTCTCGTCCGCTCCCAGGCCGCATGCCTTCCGGACAAGCTTTTCCGCCACCGCACCAATGTCCTCGGCGCTCATCAGCGGCCGCCGACCGTTATCTTCGCAATCTTCACCGTAGGCGTGCCGACGCCAACGGGTGCGCCTTGTCCTTCTTTTCCGCACGTCCAGGCGCCGCGGTCAAGCTCGAGGTCGTGGCCCACCATCGTGATATTGTTCAGAACCTCGATTCCGCTGCCGATGAGCGTTGCCCCTTTGACCGGGCGAGTCAACCGCCCCTCTTCAATCAAGTAGGCTTCGTGCATCGAGAAGGTGAACTTGCCCGCCGCCGGTTCTACTTGTCCGCCGGTGAAACTCTTGCAGTAAATGCCGCGTGAAACCGAGTGCAGGATTTCTTCCGGCTGGCTCGTGCCGGCAGCCAGATAGGTATTCGTCATCCGGGGAATCGGAATGCAGGAGTAGTCCTGGCGTCGGCCGTTGCCGGTCGGCGCCAGTTTCATCAGCCGTGCGGAGAGCCGGTCTTGCAGGTAGGCCACGAGCTTTCCTTCTTGAATCAGCAGGGTGGGTCGTTGCGGGATCGTGCCCTCGCCATCGATGTTCAGGGAGCCACGCAGCCCGACCAGCGTGGCGTCGTCTATCACAGTGCAGAGCTCGGAGGCGACCTTTTCTCCCAGCCGACCGCTGAACACGGAAAGCTGCTTGCGATTGAAATCCGCTTCCAAGGGATGGCCCACGCTTTCATGAAGCAGGACGCCGCTGGCACCGGCAGCCAGCACGACCGGCAGCTCGCCCGCGGGAGCCGGCTGCGCTTCCAAGAGCGTTGCTGCTTGCTGCACCGCTTCGCGCGCGAGCCCGAGGGCGCGCTCCCGGGTGAAGGCTTCCATCCCCGCACGCATCCCGAGATTCTTCCAACCGACCTGGCGCTGATGGTCACGTTGCGCGACGACGCTGACAGTGAAGGTAAGGAGTGGCTGGATGTCATCCACCCATTCGCCTTCGCTGTTGGCGACGAGGACAAGCCGCAACTCGTCTCCCCAGCCCACCTGAACTTCCTGCACCCGTGCGTCAGCGGCTCGTGCCGCGTGGTTGGCTGCGAACAGGAATTCATTTTTCGTTCGGAGGTCAGCTAATGCCGCTGGCTGCTCGAATTGATAGCGGGAGGGCGGCTCGAGGCTTTCCAGCTTCTCGATTGTCACGCGCGCCGGGCCGGAGGCAATCTGGCCGGCCACGCGTGCTGCCGCGCGCAGCGCCTCCGGAGTCAGGTCATTGGTGTAGGCGTAGCCGGTTTGCTCCCCGGCCAGCACGCGAATCCCCGCGCCAAGGGCTACGTTCTCGCGGGATTCCTTCAGAAGGTTTTCCTCCAGGTGTAGTGAAGTTGCGCGCCGGGCCTCCACATAGATATCCGCAAAGTCGCCGCCGGCCGTGAGCGCTTCCGTTACGACGTTCTGCAGGAGGGCAGCATCGAGTCCGAACAAACGCGCAAAAAGCCGGCCGGGCCGTTCCGTCCATGCTGCTGGTGAAAACAGTCCGCTCAAAGACTACATCCGGTCGGGTATCTCGATCCCGAGCAGTTCCAGCCCGCGGGTGAGCTGTCGTTGCACATAGTCGGTCAGGAGAAGGAGAAAGGCCCGGCGGGCGGGATTCGCTTCGCTCAAGATGTGATGGCGGTGGTAGAAAAGATTGAACTGCTGCGCCAACTGAAAGGTTTTCTTCGCCAGCAGTGCCGGCTCCTGTTGCTCTACTGCCGACTGGGCGAAGGTGCCGACGTCCGCAGCCTCCAGCACGAGTTCCCAGAATTCGTCCCCTTGGGGGCTGGCCAACCAGGAGTCGGCATCGGCGGCCGAGACGCTGCCCGTGAACTGCGTGAGAGTGGCTCCTGGTTCTACTTCAGCGAGCTTCCGGAAAATGTTGCGGGCCCGCACGACAGCATACTGAACGTAGGGACCCGTTTCGCCGTCAAAGTTGAGCGCCTCGCGAAAATCGAAGGCGATGACGACGTTGCGAGTGAACTTGAGCAGGAAGAAGCGCACGGCAGCGCTGGCGATGGTGTGCCCCAGGGCGCGGGCGGATACATCATCGAGCTCCGGATGTCGCGCGCGCACTTCAGCCAGGGCACGCTCCTCCAGGGCATTGAGCAGGTCGTCGGCTTTCACGCCGAGCCCGCGGCGCCCGGAAACCTCCACAAACGGCCGCTGGGCTTCCTCCGCTGTGAGTTCCATCCCCAGCTCCTGGCAGGAACGGGGCGAGAGGCCGACGATTTCATAGGAGAAGTGAATCGAATTCCTGGCTTGCTCGGCATAGCCCAGTGCCTCCACCCCGCGGGCGACAATGTCCTGCAGATAGGATTGCCGCGCATCGATCACGTTGTAGACGCGCGCGCCGTGACCAAACCTCGGGGCTGCAACCTCGCCGTTGCTGGTTGTGATCCAGGCTACGTGGCCATCCGGGTAACGGTGAAACGCCCGATAGCCGAAGTCCCGCTCCAGCAGGCCCAGCTTCCACAACTGGTAGGCGATGTCCTTGCCGACATAGGTGACTGTCCCATTCGAGCGCACGATGATCTTGGCGTCCTCCATCTCTCCCGCATCCGCGCTTCCGCTGGCAACATCGGCCGCCAGGGGCATCACCCAGCAGCCCTGCTGGGGACCGGAGTCCACATAGCGGATGGTCTCGCGTTGCTTGAGGAGTTTGAAGGCCGCCTCCCAGAACTTTAGTTGCAAAATCTCGCTCTCGCGCGGAAGGACATCGTACTGGATGCCCAACCGCCACATGGTGTGCAGGTGCGCCGTGACGATGGCACGGGAAATCTTTTCGGCCAGCTCGGCCGTTTCCCCGCCACCCTGCTCGATCTCCTGCAGCGTCTGCTGGCGCAGCGAGAGACGACCGGGGTCTTCTTCGTAGAACTTCATCACGCGGGCGTAGAGATCCCAGCACAAGTAGTCGAAGGGAGGCTGCTTCGTCTGAATGAGCTTTTCGACTTCCCGCAGGCTTTTTCGCTCGATATGCTGGAAACCGACAACCACGTCGGCCACCTGCACCCCCGTGTTGTCGATATAGTTCTGGACTTCCACCCGGTGACCCGCAGCCCGCAACAGGCGAACAAAGCTGTCTCCAAGCACCGCATTCCGCAAGTGGCCGATGTGGGCTGCCTTGTTGGGATTGATGTTGGTGTGCTCCACGATAATCTTTGCGGCATCGGGGCCTGGTGGCGGAAGGGGTTCCTGTGCCGCCTGATAGCTGGCCCGGAAGAACTCACCCCGCCGTAATCGCAGGTTCAAGTACCCGCCGCCGGCAACACTGACACCGGCAATCCCTTCCAGGGCAGGGAAGGCTTCCGCGAGTTCGGCTGCAATCTGCCGCGGCGGGCGCTTCAACTGGCGGGCCAGCTCAAAGGCAAGCGGAAGCGCGAGGTCACCGAGCTGGACGGAGGGAGGTCGCTCGATGACGACCCGGGCGAGGGAGATTCCGTACTGCGAGGCAACGGCGCTGCGGATGGCGTCCTGGATTCGCGAAAAGAGTTGTTCGAGCACTGCGCGTAACGTTCCTGCAAATTCTAAAGCATCGCATTATAGCGAAAAGCCGCTGACACCGTAGAGCGAAGCCGGCTGTGCTATAGTAGCGGTGTTTGGGCGAGATTTCGGGGATGAATCCCTCTCTTCAGACTGTAGCCGAGTGGATCGCGTCTGCCCGGTCGATTGCGGTGCTGACGGGAGCGGGACTCTCGCAGGAAAGCGGCGTGCCGACATTCCGCGGCGCGGACGGGCTCTGGCAACACTATCGGCCGGAAGAACTGGCAACGCCGGAAGCCTTTGCGCGGGATCCGCGGCTCGTCTGGGAATGGTACGACTGGCGGCGGTCGGTCATCGCACGGGCGCAACCCAACCCCGCTCATTACGCGCTGGCCGAACTCGAAGCGCGAACCGCGGATTTTTCCCTGTTGACACAAAATGTGGACGGCCTGGAAGAAGTTGCGGGCTGCCGCAAGCTCCACCGGCTGCACGGCGACATCTGGCTCTTGCGCTGCGTGCGTTGCGGGCATGAGGAGAAGAATCGCACTGCCCCACTGCCCGAGCTTCCGCCGCGGTGTGCGTGCGGCGGACTGCTGCGGCCGGGCGTGGTCTGGTTCGGAGAGGCTCTGCCGGCTGAGGTATTGCACAGGGCCTTTGAAGCTGCTGAACGTGCGCAGGTCTTCCTAGTCATCGGAACTTCGGCGGTGGTACAGCCGGCGGCTTCCCTGCCGCTTGTCGCTCGGCAAGCCGGTGCGCGGGTTATCGAGATCAACCGCGAAGCAACGCCGCTCTCTTCGGCGGTTGCCGCCAGCCTCGTTGGTCCGGCGGGCGAGATTCTGCCGCAACTCGTCGGAAGCAGCGTGCGTCCATGAAGATTGCTTATCTCGACTGCTTTTCGGGCATCAGCGGCGATATGTTCCTGGCCGCGCTGGCGGATGCTGGTCTCCCGGTGGCGACACTCGAAGCCGAACTAGGCAAACTGAATCTTCCCGAGTGGCGGGTTTCCACCGAGCGGGTTCGGCGCGGGGAATTGCACGCGATGAAGTTGACGTTTGAGACGTCGGGGCGACAACCGCACCGACGCTGGGCTGAGATTCAGAATCTGATCCGGGCGAGCGGGTTGAGCCCGGGGGTAAGGGAGCGAGCGGAGGAAATCTTCGGGCGGCTGGCCGAAGTCGAGGCAACCATCCACCAGGTGCCCAGGGATGCTGTTCATTTCCATGAGTTGGGCGCTACGGACACGATTCTTGACATTGTGGGCGCCAGCATCGCGGTTGAGGCCATGGGAATCGAGGGGCTTGTCTGCTCCGCGCTCAATCTGGGGAGTGGAACGGTGCAAACCGCGCATGGGGTGTTGCCGGTGCCCGCGCCCGCGACGGCTGCGCTGCTTCGAGGGGCTCCCGTGTACTCGAGCCCCGTGCAAGCCGAATTGGTCACGCCCACCGGTGCCGCCATCGTGGCCAGTCTTGCCGTTGAATTCGGGCCCATGCCGCCCATGAAGCTGGAAGCGGTGGGCTACGGCGCGGGCAGCCAGGTCTTGTCCGAGCACGCAAACCTGCTGCGGGTGTTCATCGGTGAGCGTGCCGAGCGCGGTGTGGCAGCGCGTGCGGACACGGTGGCAGTGCTAGAGGCGAATCTGGACGACATGAGCCCGCTGCTGGGAGGCTATTTCGCGGAGAAGGCGCTGGAAGCGGGTGCGCTGGACGTTTACTTCACACCCGTCCAAATGAAAAAGAACCGTCCGGGGCTTCTTCTTTCGGTGTTGTGCCCGCCCGAGCGCGTGGAGGCGTTGGCCGAGTTGGTGTTTCAGCAAACAACCACCATCGGGCTGCGCATTCTGGAGGCACGTCGGCGAACGCTCGAACGAGAGACAGTACGGGTCGAAACGCCCTTGGGGAGTGTGCGGATGAAGCTGGCGCGGTTGGATGGTCGCGTGCTGAATGCGGCGCCGGAATACGAGGACTGTCAACGGATCGCGCGCGAGCGCAACCTGCCGTTGAAGGAGGTGCTGGCGGAAGCGCACTACTATTTCCGCAAATCGCAGGGTGAACAAAGCTAGGATGCCGAAGTTCTACCTCACCACACCTCTCTACTATGTCAACGCGCGTCCCCACGTCGGCCACACCTACAGCACGATCGTCGCCGATACCATTGCCCGCTACAAGCGGATGATGGGCTATGAGGTCTGTTTCCTGACCGGCACGGACGAACATGGCGAACACGTGGGCCGGGCGGCGCGCGGGGCGGGGCGCGATCCGCAAAGCTTCGTGGATGAAATTGCGCAGGACTACAAGAGAGTGTGGGACCGTCTGGATCTGCGCTATGACCAATTCATCCGCACGACGGAGTCCCGGCACAAGGCGGCGGTGCGCAAGATTTTTCGCGCCGTGCAGAAGGCAGGCTACATCTACGAAGGGACGTATATAGGCCAGTATTGCGTCAACTGTGAACTCTACGTCACCGATCCCACAGCGGAAGGCAATTGCCCCAACTGTGGACGTCCGCCGGAGTCCGTCGAGGAAGAAAACTATTTCTTCAAGTTGTCTGCTTTCCAGGAGCCTCTGCTCGAGCACTACCGGACGCACCCGGAGTTCATCCAGCCGGAAGGTCGCCGCAACGAGGTGGAAGCCTTCGTGCGCGGCGGATTACGCGACCTTTCGATTTCGCGCACGCGCTTTCGCTGGGGCATCCCGGTTCCGGAGGCCGAAGACCACGTTTTTTATGTGTGGTTCGACGCGCTCACGGGCTATATAAGCGGAATTGGCTACGGGAGCGTGGATGCCGAGGCGGCGGCGTTCGACCGCTTCTGGCCAGCCGACCTGCAACTGGTGGGGAAGGAAATCGTCCGCTTCCACGCTGTCTATTGGCCTGCCTTCTTACTGGCGGCCGGCTTGCCCTTGCCCAGAACGATCTACGCCCACGGGTGGTGGCTTTTCCAGCAGGACAAGATGTCGAAGTCGCGGGGGAATATTGTCCGTCCAGAGCCCATCGCCGAAGTCATCGGAGTGGACGGGCTGCGGTACTTCCTGCTGCGGGAGATGGTGTTCGGCCAGGACGCGAACTTCAGCTACGACGCTCTCGTCACCCGTTACAACAGCGATCTGGCGAACGACTACGGCAACCTGGCTGCGCGCACGCTGGCGATGATTGAGCGGTATTTCCAGGGAGCAATACCCCAACCGGCCGCGCCCCGGATGAAGGGGGAGGAAGCCGTGGCGGAAGCTGCCGAGCGCGCCATCGGCGGGTTCCGTACCGCCTTTGACCGCTACGACTTTTCTCGCGGCCTGGAAGCCGTGTGGGAGCTTGTGGCGAGCGTGAACAAGTACTTGGTCCAGACAGAGCCGTGGCGGGTGGCCGAGGAGGGAGGCCGGCGCGAACGCCTGGGAACCATCTTGTGGACGGCCGCCGAGGGGCTCCGCGTTGCCACGGCACTGCTGCATCCGGTGATTCCAGATGGAACGGAGCGTGTGTGGCAGCAACTCGCCCAGAAGAAGCGGCTCGGAGAGTACGAACTCGCACAGCTTTGCTGGGGGCAGCTCGGCGCAGGAACGAGGATTGGCAAGCTGGAAGCCATCTACCCTCGCGTGGAAAAGGAGTTGGCGATCCAGAAGATGGTCGAACGGGAAGCGAACCTAGGCCAGTCGGCGGTTGGCGCGAGCAAAGGAGGGAAAACGGTGTCCAACAACCCGAGTGTCATTAGCATGGAGGAGTTTGCCAAAGTTGACATGCGCGTGGGCGAGGTACGCGCGGCCGAGCGCGTCCCCGGCGCGGACAAGCTGCTGAAGCTGCGCGTGGACATCGGAGGCGAAGAGCGGCAGATTGTGGCGGGCATCGCCGAGGTTTACGCCCCACAGCAACTGGTGGGAAAGAAGATTGTGGTGGTGGTGAATCTGCAGCCCCGCAAGATTCGCGGAGTGGAGTCGCAGGGAATGCTGGTCGCAGCCACGGTAGGAGAAGCGGGAAAGCCGGTGATTGCCACTTTTACGGAAGATGTTCCTGCCGGGGCGCGCTTGAAATAGAGGCTGAACCAGCGCAGAGCGGAGGGCGAGAATCTTGCCGTTCATCGACTCTCATGCACATCTGGCTGATCGTCAGTTTGATTCGGACCGGGCCGAGGTTCTGGCCCGCGCTGGCGACGCCGGGGTGGAGTGCATCCTGAATATTGCCAATGGGACGAGCGCGAGCGAACTGGAACTCGCCATGCGTGTGGCCGAGCAAGCGCCCAGCGTCTGGGCGGCCATTGGCATCCACCCGCACGAAGCGCGGCATGCCACGCCTGCCTTGCTCAGCGCCGTGAAACGGCTGGCGCGTCACTCCCGCGTGCTGGCGGTCGGGGAAATCGGCTTGGATTACCACTACGACCACTCACCGCGCGAGATCCAGCGGGCGGCGTTTCGGGAACAATTGTATCTGGCTGGCGAGCTGGAGTTGCCGGTGGTCATCCATTGTCGCGAGGCATGGCCCGACTGCCTCGAAATCCTCGGACAGGTTTGGGCCGAGGCTCGGCGGGGCGGTATCCTGCATTGCTTCAGCGGGACGCTGGACGATGCGCGCCGCGCGCTGACGTGGAATTTCTTGATTTCGTGGGCGGGAAACCTTACTTTTCCCCGGGCGGAAAAGCTTCGGGCGGTTGCGGCAGAGCTTTCCCTCGATTGTATGTTGATCGAAACGGATAGTCCCTATCTGGCGCCCCAACCGGTTCGGGGTCAACGCAATGAACCTGCTTACGTACCTGCCGTGGCTGCCGAACTCGGTCGTCTGAAGAATCTGACCGCGGAAGAAGTGGGCCGCGTGAGCCGGGAAAACTTCCTTCGCTTGTTTCCGCGTGTAGCAGAGAATGCAACACGCGCGGGCTCGGCAGAAGCGGATGGATAAAACACAAGTTGACACCACAGAAATCTTCGAGCTGATTGGCGCCGAGTTGCGCCAGGTGGAGCGGGAATTTGCCGCGCAGGCAGAGTCCGGCATCGAGCCGGTTGCCGAGATTGCCCGGTACCTGCTGGCTGGCGGAGGGAAACGCTTGCGGCCGGCCCTGCATCTGCTGGCTGCCAGATTCTGCGGCTCCGCCGGACCTTCGGCGGTCAAGCTGGCCACGGTTCTGGAGCTCATCCACACCGCCACACTGATCCACGACGACATCATTGACGAGGCAGCCACGCGGCGGGGACGACCTTCGACCAACCAACGCTGGGGCAGCCAGATGAGTGTGCTGGCGGGTGACTGGCTTTACATGCAGTCGTTTCGGATTGCCCTGGCCGAGAGCAACTTTCGCATTCTGGACGTGCTGATTGGCCTCACGCAGCGGATGGTGGAGGGGGAGCTGCTGCAGCTCACCTACCTCGGCCGGCTCGACATCAGCGAACAGGAAGCGCTGGATCTGGCGGAGCGAAAGACGGCCTGCCTGTTTGCGACCTGCATGCAACTGGCTGCCATCCTTGCCAAGAAAGACTCCAGCGAGGAAGAGCGGCTGGCCGCCTACGGCCTGAATGCCGGGCTGGCTTTTCAAGTGATGGACGATTTACTCGACTTCATTGCCTCCCCGGAGCGCTTGGGTAAACCTGTAGTCAGCGACCTGCGCGAAGGCAAGGTGACGCTGCCATTGGTCTATGCCCTGGAAGCAGCCGGCGGAGAGGGGCGCCGCCGGGTTGAGACTGTGCTGCACGAGAAAGGGTTTCACTCGGTGCAACCGGAGGAGATTGTGCGTCTGGTGCATGAAACCGGGGCGGTGGAGCGCACGCGGGCGCGCGCCCGGGAGCTGGCGAAGGCAGCGCTCCGGCAACTCACCCCCTATCCGGATTCTCCCGCCAAGCGGGCGCTGGAAGCCGTCCCCGCCTTCATCCTGAACCGGGACTTCTAGCTGGCAGCGAACCGCAGAACGAAGTCCGCAAAGCCTTTCTCGATACCGGCCAGACCGTGCAGGGGCGGGGCAGCGTCGATGACGAGATACTCATCCACGCTGTGGGCACCTCCCCCGTGGCCCAACCCGAACATCACGAGCGGAAGCTGGAGGTCACGGGTGAAGAGGTAGAAGGGAGCGCTGCCGGCGATGCGTGGCCAGACGCTGACGGGAACATTGTAGTCTTTGTACACGCTGAGCGCTGACCGGATGGCGGCGCTGTCCGGGCTTGTCTCCGACCAATCATAGCCGCGCGACCAGTTGATCTGAATGTCCGTGAATCCGTGCCGATCCAGGTGCTGGCGGAGCAGCGGGGTGATTTCTTCTGCGCCTTGGTTGGGGACGAGCCGGAAGTCGAGCTTCGCATTGGCCTTGTGCGGCAGGATGGTCTTGCCTCCTTCGCCGGTATAGCCGGCCCACATTCCGTCAATGTTCAGCGTAGGGTCGAACAGGTACTTGTAGAGAGCCTCGCGGGGACTGGCGTTGCCGATCCAGCGATCAATCTGGTTCTGCTCTTTCCACGCCTGCTCGTTGAATTCCGGGAGGAGCGCTTCCAGCATCTGCAGTTCGGGCTGGCTCGGGGGACGCACCGGCGCGGTGACGCCGTCAATGAGGATGCGATTGCCGCTGGGATCGGTCAGGGTCGCCAGAGCTTGCACCAGGCGCCAGACGGGCGAGTCCACCGCTGCCTTGAGGCTGGAGTGAATCTCGAACTGCTTGGGGCCGCCGTGAGGTCCACCCCGCGATTCCAGCTCGACGTACACGATGCCCTTGTTGCCCAGGTTCAATGAGGCGCGTCCATCTCTTCCCTGACTGCAGAACGGGAACAGGACAGCATCGGCTTGGCTCAGGCGGTTCTGGTAGCGCGCAATGATGTCGGGAAGATGCTTACTGCTCATTTCCTCTTCGCCCTCACACACGAACATCAGGTTGAGGGGCAATTCGCTCTGAACGGCCTTGATGGACTCCAGAGCATTCAGGAAGGCGCGCTCGGGGCCTTTGGTGTTAATGGCGCCGCGGGCGCGAATGATGCGGCCGTTCGGTCCCCAGCGCTTGTCTTCGGCCACCTGAGCTTCAAAGGGTGGAGTGGTCCACTGGTGTTCTTCGACGGGCTGGACATCGTACATCCAGTAGATGACGAGCGTCTTCGGTGCCCCCGCGTCGTAGTAGCCCCACACACCCGGATGGCCGGCGGTCGGCACGAGCGCGGTCTCGCGGCACCCGAGGGCAGCCAGGTACTGGCGCGTGAGCTCGGCGCATTCGCGGATGCCGACGTTTTGCGCGCTGATGGAAGGCTGCCGGAGATACTCCTGGATCTTGGCGATGTGCGCAGGGAGATTACTTTCAATGTGCTGGTGAATCGCTGCACGCGCAGCGGCAGCCTGGCCGGAGACCGCGCGACGCCTTTGAACGCGAGCCCAGAGCTGCTGTGGCTGGAGCCAATTCAACAGGGCCGATACTGCGGTCCACGCGAGGAACTCCCGACGCTGCATGGCTTCCCTCCTATCCCAAGGAATGCGGTTGCGGGCGGCGTCAAGGAATGACGCGCGTACCCGCCGCCGTCAAGGACTCCATCTCGTAGGTATCCACCACCAGCAAGGCCCCGGAGGGTCGGCGCAGAATGGCGTCGTCCGCGGTGAAGTGGATGAGCTGGCCGGAAAATTTCTTCCGTGCTTTCCCGGGCTGCTCCACGGGTTCCCCGGTGATGAAGTTCACAGGGTTGATGTCAATCACGCGGGGCGTTTTCAGGACGACGCTGACCGTGGTCAGGTGTTTGCGCCAGCGCTCGAGCTGTCCGCGGGCCTTCCGCCAGCCGTGCACAGTGCGCATCTGGAACCTGGGTCGTTGCCTGCTTTCGGCGCGGCCATTATACTACCTGCGCGAATGGAGCAGGATGGCGAAAGAAATCGAGATCAAGCTGCGGGTGCGCGATCCGCGCACCGCACGGCGGGCCTTGCGTGCCCTCGGCTTCCGTGTCTGCAAGCCACGAGAATTTGAACACAACACTCTCTTCGATACCGCAGGCGGGAGTCTCCGCCGCCGGGGATTGATGCTGCGCCTGCGGACTACGCGCGGACAGGCGTTGCTCACCTTCAAAAGCCGCTCCACGCCCTCCGCGTTCTACAAAATCCGGCGCGAGGTGGAGACGCACCTTTCGTCGCCGACGGCTGCCGGCGAGATTCTCCTCCGCCTGGGGTTTTCTCCCTCCTTCCGGTATGAAAAGTATCGCACCCATTTCGCTCGTCGGCACGAACCGGGAGAAGTCGCGCTGGATGAGACGCCGATCGGGACGTTCCTTGAACTCGAGGGGGCGCCAGCGTGGATCCGGCGGGTCGCGCGGGCGCTGGGGCGGACGCCGCGTGAGTTTATCACTGGCACCTATGCCGAACTCTACCAGGGCTGGCGGCGCCGAAATCGAGCGCCGGCGCGCGCCATGGTATTCAGGCACGAACGATGATCCACGCCACAGAACTCCTCCGCGCTGCGGTTTACGACGTCAACGGCAACTACGTTGGCCGGGTGCGCGAACTCTGTATTGACCCGAGTGAGCAACCCAACCGCATCGCCTGGCTGGTGATTGCGCGCGGGCGATTTCAACCCTTGCTCGCACGCTACGACCAAGTAGCCTCAGCCGCCCCCCGCGCCATCCGACTGAACGTTCTGGAGTTGAACCTGAAAGCCTACCTGCCGAATGAAGCCTGGCTAACTGTGAGCAAAGACTTGCTCGACCAACAGATCATTGATGTCCACGGCCGCAAGGTGGTGCGGGTCAATGACCTGGACCTGGTGGAGATTCCGGTCAACGGTCGCATGGAGCTCCGCATCGCCCAAGTAGACGTCGGCCTGGCCGGGGCCCTGCGCAGGCTACTCCAAGGTTTGCCTCCGGGCTGGATCCGGCGGCTCCAGAAAGGCCTGCCCACGCGGGCCATTCGCTGGGAGTTCGTGGACTTGATCGAAACAGATCCGATGCGGCGGGTAAAACTCAAGATCCCGCATGCCAAGCTCGCGCAGCTCCACCCGGCCGATATCGCTGACATTTTGGAGGAGCTGGCCCCCTCTGAGCGGGAAGCGGTGATGGAGACACTGTCGGAGGAGACGGCCGCCGAAACGCTCGGGGAGCTGAAGCCGGAGCTGCAAGTACGCCTGCTCGAGGAACTCGACGCCGGGCGCGCCGCCGACATCCTGGAACACATGCCCGCAGATGAACGCGCCGACCTGGTGGCGGAGCTGCCGGAGGAAACCAGCCGCGAGTTGCTGGCCGATATGGGGCGAAAGCAAGCTGCGGAAACGGAAGCCCTGCTGCAATTCGAGGAAAACACCGCCGGCGGCCTGATGAACCCGCGCTTGTTTAGCGTTGCGGAAGCTTCGACTGTGGCACCCGTGATTGAAACCGTCCGGCAGTCAGGAATCGACCTCGACACCCTGGATACGGTTTATCTGGTCAACGACACGGGAGGGCTGACAGGGGCGGTGCCGGTGGCACGGCTCTTGTTGGCCACAGGGGAGACTCCTCTCGCGAGTCTGTGCGTGGACCCGCTTGTCTTTGTGGACACGGAAACCAAAGAGCGCCAGGTGATCGAGATGTTTGACAAGTACAACTTGCGCTCCCTGCCGGTCGTGGACACCGACCAGAAGCTGGTCGGGGTCATCACGGCGGACGACATCATCAGCCGCCTATGGCAAACGCGCCGCTAGCGCTTGCGCGGACACTGGAGTGGCTGCGCGCGCAGCGCCGGCGCGTGCGCCATTCGCGGCGACGCCTTGCCTTGCTGTTTGCTGCGGTGGGGCCGGGGCTGGTGACCGGCACCGTCAACCAGGATGCGGGCGGCATCTATTCCTATTCGCTGGGTGGGGCGCAGTACGGCTACTGGCTGCTCTGGACTTTGATACCGGTTGGCGTGCTGCTCTACATCAGTGAAGAAATGTGTGCCCGGATGGGCGTGGTCACCGGCAAAGGCCTGTCCGACCTGATTCGCGAGGAGTTCGGATTCCGGATAACTTTTCTCCTCATGCTGGCGGTGCTGGCGATGAGCCTGGGGAACATCCTGGCGGAGTTTGCCGGAATCGCCGCGAGCATGGAGTTGTTCGGCGTCAGCCGCTATGTGGCCGTGCCCCTGGCAGCGCTCTTCATCTGGGGGATTGTTGTTCGGGGGACGTATCGGACGGTCGAGAAGGTGTTTCTGGTTGGCTGCTTGTTCTACCTGGCCTACGTGCTTTCGGCGGTGCTGGCGCGGCCGGACTGGACGGTGGCCGCCTACCACACGGTGATACCGACGTTGGCGTTTGAGACCGGCTATCTGGTTCTGGTCCTGGCCTTGGTGGGCTCGACGGTGGCTCCCTGGCAGCATTTCTATCTGCAATCTTCCGTGGTGGAGCGCGGGGTTTCCCCGCGCCATTACCGGCAGACGCGCGGAGACGTCTTTTTCGGCACGCTTAGTTGCGTGGTAATCGTATTCAGTATTGTCGTGGCCTGCGCGGCCACGCTCCACGAGGCAGGGAAAACCGAGATCGCCACGGCGGCAGAGGCCGCCGAGGCGCTCCGCCCGCTGGCCGGCTTTTATACCTCCAGCCTCTTTGCCTTCGGTCTGCTGAATGCGTCGCTGCTGGCCGCTTGCATCCTGCCGCTTTCCACTGCCTATGTGATCTGTGAGGGGCTGGGACTGGAGGCGAGCCTGAACCGACCGTTCCGCGAAGCAGCGATTTTTTACTGGCTCTACACCGCCTTGATTGTTGTGGGGGCCAGCTTGATCCTGCTTCCGGGCGCGCCGCTGGTGCGGATCATGGTGCTCTCGCAGGTGATCAACGGCGTGTTGTTGCCGGTGGTAATGATTTTCGTCTTGGTGTTGGTCAACCGCCGGGAGCTGATGGGCGAGTTCACGAATTCCCGCGGGTACAACGCCGTGGCCTGGTCGGCGAGCCTGGTGATAATTCTGCTGACGCTTCTTCTTGCCTACTTAGGCTTGAGCGGGAAGGCTCCGGTTCTGGCCCGGCTCTAATGGTTCCAAGCCCTACCCTACGAATAGTCGCTCGCTTGCTGGCCGCTTCCCGCTGTGGTAGCGTGCAGGCAGGGAGGATTCTTCTGTGAGTTCCGCGGCGCCGTTCAAGAAGGGTAGTGCAGCCGACCTCCTGTGGCAGAAGATTGACCGCCGGCGACTGCCGCGCCACATCGCCATCATCATGGACGGCAACGGCCGCTGGGCACGACGGCGGCACCTGCCGCGCGTGGCGGGCCACCAGGCGGGTGTGCGGGCGGTGCGCCGGGTGGTGGAGAGTTGCGCCCGCATCGGCATTCCGGTTCTCACCCTGTATGCCTTTTCGCTGGAGAACTGGAAGCGCCCGCGCCAGGAGGTGGCGTTCTTGATGAAGCTGCTGCGCGAATACATTCGGACGGAGCTCGACACCTTGCAGCGCAACAACATCGGTTTGCAGGTCATCGGCCGCTGGCAGCAGCTTCCGGAGGGCGTGCGGGAGGATGTCGCGCAGGCGGTGGCGTCAACGAGCGCGAACAGGGGAATGCAGCTGGTGGTGGCGCTGAACTACAGCGCGCGGGCGGAACTGGTGGATGCGGTGAACAGCTTGCTGGAACTGCACCAACGGAACGGGTTCGCCGGGCGGATCACGGAAGCCGACCTGGCCGCGCATCTCTACACCCGCAACCTCCCCGACCCTGACCTGCTGATCCGGACGAGCGGGGAGCTGCGCGTCAGCAACTTCCTGCTCTGGCAAATTGCCTACACCGAGATCTGGGTGACGGACACGTTGTGGCCGGACTTTACGGAGCGGCACTTACTGGAAGCCGTCTATGAGTATCAACAACGCGAGCGGCGCTACGGAGCAGTAACGCCGGCGGCCGCTGGTCGGGCAGGTTCGCGGTCGGTTTCTCCTCCCGACAGACGCTGAATTCCATCTCTTGTTCTCACGCCTGATACAATCGGGCCTGCCGAACCCATGAAGCGATTCCTGACTGCGGCTGTGCTGTTGCCCATCGTGGTGGCGCTGGTCTGGTATGGGCCGTCCTGGCTGCTGTTCATCGGGCTGCTGCCATTCTTGCTGGTCGCCCTCTGGGAGTTCTGCCAGCTGGGAAAGCGCGTGGGCCTGGGAGCCAATCAAGCTTTACAGTTTGGTGCGGGAGTCTCCGTTGTGTGGTTCGGATGGTGGCAGCCGCCCCTGGTTCCTGTGGTAGTGGTGACCGCCGGGTTTATTCTGCTGCTGTGGGAGGCCCTGGCTCGAACAAGCCGCAACGAAGCATTGCCGGCAGCGGCGGGCGGCTTTCTGGGGCTGCTCTACGTAGCCGTCCCGTTTGCTTTCCTGTTGGACCTGCGGACGGAGCCGGCGGGCAACAAGCTCGTTCTCCTGGTTCTGGTGATGGTCTGGGCAGGTGACATTGCAGCCTACTACGTGGGACGCGCGCTGGGACGGCACAAGCTCGCCCCGCGGATCAGCCCGGCCAAGACCGTGGAAGGGGGAGCAGCAAGCTTCATCGCCACCGTGGCCGCGGGTTTCTGGCTGATTTCGAAGTGCGGATGGTTCCCCGACGCGTCCCTGCGACACGCGGTGGTGCTGCCGGTAGTGGTCAACCTGGCCGCGCAGGTTGGTGATCTGGTCGAATCGGCGCTGAAACGCGGCGCGGGCGTGAAAGATTCCTCTTCGATTCTGCCCGGCCACGGCGGGATGCTGGACCGCATCGACAGCCTGCTCCTGGCAGTTCCGGCGCTGTGGTATTATTACATTTGGTTTGTTTTCTAAATCTTGATGCAGGGCGTCGCGATACTCGGCTCGACGGGCTCGATTGGCCAGCAGTGTCTCCACGTTGTCGAGCAGCTCTCTGACCGTCTGCGCGTGGTGGCATTGGC
>Ga0073934_10004902_pt1 | contig 21523 bp, 21 predicted proteins | sample LarsenN4metaG_FD_76834 | JGI IMG/M metagenome (GOLD analysis project Ga0073934, IMG submission 76834) | Hot spring sediment bacterial and archeal communities from British Columbia, Canada, to study Microbial Dark Matter (Phase II) - Larsen... ...
GATGGTCCTGGGGGACCCGCTGCTCGGGGGAAACGTAACTAAACAGGGCACTTTGCTGAAGGTCGTCACCACGCATGGGTTTTCTCGTATCCTCCTTAGAATCTCTCATACGAGTTATACCCGCACGCATATGAGCACTCAAGTGGAAAATACCACTTTTTCAGCAAACTGCTAGAACTTCTCTGAAGGGAATCATCGAGGAGACCTGTGTGAGAATCTGTGTGAGAAAAGCATTCCAAAATGCTTCGAGCAGGGGAAATCCTGACAAAACTTGCTAGACGGAGCGTATCTTGTTTCAACAAGTTGCTGAAACTGAGGAGGTTGTGAATCTCGGGAATTCTGTCTCATAATCCGTTGGTCGCGGGTTCGAGTCCTGCTGGGCCCACCAGGCTTTCGAACAGGTCACAAGGTGGGGTGAACTGATTCGCAACCGATGGGAGAGGGGGAGATTACGCCCGGTGGCGCGCATAGATTGCCGCTGCGGGAAGCCTACTGTTTGCGGCACCTCGCAAGACAAGTCAACACGGACCGGGGCTTGCGGCTGGGGACTGGAGGGACCGAGTCCCGAACCCCGCGTCACGCGCTCTCGAGCAGCGGAGCGGGGGAGTGTGTGCTACAGCCACAGTCCATACCGTCGCTCGGAGCCTGCGCCGCGCGGCGGGAACTGGCGTCTATTGGAGCCAACGCCTTCGCCGCTCCCTTCCTGCGTCAGGGAAGGCTTCGAGCGGCGCTACCGCGGCAACCGGGAAGTTGTCACACACGGTCTGAAGACCAGATGTGACAGGCCCGCGCCGGCGGTTTTAGGAAGAACACGCGCCACCGGCCAGAGGAGTCGGAAAAGACATACCCGCCGGCCGGTAGGTCCCTTCCCTTAGACCGTTCCATATTTTTCTCAGAAGGCGCTAGCACGGAATTCGGCGGGCGGGATTGGACAAGGGCACTTGGAGGACGCCGATCAGAGACCCTTGCTGCGTAGAAACTCGCGGACGACTTCCCGGACGTCGCGGTGCTCTCCATCCACGGCGTAGTTGAGGTGCCGCATTTCGTCTTCGGTGAACTTGCCCTGAAGCTCGCGGAGGGCGGCGCGCGCCTCCGAATGCGCGGCGAGGAATTCCTTGCGCACGACCGGCACGGCCTCGTAAGGCGGGAAGTAGTGCTGATCGTCCTCGAGCACGGTGAGGTCAAGGGTCAGAATGACCCCGTCGGTGGAATTGCCTGCCACGAGATCCACCTGCTTCTCATTCAAAGCCCGGTAGAGCAAGCCCAGATCCAGGATGCGCGGTGGCCTCCCAAAGGTCAGGCCGTACTTCCGGGCGAGCCCCGGGTAGCCATCCGCCCGCTCCATGAATTCATAACCGAAACCTGCGCGCCACTGGGGGGCATAAGGCCGAATATCAGAGACCTTTTTGAGCCGGAGCCGCCGCGCGTCTTCCCCGCGGACGACGATGGCGAAACTGTTCTCGAAGCCCAGGGGATCCAGAACCTCTACCCCGAAGCGGGAGGAGTAACCTTCTTTGACACGCCTGAGAACATCCTCTTTGCTTCGGGAAGGCGATTCCCCGAGCACCGCCGTGAGAGCGGTTCCGGTATATTCCACGTAAGCGTCGATCTCGCCGGATTGGATGGCCTGCACGGCGATCAGCGTTCCACCCAGGTTAATCCGCTTTTCCACTTCCAGGGCAGTGCGTGCCCCGAGGTGCTGGGCAAGAATCTCGGCAAGAACTTCCTGCTCGGTGAAGTTTTTGGCGCCGATAATAATGCGATTCCCTCGCCGCCCCGCGCAGCCAAAGGACGCGGTTAGGAGGAGTAGGAAGGCGATTGGAATTGTAGAGCCTGGCATCCTACCGCACCGCCAGCCGATGTTCCGCCCAGCCCAACCCGAGATCGGCCAATACTGCCAGGACAGCCGCGGGGATTGCTCCAGCCAGAATGACGTTATTGTTTACCATCGCCACGCCGCGAAAGATGAACGTCCCCAGTCCACCCGCGCCGATGGCGGCGGCGATGGTCGCCGTGCCGATGGAAATTACCGTCGCTACTCGGACGCCGGCCAGAATCACCGATAAGGCCAGAGGGATCTCGACGTGCCAGAGCAACTGCCCCTCCGTCATTCCCATGCCGCGCGCGGCTTCGACGACCGCGCGATCCACCCCCGCAATCCCCGCAAACGTGTTGCGGATGATCGGAAGCAGTGCGTAGAGGACCAGGGCTACTACGGCCGTGCGACTTCCAATGCCGCCCAGGAGCGGGACGGGAATCAGAAATCCGAAGAGCGCTAGGCTCGGGATGGTCTGAATGATGTTCGCCGCCCCCAGCACCCAGCGGCGGAGACGCGGCAGGCGGGTGAGGAAGATGCCCAGGGGAATCCCTATCGCGACGGCCACCGCCATCGCGACGCCAACCAGCACGACGTGCTCGACGGTGAAGTGGAAGACCTCAGTGCGATTGCGAAGCATGAACTCGATTGCGTTCACCTTTCACCTCGAATCAGAAGTCGGACCCCGGTTCCGGATTCCGATAGGCGGCGAACATGGAACGGATCTCCGGCTGTGTGGCGCCTATGAAATCGGCGGGGGGAAGGACGGCGGCTAGCCTTCCTCCGGCCATCAAGGCGATTCGATCCCCCATCATTAAACCTTCCCGCAGATCGTGGGTCACAAAGACAATGGTCTTGCTCAGCCGCTTCTTGAGAGCCCGAAATTCGCGCTGGATTTCCGCCCGGGTGACGGGATCAAGGGCCCCAAACGGCTCGTCCATCAGCAGGATGGGCGGGTCGGCGGCCAGCGCCCGGGCAACCCCGACGCGTTGCCTTTGCCCTCCCGAAAGCTCGTGAGGGCGGCGAGAACGAAAGGTTGCAGGCTCCAGTCCGACCATTTCCAGAAGCTCCTCGCACCGGATGTGGATCCGGTCCCGACTCCAACCTTCCAACATGGGGACCAAGCCAATATTCTTTTCCACCGAAAGATGCGGCATGAGTCCGATTTCTTGAATCACATAGCCGATTCTTCGACGAAGTCGTATGGGATCCCACTCGGTCGTCGGCCGTCCCTCGACAAGGACTTCTCCGCTGGTTGGCTCCAACAATCGGTTAATAAGCTTAAGCGTCGTGGTCTTACCCGAGCCACTCTCACCCAGGAGAACCAGCGTCTCACCTCGGCGAATTGCAAGGCTCAAGTCAGAGACGAGCAACTGGCCACCCAGGGTTCGATATGAAGCGCCTCGGCACTCGATGCTAATGGCGAGTTGATTCTCCCGGATCAAAGGCACCTCGGCGGACCCAAGTCAGAGAGTGCTGCTAACACAAGCGAGCGGAGGAGCGTCACGGGACGCCCAAAGAGAATGGCATCATACCACCCCGTGGATGCCCTGCCAGGCCTCTTTCTGGAAGCCGCTGACTATGAGGGAAACCCGGTGGAGTCTTCTATCCGTCGGCTGGCAGTAGAGCTTGGGACCGGTCGGCGAGCGGGGCTTCCCGCGCACCACTCTGCCCTGCGCGTCGGCTTCGGCCCTCAGGCTGACGGCGGCCATGCGCTCCTCCCACGGGCCAAGAATGTCCTTCGATTTCGACGGGACATGGGGATCGCCTCCGAGGGGGAAGATTGCCCGGAGCTATGGCGTCTTCCTTGCCGAAAGAATTCGCTCAATCACTTTCGGATCGTCCGGCAGCAAAGCGGATTTGACGAGGCGTGGCGTGAGCGTGGCCCAGTTGGGGTCCATCGCGAAGACGCGGCGAAAGAGCGGCAGGGATTCTTCGACACGCCCTTTGTTGACGAGTGCGACGGCGTGCCAGAAAATCATCTCGGCATTACCTGGCGCGAGCCGCTCGGCCGCGCTGTACTCACGCCGAGCGCCCTCGTGGTCATTATTCTCCATCGCCGCATCGCCCGCGTTCATGTGGTTATAGGCCCTCTGCAGAGTCACAAGCCGCCGCAGTTCCTGAAGCGGCTCCGGGTGGTCATCCACGCGAAGATCGAAAACGCGGTCGGCCCAGGGCCGCCCGGTCCATTTGCCTCGGACCACAATCAGCGCAGCGGATTGTTTCCCCCGAATGTCGCCCCCGGCGGACTGCGCGGCGTCGAGCGCGGCGAGCATCCGATCGGCGAGATCTCCCCGTGCGGATTCAAAGGCGCGCGCCATCTCCGGCCATACCCGCTCATTGAGCATCAGGTTGGCCTGGACAGAAAAATCCTTCCCGACGATATGCCCCGCCGCCGCAATGGCCTTGCTTCCGGTGTGCGCCGCCACGCGCCCCTGCGCGTCGATCATCGCCACCTGGCGAACCTCACGGCCTTCGCCGCCGGCGAGCAGCGCCTTCAAAGCCTCCGGGGCGCTGCGTCCGGCACGCATCAGCTCCAGGCCCAACGGCCCGTAACTCGGGTCCACAAGAGACTGAGTGGCGACGGCCCCCACGCCCGCTTCGGCCCAGGCCACGACGGGCCCCACCGCGAACCAGTGCGACTGAACGGCCACCCCCAACTCGCCCGTCGCCGGGTCTCGGGCGACGACGGAGAAAGTATGGACTGTCTTCGACCATGAATGTGTGGGGAGGCTCTGGGCGTTGCTTGCGACTGACGCAGCAAGCGCCAACAGTGGTGAAGCGGTCCACTTGACCAACCTTGTCGTTTTTCCGTTCATGGCCTTCTTTCCTCCCCTCATCCGTCCCGATGAGATCGGGACACCCTCTCCCGGAGGGAGAGGGCAGGAAACTCACCAAACGATTCTTCGTGGTGCGGCGCGTCAGCGATTGTATTTTGGCGTGACGCTGCGCAGATGTTTCCAAACGGCCTCACAGCGTGCGAGCGTTTCCGCATCGAGCGGGACGCCCTCGCAGGCTTTCAAGTTCTCTTCGAGCTGCTCGGGGCGCGAGGCGCCGAGAATGATCGAATCCACGATCCCCCGGCCAAGCAGCCACTGGAATGATAGCTCGACCAGCGTCTTGCCCGCATCCCGAGCTATCGTACGCAATTCCTCTTCGCTGGTTTGGGAGCCAAACCTCATGGTGCCGAAAGACAGCCGCGAAACCTTCAGATCCGTATGCGGCAAGGTTCGATATTCCATCCTGACTCCTTCCAATTTTCGGCGTGGCTACCGTCTCCTGTATCCATTGCCAGAGTGGAGTAGAATAGGGAGCATGTCCGAGCCCCTCCTGATGCGACTGGCGCGTGACCTCGAGTGGCTGGGCTGCGAGCTCGAGTACCAGGGCAAGAAGCATGCCGAGGAAGGATTCCCGAAGTTGGTCCCGCGTGGGAGGAATTTATTCGCATGCAAAGAGGTGTGGTCTCGACCATCGACAAACTCGAGCGGGCGTTGAAAGGCTCGATCAGATACAACCCCGCGGCCCTGGTGGGCGTGGATTATCCGCTCGATGCCGCCCTCGACGCCATCGGCGTCCAACTCGCGGCGCTCGAAGACATCCGCTACGCGGCCGTGTACGCCGTGCACGAGCTGCCCTCCAAGGTGCGGGCCTTCACGCGCCTGGTGGAAACCTACTTGAATGCCTTGGGCGAGCAGGCGACCGACAAACAGCCCCTCCGTTCAGGATAACATCCGCCGCCGGAGGAACACTGCGGACTCTCCCAACCCGTTCACACTGTCCTCGAAGGCGATCCATCCGTCAACTCTGCTGGCGCAGAGCGTGGCGAAAATCCGCGGGCAATCGTTGAGCCCTTTTCCGACGACGCCATGCGCGAGAATCGTGGCCGATCCGAGTGAATCTTCCACGCGGCGCAAGCATCCGTCCGTCGGCGGGTGGCCGCCGGAGCAAGGGACCGTGCGGAGTTCACTCGAGCCCGGGGCGAGAGCGTGGTGGACGACCGCCGGCAGGCTTGATCGTGTGAGCGAGCGATGGGGTGATTGGGTCATGGGGGCATTGAGTCATTGGGCCAGCGAGCCATCAGCAGCCACACTCACGCACCTCCTTCATTCCCTCAATGGCCCGATGACCCTACGGTTTTGACTGTCAAGGGTGTTTCGACGGTGCTACCATTTCCTTGGCGAAAGGAGGGTCGCATGGACAGCGTAGGTTATGTGGTGATCTCCCTGGTCGCGGCGCTCGCCGCCGGTTTGTTGCTGCGTGTTGCTATTCGTGGCCTCCGCTACTACTTGAGGTATCGCGGGCGGCGGATCGTCACCTGTCCTGAAAACCAGCAGCCCGCCGCCGTGGAGCTGAACGCGCTCAAGGCGGGCTTGGAGGGCGCGCGCCACGCCCCCCATCTCGAGCTGAGCCAGTGCTCGCGCTGGCCGGAGAAGCAAGGCTGCGGCCAGGAATGTTTGCGGCAGATCGAGCATTCGCCTGAGGAGTGCCTGGTGCGGACCATTGTCACACGCTGGTACACGGGGAAGGCCTGCGCCCTGTGCAGCAAACCGATTCACGAAGTCGAGTGGCTGGGCCATAAGCCGGCACTACTCGACGCCGGCGGCAAGACCGTTTACTGGGACCAGGTTGCGGTCGAGAAATTGCCGGAGGTGTTCTCGACGCACGCCCCGGTCTGCTGGGATTGCCACATCGCTTCGACGCTGCTGCGCGAACACCCGGAAGTGATTACGCACCGGCCCTGGCCGCGGGAGAGGGGGTAATATCCAGCGGACAGGTTGCAGGGAGCAGTCGGCAGTCAGCCGTCGATGGTTCCGAGGGCCGCGATCCGAAGTGAGAGGGGATGGAACTTAGAGGACCTGTGCTAAGAGTGTGCTACTGACTGCGAAGGACCTACTGCTGACTTGCGAATGGCTGATCCCTGACGGTTGCCCCTCATTTGTGACGCAACAGTTCATCCCCCTGGACGTAGGCGACGCCGATGCGCCGATAATTGTCGCCTGGTTTCTGCATGGTGTGGGCGATGCGCGCCGGAACGAAGATGTTGGCGCCGCCTGCGGCGAAGGGAACCGCCACTTCAACGGGTGAGCCCTGCACATAAGCCTTGGTGCTGCGAAAACAGAGCCCGCCGCGCGACATGTTTTCCGTCATCACCACCTCATCGGAAAACCCTGCTTGACGGATACAGGCGAGCAGCCGTGCATTGACGCGGGTGTTGCGGCGTCTTCCGACCGTGGAAGGCTGGGGCATCAGGGTGGGTTCGACGGCCTCCGCGCCAGGCCCGGGCGGGGCTCCTCCCGGGCTCGGGTATTCGCTCCGCACCCCTTTCCACAGCGTCGCGGCCCGGCACTTTTCACACGGTCGCGTGACGGCCTGATTTGCCTGGAAGACCTGGACTTCCAATTCGTTCAGATAGGCGACTTCCTGGAATCGGCATTGGGAGCACTCCATGAGCAGTCGGCCGACGACGCGCTTGGCATCGGAGACGGGAGGAAATCCGATGCCCCAGAGGTCCGTGGCGGGGTCAAGTTGCGCCACGCCATAAACAAATCCTTCGCTTTCGCCGCCGATTCTCCCCACCACACGAAACACTGCCTCCTTGGCGCGTCGCGGATACCGGATTCGCACTTCCTGGTCGGGCTGGAGGTTCTGCCTCAGGACGATGGTCGCTCCGTTGCGGCTCAGGATCACCGTGCGCGCGTCCACCTCAAACTTCACCCCCGATTCGTCCGCTCCGGAAACCCGGATGGGAATCGCCATCGCGATCCGGTCACTCCGACGCTTGGTGGACTCTTCTGCCATGTCACCCCTCTCCCTGCGTTTTCGGCGGCCATTATAGAACCAGAGCCCGCCCAGGACAAAACTTCTTCCCTTCTGGCGTCGCCCGCCCGGAGAGCATTACCTGAATTTCAATATGCCGGGGAAATATGCGGCGGAATATCGAATTTCACTTGCCCATTCTGATTTTTGCGCTAGAATTACACGCCAGAGGGGAAAAACCGCGCCAGACGATTCCCAAGATTTCGGCCCCTGTGGATGGGGCGAAGGGGGAAGCATGCAAATCCACGGCGCGTTCAGACCTAAGAACTCTCCAGCGTTCGGCTCGGAAATTCCCGCTGCCAGGAGCAAACGGCGATGGGTGCGGCGGCGGCTCATCGTCGATCCCAGGTTTCAGTATCGCATGCTCCTGCCCATCATTGTGTTCACCTTCGTGCAGATTGTCCTGCTCCTGCTTGTGATGTTCTATCCTCTTTACAAGACCGCCGCGGAGGAGCCGAACCAGTTGGTGCAAGCGGCGCTTTTCAACCAGGTGCTGGACGTCCACATGTGCTTGTGGACCGCGCTCGCCATTGCCTCGATCCTGGCCGGCGGCTACACCCTGATTCGCTCGAATCGCGTGGCCGGACCGCTTTACAAGCTGCGTCAGGGATTGCTGCGGTTGTCGGCGGGTGAGTATCCGCAGATCAGGTTCCGCGACAAGGACGAGCTGCGCGACTTCGAGCCGGTGGCCAACCTGCTCTCGCAGCGCATGGCCTACCTCGCCAGCGGCAACGCCCTGTACCTGGACCAGCTCGGGCAGCGGATCAGGTTCCTGAAACACCGGCTCGAGATGCAGCCCATCTCCCGCGCCGACGTCGAGCGCGAACTGACCGCCATCCTCACGGAGTTCAGCCAGGTCCACCTCCTGCGCGAGAACGCCTAGCCTCGACAGGGGTGCCCCTGCGTGGGGCAATATTGCCACGATGTCCTTGCCACGCGGCGGAGACGTGTCTCCTCCCCTTAATGCGACGGTGAGAGCCTGGTTATGCGGGCGGCGACATCGTCGGCAAAGGACTTGATGAAGCTCGCGATGTAATGGGCCGGATCGAGCGAGGCATCGAAAGCCAGCGGGGTGAGGTCGACGCCATAAATGACGGAGGTGGCGACGTCGGTCGCATGCGATTCGAGGTACGTGGCATTGGCGCGGCGGCGGCCGAGCGTCGCCCAGTCGTAGCGCTTGCCGCCTGCAATCTGCGAATCGAAAACGCCGACCAGGGACATCGCCAGGTTTTCGTGCGCGGAGACATCGAAGACGACCTTGTCCTTGTCGCTCATCCAGTCGAGATTGCGCCACACTTCACAGCCATAGAGTTTCTGGGGACGCACGTCGCGGGGCAGTTCGCGGAGCGCGCGAATCATCCGGAGGGCCACGGCCACGTGGGTGTCGTGCTTGTCGGCGAGATTGTGCGTGTAGATGACCTGGGGCCTGCAGGCCGTGATCAGGTTCTTCAAATCCTCGATGATGTTGGCATGGTTGGGGTCCTTCACCTCGCTGCTCGTGTAGTCGAGAAAGACATGCGCGGAATAATCGCCCACCAAGGCCGCCTTCTTCTGCTCAGTGCGGCGAACGGCCTGCATCTGCTCGTCGGTGTACGCCGCGTAGATGCCCTCGCGCGGGCTGCCGGCGCCGCTCGTGACAGTGGCGCCTGTGAAGTATTTGTCGCTTTTGCCAAAGCATTCGAGGATCCCGTGAAAGGCCATGATTTCAAGGTCGTCTTGGTGCGCGCCGACGCCGAGGTGCGTCGTGCGCAGCAACGCGATGTCGGCCGGGGAACCATCGGGAACGTAGATTTCAGAAGTAGGATTGTGGAATGGCATGCGACCCTCCGCAGTAAACACCCACGAGGCGCGCAAGGTATCCGCCCCGCAAGATGGGACCAACGGCACGGCAAAGCCAGCGCTCCCAGACCGCCGCTACAGCTCCGGCAAACTGGCGGCGGCCACGGCCTGGCCGATGCGACGGCTGGATTCATCCGGCAGGTGCAGGGCGACCTGGGCGGCCAGCTCCGGGAACTCATTCGCCAAGACCTCCCGCGCCCGTTCGAGGATAATCGTTCCACCCTCGCCCGATGTCACCCGGCCAAGGACGAGCACATGTCGCAGCGTGTAGAAATCCGCGTAGTGCGCGACGCCGTAGCCGACGTATACGCCGATCGTCTCAAAGATTCGCCGGGCACGCTCGTCGCCCGCATGGAGCAACTGCTGCACCGCCTTGAGCTTCTCCGCCGCACCGAGGGCGGGTGGAAGGTTGATGCCCGCCAAGGGCGCCAGCCGGAAAACCGCCTGCTGGGAGAAGTACTGGGCGCCGACGCCGCGGTCGCCCGACCATTCGTCCACGGGGGCCTCGGGGTCGTAATCCACCGGCGCGAATGCCAGTTCATTAAGCCAGGTGGTGATTTCACCCCCGGGGGTCACATAACCGCCCGCCTCACTCGACCCGAGCGCGATGCCGAGTACGGCGTTGTCGTTGAGTGACATGGAGCCGGCAAGGGCCGTCACTTCCCCGTCATTCACCACCACAAACGGAATCCCGCCCAAGGCGGCCTTCAGATCCGTGAACAGCCGCGTAATCTTCGAGTCGAAAAGGTCCTTGGGGATCCCGCGGAAGAGCGACGCAACGCGGGGACGGTTGTTGATGTAAACGCCCGCAGCACTGCCTCCGATTGCATCGACACGCGGCAGGTGACTCGCCGCCGATTGCAGCGCCGCGTTGATCTCATGGAAGTGATAGGCGGGGTCGGTCGCCTGGCGCGGGTCCCAGACGACCTCTTCAGTGTACACGGGCTCCCCGTCAATCACCGCCGCGACTTTGCGGTCCGTGGCGCCCAGATCGAAACCGATTCGGCAGCCCTCGAAGTGCCCGCCCAGCTTCATCGTTCCTTCAGATGGGACCGGCACTTTCTCCGGATCGGTAATATCAACGGTGAACGGATGCTCGTAAACTCCCCCCATGAAGTTGTAGTCGAACGCGCGCGCGCCGCCGGCCGAATAGGTTTGCCGGATGTGCTCCCCCACGCTCGTCGGGCCCCCCACGATAATGCGCCATCCGCCGCGTTGCCAGAGGAGGAATTTGATCAGCCGCTCGGCGTAGGGAAGATTCAACGGCGCGAGCTCCGCGCGCTCATCGAAACACTCCGTCCGGTAGACGGAAACCCAACCCTCACCGCGCTCGAGGCCGACGACGAGCGGCACGGCCTTGCCGGTTTTCCGCGCGCAATCGCGGAAGGCTTTGTTGGCGAGCACGGCGGGCGCGAAGCGGGGATGGAACATAGGAACGATCGCCGGTTTCGCCAGCGCCGCCAGCTTGTCGAGATTGCTCAACGAGTCGCCTCCTTCGTCCCGTACAGTTTCTCCCGTTCGTTCTTGCCGTCCCCACAGTTTACAGTTTGCCGCAGCGGACGGGAGAATGCGAGAGACAAACAGTTACTTGCAGCCCTGCTTTCGGTTTCGCCGAGGCCCCTCCTCTCCGAAAGCCGAATCCCGGGTCCTATTCGTTCCACCCGCCGTGGGCCTGCCAGTCCGGGATGCGCAGGTGCTCTTCGGTGCGCGGCAGTTCCGCAAGCGGCTTGCGCATGCCCTCGTAAAGATTTCCATCTTGCGATTGGTAAAGCCAGACCATCTCCTGCTTGAGCGCCGCGGCCTCGCCGCTCAGATAAACCGGCGCCTTTTCGTACTTGTACGGTGCGGGCCGGAACCCGCCCGCCCCATAAGCAACATCTGCCAGTACCACCGTGCCGGGATCGATCCGCTGTTCGCGCAGCAGCTCCTGGCACGCTTTGATAACGAACCAGTTGGCCGTGCGGTGATCCACGTGCCGTTCGTCGGGATGCGTGGTGGCGATCATGGCGGGACGGAACTCGGCAATGAGCTGCTTGGTCAGCTCGATCACCGGCTCACGCGCAAAAGGCAGATTGGGTTTGAGAATGTTCTCGAAGGGCGCGTGGTCGGTGGCGAGATAGATCGAGTGGAACGGCCTTTCGGCTTTGATGTGCTGCCCCCAGATGGCGCCTGAACCGCCATCCGGGAGGCCGAGATAGATCAGGTTCTCGCGCGGCACGCCCAGATGCGCCAGCGCGTCGGCGCTTTCCTCCATGCGCACCATGGCGAACTCCCGCGCTTCGTTCGGGCCGCAGGGCTTCGAATAATAACGCTCGCAGGCGCCTACATCTCCGCCCGTGAAAAACACCACGCGAACCGGAATCCCCGCCTCGACGGCAGCGCGAATCAGACCGCCGTAAGCGGCCTCGTCGTCCTCGTGGGCGTTGAAGATCATCAAGGACGCGGGGAGGAGGTTGACGGCGATTTCGGATGTTACGGTCGCAAGCGCGCGGCCCTCCGCCGTGATGAGCGTGAGTTTGAGTTGAAAGGCGCCGGGCGGAACGTCCTTGGGGATCTTCCAAGCCTCCACGTCAACAGCCTGGCTGGCGCCGCTCGCCAACCGCAACCCGGGGGCGAGCGTCGCCGCGTGTACCACCCTGCCCGCCGCATCGAGGAACTCCGCCCGTAAGGTCACGTCTTTCCACTCGGTGGCCTCCGTGTTCTTCACCGTCGCCTTGAGGCGCACGGTGTCGCCCGGGCGATACATCGTGCGGCTGCGGTCGAGCTGAATGGCGGCAGAGAGGTAGCCCGGCGGATAGAACTCGCGGTACTTCGAGAAGTCGATGTCGGCGTTGTAGGCATGCGCGTAATTCCGCCCGTAAGGAATCGGGCGGTCGCGGTCGGTGGCGCGAACCACGGCGGGAGTTGTGAATTGCATGTCATAGAGCATGGTGCGGTCGGCATTCCACACGGCCACCGTGTAGCTGTTCACTTCCGGCGGCGGAACCTTCTCGTGGCGGGCCGGCCCGCCCGCGCCCATCACGGCCACCTGCTGGCCCTGCAGGAAAGCTGCCTGGCCTGCGGGTGACATGGGGATCGTGACCTCGCTGTGGGGCGGAATGTTGACCCCGTCCCGCAGCACCCTGATGGCCAGTTCGGGATTCTGAACATCGCTCGGCGATTTGCCCTCCTCGGAGAAGAGCGAGATCCACGGATAGTTAGCATTCGAGAACTCCACGCGCAGCCCCCGCATTTCCTGGGCGGAGACGTTCTGCAGGACGACCTCGCACTGGATGGGCTGGCCGGCGCTGTAGAACGTCCTGTCGATCGCAGTGCGTGCAATGCGGAGCAACTTCTTATACGCCGCGAAGCCGCGAATCTTCTGGCGAGCAAACACCTTGCGCTCACCGCGGTCTTCCACGCGCAGCGTGACGCTATAGATGCCGGTTGGGGCGTCCGGAGGAATCAGCCAGCCCCCTTCAAACGTCGCCTCACTCACGCCGCCGATTGTCATCACGCCTTTAAGGTCGAGTTGCGCGCTGCTCACGGCCGTCGTTCCGGCATAGGAGATATCGGCGAACACCACGTAGCGTTTCAGGTCCTGGCGCGCGTCGCCTCGGAGCGCGACGCGGAACGAGGCCTCCGAGCCCACGTTGAAACCCGTATCCGTCGGCGCACCTTGCACGGTGATTTCAGCCGCGGCCAGGGCTGAGGCGGCGAGGCCCGCGAGAACCAGAACCGTGACACCCCACATTACACCCTTGATCATCTCTTCTCCTCGTTGCAGGGAATACCTGGGACATTATTCCGACGCCGGGCCCTCAATTCAACCCCTTAACGGAAATGAGTTGCGGGCCCGAGCCGCGCCGCATCCTGGGCAGCGCCAGGGTGACGACCGATGCCAAGGGCATGGCCCACGACACGTACACCGTGCCTCGCTTTCACTACCTCATCATCGGTGCGAGCGCCTTCGACAGCAACCGCCGCGAAGCCACGCACGAAACCAGCCTGTGGGTTGCCGGCGCCGGCTGCGCGCGAGGGAGCGAGGAAGATCAGCGCCTGGAGATTTATCCCGAAAAGCGCTTCTATCGCCCCAGCGACACCGCGCACATCCTCGTCGTCACCCAAAGCCCCGGCGCGCAGCTCCTCACCACCATCGAAGGCCAGCGGGTCTTCGCGTGGTCCGTCCAAGCTTCTAACGAATCATCGCTCACCCTGGACATTCCCACTCAGGAGCGCAACGAGCCGAACTCCTCCTTTGCCGCCACCTACATCAAGAAGGAGCAGTTGTACGAAGGCTCGAAGAGCATCTCCGTGCTTGCCAGGGAGAAAGCCCTCAAGGTCACGATTGAAACCGATAAGCCGCAATACCGTCCCCATGAGAAAGTGACCTGCACCGTCACCGCACAGGACGAGCAGGGCCGGCCGGTGAGCGCCGAGCTGAGCCTGGGCATCGTGGATGAAGCCATTTACGCCGTGCGGCCGGAGAGCGTGCAGCCGCGGGAGAAGGTCTTCTATCACCGGCACTCAAACCGGGTTTGCACCCAGTTCTTGACCACTTACTGGTTCAGCGGCTATTCCGGGTTGCGCCAGATGGAACTGACGCGGCGGGGGCCCGCTACCCGTCTCGCTGATTTCAAGAGCGCGCGCGTGGACCAACCCAGGGTCCGCAAGTTTTCCCCGTCACGACGTTTTGGGCCCCCACCCTCACCACCGACGCGAGCGGCCGGCGAGCCTCATCCACCTTCCCGGATTCGCTCACTACTTGGCGCGCCACCGCGTGGGCTGGCCTCTCTTGCGGATTGCGCTCCCCAAAAGAGCTGTTCCGGAATGGTCGTGGCAGCGGCCGAGAGGCCGAACCTGAATTGGATTGGAGGTTTGGCATGACAGAAGAGATTTTCCATGCCGCTGACGAACTCACCCAGGAAACACCTGTTGAGGCCTGGAAGGAAATCGCAGCTTATCTGAAGCGGAGCGTACGCACGGCCAAGCGCTGGGACAAGGAAGAGGGCTTGCCCGTGTACGGCCATCCTGCTCGACCCTCCGTTCAAGTCCAGGGGCACCTAGAACATGCTCTTCATGGAAAAGAGCGGCGAAGAATCCGCCGGGCAGATCATGGCGTTTCAGGTTGTAGCGCCGATCTATGGTCGGCGGCTTTTGACAGAAGAACGACCGGCGGTCATAGACCGCCGCTACAGCGAGCGGCGGCCCCAATTGGAGGCTCCCTCTAATAGGCCGTCCTCAGCAGGTACTCGGTCTCGTCGCGGCATCCTCGCGAGTCCGGGGAGGTGAGTGTATGGAAAAGTAAGTCGACGCCCGCCCGTCTCTTGCCCCCCAGTGGAGGTTTCATCGCCCACCCGCTTGAGCATGTTCTGGACTCCGTGCCTGCGTATTGCATATCATACGTCCGTAATCCCAACGATAGACGGCAAGCCCCACTTGCAGAGACGCCAGGCGTGCGATCGAGCGCTCATAACACTTCTCTTCTCCAAAGTCTCATTTCGCATGGATCTGGTCGAATGGGAAGTCATATAGTGATGGGGCTCATCCGAACCGTCGCGGGAGGTATTCATGGTGGATGTGGTGACGTTTGGGGAAGCGATGATCCGGCTGTCGCCGCCGAATTTCGAACGGTTAGAGCAGACCCATTCGCTCGACGTGCAGGTGGGCGGGGGTGAATTGAACGTAGCGGTGGGCGTCTCGCGGCTGGGTTTGAAAAGCGCATGGGTTTCGCGTCTGCCGAAGAACGCGCTCGGGCGGCTGATGCTTAACCGCGTGCGGCAGGCGGGGGTGGACGGGTCGCACATCGTGTGGTCGGATAGCGACCGGATGGGTTTGTACTTTGTCGAATTCGGCGCGGCCCCGCGCGCCAGTTCCGTGCTCTACGACCGAGCGGACTCGGCCATGAGCGCCATCCAAACCGGCGAGGTCGATTGGAAAAAAGTGTTGCAAGGCGCCCGGTGGTTCCACACGAGTGGCATCACGCCGGCGCTTTCCGACTCCGCGGCCGCTGTCACGCGCGAGGCCCTCGTTGCGGCTAAGCAAGCAGGTGTGACGGTGAGTTACGACTTAAACTATCGCGGCAAACTCTGGTCCCCCGACAAGGCGCAAGCCGTGCAGGAGCCACTGATGGAACTTGTGGACGTGCTCATCACCACGGAGGAAGATACGAACGTCGTCTTCAAGATCAAAGCCGAGGGCAAGACGGACGCAAAGGGATTCACCGAAGTCTCCGCGGAATCGTACAAGGAGGTAGCCAGGAAGCTCGCCGACAAATTCAAATTCAAAGCTGTAGCCATCACCCTGCGCGAGAACCCCCTGGTGTGGCGCAATACCTGGACAGCCATCGCCTATGCCGAAGGCCGGTATTATGACGATGTGAAATACGAACTCGAAATCGTCGACCGCGTGGGGGGCGGAGATTCCTTCAGCGCCGGATTCATCTACGGGCGACTGGTGAAGAATTCCTACGAAGCTGCCGTGCGCTACGGCAACGCCTTCAGCGCCCTCAAGCACACGAACCCCGGCGACTTCAACTGGGCGACGCTGGCGGAAGTGGAAGCGTTGTTGAAGGGAGCGAGCCTGCGGGTTGCACGATAAGGCAGGAGCAGGGAGTAAACAGCAAGGGAAAACACGGGCTTCGGGGTTGGGTGTTCGGGTTTCGGGGCGGCGGAAACGGTTTGGCGTGGCTGCGAATCCCGAACCCCGAATCCCCGACCCCGAGTCCCCAAAGAGGGGTTCGATATGGGCTGGTCGAAAGAGAAGGCTCTGTCGCTGATCCGCGAAGTGGGCCTGGTTCCCATCGTGCGCGCGCCGTCGGCGGAGGACGCGATGCGCGCGGCGGAGGCGATCGTCGCGGGCGGGATCGGCATCGCCGAAATCACCATGACCGTGCCGGGCGCGTTGAAAGTGATGGAAGCAGTCGCCGAACGCTACGGCGACAAAGTGCTGCTGGGCGCAGGGACGATTCTCGACCCGGAGACCTGTCGCGCGGCCATGCTGGCGGGGGCGGAGTTCATCGTCACGCCCGCGCTCGACCTGCGCGTCATCGAGATGGCACGGCGCTACGCGAAGCCGATCTTCCCCGGCGCGCTGACTCCCACGGAGGTCGTGACCGCGTGGCAAGCGGGCGCCGACATGGTGAAGATCTTTCCCTGCGGTCCGGTCGGCGGCCCCAAGTACATCAAGGCGCTCAAGGGCCCCCTGCCGCACATTGACCTTGTTCCGACCGGCGGCGTTAACCTCGAAACCACGCCGGAATTTATCAAGGCGGGAGCGGCCGCCGTGGCCGTGGGTGGCGAGCTGGTCGATCTGAAGGCGCTCGAGGAAGGGAAGCTCGACCAGATCACGGAGACCGCGAAGAAATTTGTCGAGGCCGTTCGGGCCGGCCGCGCCGCGCTCGCGAAATGAGCGACACCTGGCTCCATGTGGCACTCGCCGTCGCCATTCTGGGCGGGAGCGCCCTTATCACTCACCTCTTCGCCCGCGCCATGTATATCACCTGCCCCCAATGCCGCACGCTGAACGCCCGCCGTAGAAGCCAGTGCAGAAAATGTGGTCAATCCCTTCCGCGCTGAATGCCGAGCGGCAGACCCGGCGGGCAACTGCGCGCGGTCTGCTACAGACCGTGGGCTGGGTCGAGCGGGTTGAGCAGGCGCAAGTTGGGAAAGCGCGTGAAATCCTGATCAGTCGTGCAGAGGGTAGCCCCGTGCTCGATGGCGAGCGCAGCCAGGTGAGCGTCCATCACGAGCGGGCCGCGGGCCTGGGTCGCAGTCAGCAAGTGGCTGAGAATCGACCAGTGGCGTTCACCGGGCTCCAGTGTCGCCACCATCGGGCGCGCAAACCATTCCGCCACGATTTCACCGGCCTCGGCCGGAGAAAGAGGATAGGGGAAGGCGCGCGGGCTCGTCCCAATTCGCAAAAAGGCGAGAATCGTGATCCACGCGAGTCGCACGGGTTCGGGGCGCGAGAAAGCATTCTCCAACCACAGCCGCGCCGCCACGTGGTGCTCCGAGGATGAGTTGTAAGCGTGAAGCAGAAGGTTGGCGTCGAGTAGGATCAACGGGCTACCGGGCCTTCAAGTTGCTCGAGCAGCTCACCGATATTGTCGTAGTCCAGGCCGGGACGGACTCCCAGCGCTCGGGCTCGCACACGGAACGGCTCCACCGGGGCGGGACGCCGCTCAACCAATGCTCGCCGCAAGAGCTCGTTGACAAGCTGCTTGAAGGGCCGGCCGGAGCGGCGCGCCTCCGACCGGAGCTTGGCCCAAACATCCTGATCGAGGGTCAGAGTCGTTCGCACATCATGATGCTACGTATAAAGCATCATGATGTCAAGACATTTAGACACAGCAACGATGATGCGCCCATGAGCGAAGGACTATGTCCGGTGTGGCGAACCTACGCCGACCCGCGCCGTCGCGCAATGAGAACAAGGTACAAGACCGCTGCCGCGCCGGTGACCGCGATGGAGGCGGGCAGCGCCCAGCTTTCGTCGTACTGCGCCCAGGGCAGGCCCACCGCGATGCCCCAATAGTGGACGGCGATGTAGGTCCAGAGGATGTAGATTCCGATGGCGGCGATGACCACGACGAGGGTGGTATTGAGGATTCGATTCCGCTCGCGTCGGGCCTGATCGAGCGTGCAGATTCCCCGGCGGTGGAAATACACAATCAGCGCCCCGCCCAGGAACGCCAGCCCCACCCCGCGAAACACCCAGCGGTATTCTCCATACAGCACATTCCCCAGGTCGGCGGCCACCGCAACGCTCGCCAGCCCCAGCATGACCAACACGACCGGGGTCACACAGCACAGACCCCCGATGACCCCTGCCAGCGCCGAAATCACCAGCACGCCCTTGCGATCGCCCGTTGCCTCTTGATTCCCCATCATGCCTCCCTCGCCAGACCCAGCCCCTTTCCACCATTATAGCTGCCTGCCCCTCCATGTGAGGCAAAAGGCAGAGTGAACTCCTTTGCCGCGGCGGAATCGCCGGAACATTATTTGCCCTTGACAAGGAGCCTTGAGAATTTATACTTACCGCTAAGTATGATTAATCTTGGCCGGGGACACCCGCCCTCCGGGCTCGCGAAGAGGGCTATCCGCGATGCCGCGGCAGCGTTGTTTGCCGAGAAAGGGTTTACGGCCACCTCCACCCGGGAAATCTGCGAAGGTGCCGGCGTTACCAAGCCCGTCCTCTACTACCACTTTGGCAGCAAGGAGGAACTTTACGAGACCCTCGTCCAGGAGGCCTTCAACGAGTATCAGCGGGAGGTCCGCCGGGCCTCCCGCCGGGGCCGGACCACACGCGAGAAACTGATCGAAACCCTTCGTGGGATGCTGGCTTTCGCGCGGCGCCACCGCAATGAATACCGGCTGGCCGTGCGCATGGTGGTCGCACCGGAAAGGGAATCGCCGGCCATCGATTTCATCGAGATGAGCCGCGCGGACGAGAGGTTGCTGACGGAAATTCTTCGAGAGGGTGTACGCAAAGGAGAGGTGAAAGGCAAGCCCCAGCAAATCGCTTCGGCCATCGCCGGGGTTGCTTTTTCCTGTGTCATGGGTTTCCTCCTGACTGGGCGGCCCGCGCTCAACCGCAAACTGGCCCGCGACACGATTAATCTTCTGATGGGCGGATGTTCAAGGCGCATACCGATCGGTAAATGACTATGCAACATCATCGTATATTTGGCTTACTAGTTGTCGTCGCGAGTGTTTTCCCCTCTCACGCTGCGACGGCCGTCGACCTCTCCGAACAGGCCGCACTCACCCTGGAGCAGGCGGTGGAGCTCGCTCTCGAGCGCAACCCCCAGGCGCTCATGGCGCGGGAACGCATCGAGGCATTCCGGGGAAAGTACCGCGAAGTCCGCGCCGAAGCCTTGCCTTTCCTCAGGTTGAACGGCAGCGCCATGCGCTGGCGCGATCCCGCCTTCCTCAATTCTCCGAGCTTTGACAAGATTCCTGCTGAGTTCCGGAATGCCTTGCAGGTGGCGCCGGCCAACTTGTTTGATTACAACCTGAGTATTTCCCAGCCGCTTTACACCTCGGGGAAAGTGGGGACCGCGCTCAAGCTGGCGAGTCTGGAATCCGAGGGGGTGGGGGTGGACCGCGACCGCACCGAGCAGGAGATCCGGCTGCGGGTGGTGCGGGCATTTTACGATCTGCTTCTCGCGCAGGGACGCCTGGAAGTGGCCAAGGACGCGGTGCGCGCCCGGGAGACCAGCCTGGAAATTGTGCGCGGCCGCTTCGCTGCCGGAGTGGCCACGGAAGTGGATGTGCTGCGCTCGCAGGTGAGTCTGGCCAACGCCCAGCCGGAGCTGATCCGCGCGGAAAACGGCGTGCGCCAATCGCGCGCCGTGCTGAACAATCTGCTGGTCCGCCCGCTGGATTTCCCCACCGAGGCGGTGGGAAGGCTCGCCTTCAATCCTCCCACGCCTCGCTCCCTGGAGGAGGTCATCCGCCACGCGTTTCAGTATCGGCCGGAGCTGCTGCGCGCCCGTATCAACGAGCGCCAAGCGGAGGGCCAGGAGAAACTGGCCAACGCCGAGAACCGGCTGCGGCTCGATTTCAATGGCCAATACGGAGTGAATGCTCGGCTTCCTTCGGACCTCGTCAATCGCGAGTTCACGCGCTTCATGTTTACATTGAACGTCGGCCTGCCGCTGTTCGATGGCGGGCGGCGATCTGGCCTGCTTCGGCAAGCCGTGGCCAATCGCAAGATTGCCGAACTGACGCGCACGGAGACCGAGAATGCCGTGCGCCTGGAGGCCCAGACGGCCCTGGACGAACTGGCGCGCGCAGAAAAGACTGTCGAGGCCGCGCGGCTCAATGTCAAAGAGGCGGAGCGAGTGCTCGACATGATGCAGAACAATTACAAACACGGCGCGGCGACGACCCTCGACGTGATTCAGGCGGAAACGGCGCGGGCGCAGGCGCGTTGGACCTTGTTGCAGGGTTTATATGATCACACCATGGCCCGGATGCAGTTGCGCTGGGTGATGGGGCAGGACCCGGTCCAGGAGTTTGCGAACGACGCGGCGGCGGGAGAGGAGCGGCGCGAACGTGGCTACTGAACTCGAGTTCCGCGCCGCGCTTCTCAGTGCCGGCCTGACGGCAATTTTGATTCTCTCCGCCTGCGCGAAGAAGAAGGAAACGGAACTTGCGGCGCGCCCCCCGCTGAGCGTCCGCGTGGCGCGCGTGGAGGAGCGGCCGCTCGAACTGACGCTGGAGGTAACCGGCTCCCTGGTTTCCTCCGTCGCGGTGGACGTGAAAACCGAATTCGCCGGGCGGCTCGCCGCCATGTTCAAAAACGACGGGGATCGAGTGAGCCGAGGAGAATTGCTGGCGCAGCTCGACGACACTGAGGCGCGCCTTGCGCTGGGGCAAGCCCGTGCCGCCCTCGAAGTCGCCGAGGCCGCCGTGGCCCGCGCCAAGGTGGCGGAGGAGCACGCGGCGAGTGAATTCGAGCGGGCGAAGAATCTGCTCCGCTCGGGGGGAATCACGGACCGCGACTTCCAGGCGGCGCAAATGGCCGAGAAGGATGCTCACGCGCAGGTGAGACTGGCCGAAGCGCAAGTGGCGCAGGCCCGGCAGGCGCTAGCGCGGGCCGACAAGCATGTGCGCGACTGCCGCATCTTCTCCCCCATCACCGGCGAAGTGGTGAAGAAGTTCGTCAATCCCGGCGGCTGGCTGGATGGGTCCGTGCTTCTTTACCGTCTGGTGGACAACCAGCGGCTGGAACTTGAAACCACGGTCGCGTCGTCAGAGCTGGCAAGCATCAAGGCCGGTCAGACGATTCGACTTACCGTCGCAACCTATCCCGGCGAGTGGTTCGAGGGCCGCATCACGCACATCAGTGCCGCCGTGGACCCGCTGAATCGCGCGGCTCCGGTGCGCGCTGCGGTCGCGAATCCCGCCGGAAAACTGAAGGCCGGGATGTTCCTCCAAGGCCGTATCATCACAGGCGTCAAGCCCCGGGCGATTGTGCTCGCCGCGGACGCCGTGTGGCGCCGCCCCGGTCAGGCGCCGTTCGTTTTTGTCGTGGAAAACAATCAGGCCCGACGGCGCGAGGTCC
>Ga0073934_10004904_pt1 | contig 21516 bp, 24 predicted proteins | sample LarsenN4metaG_FD_76834 | JGI IMG/M metagenome (GOLD analysis project Ga0073934, IMG submission 76834) | Hot spring sediment bacterial and archeal communities from British Columbia, Canada, to study Microbial Dark Matter (Phase II) - Larsen... ...
CCTCGGCCGCCGCCCGGAGCGCGGACAGCTCGTTCGCGGTCAGGTCGAGCTCCACGATCTCGGCCACGCCGCTCCGCGAGAGCCGGACCGGCACGCCCACGTACACGTCGTGGATGCCGTACTGGCCGGTGACCCAGGCACACACGGGGAGGAGCTCCTCCGTGTTGCGCACGATCGACTCCACCATCTTCGCCACGGACGCGGAGGGAGCGTAGTAGGCGCTCCCCTTCTTCAGGAGCGACACGATCTCCGCGCCGGCGTCCCGTGTGCGCTCGTACAGCCGCTCCAGCGTCTGCTCGTCCACCAGCTCGGTGAGCGGCCTGCCGCCGACGGTGGCCCGTCCGGGGAGCGGGACCATGGACTCGCCGTGCGACCCGAGCGTCATCGCCTCGACGTCGAGCGGGGACACGCCGAGCTCCTCGGCGATGAAGTACCGGAGCCTGGCGGAGTCCAGCACGCCGGCCATGCCCATCACGCGGTCCCGGGGGTAGCCGGACACCTCGGCTGCGAGGAACGTCATCTCATCCAGCGGGTTGGTCACCACGATGAGGATCGCCTCGGGCGACCGGGGGACGACCTGCTCGACCACGCTCCGGACGATGCCGGCGTTCTTCCCCAGCAGGTCCATCCGGCTCATCCCGGGTTGCCTGGGGAACCCGGCCGTGATCACCACGACGTCGGAGCCGGCCGTGTCCGCGTAGTCGTTCGTGCCCACGATCGTGGGCTCGAACCCGACGATCGGGCTCGACTGCCTGATGTCCAGCGCCAGCCCCTGCGGCAAGCCTTCGATGATGTCGATCAGCACGACCTCACCCAGGTTCCGTTGGACCAGGCGCATGGCGGTGGCCTGCCCGACGAACCCGCTGCCGACGACGGTGATGCGCATCTGCTGGCTCCTTGGTCGCACGGGACGGGCCCATCCTATCGGCCGGTCATCCGGCCATGCCGTCCGGAGGGCCCTCGCGGAGCCGTGAGAGGACACCCTCCGTCATCGTTGTCGTGCCGCGCGCCTGCCCGCCCTGCGCGACACGGCACGCCTGGCGGCTGCCGTCACCTCGCGCCCCACCTCGTCAAAGGGATGAGCGTCACGGCGTGGGTCACGGACGCCCCCTCAGCCACGCCTGGGCCCACCGCGGGCTTCCGCGGTACGCTCATCCGAACCATCCTCGGCCACGGCATGGCCGGGTGCCAACGACGGGAGCGCGGGTGACGGACAAGGGGCTTCGCGAGGTCGTCGCGGCGGCGACGAGCATCTCCGACATCGACGGCACGCACGGACGGCTCTGGTACGCGGGATACGACATCCACGACCTCGCGGAGAACGCCACCTACGAGGAGGTCGTCCACCTGCTCCACGAGCTCCGCCTGCCGACCCGCCAAGAGCTGGACGAGCTCACCGACTTCCTCGTACGGGAGCGGGAGCCCTCGCGGTTCATCGCCGATCTGATGCCCACCCTCGCGCAGCAGACCTCGCCGATGTCCATGCTCCGCACGAGCGTGTCGGCCGCGTCCGCGTACGACCCGGACGGTTGGGACCCGTCGCCCGAGGCGAACCGTCGCAAGGCGCTCCGGCTGATCGCCCGTACCCCGACCTTCCTGGCGATGTACCACCGCCTCCGGACGGGACAGCCCGTGGTTCCGCCCAACCCGAAGCTCCCGCACGCCGCGAACTTCCTCTACATGCTCTCGGGGGTCGAGCCCTCCCAGGAGGACGCCGACGTCTTAGACACCACGTTCACGCTGTACGCGGATCACACGATGAACGCCTCGACGTTCACCGCACGCATCATCGCTTCCACGCTGGCCGACATGCACTCGGCGATCACCGGGGCGATCGCGGCGCTCAAGGGTCCGCTCCACGGCGGCGCGAACGAGGAGGCGATGAAGATGCTCGAGGAGGTGGGCTCACCCGAACGCGCGCAGGCGTACGTCAAGGACCGCCTCGCTCGCAAGCAGAAGATCATGGGGTTCGGCCACGCCGTCTACAAGACGATGGACCCGCGCGCCACCGTCCTGCGGCAGCTCTCCAGGGAGGTCGGGGAGCGCAACGGGGATCTGCGCTGGTACGAGATCTCCGAGCGGATCGAGCAGGTCGTCCTCGAGGAGAAGGGCCTCAACCCCAACGTGGACTTCTACGCGGCCAGCGTCTACCACGTGCTCGGCATCCCGACCGATCTGATGACGCCGATCTTCGCGATCGCGCGCATGGCGGGCTGGACCGCCCACGTCCGCGAGCAGTACGCGGACAACCGCGTGATCCGCCCCGGGTCCGAGTACATCGGCCCGCGGCACCAGCGGTACGTGCCGATCGACCAGCGAGGCTAGGACGCGGGCTCCTGCGGCGTCCCCGGGATCTGCGGGGGCGGGGGCGGCGTCGGGGGGACCGGCGGCGGAGGCGGCGCGGTGCCGGCAACCCGCCCTCGGTGGGAGGCCGCGTCCCAGGCGCGGTTCAGGTGATCCTGCACGTACAGCGTGTTCGCGATCGAGAACACGAACATGATCACCAGCGAGATCGCGGGCTCGAGCGTCTGCTGGACGCCGAGCCGCTGCTCGAGGCTCTGGACGTGCTTCGCGGTGTTCCACATCGCGATGAACGGCGGCACGATGATGAGCCACCCGAAGATCATCGCCATCAACGACCGGGTGGGGCTGATCGAGTCGTCCCGCTCCACCAGACGGATCTCGTCGTTGATCTTGTAGTACCAGTAGAAGAAGTAGATGCCGATCGTGACGAAGCTGAGCCCCAGGACCCCGAGCGGACTCCGCTTCACCACTTGCTGGCCCTCGATCGTGACGGTCTCGGCCATCGCTCCCCCCCTCCTGTCGTTCCCCGGAGTCTAGGACGCCACCTCGGCCGGCCGTGGGAGCAACCCCGCCCCCTCGATCACGCGCCGTACCCCTTCCTCGTGCCCCATCCCCATCACGTGGACCCCCGCGATGCCCGGCAGGTCGTGGAGCCTGCGCACCACCTCGATGCACCGCGTGACCCCTACGTCGGCGGCGCGGTCCCCCGCGGCCTCCAGCTCGTCGATGAGGGCGGACGGGACGGCGACCCCGGGGACCCGCTCGTTCAGGAAGCGTGCCTGTCGCGCGCTCCGCAGGGGCGCCACCCCCACGATGACGACGGCGCGCTCGAAGACACCACGCGCCCCGACGGTCTCCGCCCAACCTCCGAGCGCCTCCAGGTCGTAGACGATCTGCGTCTGGACGAACCCCGCGCCCGCGTCGAGCTTGGACTCCAGGCGCGCGGGGTCGTACGGCTCCGCGAGGGGGCTGTCCGCGACACCGACGAAGTATCGGGGCGGGGCCGTGACCTGGGCGCCGTTCGGTAGCGCACCCGTATCCCGCAGACGCGAGACCAGCGCGACCAGCTCCTCCACGCTGAGGTCGTCGACCTCCGCAGCCTCCGGGTGGTCCCCGGCGGCGACCCGGTCCCCGGTCAGGCACAGCACGTTGCGAGCGCCGAGCGCCCAGGCGCCCAAGAGGTCCGCCGTCAGCGCCAGCCGGTTCCGGTGACGGCACGCGAGCTGGATGATCGGCTCGAGGCCGGCGGCCGCCACGAACGCCGAGCCGGCGACCGGCGACATGTGGGCTGACGCGCGTGGGTTGTCGGTCACGTTGGCGGCGTCGGCGACGCCGACGAGCGCCCGCGCTTGCTGCGTCACCGCATCGCCGTCGGCCGCCCGCGGAGGCACGACCTCGGCGGTCACGCAGAAGCGCCCGGACCGCGCGAGCGCTTCCAGCCGGCTCGTCTGCCCGGTCAACCCTGCTCGGCGATCCGCTCCGCGGCGGTGACGGTGTTCACCAGGAGCATCGCGACCGTCATCGGGCCGACCCCTCCCGGCACGGGCGTGATGGCGCCGGCGACCTCCTTGACGCTGTCGAAGTGCACGTCTCCGACCAGCCCGCCGCCGGGTGCCCGGTTGGTCCCGACGTCGATCACCGTCGCGCCGGGCTTGACCATCTCCCCCGTGATCATCTCGGCCTTCCCGGCCGCCGCCACCACGATGTCGGCCCTCGAGGTGTGGCTCGCGATGTCCCGCGTCTTCGTGTGGCAGATCGTGACGGTCGCGTTCGCGCGATCGTGCCGCTGCGCCAGCATGATGGCCAGGGGCATCCCCACGAGGTCCCCGCGCCCGACGACGCAGACGTCCGAGCCCGCGATCGGCGTCCCGGAGCGCACGAGCAGCTCGACGATGCCGAACGGTGTGGCGGGCAGGAACACCGGATGACCCCGGGACATGAACCCCACGTTCGTGGGGTTCAGCCCATCGACGTCCTTCGACGTATCGATCGCCTGCTGCACCGCGAACTCGGAGATGTGGTCCGGGACGGGGAGCTGGACGATGATCCCGCTGATCCGCGGGTCCTTGTTCAGGCGCTCGATCTCGGCCAGGACCTCTGCCTCGGGCACGTCCGCCGGCATGTCGACGCGCTCCGAGTAGATGCCGGCTTCCGCGCAGGCCTTCTGCTTCATCCCGACGTAGATCGTGGAAGCTGGGTGGTCGCCGACCAGGATCGCGGCGAGACCCGCCTGCACGCCACGCTCCTTCAGCGCTCGAGCTCGCTCGGCGACCTCAGCGCGGACCTGGGCGGCGATCGCCTTCCCGTCGATGATCGTGGCCGTCATGGACGCATCCTATCCGGTCACCCTCCGCGCGGGACCGACCATCGGTCAGTGCCGGAAGTGGCGTCGACCGGTGACGACGACCGCCATCCCCCGAGACTCGGCCACCCGCAGCACGTCCTCGTCGCGGATCGAGCCGCCCGGGTGGATCACCGCGGTGACCCCCGCGTCGGCGGCCACCTCGACCGCGTCGGGGAACGGGAAGAAAGCGTCGCTCGCCATCACCGCTCCTTCGGCCCGCTCCCCCGCCTTGCGCACGGCCAGGAACGAAGCATCGACCCTCGACATCTGCCCGGCTCCGACGCCGACCGTGGCTCTCTCCTTGGCGAACACGATCGCGTTGGACTTCACGCGCATCGCGACGGTCCAGGCGAACAGGAGGTCCCGCCACTCCTCCTCGGTGGGCTCCCTCGCCGAGACGGCCTCCATGTCCGCTCGGATCTCGCTCACCCCGTCGCGGTCCTGCACGAGCGCGCCCCCGCGCAGCGGCCGGACGTCCAGGTGGGCGTCACGGGGCAGCGGCGCTCTGACCACGCGGAGCCCCTTGCGAGCACGGAAGGCCTCCAGGGCATCCTCGGTGAAGCCGGGGGCCACGACCACCTCGGTGAAGACCTCGGCCATGGCATGCGCGGCGGCCGCGTCGGCCTCGCGATTGAACGCCACGATCCCGCCGAAGGCCGAGACCGTGTCCGACTCGAACGCGAGCGCGTACGCCTCCGCGAGCGTGGCAGCTTCGGCGGCCCCGCAGGGGTTGTTGTGCTTCACGATGACGGCGGCCGTGTCGCCGAGGTCGCCCGCCAGCGCGTACGCCGCATCCAGGTCGAGCCAGTTGTTGAACGACATCTCCTTGCCCTCGACCAGGACCTCGGCGCCGGCCAACGGACCGGGCCCGCCGACCTCCGTGTAGAGCGCCCCGCGCTGGTGCGGGTTCTCGCCGTACCGCAGGTCGGCCACCTTCTCCAGCGCGAGACCCACGTACCCGGGGAGCGCGTCCTCCCGGTGGGCGAACCACCCCGCGACGGCGGTGTCGTACGCGGCGGTGTGCGCGAACGCCTCCGCCGCCAGGGCCCGGCGGGTCTCCAGCGTGAGCCCGCCCTCGCGCCGCAGCTCCTCGACGACCTCGACGTACCGATCCGGGCGCACCACCACCCCCACCGAGCCGAAGTTCTTCGCCGCGGCGCGGACCATGGCGGGTCCGCCGATGTCGATCTTCTCGATGACCTCCTCCGGTCCGGCACCGCTCGCGACGGTCTCCCGGAACGGGTACAGGTTCACCACCACCAGGTCGAAGGGCTCGATGCCGTGCTCCGCGAGCTGGCGCTCGTGGTCGGGCTTGCTCCGGTCGGCGAGGATGCCCCCGTGGATCTTCGGGTGCAGGGTCTTGACGCGACCGTCCAGCATCTCCGGGGAACCGGTGACCTCCTCGACCGTGGTGACGGGCATGCCGGCATCACGGAGCGCCCGAGCCGTCCCCCCCGAGGACACCAGGACGACGCCGAGGTCGACGAGGTCCTTGGCCAGCTCCACCAGGCCGCCCTTGTCGTAGACGGCCAGCAGGGCACGGCGCACAGGTCGGACGTCAGCCATCGTTGCCATCCTCCTCCAGGACGTGCGCGACCCGTCCCTGTAGCTTCACGCGCCCCTCGACCACCGCGCGCACGGCGGGCGCGTAGATCCGGTGCTCCACCTGATGGATCCGCTGCTCCAGCGAACCCACATCGTCGGTCGGCAGGATGGGGACCGCCTCCTGCGCGAGGATCGGGCCGTGGTCCATCTCCTCGTCCACGAGGTGGACCGTCACCCCCGTGACCTTCACGCCCCACGCGAAGGCGTCCTCGATCCCGTGGGCCCCGGGGAACGATGGGAGCAGCGCGGGGTGGATGTTCACGATCCGCTCGGGGAACGCCCTCACGACCTCGGGTCCGAGGATCCGCATGAACCCAGCCAGCACGACGACGTCGATCGCGTTCGCGCGGAGGAGATCGACCAGTCTTGCGTCGTACGCGGCCCGGTCGGCGAACGCCGCCGGATCGAGGAGCTCCGCGCGGACGCCACGCTCCCGAGCCCGCTCGAGCGCGCGCGCGTCCCCTCGATCGGAAACGACGAGGGTGACCCATGGCCCGACGACCGGGTGATCGAGCAGGGCCTGCAGGTTCGTCCCGGTGCCCGATGCCAGGACGGCGAGCCGCGCGTCCACGTCGCAGGACGCTAGCGCACCGGCCGAGCGTCCGTCCAACCCGAGCCGGCCAAGCGAGACGCTACGCTTGGTCCGTGCCGGTGGATGAGCGGACCACGAGGGGCGGTGAGCGCTGCGACCAGCACCCGACCCGCTCTGCGGTGGCGACCTGCGATGGATGCGGTCGCCCCCTGTGCCTGTGGTGCGCGATCCCCGTGCGGGGCCGCGTCCTCGGCACCGAGTGCCTGCCCGAGCCCCTGACCGAGCGGCCGTCACCTCGGACGCGCCGACGGCTGCCCCTGGCCGGCCCGAACCTGCTCACCGGGGCGGCGTTCGGCCTCGCACTCCTTGCGACGACCCTCCCGTGGAGCCGGTTCGGCGTTGGGTCCGGGATGTTCGGCGCGTGGGGACGCACCTCGACCTGGGCGCTGCTCGCCGCGCTGGCGACGCTCATCGGCGCCACGGCGTGGGTCGCACGGCAGGTGCTGGGCGACGAGCGCCCCGCGTTCGACGTCGCGCTGGCGATCCTGGGGGCGATCGTTGCGCTCGCGTCGGCTCTCGCGATCTGGCACCCGCCAGCGTTCACACGGGTCTGGGTCGGACCCTGGATCGCCGCCCTCGCCGGCCTGGTCGCGTGCGCGGCCTCGACGGCCGGGCTCCGCCGGGCGCGCGCCGCCAGGCTGGTGCGTGTTTGACTCGACCCCGAACGGGGTCTTGAATGACCGCGGTCCCCTCACGCTCCCGGGACCTCGAAAGGAGAAGGGATGGCGCAGCAGGGTTCGAGCTTCGACGTGTCCAAGGTCTCGACCGCGGACAAGATCATCCTCGGCGCCGCCGGGGCGTACTTCATCTGGATCTTCCTCCCCTTCTGGTACAGCTGCTGCTCGCTGTTCGGAGCATCGGTTGATGCCGGGAGCGTGAACGGGTTCCGCGGGGTCCTGATCATCAGCTGGATCCTCGCGATCCTGGCGATCGCCGAGATCGTGCTCTCGCGCATGATGGGGACGGAGCTGAAGATCCCCGGCAAGCGCGGTCAGATCCACCTCGCGCTCGCGGGCGGCGCGCTCCTGTTCACCCTGCTCGGGCTCGTCGCGAAGTCGACCGGCCTCACGCTGTCGTGGGGCATCTTCGTGGGCTTGATCCTGGCCGGCGTGTGGACGTACGGCGCGTACATGCTGTTCAGCCAGCCGGACGTCGCCTCCTGACCCACGCGAGGACGTCTGCGAGACCCGGCCGCCGGTCGGGCCTCCGCTGCTGCACGGTCCGCGCGACGCGCGGGGGTACGATGCCAGCACCGTGAAGACCTGCCCCTACTGCGCGGAGCAGATCCAGGATGAAGCCGTCAGGTGCCGCTGGTGCGGGAGCGACCTGACCGGCGGCGCGCTCCAGCTCCCTGCCAGCCCGTCCGCGACCCCGAGGGTCGAGGACGAGGTGCTCCAGTTCAGCCACTCCGGCGAGCGGTACCTGCTCGGCTACGGGATGGACTTCTTCGGCATCTGGGACCGGCAGGCTCCCGGCGGTCCGGTGCGCCGGTTCCCCCGGACCGACGACGGATGGCGGGAGGCGTGGCTCGCCTACGTCGCGATGGAGCCGCATCGAGCCGAGGTCGGGATGGGGGCCGCAGCCGGACCCCAGCAGCCGGCGCCGGCAGGCGCTCCGCCCGGCCCCTCGTCCCAAGGCTGGAGCAAGCCGGTGAACGGCGCATGGTGGCTCCTGCCCATCTTCATGGGGTGGCTCGGCGGGCTGATCGCCTGGCTGGTCAACCGCGACGCGGACCCGAACAAGGCCAGGGCGATGCTGATCACCGGCATCGCGATCAGCGTCGTTGGTGTCCTGCTCGTCCTGTGGGCCTCGACGATCGACCCTTCCGCGCTGTGAGCCACGCGCCGGCCGTCCCACCGGCGATCCCCCACGCGAGCCCGAGGAGCCCGGCTCCGACCAGCCCCGGACCTACCCGCACCGCCCCGCTCGCGTCGAGGAGCCCCTCGAGCCGCACCGCGCCCGACGCCGAGATCGAGGCGAGCCACGTCAGCGGCACCAAGACCGCCCCGAACACCACGCCCGCGAGCCCACCCGCGAGGGCGGCCTCGCGGCCCGAGACGGATCCGAGCCGCAGCGCCGCCCGGCGGCCGCCGAGGAGGGCCGCGGTGGCCGGGACGAGCAGGAACAGGAGGTACGGCATCGGGGCGGGGCCGAACCGGCCCTGCGTCGGCGCTCCGCCGAGGGCCGCCGGGAGCGCGACCTGGCGCGGGTACCGCCAGTAGCACAGGAACCGTTCGGCTCCCTGCCGCGTCGCGTACACGCCGAGGCACCCACCCATCGCGGGCACCAGGGCGAACGCGGCCTCGTTGGGCGCGACCGCCAGGTGATGGACCACCACCGCGGTGCCCGTTGCCGGTGACCCGAACACCGCCCGGTGGTACCGGGCCGTCGACGGCGTGAGCAGGGCCTCGACGCCCTCCGGGCGGACGGAGCCCGCGATCAGCAGCCCCGTGTAGGACAGCACCAGCCCGAGCGAGAGCATCCACGCCCCGCCCGAGACGGCCGCCCGCAGCCTCCCCGCGTGGCCCGCGGACCACCACCCGGACGAGACCCCCGCGGCCCCGGCGAGCGCCAGCGGGAGCGCGAACCCCCACACCGGTGCCGCGGAGAGCTCGAGCCGCCCCGATACCAGGGAGCCGAACGGGAAGGGACCCCCGATCGAGCTCAGCAGGCAGACCAGCAGGACCCCGACCGCGTACGGGGGGGCGACCTTCGCGCCGTGGAGCGCTCGGGCGAGCGGCCCGCCGCCGACACCCTCGGCGACGGCCCGTCCCCCTCGCCACAGGAGCCACGCACCGACGGCGGTCACCGCGAGCGGCGCGAACGCGAGCGCGAGCTCGATCGACCCGGTCGTGGCGCGCCCGGCCGTCAGCGAGGAAACGTCCAGATCGCGGCCCGACAGGCGGATCGGCACCCGGTGGAAGGCGGCCACGTACAGACCCCCCACGCGCAGCGTCGTGACGAGCGATCCGCCGCCACCGAGCGTGCGGACGGCGATCGCCGCAGCCTCGGCCAGGAGGAGCAGCACGCCCAGCGCGAGCGCGGCGTGTCGGAGCGCGATCCCCCATCCCGCGGCCAGGCGCCACCGGGCCGCGTGGCCGGGCGCCGCCGCGGCGGCGTCGGTCACGACAGGACGGCCTCCACGAGGGCAGCCACCTCGGTCGGCGTCCGCCCCACCTGGACCCCGGCGCTCTCGAGCGCCTCCGCCTTTGCCTGGGCGGTGCCGCTCGAACCGGTGATGATCGCCCCCGCGTGGCCCATCCGCTTGCCCGGCGGAGCGGTGAAGCCGGCGATGTAGCCGATCACCGGCTTGGTCATCTCCTGCGCGATGTACTCGGCGGCCCGCTCCTCGTCGTCGCCGCCGATCTCGCCGATCATCACCACGAGGTCGGTCTCGGGGTCCCAGTTGAAGAGCGCGAGCGACTCGAGGAAGCCGATCCCGTGCACCGGGTCTCCGCCCATCCCAACGCACGTGGACTGGCCGATCCCCCGCTGGGTGAGCTCGTGGACGATCTGGTACGTGAGGGTCCCGCTCCGCGAGACCAGCCCCACCCCGCCCGGCGTGCAGATCTCACCCGGGATGATGCCCACGTTCGAGCGGTCCGGGCTGATCACACCCGGGCAGTTGGGCCCGACCAGCGTCGAGGGCTTGCCCCGCAGGTAGCTCGCGGTCCGGGCCATGTCGCGCACGGGGATCCCCTCGGTGATGCAGACGATCAGGCGGAGCTCGGAGTCGGCCGCCTCCAGGATCGCCTCGGTCGCGAACCGAGCCGGCACGAAGATCAGCGACGTGTTGGCGCCGGTCGCGTCCACGGCGTCGGCGATCGTGTCGAACACCGGGATGCCCTCCACGTCACGCCCCGCCTTGCCGGGGGTCACCCCCGCGACGACCTGCGTGCCGTAGGCGCGGTTGCGCAGCGCGTGGAACGTCCCCTCCCGGCCGGTGATGCCGGACACGACCACCCTGGTGGTGTCGTCGACGAGGATCGACATCAGGCCGCCGCTCCCTCGGCGAGCTCGGCCGCCAGCTTCGCCGCCTCGAGCATGGTCTGCGCCGGAACGATCACGGGGTGACGCGCGTCCTCCAGGATCCGTCTGCCCTCTTCCGCGTTGGTGCCGTCGAGCCGCACCACGATCCGCACCGCCGGCGCGATGCGCTCCAGCGCCTCGAGGAGGCCCTCGGCGACCAGGTCGCACCGCGTGATGCCGCCGAAGATGTTCACGAGCACCGACCGGACGTTCGGGTCCGACAGGACCACCTCGAGCGAGGTGGCGATGGCCTCGGCGCTCGCCCCGCCGCCGACGTCCAGGAAGTTGGCCGCCCCGGCCCCCGCCTGCTGCACGAGGTCGAGCGTGGACATCACGAGCCCGGCTCCGTTGCCGATGATCCCGACCTGCCCGTCGAGCTTCACGTACTGCAAGCCCGCCTCGCGCGCCCGGAACTCGACCGGGTCGATCGGGTGCACGGACTTGAACATCTCGAGCTCGGGCTGGCGGAACAGGGCGTTGTCGTCGATCGTCACCTTCGCGTCGAGCGCGAACACGCGCCCGTCCTCCAGCAGGACGAGCGGGTTGACCTCGACGAGCGTCGCGTCCTCCTTGGTCAGCACGTCGTAGAGGCCCGCGAGGATGTTCTCGACCAGGTCGCGCGCCTCGGGCGGCAGCGCGCCGGTCAGGCCGCGCAGGTGGTAGGGGTGGATCCCGATCTCCGGGTCGATGTGAAGCCGCCGCAGCGCCTCGGGCTTGGTCCGCGCGAGCTCTTCGATGTCGACGCCACCCTCGGCGGCGACCATCGCGAGATCGGTGCCGGTGGCCCGGTCGAGCAGGATCGCCGCGTAGAACTCCTGCGCGATCGCGAGGCGCTCCTCCACGAGGACCCGGGTGACCCTTCGGCCGCCGAAGCCCTCCGCGAGCATGCGCGCGGCGGCGGCCTCCGCCTCGTCCGGCGAGTCCGCCAGGACCACGCCACCGCCCTTGCCGCGTCCCCCCGTCTGGACCTGCACCTTGACCACGGACGAGCCACCGAGGATCTCCGTCGCCGCCCGGGCCGACTCGGGGGTCTGCGCGATGATGCCGCGCGGCACAGGGATCCCGTGGCGCTTGAACAGCTCCTTGCCCTGGAACTCGAAGAGATCCATCAGGCCCCCGCCGACAGGCGCTCGGAGAGCCAGGACACGATCTCCTGGGTCGTGGCGCCCGGGGTGAAGATCCGCTCGACCCCCTCGGCCTCGAGCTTGGGGATGTCGTCCTTCGGGATGATCCCCCCGCCGAACACGACGACCTCATCGGCCCCGCGCTCGCGGAGGCCCCTGACCACGCGCGGGAACAGCGTCATGTGGGCCCCCGAGTGCAGCGAGAGCCCGACGGCGTCGGCGTCCTCCTGGATCGTGGTCTCGACGATCTGCTCGGGCGTCTGGTGCAGGCCCGTGTAGATGACCTCGAACCCGGCGTCGCGGAGCGCGCGGGCGACGATCTTCGCCCCACGGTCGTGCCCGTCGAGCCCGGGCTTTGCGATGACGATGCGGTGCTTGCCGGCCATGCGCGGCCCAGTCTAGCCGAGGGCAGGAGCCGCCCTTGCGGCGCCCCGGCGTCGGGCGGAGGATACGCGGATGCATCCCCCGATCGCCGAGACCCGCTTCGCGATCACCCGTGACGGGGTGGTCCTGATCGACGGGCTGAAGGGCGTGCCCGACCGCTGGCACCTGTACCGGGTGGTAGACGCCTGATGACCCGCGTCCCAGAGACGCGGTACGCGAAGACGGCCGACGGCGTCCACATCGCGTACCAGGTCGTCGGCGACGGTCCGGTGGACATGGTCTTCGTGATGGGATGGACCACGAACATCGAGGCGATGTGGGACGAGCCCAGCTTCGCCCGGTTCCTTGACCGCCTCGCGTCGTTCTCCCGGCTGATCCTGTTCGACAAGCGGGGCGTGGGGCTCTCGGACCGCGTGCCGGACGATCGACTCCCCAGCCTCGAGACCCGGATGGACGACGTCCGCGCGGTGATGGACGCGGCGGGCTCCGAGCGCGCGGTCATCTTCGGTGTGTCCGAGGGTGGCCCGATGTCGATCCTGTTCGCCGCGACGTATCCCGCGCGGACGGTCGCCCTCCTCCTGTACGGGACGGTGGCGGACTTCACGGCGCGCGAGCAGGAGTACAAGGAGGACTTCGACGCCTACCTCGACTACGTGGACCGGGAGTGGGGCACGCTCGCTCACGCGAGGAAGGAGATCCGCGACTGGGGGGCGCCCGGACACGAGGACGACGAGCGGCTGGTCGCGTGGCTCGCGTCGTACCTACGCAAGGCGGCGAGCCCGGGCGCCGCGGTCGCGCTGGAGCGGATGAATCGAGAGATCAACGTGAGCCATGCCCTGCCGGCGATCCACGTACCAACGCTCGTGATCGCGCGGGGTGGCGACGTCGACTTCCGCGTCGAGCAGGTGCGCGAGATGGCCGATCGCATCGCCGGGGCGAGGGTCGTGGAGTTCCCGGCGGGGGTGCACTTCCCCTGGGTGGGCGACAGCGACGCCATCGTGGACGAGGTCGAACGGTTCGTCGTCGCCCTCGGCGAGGTCGAGGCCGAGCTCGACCGCGTCCTGGCGACCGTGCTGTTCACCGACATCGTCGGGTCGACGCAGACCGCGGCGGCGCTCGGGGACCGAGCCTGGAAGGAGCTCCTCGAGGCCCATCACGCGAGGGTCCGCGGGCAGCTCGCGCGGTTCGACGGCACCGAGATCGACACGGCCGGCGACGGCTTCTTCGCGACGTTCGACGGACCGGCGAGGGCCGTCCGGTGCGCCCAGGCGATCGTTTCGGCGGTCGGAGCGCTGGACCTCCGGGTCCGCGTGGGGATCCATACGGGCGAGGTGCAGACGATCGACGGCCGGGTGGGCGGCCTCGGCGTCGTGATCGGTGCGCGGATCGGCTCGATCGCGGGCCCCGCGGAGATCCTCGTGTCCCAGACGGTGAAGGACCTCGTGGCGGGCTCCGGCCTCACCTTCGAGGACGCCGGCGAGCACGAGCTGAAGGGCGTTCCCGACCGCTGGCGCCTGTACCGGGTGGTGGGCTGACGTGGAGATCCCAGAGGTCCACTACGCGCGGAGCGGCGAGGTGAGCATCGCCTACCAGGTCGTGGGCAAGGGTCCGGTCGACCTCGTGTTCGTCCGAGGCATCACGGGAGATCTGCTGTCGACATGGGACCAGCCGCTCCTGGTCCGCCACGTCCTCGGTCTCGCCAAGAACGGCAGACTGTTGATGCTCGACAAGCGCGGCACCGGCCTGTCCGACCGCGTCGGCGGGGTACCGACCCTCGAGACGCGGATGGACGACGTCCGCGCGGTGATGGACGCTGCCGGCTCGGAGCGCGCCGTCCTGTGGAGCGGGATGGAGGGCAGCCGGATCACGACGTTGTTCGCGGCGACCTATCCCGAGCGGACCTCCGGGCTGGTGCTCCTCAAGCCCTCGGTCAAGGGACATCGCACGCCCGACTACCCGTGGGCGCCCTCGGAGGCGGAGTGGCGTGAGACCCTGCGCGAGGTCCGGGAAGGCTGGGGCGAGCGCTCGTACTTCCACGAGCTCCTGCGCGCCCAGGCTCCCACGATGGCCGACGACGAGGCGTTCCGCGACTGGTTCGTCGTGCACATGCGACGGAGCCTGTCCCCCGGAGCCGCGATGGCCTTCTACCGGATGTCGATGGAGGCCGACGTCTCGGACGTGCTCCCCGCGGTCCGGGTCCCGACGCTCATCCTGTTCTCCCCCGACGCGCGGGGGCCAGCGGAGTTCGTGGCACGCCACATCCGCGGCGCGGAGCTCCACGAGCTCTCGAGCATGCGCGGCGAGTTCACCTGGGTGGACGACGAGACGCACGAGGATCTCATGGCCGCCGTCCGCGGGTTCGTGGCCAGGCTCCACCCACGCGAGGAAGCGGACCGGATCCTGACGACGATCCTGTTCACCGACATCGTGGGCTCGACCGAGCGCGCCGCCGAGCTCGGGGACCGCGCGTGGAAGGAGCTGCTGGCCGCCCACCACGCGAGGGCGCGGGCCGAGCTCGCGAGGCACCGAGGGCGCGAGATCGACACGGCCGGCGACGGGTTCCTGGCGACGTTCGACGGCCCGGCCCGCGCGGTGCGATGCGCCCGCGCGATCTCGGACGCGGTGCGCGAGCTCGGGATCCAGGTCCGTGCCGGCGTGCACACCGGAGAGGTCGAGGTCGACGGCGAGGCGGTGCGTGGGATCGCCGTGCACATCGGGGCGCGGATCTGTGCGACCGCGGACCCCTCACAGGTGATGGTCTCGAGCACCGTGAAGGACCTCACCGCGGGCTCCGGGCTCGTGTTCGAGGACGTCGGCGAGCACGAGCTGAAGGGCGTCCCCGACCGCTGGCACCTGTACCGGGTGGTGGCCTGAGCTACGCGCGCATCTCGCGGAACCCCGCCGCGCTGAAATCCCCGTCGAACGCGAGCACCTCCTTGATCTTCATCGAGCGCATGAGTGCGAAGCTCGTGGCGTCGACGAACGAGTAGCGCCGCTCGTCGTGGCGTCGGAGCCACGCCAGGGCTGCGTCTTCCAGCGCTTCGGGGATGTGCACGATGTCGAGGCGTGGCGACCGCGCGGTCGCCTCGAGGAACGCGACAGCGTTCGGATGCCCGGCCCGCTTCCGCACGAAGGTCCAGGTCTCTCCACGGACGTGGTTCGTCGTGACGAGGTGCCGGTCGCCAACCGAGCGCAAGAGGGCCGTCGCTTCTGCGTGTCGGCTGTCGCGCGGGATACGCAGGGCGACCCAGAACGAGGTATCGACGAAGATCACGCGGGGCCTTCGAGCGGGTAGACCACGTCGTCGACATCGGCCGGGTCGACGTCATCGGCCCCCACCATCTGCCAGAGCGGGTCCTCCTCGAGCGGTGGCAAGGGCTTCACCTTCTCTCGAACGAACCGGCGGATGAGCGCGGCTTTCGAGGTGCCCTCGGCGAGCGCCATCCGGTCGAGGGCGGCATCCAGATCCTCATCGATCATGATCTGCAGGCGCTTCACGTTCACGAGGTTACATCACTTCCTCAGGATGATGGAGTCAGCCGGTGACCCTACCGCGTGGGTACGACAGGCGGGCACGTAGACTTCCTCGGATGTTCGGCAGGAAGCGCGTTCGGTTCCGCCCCCCGGGGCTGAAGCCGACCACCAAGGTGGGCACGCTCGGTCCGTACCGCGGCCGCCTGGGCCTGGCGTGGGTCATCGCACCGATCGTGGCCGGACTCGTCATCGTCGTCGCCGGGTACCTCGCGCTGTTCCGCTGAGCGCTGTCGAGGGTTCGGACGCCCCGGCGAGGGAGGTGACGCTGTGCGGTGGGATGCGTTCGAGGAGGCGTGCGCGGAGCTGGCCGTTGTCGCCGGCGAGCGGTTCGCGAAGGACGAGCTGGTGCTCGTCGGCACGATCCGCAGGGACGGCTCGCCCAGGATCAGCCCGAACGAGCCCGAGTTCCACTGCTTCTCGCTCGATGTCGGATCGGCCGGTTACGTGCGCTTCACCGAGGACGCGTTCGAGATCTGGCGCTGGTCGCCCGAGGCCGGCTTGTCGAAGGAGCTCCGGCCGAACGACTGACCGGCCGCGGGTGCGGCTCGATCGCACCGTAGGCGTACAGGGCCATCGCGGCCGCCGAGAGCGCGTGCCACACGGCGTGCCACTGGAACCCGCTCTCCGGGTTGCAGAGCCACGCGTCCGTGCGGCCGACGAGGAACGCGGCCGACGCGAGCGCGAGCACCGCGAGCACCGACAGCCGCGCGAGGCGCCGCGCCGTGACGCCCTCGCGACGGAGCGCGGGGACCTCGTGACGGTACTCGACGAGCTCGGTCCCGCCGGCGGCGACCGCGAGCACGCCCGAGAGCGCCTGCACGGTCCCGGGCCATGCCGCGATCACCCCGCCGAGCACGGCCAGCCCGGCGACGAAGGTCGTCAGCAGCCACCGCGTGGGGCGCTCGAGGATCCTCGAGGCGCCGAACGCCACCACGAACCCGAGCACCGCGAGGATCGCGATGTCGTGCACCCATCGTGCGCCCCACGTCTGGACGCCGTGGAACGCGAGACCCCCGACGGCGTTCAGCGCGACGGCGCCGCCGAAGACGGCCAGCTCGACCCGGCGACCGGGCGAGCGTCGGGCGAGCCCCAGGATCCAGGCCGCCGCCAAGAGGTAGACGACGCTCGACAACGTGTTGATGGGCTGGGCGAGCAGGCCGCCCCCGAGCCGCTCACAGTCCGAGCTGCCGAGCTCCGACGCGGCCGCGACGATCCCTCCGAGCGTCAGCCCACCTTCTTCAGCGGGGCGTAGGCGACGAGCAGCCGCTTCTCCCCCGCGTCCTCGAACCGCACCGTGGCCTCGGCGTCCGACCCCGCGCCGCTCACCGTGAGGACGACGCCCTCGCCCCACTTGTCGTGCACCACCGTGTCCCCGGCAGCGATCTGGATCGGCTCGCGCCGGCCCGTGGTGACCGCGTCTCGGATCGCGGAGCGCCCGCCGCCGCCGATGATCGAGCCCCCCTCGTCCTCGTCCCCCTCGAGCGAGCGCAGGAGCTCGCTCGGGATCTCGCCCAGGAAGCGGGACGGGGGGTTGTAGGAGGTCGTGCCGAAGAGCGTGCGGCTCCACGCGTGGCACAGGTACAGGCGCTCCTGCGCCCGCGTGATGCCCACGTACGCGAGCCGCCGTTCCTCCTCCAGCTCGGCCTGATCGCCCATCGAGCGGTAGTGCGGGAACACGCCGTCCTCCATCCCGATGATGAAGACGACGGGGAACTCCAGGCCCTTGGCGACGTGGAGCGTCATCAGCGTCACGCTGCCCGACTCCTCGTCGTACTCGTCCTGATCGGAGACGAGCGAGACGGACTCGAGGAAGTCGGTCAGCTCGGCGTCGGGCAGGCGCGCCTGGAACTCGGCCGCCACACCGCCGAGCTCGCGGATGTTCTCGATCCGCCCCTCGGCCTCGACGGTCCGCTCGCTCTCGAGCTCGAGCAGGTACCCGGACTCGGTCGCCGCCAGCTCGACCATCCGCTGCGGCCCGGCGCCCTCTCCCAGGGCCTCGCGCAGGCGGTCCATCACGGCGACGAACCCGGCCACCGCTCCCTTCGCCCGGGCGGCCAGCGTCGGGATCTCGTCCACGCGGCGGCACGCCTCGAGGAACGGCACCTCCTCCAGGGCCGCGAACCCCTCCAGCGCCGCCACCGTCTGCTCGCCGATCCCACGCTTGGGCGTGTTCACCACCCGCCGGGCGCTGATCACGTCCTGCGGGTTCACGAGGAGCCGCAGGTAGGCGAGCACGTCCTTGATCTCCTTGCGCTGGTAGAAGCGCACCCCTCCGACGACCCGGTACGGCGTGCCGGCGCGCATGAAGACGTCCTCGAGCACCCGGCTCTGGGCGTTGGTCCGGTAGAAGACCGCCACGTCGGAGAACCGGTGCCCCTCCTCCTCGACGAGCCGATGGACCTCCTCGGCCACGAACAACGCCTCCTCGTGCTCGTTGTCGGCCCGGAACCGCACCGCGAGCTCCCCGCCCTCGGTCTCCGTCCACAGGCTCTTGGGCTTGCGGTGCACGTTGTGCTCGATCAGGGCGTTGGCGACCGCGAGGATGTTCGACGTCGAGCGGTAGTTCTGCTCCATCAGGAACACGGCCGCGTCCGGGTAGTCGCGCTCGAAGTCCAGGAGGTTCTGGATCGTGGCGCCGCGCCACGAGTACACGCCCTGGTCGGCGTCCCCGACGACGCAGATGTTGCGGTACTTGGCGGCGAGCAGGTTCACCAGCTGGTACTGCGCCCGGTTCGTGTCCTGGTACTCGTCGATCAGGATGTACGGGAAGCGCTCCTGGTAGTGCTCGAGCACCTGCGGGTGCTCTCGGAACAGGCGCACCGTTCCGGCGATCAGGTCGTCGAAGTCGAGCGCCCCCGCCGCGCGCTTGCGCTGCTCGTACGCCGTGTACACCTTGGCGATCGTCTGCTCGTAGAAGTTCCCGGCGGCGGCGGCGAACTCGTCCGCGGTGACGACGTGGTCCTTCGCCTTGCCGATGGCCGCGGCCATCGCGCGCGGCGGGAACCGCTTGGGGTCGATGTTCAGGTCCTTGAGCACACCGGTGACGAGGCGCTCCGTGTCTCCCTCGTCGTAGATCGTGAACGAGGTGGGGAGTCCCAGGTACCCGTGCTCGCGCCGCAGGATCCGCGCGCACGCCGAGTGGAACGTGAGGATCCACATCCCGCTCGCGATCCGCTGGCCGAGCAGGCCCTCGACCCGCTCGGCCATCTCGCGGGCCGCCTTGTTGGTGAAGGTGATCGCAAGGATCGCGTACGGGCTCACGCCATGCTCGCGGATCAGGTACGCGATCCGGTGCGTGAGGGCCCGGGTCTTGCCCGATCCCGCCCCCGCCACGATTAGGACCGGCCCCTCCGTGTGCAGGACGGCCTCCACCTGGACCGGGTTCAGCGTGTCGAGCAGGGGGGAACGGACGGTCACGCCCATATCCTAGGGGTGCCCGCGGACCTCAAGGTTCGGGCCGAACTCTGCGACACTTCCTGCATGCAGGACGTGCGGACGACCGCGACCGAGCCCTCCGCGGAGCCCACGCGCGAGCGCCGACGGCGCCAGGGCCGGATCCTGCAGCTCGTCGGCGGCCTTTTCCTGATCGCCGCCCTCGCGATCGCCGCGTGGCAGGCCTGGGAGCTCTGGGGCACGGGGCTCGCGACCGAGCGCGAGCAGGCCGAGCTCCGCCCGGCGATCGAGGCCAAGGTCGGCTCCAAGCAGCCGAGCGCGGCACCCCCGGCCGAGGAGATCGTCAAGGTCCCGGGCAACGCGGTCGCGATCCTCCTTATCCCGCGGATGGACCTCGACATGGTGGTCGTGGAGGGGACGGACACCGAGTCGCTGAAGAAGGGGCCCGGCCATTACTCCAGCACGGCCTACCCGTGGGAGGACTCGGGGCGCGTGGGCATCGCCGGGCATCGGACCACCTACGGCGCCCCGTTCTGGTCGCTGGACGAGCTGCGGCCCGGCGATCGCATCACCCTGGAGACCGAGTACGGCATCTTCGACTACGTGGTGACGAGGACCGTCATCACCGATCCGAGCGGCACCCTGCCCTCGGGTCAGAGCGTCCTGGCCCAGACGGACCGACCCACCCTCGTGCTCACGACCTGCAACCCCAGGTTCTCGGCCGCCCAGCGCCTGATCGTCTTCGCGGACCGCGTGGAGGGCTGACACCGGAAGGGCCCTCCGGGGGAACACCCGACTTGCCGTCGGGCCGGCCGGAGCGGTATAGAGGGGCAGAGGGCACGGGTCCTCACGATCGCGGGTGCATCCCGGGGTCGGATCCTTCCCCCCGAGCGAACGAGACTGGGATCGATCCCGATATGAGGCAGACCTTGGCCCGCTGGCGGACCGGGATCCGCACCCGCGTGCTCGACGCGTGGTGGCTGGTGCGTGAGGGTCCGCGGGCGGCGTTCCGCCGTTCCATCGTCGGATCGGTGCTGGTCGCAACGCTCGTCGTGGTCATCGCGTTCGACGTCGTGCTCCTGGTGCGGGCGCTGGGGAACCCACCGGGCTCGACCGTCCCCGCCGGCATCCCGACGGGGATCGTCAGCATCACGGACATCGACGACCTCTCGCCGGCCGACGAGATCCTCCCCGAACCCCCGACCCAGCCCCACGTGGTCGCGGACGAGGACCGGGACGACCGCACGGCGGACGAGGGGAGGAAGGACGATCGGGAACGGCCACCGGATCGGTCGTCATCGGCGGAGGGAAGCGCCACGCCCACCACCGCGCCACCTGACACCGACACGGCACCCGCCACGAACGACGCGACGGATCAGCGGCCCGAGCCCTCGCCCACGGACGCGGCCGACACCGGCGGGGGGAGCGGTCCCGGCGGGGGCGGGCCCGATACCGGCGGCGGCGACTCGGGCGACGACGGCGGTGGTGGTGGCGGAGGAGGAGGCGGGTAGTCCGATGGACGATCGCATCGCGCGCTCCGTCGCACGCGCCCTCCCGCTCGTGGTGGCTTTCGCCATCGCCCTGTCGGTGGTGACCGCGATCGCGCCGCGCGGCCTGGCGGCCACGCCCCGAGTGCTCCTGGGACGCAACCGGATCGGGGAGTTCCAGGGCGTTCGGGGGCCCGACTACATCGTCTGGCAGCAGAACAGCCGTCGCGAGCCCGGTCACTACGACGTCTTCGCGCGCGCGATCGACGGCGGGCCCAGGTTCAGGGTCAACCCGGCGAAGACCAACGGTGCCAACGGCGGGATCGAGGGCGATCTGCTCGTCTACCAGCAGTTCGAGGGTGGGCGGTCCGACCTGCGGTTCTTCGACCTCGGGTCGCGTCGGCGCAGCGCTCCGCCCAAGGGCGTGAACACCGCGCAGTGGGAGTACTGGCCCAGCATGTCCGGGGACCTGCTGCTGTTCGGACGTCTCTCCCGAGACGGGAGCCGCAGGATCGTCCTGTTCGACCTGGAGACGAGGGTCTCACGCACCCTCGACGCGATCCGCGGCGAGGGCACGTTCCTCGCTCCCGGGCAGATCAACGGGGACTGGGCCTCGTGGTCGAGGTGCCCGGCGAACGGCCCGTGCGACGTGATCCGTTACCACGTCCCCGACGGCGAACGAGTCACGATCCCGAATCCGGGCCGTGAGCAGCGCGCTGC
>Ga0073934_10004907_pt1 | contig 21515 bp, 21 predicted proteins | sample LarsenN4metaG_FD_76834 | JGI IMG/M metagenome (GOLD analysis project Ga0073934, IMG submission 76834) | Hot spring sediment bacterial and archeal communities from British Columbia, Canada, to study Microbial Dark Matter (Phase II) - Larsen... ...
CACTTTGGATATGTGAGTTACACGCGCGTTCGTCAATTTGATCAGATCGGCGACGGGCAGCCTGATGTTCAAGCCTCTCTGTCCGCCCGAGACGTGGATCTCCGCATGATCCTGTGCAGCGGAATCAATCAGAACCTGAAAGCCCTTGTTGATCAAGGCCAGAGGCGAAATGCCGCCCGCCTGCAGGCCGGTCAGTTGCTCGGCCTCACGCTCGGTGGGCAAATGGACTTTTTTCTCCCCAAGAGAGGCAGCGAGCAGTTTTAAATCGACAGAGTTAGGCCCCGGTATCACCGCCAGAATCGGCTTTTTGGGCTTTTCCCGCGTCACGACAATCGTTTTGAAGACAGTTTCGGGTGATACTCCTAGAAATTCCGCTGTTTCCAGGGCGCCCAATTTCTCAGCAGGGGTTTCGAAAGCTCTGTAAGAGACCTTACGAGAGTCCAGAAAGCGGGTCACATTATTAACAATAGTCATGTTCACATCCGCGAAAGGTATATTACCCGCATTGTACCGCTTATCTATGCACGTAGTACAATTACAGCGTAGTGCATTGTTGGCTAAGCCTGTAATTAATTCCGGCCCAGATGTTATCTAAAAGTACTTAGCGATTTATGCAATAAGCAGTGTGCATATGAGAGCAGTCAAAACCGCCGTTCCACTCGAACGATTGTTGGAACAACTACCTGACAATTACACTCTCGCCGACAGAGAGCTAATTCAGCGCGCCTACCGTGTAGCAGAGGAAGCCCACCGCGAGCAGAAACGCCACTCGGGCGAGCCATACATCAATCATTGTCTGGCCGTCGCCAGCATCCTGGCCGACCTGCGCGTTCCACCGGAGGTAGTGGCTGCGGGATTGCTCCATGACACGGTCGAAGATACACCTATCACCCTGAACGACATCCGACGGGATTTTGGCCAAACGATTGCTATCCTCGTGGACGGAGTCACGAAGTTAACCAATCTTCCACGCGTTTCGCGCGGTGATCAACATGCAGAGAGTTCCAACGGCAATAATGGCAGTGAGCCTACGGATTCTGAGGCAGATGCCCTCCCCCTGGGACGTAAACAGGACTTAGTCTCCGAGACGTTGCGCAAGACGTTCCTCGCGATGGGCGAGGATGTCCGCGTGGTGCTGATCAAGCTGGCAGACCGCTTGCACAATATGCGGACGCTTGGCTTCATGCCCGAGTACAAGCGCAAGCGAATTGCCAAAGAGACGCTGGATATTTTTGCACCGCTGGCAAATCGCCTCGGTATCTGGCAGATCAAGTGGGAATTGGAAGACTTAGGATTCCGTTACCTGAACCCGGAGAAGTACAAGGAAATCGCAGAACAGATTCAGGAACGCCGCCCGGACCGTGAGGTTCAGATCGAGGCGATCAAGGAAAACCTCCTCCAGTTATTGGAAAGTCACAACATCAAGGCAGAGATCAGTGGGCGTCCCAAACACATTTATTCGATCTACAAAAAGATGACTCAAAAAGGGAAGCCGTTCGACCTCGTCCGAGATGTGCGCGCGGTCCGCCTGATCGTTCCGGATGTTCCTTCCTGTTACGCGGCACTGGGCGTTATTCACACGCATTGGCGGCCCATCCCCGGTGAATTCGACGATTACATTGCCGCGCCAAAAGATAACTTCTACCAGTCACTGCATACAGCCGTGATCTACGAAGACAAGCGTCCCCTGGAAGTACAGATCCGTACGCCTGAAATGCACCAGAACGCGGAATATGGTATCGCGGCCCACTGGCGCTACAAGGAAGGCGCACACCGCGACAAGTCGTACGAGCAGCGCATCAACTGGCTGCGCACGATGATGGAATGGCGCACAGACGTAAATGACGCGCAGGAATTCGTGGAGGGCATGAAATCGGATGTCTTCCAGGATCGCGTCTATGTCTTCACCCCGCGCGGCGATATTATTGATCTTTCTGCCGGTTCGACGCCCATTGACTTCGCCTATCACGTCCACACGGACATCGGTCATCGCTGTCGCGGCGCGCGCGTCAACGGCAAGCTTGTCCCGTTGTATCAGGAATTGAAAACGGGAGACCAGGTGGAAATCCTGACGGCGAAGCGCGGCGGACCCAGCCGAGATTGGTTGAATCCGAATCTGGGATTGGTCAAAACACAGCGCGCTCGCTCGAAAATCAAGGCCTGGTTCAAGAAGCAGGAAGATGAACAGAACCTCGCCCAGGGACGCGCGACCCTGGAACGTGAGCTGCAAAGACTCGGCATCACCAGCATCAACTTCGAAAAGATGGCGCGTGAGCTTGGCTTCAAGGCTCCAGAAGAGATGTTTATTGCTCTGGGCAATGGTGACCTTTCCGTCAATAAAGTAATCAAAGAACTCTCAGAGATCGAAGAGACCGCTGACATTCTGGAAGTCACTGCGCCTGCGCAGGAAACAAAAACTTCGACGGACACGGTCGAGGTGGTGGGGCTAAAAGGTTTGCTTTCGATGATGGCCCGCTGTTGTAACCCCATGCCTGGCGATCAGATCGTGGGTTATATTACACGTGGGCGCGGCGCGACCATCCATCGTCAGGACTGCCCAAACATTTTACGCATCAAAGATAAGGAGCGTCTCCTACAGGTCGATTGGGGCAAAGTGGAACGCACCTTCCCTGTGCATATTACAGTCAAGGCCTATGATCGTCAGGGATTAATGGGAGATATCTCCACATTACTGCAAGGCGAAAACGTAAATATTGCGGATGTTTCCGTAAATTACAACCGCACCGTTGCAGATATCAGGCTGGTGATTGAAATTCGTGATCTCGCGCAATTGAGCCGTGTGCTGACTCGTATCGAGAACTTGCCAAACGTTCTCGAGGCACAGCGCACGAAACCGGGGTAGTCGATTTTCGATTTACGATTTTGAAATCCCAAATCATCAATATCACAGTATAATGTCGCCGCTTTGACCCTATGACTTTGTTAAGCGTAGACCAGGCGCGTGAGCGCATCCTTTCCCAATTTCAGCCTGTCTCAACTGAAACGTCGCCGCTCGCGGCATGCTCCAACCGCGTGCTTGCGCAGAATATCGTCGCGACAAACGATCTGCCGCCCTTCGACAATTCCTCGATGGATGGATTCGCCGTCCGTGCAGAGGATGTAGCCGACGCCACCAACGATTCACCACGCAGCCTGCGCGTGGTCGCCGATATCCCCGCGGGATCGCAGCCGACGATTTCTCTGGCGAGAGGCGAAGCCGCGCGGATTATGACCGGCGCGCCCATCCCCGAGGGAGCGGATACTGTCATTCCTGTAGAGGATACGAACTTCGACAATCGTGACGCGGGGGTTCCTGCCCCACAAGAAGTGCAAATTTTCAGATCCGCAAAATCAGGATGGAACACTCGTCTGCGTGGAATGGATATCCGCGCCGGCGAAGCTGTCCTGAGCAAGGGGCGTGTTCTCAAGCCACAAGACCTTGGCCTGCTGGCTATGCTTGGCGTCCCAAATGTACTTGTTTATCGAAAGCCGCGCGTTGCTTTGTTTTCATCTGGCGATGAATTACTGGAAGTCCATGCTCCGCTGGAGGCCGGTAAGATCCGTGATTCGAATTCATATACGCTTGCCGCGCTGATCGAAGAGAGCGGTGCAGAGGTGATCCGCCTCGGTGTCTCAAAAGATACTCGGGAAGCTGTCCAGGCCTTACTTGAAAAGGCTGTGGAGTTAAAGGTGGATTTGATCCTTTCCTCCGCCGGGGTGAGTGTGGGCGCGTTCGACTATGTTAAACAGGTCATTGAAGCCAATGGCAAGATGGATTTCTGGCGCGTGAACATGCGCCCGGGAAAACCTGTGGCGTTCGGCGAATATAAAAGCATTCCATTTATCGGGCTGCCGGGAAATCCTGTTTCGGCGTTCGTGGGGTTCGAGGTGTTCGTACGCGGCGCGCTCGGCCGATTGAGCGGCACATCTAACGGAATCCGGCCGACGGTCCGCGTGAGATGCGAAGAACAGATCGATTCCGATGGGCGTGAAAGTTATCTGCGTGCCCATGTTCAGGAGAAAGACGGCATCCTTTTCGCCCGTTTAACGGGACATCAGGGTTCTGGGAATTTACATTCATTGGTGCAGGCAAATGCTTTACTAATTATCCCCGCTGGTGTAAAATGCGTGCCTGCTGGGCAGGAACTACAAGCCTGGTTAATCTGAGGAACCATGGAAAAACGACTATCGCAGCTTGCCATTGCACTCACCGTCATCGGTTTGCTGGTCGCCATTTATATGACCGTCTACGCCATTACGTCGAACGATAATATGTGTATTGGCTCGAAAGATTGCTCTGTTGTCAATGCCAGCCGTTACTCCAAAATAAACCTATTGGGGCTCTCGATCCCGGTTGCAGTACTCGGCGTGGCCGGATACGCATCGATTCTGGCAGTCCTGCTACTGGAACGAAAAATGGGCTTCCTGCAGCAGAATGGATCTCTGGTCTTTTTTGGGCTGTCGCTCACTGGTTTTCTTTTTACCCTTTATCTGATTTTTGTCGAAGTCGCCCTGATTAAGGCGTACTGCCCATTTTGTATCGCATCGCAAAGCGCGATGATCCTTATTTTTATTCTCTCGGTCATCCGCGTAGTACGACAACCCTAATCTCAGGAGGAAAGCATGCCCCGTATCAAGTGTCATTACGCAGATTGTGTATTCTTGGACGAAGGTTATTGTAGCGCCGCGGCAGTAGAGATCGACCCGGACACAGGCTGTGCAACCTATTCACCGAGTGAAGATGCAGCGCTGGCGGATGAATGGGAAGAAGAAGATGTCGAGGAGTGGGAAGACGACGACTCAGAAGATGAAGACGACGAGCTCTGGGATGAGGACGAAGACGAGTTTTAGTAGCTTATCTGAAACACAGAATTGATCGCAAAAGAAAAGCCCCGCCAAGCGGGGTTTTTGTTACTCATAAGAGCTGACAGTCATTTTTAGAAGTGACTGTCAGCTGTGCAATATCGATACAGCAATACCCCGGCCGCAACAGCCAGATTCAACGAACTGACTCTCCCTTTCATCGGTAAGGAAACGGCTACATCGCAGGCGTTGGTCTGCTCTACAGAAAGTCCTTTTTGTTCATTACCTAACACCAGGATCCATGGAAGGTTCGGGACCAGTGTTTGATAATCCACATCGCCATGCGCGGAGGTACCAATCAACTGGTAATTCCCGCTGCGAGCCCAATGTACAAATTCATCAAAAGAAGACTGGATGATCGGCTTCCAAAAGATGGTTCCCATACTGGAACGGATGACGGTCGGATGATACAACTCCGCGCCGCCATCGAGCAGGAACAGCGCATCCGCTCCGACAGCATCCAGCGTGCGTAAGATTGTCCCAACATTGCCAGGGTCTTGCGGGGAAACCAAAGCCACAGCACATGTGATTTTCTGCGAACCTGGTACTGTGGAAAGCTTTAAATCATTCAGACTCATTTGCCTCTGACGGACAATCGCCAGTATGCCCTGGGGGTTATCTTTATCCGCCAGAGACTCCATCACTTGCGCGGAGACAGGCTGAGACTTCGTTCCGAGCCGGGCAACGAGATCGCGCCCGAAGTTGCTGGTCAATAGCTCGGGCGAGTAGAGGATCAAATCGATCTCCCAATCTGCCTCCACCGCCTCGCCAACATGATGGATCCCCTCCACCAGGAAGTATCCACTTTCGTGACGTGCCTTCTTCTGGTGCAAAGCGCGCGCCCGTCTGATCAAGGGGTTACTCAAGCTGGTGATCAGGGATTTTTCCATACAACAGTTGCAAAAGGAGTCAACGACTCCAGTCGTTGGATTTCAAAGTCTGGAGACTTTGACTCCTATCTATTTACTCTGCCGGGACAACTGTCAACTTTGCAGTCATCCCGGATACGATGTGGCCCTCGGTGCGGCACACAACTTCATACTCGCCAGGCTCAGTGGGCGCCGTGAAGGATGTTTCAGTAGAAGCGCCGGGCAGTAACTCAACTTCCCAATAGACATTGGGAACATCTTCCTCATCGAAAAAATCACCGGCACTTGTGCCCAGTTTCATGATGACAAAATTATGCACAACTGCCCCATTATTGGAAGAACTAAATGAGATTTCCTGCCCGGCGGGGACTGTAAATTGGTTAGGTTGGAACTGGAAGTCCGTCATTGTTACATCGATATTTGTACTTGGCCCACCGCCACCACACGAAGCAAGCGCCAGGCTGAGCAATACAGCCATGACGATGAAATACCTTTTCATTAAACTCTCCTCTAGAAATATTTTTCGCACATCTATTGTAATATAAGCTTGTAGATTTTTCGCCTTCCAGCGCGAAACATTATGATGTAAACTAATCCAAACTTAATCTGGAGATCTACATGACTGCCTACCCAAAGTTCGACCCTTCTGCCCGCGTCCTCCTGGGACCCGGACCAAGCATGACCCACCCGCGCGTGATCCGCGCCTTGAGCGCGCCGACCGTTGGTCACCTTGACCCTGAATTACTGGCGCTCTATGCAGAAGAACAGGACTTGCTGCGCATGGTCTTTCAGACCCAGAATGAATGGACCTTTGCCTTATCTGGCACGGGTACCTCGGGCATGGAAGCCGCGCTTGTCAACCTGGTGGAGCCAGGGGATGAAGTCCTGGTTGCGATCCATGGCTATTTCGGCGAGCGTCTCGCTGACATTGGGACGCGCGTCGGCGGGCAGGTAGATCGAATCACTCGTCCGCTGGGCGAGATTTTTACGGTGGAAGAGATCGAGTCGGCGCTCCAGAAGAAGAACTATAAATTGTTCGCGATTGTCCATGCCGAAACATCGACCGGCGCAGAGCAGCTGCACATCAAAGAGATTGCGGATGTTGTCCATGAGAGCGGTGCATTGCTACTGCTTGACACTGTGACCTCGCTGGGAAATATCCCGCTGAAAATTGACGAGTGGAACGTCGATGCGGCGTACTCCGCCAGCCAAAAAGGACTTGGCGCACCGTCTGGTCTTGCTCCAATCACGATGGGCTGGCGCGCAAAATCCAAAATCGAAAATCGTAAATCGCCAGTTGCTTCTTTTTATCTTGACTTGAAAGCCTATGCCAACTACTGGATGGGCGCTCATGCCTATCATCACACCGCTTCTGCCAACCTGCATTATGCCTTGACCGAGGGCCTGCGTGTGATCATTGATGAGGGGCTGGATAATACATTTGCACGTCTGCGCAGCAATGCCGAGGACCTGTGGAGTGGGCTGGAAGATATGGACATGCCTCCATTTATTCCGCTCGAGTATCGGCTTCCGCCGTTGACCACCGCGCAGGTCCCAGCCGGGGTGGATCCACATCAGATCCGCGCCAGGTTATTAAATGAATACAACATCGAAATCGCGGCGGGCTTTGGCACACTTAAGGATAAAGTCTGGCGCATTGGTCTAATGGGTTACTCGAGCCGAAAAGAAAACGTCACACTTTTGTTAGGTGCCTTACGAGAATTGCTTAAGTGATTTTCAGCCAGGATACCCGGAGAATTCAGAAAACTCAGTGTCTCCGTATCTCTGTGTTTAGTTAATTTTAGAGATAATTATGGCAACACTTACTCGATCAACTTTAGACAAATACGGGTCCTATGTCCTCTGGCTGGCCTTACAATCTTTTGACTGCCCATAAGCCCGAGACGACCTTGCCCGGGCTGATCATTTCCATTATTTCAATTGCCGTTATGTAGCTCTTGGTGGCTGACAAATAGAAAGTAGAACGCACACTTAATCCATCTCCAATCCTTGCCGATGCGACTGCACGATGGTTTGCATTTATATGTCCGTAGTTTTACTGGCTTCCAGCTTGATCTACAAGCTGACAGGGTTTGAACGCAAAGAATCCTTCGAAAAAGCAGCCGGCCTGGAAGATTGTTGTGACGATGAGGACGGTGAAAAATCGACGTAGGCGCTGTTTTCGCCCCATTTTTTAGGATTAATTGCCTAGACCAATAAGTTTGCCGATTTTCAGGACTTTCAAGTATACTGAAATCGACTGAATTTCAGTTTTATAAATTATTCACTAAAGGAGAACGCTATGGCAAATCGTATGAGCAAGACTGAGCTGATCGAGGCAATTGCGAACCAGGCTGGACTAGAGAAGAAACAGGTTAGTGCTGTCCTGGAGGCCCTCAGCGATGTTGTCTACAGAGAGCTCAAGGCAGAAAATGAAGTCGTGATTCCCGGGCTGCTAAAATTGACCGCGGTTACGAAGCCAGCCGTGCCGGAGCGCGAAGGGATCAATCCCTTTACGAAGGAGAAAACCATTTTCAAGGCCAAGCCAGCCCGCAAAGTCATCAAACCCCGTCCACTCAAAGCCCTCAAAGACGCCCTTTAAATCATCGTTGAAAGAACTACATAAGAGCCCCGCATCGTCGGGGTCTTTGTGTATTACAATGTTTTACTTGTTTGTATTTTATAAGTTACCAGAGAGCAAAGTTTGATCGAGAAGTTGCTTCAACAGATCCTGCCTTTTATCGGGCAGATCGGTGCCGATCCAAATGACAGCGATGAAGTACGCCTGCGAAAAACATTGCTCGTGCTGGGATCATTGATGTTCATTGCCGCCGGGACATTGTGGGGGCTGCTCTATTTTTCCTTTGGTGAATATATTGCAGGTTGCATTCCACTCGGTTACGCCCTGATCTCTTTCCTGAGCGTGCTTGCCTTCCATTTTACGCATCGGACTCGTCTCTTTCTGTTTACCCAGTTACTTCTGATTCTGTTCCTCCCGTTCCTGCTCATGATTGCCCTGGGCGGTTTCATAAAGTCCAGCGCTGTAATCTTATGGTCACTTCTATCCCCTTTAGGTGCCATGCTGTTTGACGAACCTCGGCAGGCTTTACGCTGGCTGACGGCCTATCTCAGCCTTGCCGTGATCAGCGGGTATTTTGAATTTTACCCCTTGGTCTCTTCTTCCCTCTCGTCAACCATCGTGACGATTTTCTTTATTCTGAATATTGGTACTGTTTCCGCAATTGCCATTTTTCTGCTGGGTTATTTCGTCGGGGAGAAGAATCGTCTGTTCACACTGTTGCGCGGTGAACAAGCCAAATCGGAAAACCTGCTGCTAAATATCCTTCCGAAAGAGATTGCCGCGATCCTCAAAGATGAGAGCCGCACCATTGCAGATCATTACACCGAAGCCAGTATTCTATTCGCGGACATGGTGGGCTTCACTCCTCTCTCCGCGAAGCTGGCGCCGGCCGAAATGGTTGAATTGCTCAACGAAGTGTTTTCACATTTCGACTCGTTAGTGGACAAATATGAGGTGGAAAAAATCCGCACTATTGGCGATAGCTACATGGTCGCTTCGGGCGTGCCGCGCCGCCGGGCGGATCACGCGCAGGCGCTGATTTGCATGGCGCTGGAAATGCGTGACTTTATCAATACACATACATTCCGCAACGGACAACGGGTGAGCTTTCGAATCGGGATCAACTCCGGCCCGGTGATTGGAGGCGTGATCGGCAAGCGCAAGTTCGTCTACGATGTGTGGGGCGACGCGGTGAACATCGCCAGCCGCATGGAATCGCATGGGATGGGCGGCACAATACAGATCACCAGAGCAACGTACGATCTGATCAAGCATGATTTTATGTGCGAACCGCGCGGGACAGTGGACGTGAAAGGCAAAGGAGAAATGGAAGTATGGCTCGTCATCGGCCCAAAGGAAAGATAATTTAGCGGGAATGACTTTCTATAAAGAAAATATTTATCCGTATCTGGTCGATACGTTTGGTGATCCACCACCCATTCAAAGCATTCGCCAACGAATCATTCCTTTCGCACAGGGAAGCGTCCTGGAGATTGGAGCCGGTTCTGGCGCGAATTTTCCCCACTATGATGCCAGAAGGGTTAGCAAACTTTACGCTCTTGAACCAAATCCAAGAATGATCAAGCTTGCGCAAAGACGAGCGCATCAAACGAAGTTGAATGTAGAATTCCTCGATTTACCCGGGGAACGAATTCCTTTGGAAGATGAAACCATTGACACGGTAGTCAGCACGTTTACGCTTTGTACGATTACGAATCTCGCGGAAGCAATGCAAGGCATTGCTCGCGTTCTGAGACCGAGCGGTCAGCTCATTTTCTTTGAGCTAGGTCTTGCTCCCGAGGCTGGAGTACACAGCTGGCAAAAACGCCTGGAGCCAATTTGCCGCGGGCTGTTTCAAGGTCTATATCTGACGCGTGACATTCCATCCATTATTCGGCGGGCCGGCTTTCAAATCAACAAAATGGAGTCAGGATACATTGCTCAATTTCCAAAGTCACTTTCCTACTGTTGGTGGGGTATGGCGACAAAATCAAACAGAGAATGACTATTTCTAAAAAAGGATTAAAAATGAGTGTTTCCAGAATAGGTGAATTTCAAGCCAAATCAGAATTGACCGCAGACCTTCAAGCATTCCTTCTCTCGATCCTGCCAATGATCAAATCGTCCGAAGGATGCGAGTCCGTCCAGCTTTATCAAAATCAGGATGATCCTTCAAAATTTATGATGCTCGAGGTTTGGGACAGCGTCGAATCGCATCAGGCATCGGTCAGAAATATCCCGCCAGAAAAACTGGGCGAGATCCGGCCATTGCTGGCAACCTCGCCCAGTGGAAGTTATTACCATTTGGTCGCTCAAAAGTGAGTTGCTTACGGTTTTAGTACTACCTTCACACAACCATCCATTTTTTTCTTGAAAAGTTCATAGGCCGCGGGAGCTTCTTCCAGGGGAAGCACGTGCGTCACCACAAAGGACGGATCGATCTGGCCGCTTTCGATCTTTTCGAACAGGGGCCTCAAATAGCGATGAACGTGAGTTTGTCCCATTTTGATCGTCAGACCTTTGTTGAACGCTGCCCCCATGGGGATCGTGTCAACGAAGCCGCCATACACACCGGCCAGAGAGACAGTGCCTCCCTTACGGCAGGCCTGGATGCACTCCCGTAGCACATAGGGACGGTCAGATTCGATTCGCACGGTCTGCTTTGCAAAGTCATACACACCTTCCAATCCCGTTTTGTGCGCTTCCATACCCACCGCGTCGATACAAACATCCGGCCCCATCCCGCCGGTCATTTGCTTTAAGGTTTCAACCACATCCACCCCTCCCGCGTAGTTGATGACCTCGGCACGGCCGTACCTCTGCGCCATTTCCAGGCGTTCGGGGAAACGATCGATCGCGATCACCCGGGCCGGATTGAACATCCACGCGCTCTGGATCACAAACTGTCCCACAGGACCGCAGCCCCATACTGCGACGGTATCGCCGGGCTGAATATTTGCCTGTTCTGTCGCCATGTAACCAGTGGGGAAAATATCGGTGAGGAAAAGAACCTGCTCGTCACGAAAACCATTTTCGATCTTGAACGGACCGACATCCGCAAATGGGACGCGAACATACTCTGCCTGCCCGCCTGCATAGCCACCCAGGAGATGGGAGTAGCCATAAATCCCGGCAGGAGCATGGCCATACATTCCTTCTGCAAGAGCCGCATTGGGATTCGAGTTGTCACATAACGCCCAGAGGCCCTTTTCACAGAAAAAGCAGCGCCCACATGCGATCGGGAATGGAACCACCACGCGATCGCCGGTCTTGAGATTTTGCACCTGCTCCCCAACCTCAACTACCTCACCCATGAACTCATGCCCGAGGATGTCCCCTTTCTTCATGGTAGGGATATATCCATTGTAGAGATGCAGGTCTGAGCCACAAATGGCAGTGGACGTGACGCGAATGATCGCATCGCGCGGATTGATCAATTCGGGATCCGGAACTTCTTCTACTCCAACATTTACAATACCATTCCAACAAACTGCTTTCATCGAATTCTCCTTCCATTCCCTTTCGTGAACGCAGAATCTTGCTGCCTGCCTCGACCGCTTGGCTGGCCCTGTACTGTGGCGACTTCACCCGTTTCCATAATCTGCTTGAAATGACGCAAATCCTCATTGATCTGCATATCCGCGTCCTCCCCAAAGAGCCTCGCAAAGGCTGCGCCTAACGAGCCGCCCGGCGGGTTGTATTGCATCGAAACATGGACAATCGTGCCACGCCCACCAGGAGCATCCATAAATTCTACGCGCCCCATACTCTCCACGATGGAACCCGGCAGGGATTTCCAGACGAGCAATTCATTCTCACGTTCCTCAATGATTTCAGCATCCCATTCAATATTCTTGCCCATGGGTCCTTTGGCCACCCAATGGGATCGTCCACTATCTGTATCATCCACCTGAACCGACTCAAGGTGTTCCATAAACTGTGGCAGATTCTCGAAATCGCGCCACATCTGGTATAGCTCTTCCCTGGGGCGATTGACCATCACGGCACGCTCCACGAGAATTCCCTCATGCCCGTTTGCCTCCGCTCGATTGATCCCCAGCATCTGGTAAAAGACACAGTGCCCTGTTGCTCCCCGATAAATCATATACCCAGCATCCAGGCCAAGCGGCAGACCCAGCTTTGGTCGGCGCGCGACCGTGTAGGCAAGTAACGCCAACCCGGTCGCCAGGGAAACCCCGCGTTCAACTCGTCCAACATTTACACGACTCGAAATGGGTCGTTGCAGCTCCATTTCCATCTCAAACTCCTTTCCAGACTCCTAATTATTTTTAGCTAGCTTGCGCGTCATCTCACCTAGTGTCAGGCCCCATACCACATGAGCCAGGATCATCAGCAGATTCCTTCGCCAGGGATGCCGTGTGGCGGGCCGTAAAATCCCCAGCGCTGGCAGCCAACCGAGGTAGCTTCCTACCCAGACCGCCAATCCCATTAATATTCCACTAAGACTGGAATGCATGGGCATCTTTTCATCCAAAAGAGTATAGAACGCGCCAAACAAGGCTCCATAGCCAAAATGTGAAAAGATGGTTAGGCCAACCAGTTGATCTTCGGTCAATTGATCTTCTATGCCCACGCGTTCGGTAATCTCCTCCGTAATCAGGCGGGGAGCCAATGGATATCTTTGACGCCCGGGCAAAAGCCTCCACCCAATGAGCATAGTAAGGGACATGGGAGCCGTTGCAATAAATCCCGCTGCAGCACCTTGAATGAGTTTGCGGAACGAGACATCCGGACCGGAAGTGAACAAATCTCCGCGCATAAAAAGTACAAAGTAATATAACGACTTCATACCTGCCTCTCAAGGCGGGATGCGCCTATGCCGTCTAGGGGAATCACCTATGAAGCAGTGATATAATCCGGCTGTCCGTGATAAGTAGGAGTGAAGGAAATGACAGAGATCCTGTAGTCAATCAAGTTTTTAGGGCACCACCCGCTGTGATGATTCGCGCCATGCTGGCGTTAACAGCCGAGGGCTTGCCCTCGGTTTTCGTTTTTAAATCTAAAGCCCAGACCTGACAGGTCTCCGCGACACGCTCATCTCGAATGACTACTATGCGGATATCGACTGCTAGTCATCAAGTCTGTGTAAAGACCTGTCAGGTCTTAATAGGTCACTATGCTTACCGCTCACCACATTTCTAAAACTTACGGCATCCAACCGATCCTTCAAGACATCTCCTTCAGTATCAGCAACAATGAGCGCGTTGGACTCATCGGCCCGAATGGCTGCGGCAAGACCACCCTGATGCGCATTCTTGCTGGCCTGGAACAGCCCGATTCCGGGAGTGTCGTTTCGACGCGCCCAAATCTGAGAATTGGATACCTGGCTCAGGGCATGGACTTCGACCCCGAACAGACGCTCGAAACTATCCTTCAGCTTAATTCCGTTTCAGAGGGAGATCTCGAAACCGAAATTGCCTCCCTGGCCTCGGCCCTGGCTTCCAACCCTAGCGACTCGGCCCTCCAGGCAAAATACGACTCAATCCTCCTCCAATTCTCCAGTCTCCAGTCTCTCCCCTCCATCCTCGCCCCACTCGGTCTCGCCGAGATCTCTCTCGACACTCCCGTCAAACACCTCAGTGGAGGTCAGAAGACTCGTCTCATGCTGGCTCGTGTTTTGCTCGAAGAGCCTCACCTGCTCCTGCTCGACGAACCGACCAATCACCTCGACATCGAGATGCTCGAATGGCTCGAAGACTGGCTCACGCGCTTTAATGGTGCAGCCTTGATCGTTTCCCATGACCGCGCCTTTCTGGATAATACGGTCACATCCGTTCTTGAGCTTGACTCGGCCACGCATAACGTCAAAGCCTACCCGGGCAATTACGCTGACTATCTCGAACAAAAGCTGGGCGAACGTGAGAAACAAGCGCAGGCCTATCAGGATCAGCAGGCTGAAATTGCCCAGTTGCGTGCGGCCGCGGCTCAAATCCGTGGGCTGACGAGGATGAAGAGAGGCGGCAAAGCGGATGGCGGTGACAAATTCGCGACGGGCTTCTTCGGCAACCGGGCTACCAAGAACGTAGCCGGACGCGCCAAGCACATCGAAGCCCGCATCGAAAAAATTCTCACTGAAGAACGGATCGAAAAACCAAGGTCAACCTGGCAGCTGAAACTGGATTTTGGCGCGCCTCCACACCAATCGAAAGATGTGCTTGTCACAGAAAAGCTATCGGTTGGATACGATGAGACATTGCTCACTGACTTGAATCTCTACATCCGCGCCAGGCAGCGGATTGCGCTCACAGGCCCCAACGGGACTGGAAAGACCACGCTGATTCGCACCATTGCCGGGAAACTAAGTCCACTAGCCGGCAGTCTGAAACTCGGCGGAACCGTCAAGCTTGGCTACATGGCTCAGGAGCAGGAATTGCTGAACCCCAATATCAATGCGCTGCAAACCATTCAGGGTGTGGCTCCGTTCAACGAGACGGAAGCGCGCAACTTTCTGCATTACTTTCTCTTCAAAGGTGATGATGCACTTCGTCCGACGCGCGAACTCTCCTTTGGCGAACGCGCCCGCCTGCAATTGGGATTGTTAGTGGCACAGGGCTGTACCTTTCTCTTGCTGGACGAACCGATCAATCATCTCGATATTCCCTCGCGGGCCCGCTTCGAAGAAGCGCTTGCCAATTTCAAAGGAACCATCCTTGCCGTTGTCCATGACCGTTATTTCATCGAGCGCTTCGCCTCTGATGTGTGGCTGGTCAAGGATGGAAAAATATCATCGCACTGACTGCCCCATAGGGCGTATCGAAGCGCGCCTGACAAGTGATCACTATGGATACACTATTTCCTACTCCTTATGCCAACGTTAATGAAATCCTGAAGCTTTTGCTATCCAGTGTTCAAGAAATTCTCGGCAATCAATTCATTGGCATGTACCTCTACGGCTCCCTCTCTAGCGGAGACGTCAATCCCGAAACCAGCGACATTGACTTTCTCGTCATCACAGACGTTTCGCTTTCAGAAGAAAAAATCGCCGGGCTCGAGTCTATGCACAAACGGATCTGGGCAAGCAGAACGAAATGGGCTTCCAAATTGGAGGGCTCATACATTCCACAAAAAGATATCCGCCGCCACGACACGAATAACCCTCCCTGCCCAACCATCAACGAAGGCAGATTTTACGTCGACCGCCACGGCAGCGACTGGATCATTCAGCGGCACATCGTTCGAGAATATGGCGTTGTACTTGCCGGTCCCGATCCAAAAACTCTGATCGATGCTATTAACCCTGATGAAATTCGCAGCGCCATCCTCGGAATACTTCATGAGTGGTGGTTCCCAATGCTGAATGATGCCACCTGGTTACGTCAGCATAGCAGCAACTATCATGGTTATGCAGTGATCACGATGTGCCGTGCACTTCATGGGCTTCATCATGGAGCGATCCTTTCGAAACCCGTGGCCATCCAATGGGCAAGGGAAAATCTTGATCCCCGCTGGCATCCATTGATCGAGCAGGCGGTGGCTTCGCAATACGGCAGGCAATCCGAGTTCTTAAACGAGACTCTGGATTTCATCCATTTTACAAAAGAACAAATTCCTGCATTCGAAAAATTCGACCTCAACAGGTAAGAATAACAAATATGAATTCAAACCAATTTCAAATCATTTCTCCTCATGATCTGGTTGACTATCGTCAACGGGCTGGTGAAATCACGGATGCCTCCTGGCCGGAGTTCATGCTCCATGATCCTATCGCGAACGAGAACTGGCATGAGCTGTTCGATCACTTCGCAGATTATCAATTTGCATTACTGGATACAGAGACAAACCGCATGGCCGCCATGGCAAACAGCCTGCCATTTTATTGGGATCAACCCCTTGAAGAACTCCCCGAGGGCGGCTGGGACTGGGTCTTTCTGAAAGCTATTGAGGATCATAAGCAAGGCACTCAACCAAATATTCAATCTGCGATCCAGATCAATATCCATCCTGATTATCGCAGTCAAGGATTAAGCTCAAGGATGGTGCAAGCCATGCGCGCCATTGGTCAATCCAAAGGCTTCAAATTTCTCGTCGCGCCGGTACGGCCGAATGAAAAGAGCAAATATCCGTTGATCAGCATCGACGATTACATTAAATGGAGAAACGAGGAAGGCTTGCCCTTTGACGCGTGGCTGAGAGTCCATGTGCGCGCCGGGGCAAGGATCATCAAGCCCTGTCATGAAGCGATGACTATTCCTGGCACTTGTGCAGAATGGGAAGAATGGACAGGTCTCAAATTCCCGCAAAGCGGAACATACGTGGTTTCAGGGGCATTGAATCCAATTGAAATTAACATCGAAAAAGATAACGGCATATATATCGAGCCGAATGTGTGGATCGTGCATGAAGTTTGATAGCGTATAATTATTCTCATGAAAATCGCCCGCCTGCTGGCGTTTGCAGTTTTCTTTTTTCTCCTCGCCTGCCAGCCAGCAGCATCCCCCACCGTGACAATCATTGACAACGAAAAAGCCATCACGCTGCAAACCACCGAGCGTGTTCCTGGCTCTTTACTGAGTGAAGCTGGAATTACCCTACACCCTCAGGACCGCATTCTTCTTAACGGACTCCCTGCTGCAATAGATCAACCAATTACTAATTCTCCAATTACTTTACAAATCCGTCGCGCAATTCCTATCACTCTTATCACACCGGATGGAGAACAAAAACTCCGCTCCTCTGCATTCACCGTTGGTGAGGCATTACAAGAAGCCTCTATTTGGCTACGCGCAGGGGATAGAATTGACACATCCCTCCATTCTCCAATTTCTAGTTCTCCAGTCTCAATCTCCCCCTCCCGCGACCTCACCATCACCTCTAACGGAATGACCACTCAGATACGCACCTCGGCCCAATCCGTTGGCGAGGCACTCGCGGAGGCCGGGCTACCGCTGATGGGTTTGGATTACAGCGTTCCCGAGGAGAATGATCCGCTCCCCTCTGATGGACAGATCCGCGTGACACGCGTGACTGAGTCCGTGCAACTCGCCCAGAAGCCCATCCCGTTCGACAGCGAACTTCAGGCCTCGGCAGATGTCCCGCTCGATCAAACACAGATCCTTCAACCGGGTGAGCCTGGACTCAACGTGCAGCGCATCCGTATTCGATACGAAGATGGACAGGAGGTCGCGCGCCTCACCGAAGCTGAAACGTTAGCGCGTCCGCCCCAGACACGCATTCTGGCTTATGGAACGAAGATCGAAGTCAAGAGCGCGGTCGTCGATGGCGTGAACATCGAATACTGGCGCGCAGTGCAGATGTGGGCTACATCTTATTCGCCATGTCGGTCGGGCACCGACGAGTGTCACTCGGGCACATCCAGTGGCAAGAGCTTACGAAAAGGCATGGTGGGGCTGAGACAGAGCTGGTATCTAAACATGCAAGGCCAACAGCTTTACATCCCTGGTTATGGATTTGCCTCGGTACAAGATGTCTGCGGCGGCTGTGTTGGCAGGCCGTGGATCGATCTCGGTTTTAGCGATCACGATTTTGAACCCTGGCACTCCTGGGTCACTGTCTATTTTCTGACGCCTGTTCCATCCAATGTGATTTATGTGTTGGAATGAGAAAAAGAGGTGACAGTCACTTCGTAAAGTGACTGTCACCTTATAGATGAATATGACAAGAATTCAAAAAGCAATCCTTTCTTTTCTTGCCGTGCTTGCCTGTTCCATAATCGCTCTCGCCGCCTGGATGTGGCAGGGACAATGGCAGCAGCCGCTTGGACCCGCGCTGCGAATTCCAACGGTGACTCCGTTCACGATGCCTGCCACCTGGACGCCGGATCCGCATGAGATAGAAACGCTTCAGGCTGCACCGACGATCGTTCCTGTGGTACAAGCCTCTCCTTTGCCTACAGATACCCCGAACGTTGGCTTATGCGGCGCACCGCCCGTCATGAACATCCTTGCGATCGGAGCCGATACGCGCGGCGACAACTACAATTACGGCCTCGCAGATGCGATCCGGCTGGTGCGCGTGGATTTTGTGAATCCGAAAGTGACTGTGCTCGAAATCCCGCGCGATCTGTGGGTAGAGATTCCCGATATTGCAGATGATCTCAATGGACAGGATCACGAGAAACTCAATCAGGCGTACCTCTACGGCAATCCCGGGTTTGGATACACCGACGATCCCGCGCAAGGGCCAGGTTTGCTTGCACGCACACTCACCCTCAATTTTGGAGCCCAGATCGATCACTACGCCGCCGTCAACATGCGCACATTTGAAAAGATTGTCAATGCCGTTGACGGAATTGATATCACTCTACCCGAAACCGTCGATGGACGTACAGCAACAGATACAAACAAGCGTCTTCTTTTTCCAGCAGGTACACATCACCTGGATGGGACGCGTGCCCTGACTTTGGCCCGCATCCGCATTGAGGGTGGTTTTGCGCGCGCCGAGAATCAGAACCGTGTCTTATGTGCGTTGCGCGATAAACTGATCAGTCCAACGGTCCTGCCAAAGATCCCAGAGTTGATCCGTTCATTCCAGGGTGCCATCCAGACCGACTTGAGTCCAGAACAGCTCGGCCAACTGGCCTGTATCGGCACGAAAATTCCATCGGGCAATATTGTCTTTGCAGGTTTTCCAACTGAGCTTTTCAGCCAGGCGAGGCAGCACGATCCCGTTTTCGGGAAGAACATTTTTGTATTGGATGTGGATTTCAATATTCTCCGAAATTATGTCAGTCTATTCAACAGTGGGGCCTGGCCAGTCCCGGGCCAGACAACAACGGCATCCGAGAGCACAGAAGAAGGCGGGACGTTTTGCCCATGAACGAGATCCCGCCACTTAATGCTGCCTCACTGCTCAAACGCTATGATCTACGCGCCCACAAAGGCCTGGGGCAAAACTTTCTCCAGGATCCGCTGGCGCTGGAACGGATCGTTGCAGCCGCGGAGATTCAACCGACAGATATTGTGCTGGAGATTGGCCCGGGGTTAGGAAGCTTGACGCGCTATCTGGCTGTCGCCGCCCGAGAGGTGGTTGCGGTCGAACTGGATGCAGGCATGCTCCCGCCATTGAAGCAGGTTCTCGCGCCTTATCAAAATATCCGTTTAGTTCACGGCGATATCTTAAAACTTTCCCCGGAAGATTTAATCCCTGCAAGGGATTATCTGGTTGTGGCCAACATTCCTTATTACATTACGTCTGCTGTAATCCGGCATCTGCTGGAAAGTGAAACCAGACCGCGCCGGATTGTGCTGACGGTGCAAAAAGAAGTTGCCGAACGCATTTGCGCACAGCCAGGCAATATGAGTCTGCTCGCCCTGAGCGTACAGGTTTATGGCAAGCCGCGCATCGCAGCACAGATTCCAGCCGCGGCGTTCTTCCCCGCACCAAAAGTTGACTCAGCAGTATTGGTTGTGGATATTTATCCGGCCCCGCTTGTTAACGCTGAACTGCTGGACACATTCTTTAAATTGATCAAGGCAGGATTCAGCCAAAAACGAAAAACTCTTCGCAACTCACTCTCATCGGGTTTGCACATCTCCCCCACGAAGGCAGCCGAGCTGCTCACTAGCGCGAGCATTGACCCACAGCGCCGCGCGGAAACATTGAGTATTGAGGAGTGGGAGCGGTTAAGTGGTTTAGTAGTTTGATAGCTAGGTAGTTCTACCGTTAAACGATCAACTGCAAAACTACGGAGCTACCGATTCATGAAACTGCTTGCGCAAATCGCGATAATGCCACCATACATCCCAGATCCGCGCGGCAGCCTCCAGTTGAATCTTCAAAGACATCTTGGATTTCCCCCAGCGACGGTCTGCAAAGTAAATGGGTGTCTCAGTAATCCTGTATCCCTTTAGGTAAGCAACATACGCCATCTCGACCAAAAAGATATAACCATTCGAGCGGATGCGCTCCAGAGGCATATTTTGCAACGCTTCACGGCGCCACATGCGATAGCCCGTCGTGACATCCCGCAAGGGAAACGCCAGGATGGTCCGCGCGTAAAAGTTACCGAACGCGGAAAGATATTTACGCCAGAGAGGCCAGCGCTCATCGAGGGAACCACCGTTGACATAGCGGGAACCGATCACCACATCATGGGAAGTGATGCGGCGTGCCATCTCTGTTAGAACTGTGGGATCGTGAGAAAAGTCTGCATCCATTTGAACGACTGCCTCCGCGCCCAGCTCAAACGCCTTTTGGAAGCCCTGGATGTAAGCAGAACGCAGGCCCATCTTCCCCGCGCGATGAAGAGCAAATACCTTTTCCCGATGACGACTGGATAATTCGTCTACAATCGCTCCGGTGCCGTCCGGACTCTGATCGTCCACTACCAGTACGGCGAGATCCAGTGGCAGGGATAATAAAGCGGAGACCAGCTTGGGCAGGTTCTCCGCTTCGTTGTAGGTTGGCAAGACTACGATGATATGCATTAGTGTTTGGCCAATAGATCCTTCTTTAGTTGATCAACACTTGAAAAGCGTCCATACACAGAAGGAACTTCAGAGATTTGGATGGAAAGGCGGTCTGGCCGCTTCGTGGCCTGCTCCCGGTCTTTGATCGGATAGAAGTAATCCAGCGATTGCTCCAGCCGCGAGCGGATGCGCTCCTGAAAGGTTGGAAGATTAGCCGGCGAGACGACAACCACAAAATCAGTGGGACTGATATGACCGAGGAAATCATCAGTGGACCCATTCTCTTTCATGGTATTGTGGATCATCAGGCTGATGGCGCGCAGCACATCATCCGAGGCGACGAAACCATAGGCTTCACGGAATGTATCCAGGTGATTGATACAAATGTGCAGCAAGCCCCACCCACTCTTATGAATCACATCAGAAAGACGCTCTTCCACAAGCGGACCTTCGGGCAAGCCGCTGACCGGGTTCGTCAGGGATCCCTGACTGACTCGCTTCAGGGCATTGCGGACGCGCAGCCGCAGTTCCTGGACATCGAAGGGCTTAGTGATGTAATCATCCGCGCCGACTTCGAATCCTTGCAAACGATCGATCCGCTCGCGCTTCTCAGTTAGAAAGATAATGGGAATTTCATTGGTACGCCGGTCAGTGCGCACGCGTCGGGCGACTTCATAACCATCGATATCCGGCAGACGAATATCAAGGATGATGAGATCGGGCAACACGGTTTGGGCCGCGCGTACACCATCTTCTCCCCAGTTGACTGTGAAGACCTCATAGCCTTGCACGCGGAAATAGGCATTCAACATC
>Ga0073934_10004908_pt1 | contig 21514 bp, 16 predicted proteins | sample LarsenN4metaG_FD_76834 | JGI IMG/M metagenome (GOLD analysis project Ga0073934, IMG submission 76834) | Hot spring sediment bacterial and archeal communities from British Columbia, Canada, to study Microbial Dark Matter (Phase II) - Larsen... ...
AGCCCGTCCGCTCAAAAGTCGACGGCAACACTTTCGCCTCCGGCACGCGTTGCCAGCGAGTGCAGCAGCTCCAGGTCGACCCCTGCAGAAATCGCATGGACCGAGCCGTCCGCGTACAGGAAAGACACGACTCCCACGTGCGGGGAGAAGAAGTCATACGGCTCGCTGAAGCGGTCGTTGGTGGTGCGGTTGCCGATGCGGGCCAATGCCATGCACGGCGCCTGCTCGATGTTGGAAATGAATACCGGCGCTCCCGGCGTGGTCTTCACCGTGCCGGCAGTCATCACTCCGGCCCAGGGTGCCTTCGCGAACATCGCCGCCCGCTCGCCAACGATGAACGTCTGCGACATGCCGTCGTCGATGTCTTCCGCGCGCACGCAACTGTTCCTCTGAAATACGCCATTGCCATCGTCGGGATTCGTGTTGATGAGCCCGTATTTGCCGAACACGGCGATGTAGCTTGTCGTGGAGGCGTCTGCGATCGACGTGCCGTCCCCCTTCGTCACCGTGAATACGCCCGCTTCCCAATCGCTGGGACAGGTGACGATCGCCAGCGGCTGGCGAACGAACTCCGCGTGACCCGGGTCGGCCACCGGCCGGTTGATGTTCAACTTGTTATAGAGCGGCGACTGCTCCAGGTACGGCAGCAGCGCCGTAATCCAACCCCAGCCGGGATCGTTCGACGGAGGCACAGGAGGCAGAAACAGGCCGCCGTCGAAGATGTACATGTCTTCGTCAGCAATCTGCGGGTTGCGGAAGCGGTTGGGGGGCGCCGGCAGCGGCTCGCGATAGACGTATCCCGGAGGAAACGTGAGGTGCGAGTCGTGGTAATTGTGCAGCGCCAAGCCCAACTGCTTCAGGTTGTTGCGGCATTGCGTCCGCCGCGCCGATTCGCGCGCGGCCTGCACAGCGGGAAGCGAGAGCGACACCAGAATGCCAATGATCGCAATCACCACCAGCAGTTCGACGAGTGAGAACCCGCGCTTTGCCGGGCGACGCGAATCGTTGATCGCGAGGATGTCTGACACGTTGCACGTCCTCGGCCGACCGAACGGCCGCCAGCGTCCGTCGGGCTTCAGCGTGTGCTCATTGCCGCTGCGTACCCGCCGATTAACACTACTAACACTACCGTAACCCGAAAGACCGTGCTGGACAATCGGTTTGTCGGAATGTTCCAATCGGTGCGTTGAGTTTCCCCGGACAATGCGACCAACGCGGATCGCGTCCCGATCCTATTCGCGTACACTTCACGGTGCACATGATTGCGATTTTGCCAATTCTGCCGGCGCTGTGGGGGCTTATGTGGCTCCTCGGCCTGCTGCTCGCACCGGGCCTGTGGTGGCTGTTTCGCCAAAGCCATTGGCGACTGGCTCTGGCGTTCGTTAAGAGCCAATGGCGCGGCTTCGCCGTGCTGACGGCGTTGGCGATCGCTGTCCCCTCGACGTACTCCGCCGCCCTATCTGCGTTCAACCGATCAGACGACCTGCCGCCCAAGACGAATTTGTCCTTTCATAGCTGGCCGACGGCGCGTGGCTCGCTCCTCCGCACGGGCAGCGACGACTGCCGCGGGCCGCGCGAACTCGCCGTGCTCTGGGCGGCCCGCACTGACTACGTGTTCCTGTCGTCTCCCGCCATCTGCGGCAAATACGTGGTGGCCGTTGGATCGAAGGGGGACACAGCCCGCTGCTTCTGCTGGAATCTCATCACGGGCGAGGAACTCTGGAGCGGCGGCCCAACCGACTATCGCATGACGCTGTCGTCGCCGGTCCTGCACGATGGCCTGATCTTCTGCGGCGAGGGAGTGCACCACACGCCGAACTCGCGGCTGCTCTGCCTGGATCCCAGGCTCGTCGATCGCCACTCCGTCGCGTGGTTTTGGCAAACTGCGAGCCATGTGGAATGCACGCCGGCCTGCGATGAGAAAACAGTGTATGTCGCCGCCGGTGACGATGGAGTGTATGCATTTCGCACCGATCCCACACTGACCGCTCAGGAACGACTGCTCTGGCACACCACAGGAGACCGGTTGCCCGATGCCGAAACCGCGCTCGCCGTACACAATGGCCGCGTCTACGTGGGCCTCGGTCACGGCGGTACAGCGCTCGTGGCGCTCGACGCAAATACCGGCGCAGAACTTCACCGCGCCACGTTCTCGATGCCGGTGTTCGCTCCCCCCGCAATCCTTGGAGATACACTGATCATCGGCCTGGGTCCCGGCAACCTGGTCGACGCCGCCACCGCCGGACCGGGTGAACTCCGCTGCCTCGACCTGGAGGCTTTGCAGACTCGCGGAAGGCTGGAAACGTCGGCATCGGTCCTCAGCGCACCGGCGATCCATGCCCACAACGCGGTATGCGTTGTCGCAGACGGCCAGGTCTTGACAATCGATCGGAAAGCGAACCTGTTGCGACAGTGGCGGTCACCAACGCCCATCCTTTCTTCCGCAGCGGTCTCGCACGACCTGGTGTACTGCGTCGATGCCGATGGCCTGCTGACTGCGTTGGATGCGGATCAAATGGCGCCAGTGCGCCGGCTCCGACTCGGTCCGTCCGGCCTGTTCGTCAGTTCCCCGGTCGTCGCGCGCGGCCGCGTGATCGTGGGAACTCCGGCCGGACTGATGTGCGTGGGCGAAACGCCCTGAAACGAGCACCGCTCAAGAACGCCTCTGGACGACGAGAGTCGCCACATGTCCCAGTGGATACAGGACTTGTCGGAGCCGTGGCTGCAGTCGTCGTCCGACCTGACGCCACTGCTGGGAGGAAAGGGCGCGTCGCTGTGGAAGCTGCAACAACTCGGCTTTGCCGTTCCGCCGGGGTTCACCATCACGACAGCGGCCGTCGAGCAGTTTCTGTCAAGCGGTGAATGGCCGCCGGGGCTGCACGATGCCGTTGCCGAAGCACTCGACCGACTGCAACGCGATGCCTTCTCGTGGACTGGCGACGCGTCGCGGCCGCTGATCGTCGCCGTGCGGAGCGGCGCGGAAGAGTCGCATCCCGGCCTGATGCGCACCATCCCCTATTGCGGCTGGACCTGCGACCTGGCGGACGCGGAGAGGACCGACCAAGGTTGGCGCGAATTTGCCGAGTTTCTGGCAGCGCTGCTCGACAGGGAGGCTCCGGCGGAATGTTTCAGCGCGCGCGAGAAATGTCAGCACCTGCTGTCGCGCGTTGAACAAACGCTCGGACACTTGGTGGTCGATGACTTCAGCGCGTGGCTCTGGGAAGCAATTGCCTCCGTCGCCTGCTCGTCGCGAGCGATTCGGCCGTTCGGCGGAGGCGCGTGCACCGCTGTCACCGTGCAGTGGATGTTTCCGTGCGACGTTGCGGGAGTCCTGTTCTCCCGCGATCCTCTGCACCCCGATTCCCCGCACATGGTGATCGAGGCGGTGCAGGGAACAGGCATGGCGCTGCTGTCTGGCGCGACGACGCCCTGGTGCGGCCAACTGGATCGCGACACGTTGCAACTTGTGTCGCAGACTGCCGGCAAGCAACCGGACGGCGTCTCCGCGGCGCTTCTGGAGCAGCTCGGCCGCGCCGCCTTGCGACTGGAATCGGAGTTCAATTCGCAGCCGGTCGATCTCGAATGGGGCTGCAGCGATGGCCGGCTCGCGTTCTTTCAGGTTCGGCCAGCGCGTGAGGCCGCACCGGCTGACGCCTGCTTCGAGAAAGACGAAATCGATCGGTTGAAGGTGTTCGCACGTGGGGGACAAAGGACGTGGGTACGGCACCAGCTTTCCGAATCGTTGCCGCATCCCACGCCGCTGTCGTGGAGTTATTGGCGGCAGTTCCTGTCCCCCGCCGGCGGATTGGGGGCGGCCTATCGGCAACTCGGATTTGCGCCGCGAAGGTTTCCCGATGGAGCGGGGGCGCTCCAGTTGATCGCAGGCCGCATCTACGCCGATCCCGACCGCGTTGTGCAGATGATCTGCAGCAGCTATCCCCTGCGCTACTCCCGTGACCGGTTGCTCTCCGCGCCCGAACACCTGCAGGAGCCACCGACTGAATTCGACCCTGAGCGGCTCGATCCGTGGTTTCTGTTGAAGCTGCCGCATCTGTTGTGGGTGCTGCTGCGGTCTTCCAGAAGACTGCGAACGCTCCGAAGCACCGCGGAGCAGGAGTTTCGGCACGTCATTGCCCCTGCGTACCGGAGTTCCCTGGCGGACATGAAGTCGATCGATGTGGCGGACTTCCCCCTCGCCGCGCTGCTTACGCACGGCGAGCGCTGTCGGGCCTGGTTGTTCGACGACTGGGGGCCGCGGCTCATGCTGCCGGGGTGGCTCGGCGTACATGCCTGGCAGCGTCTGGTTCAACTGCTGATCCCCGTTGTTCCCAAGGAACGGATCGCATCGGCAAAGCTCACTCTGCTGAATGGCATCATCCCACCGCAGATGGAAGCCTCTGAACTCGCGCCTGCACCGCCGAGCAGTCCATTTTCAGGCGAACTGGAACTGGCGACGAATCCGAGTGGCCGAACGGCGATCACACCGTTCGCCACCGCTGCGTCAATCAACGATGAGTCCCAAGAGCGCGTGAGTGCGCTGCTCCGCTCGCTTGATGGCGTTGCCTCCCCGGTCCGGCAACGTGCGATCATGCGCGAGCTCACTGTCGCGCGTCGATTCCTGCCGCTGCGGGAAATGGGCAAACAATTGTTTCTGGACGGATTGAATATGCTCCGCGCCGTCCTTCAAGACATCGGCAGGCGGACACACCTGGGGAACGATCTGTTCTTCTTGACTCGGGAAGAGTTGCAATCCTGGACTCCAGCGAGCGATCACTCAGCCGTTATTCGGCGTCGGCGGGACGAATGGGACTTCTGGCGCCGCCGCGAGCTGCCCCTCGTCGTCCTGGCCGAGGCCGGCGATCCTTTAGCCTCACGCTCCGCATCGACGCCGGCAGCGAATTACGAGCGATGTTGCATCGGACGCTCACTCGCTCCGGGTTGCGCTGATGGGAATATCTGGATCGCCAATGCGGGGAGGCCATTTGACGGCGCCGTTGTCGTGGCACGCACCATCGATGCAACGATGGTCATCCAGTGGGCGAATGCCGCGGCATTCATCGTCGAACAGGGCGGCCTGCTCTCGCACGCCGCCGTCACGGCGCGCCGGCTCGGCAAGCCGATGGTGCTGGTCGACGGCGCCGTGTCGCGACTCACGCCGGGAACCTACAGTGTGGTGGACGGCGACGCGGGCCGCGTGATGTGCCGGAGCGAATCGGTTACGGCGCCACTTCCGCCACGAGCAGTCGCGTCCACGGACCGTCGCTGACGTTGAAGTACAGTCTCCGGCCGTCGGGGCTGAACACCGGATGCGGATGGCTCACCCGCCACGACCGCGCACCGCGGCTGTTGTCGAACCGGTGCACGGTGACGATCTCGCCGGTCTCGACGTCGCCGACGATGACATCCCAATGTCCCTTCGGCCCACCAAAACCTTCGGAAAGCGTGTCGGTGGTGAACAGCCGGCCGTCGGGACTGAAGGACGGATGATCGCCACGGAATCTGGCGTCACCCGGAATGCGGCGGACCTTGCCCGTGCTGCTGTCGATGATGCGGCGCGCGGTTTCCATCAGGTCGCGTGAATTCGAGTGCCAGGCAGGATGCCCCCATTGTTCGTTGAGGAACAGGAAGTCGTCTCGGTCGAGATCGTAGCCAATTAGTCCGTATCGGGCGCTGGCCTGGGAGCTGCGAAAATGCCCGCCGGCCGGCGTGGCGATCTTGCAGATCACGCGCGACAGGTCGGGACTGAGCACCGGAAAGAAAACGGAAATCGGCTTGTCGCCGAACTGTCGGTTCACCCATTCGCTGTAGTTCAGCCGCACGGCCGCGGCGGTCAATCTCGTCGGATGGATTTCCCCGGTGGCGACGTCGAGCAATTCCAGATTGCGGTGCTCGCCGGGATTCCAATGCGGACCGTACAGCGGCACGAGATCGTGCGCGGCGGCGCCGAACCCCACCTGCCGCCCGCGGGCCAGCGTGCGGACTTCACCGGAGGGGACGTCCACGGCCGACACGATCCATTCCGCATCGCCGATCACGTTGTGGAAGGCGATCCGCCGACCATTGGAGAGCCACTGCTGGCACGCCGCGCGATGGGCATCTTCGGTGGCCACGCCGCGGGCGACGACGGTTTCTTCGCCGCTCTGCCGGTTGCGAATGCGGATCTCGCCCTCGTGCCCACTTGTCGTCGTCGAGGAGTAGAACAAGACCGAGAGCCCGTCCGGACTTTCAGGAGATGTAACGTAGTAGGAATGGATCGAGTGCCGCTCATGTGGCGACACCACCGACACGCCGACGCGGCTCTTCCAGCCGTCGAGCGTCGGCGGCCGGTCGGCAGCGAAGCAGACTCCCCTACGAATCCCGCACCAGAGCACCAGCGCCAGGGCAACGAATTGCCAGCAAATCTTCATGTCGACCTTCCACGATAAAAGCCGTCTTGCATTCGATGCCTGATCGGAGCATGGTCAGGCTTCATTGTCCGCAGTAAAAAGGTTCTCGCAAGCACCTGACCCGAGTTCCAATCACCTGCAATGGAACCACATGAACGTCTACGAGTCGCTCGGAGTCACGCCTGTGATCAACGCCCTGGGGACCTTCACGCGCGTGGGCGGGAGCCTGATGCCGCCGGAGGTCCTGCACAGCATGCGCGAGGCGGCGGGCAATTTCGTGTGCCTGGAGGAACTGCAGCATGCCGCGGGGAAAGTCATTGCCGAACTCACCGGTTCCGAGGCAGCCTACATCACCTCCGGCGCACAGGCCGCCCTGGTGCTTTCGGTCGCCGCGTCCATCACCGGCCTGGATGCCGACAAGATGGACCGATTGCCGATCACCGACGGCTGGCGCAATCAGGTGCTAATGGCTCGCCTGCACCGCAACCACTACGATCACGCGGTCGAAACGGCCGGCGGGCGGATTGTCGAGGTTGGCAGTGATCGCGAGTGTTCCCCCGAGGACTATGCGGCGGCCATCAGCGACCTCACGGCGGCGATCCTGTATCTCCCGTGGCACGAAGATTGCCTGCCGTTAGTCGACGTGGTGAGCATTGCAAAGCGGCATTCCGTCCCCGTCATCGTCGACGCAGCCGGGTGCTGCGATGAGCCGCGCAATCTCACTCGGTTTATTGCCGCCGGGGCGGACCTCGCCTGTTTCAGCGGGGGCAAGTATATTCGCGGCCCCCAGGCATCAGGTTTTGTCTGCGGCCGGTGCGACCTGATCTCGGCGATCGCCTGGCAACATCTCGACATGGACTTCACGCCGAGCGTATGGACCGCGCCGCCGGAACTGCTCACGCCGGAACAGCTCGCGCATATTCCCCGGCAGGGCATCGGTCGCGGTTATAAGGCCGGTAAGGAAGAGATTGCGGGCCTGGTCACTGCACTCCGGCTGTACTTCCAGCGCGACCACGCCGCCGAGAAACAGCGCTGCCTTTGCACGCTGCAGTCGATTTGCGATGGGCTGCGTGATGTGCCGCACGTGACGACGGAAATCATCCCGCCCGACCCAATCCGCGGCGGGTTCGCATTGGCTCGCATCGCCATCGACTGTGAGTCGCTCGGCATGTCGGGCTACGATTTCATCCGCGCGCTGAAGCAGGGCCGGCCGTCCATCCACTCCGGCGAACGCGAGCTGGAGCGCGGGGCGGTCATCATCCATCCGTTCGGCCTGCGCGACGGCGACGAAGCCGCCATCGTGCGGCGAGTGATCGAAATCGTCACTCCAGGAACCGGCGGACGGCATTCTCCGTAATCTGGGCCACGTGTTCGTCGACCGGCAGACTGCTCACCCAGTTGATCGAGCCCACGGAGAACACGCCCCCGCCGCGGGGCGTGTCGAAGTGCACCACGTGGGCACCGCCGTCGTCGGGGTTCAAACCCTGTGCGAGCAGTCTTGTGTGTTTGGGTGAGCTCGGCGACAGCTTGTCGGTCTCGTGGCCGGACGCGCCGCCGGGACAGCGCATGTGCAGCGACTTCTCGCCGAAGCAATCGCCGTTCTTCAAGCCGGTGCGGTCGAACGCCCAGTGATTCGCATCGACGACGCGGTAAGGCGCGCCGGTCATGATGCCGGCCGGCGTAAACACCACGCCCAGCAGGTTGGCTTCCGATTCGTGCCGCAGCGCGAACCGGCTTTCACCGCCGACGCCGGCCACGTCCAGCCCGGTGATCTGCCCGTTGTGCACCCACATCTGCGAGCCGCGGATCTCCACTTCGCAGTTGAGGCCGTTGCCGCCGAGGTACAGCAGGCGTCCGCCCTCGTGGAACACCCACTGCTTCACGCAGTCGTACATCCGCCGCGTCCAGTATTCGGGATGCACGGCCGTGATGAGCGCCCGGTACGCCGACAGGTCGAGCGTGCCGTCGTCGAGTTGCGTCTCGGCATAGTAGTCGTAAGACAGCCCGCGGTGCTCGAGCCAGCCGAGCAGCCGCCACTCCGCCGGGGCGAGGTGACACGCCTGCCGGCCTTGGATCGGATCGGCGATCTGCTCGTGAAAGTCGATGTGGTTGAACGGTTCGGGACGGTCGAACGACAGGGGCGCGTAGTCGGGACAGTTCCAGGTCATGAAGCCCGCGTCACTATACCGTTTGAGGTCGAGGCGCGCGTTCACCGTCGGCGTCGGCGGAAATTTATCGGCATGGATGTAGTTGCTCCGCCCGCCGAAGTTGTTGTACGCGTTCCAGGTGATGTTGCTGGCCAGGACCGCCAGGGACGCGACAGGGCGCAAGGGTGCGACGATCCACGGAAACGAAAACTGCAGTCCGGCGGGCGTCCGCGCGCGGAAGTAGTACAGCCCTGACGTCTCGGGCGCCGCGACAGTCTGCTTGTGCGCCGGGCTGCTGTAGCCGACCTTGTTCCACGCCACGCCGGTCTGCGTGTAGTCGCCATCCGGCGTCACCTGCATGGTGGCCCGCGGGCCGTGCTCGTCGTGCCAACCGAGACTTTGGACGCACTGCGGTGTCCAACCGTATCGCCACAGTTCCAGTTGATATTGCTCGACCGCATGGACCCGGAATTCGCCCTGCTCGCCGCCTCGGACCCACTTCGGCCAGACGTAACCGCTCAGTCCGTCGCCAAGCAGTCGAAACTGATGCGGCGGCGAAGTTGGCAGCGTCACCCGGCTGCGTTTCGCGCCGCATCCCGGCCGCTGCAGTGTAACAATGTATTCGCCGGGAGGTGCTTCGAGATGAACAGCGCCAGTCGCGCGGGACCGCGCTTCCCAGGACTCCCCGCGCGTGTCGACGAATTCCAGCGCGACATCCGCCAACGCCACGTACCGCTCGTCGCTGACATAGCCGACCAGCATCGATGGTGCCTTCAGATTGCGTGAAATGCGGCAGCGTGCTTGCTGCGGCATCGGGGCAGCGTAACAATCACGCTCGCCGATGAGAAACCGAAACGGTTCCGCAACTGGAATCGGCTGTGATTGACACGCCTCCGTCGCCCGCTGCTGACTCTGCTGACGATCGATCACCGGCGACGACGACGCGGCTCGTGGTGCTGGGCGTGTTGTGCTTGTTGTCCGGCATTCTGTATCTGGACCGGATTTGCATCTCGCAGGCGCTCCCGTCGATCAAGGCCGACCTGAAACTCTCGAACACCGAAACCAGCTACGTCTTGATGGCGTTCACACTGGCATACGGGTTGTTCGAAGTGCCGACGGGACGTTGGGGTGACAAAATCGGCGGTCGGCGGGTGTTGACGCGGATCTCGTTGTGGTGGTCAGCGTTCACCGCACTCACCGGAGCGTGCCACGGACTGTGGCCCCTTCTCACCGTCCGATTTTTGTTTGGCGCGGGAGAGGCGGGAGCATTCCCGAACGTGGCGCGAGTGCTGTCGCGGTGGTTTCCCGATTCGGAACGCGGACGCGCCCAAGGCATCCTTCTCGCGGCGTCCCAGGCAGGGGGGGCCGTGGCGCCGTTTCTTTCGGCACTGCTGATTCGGACCATCGGCTGGCGCTGGACGTTCGCCGCGTTCGGCGCGGTCGGCGCCGTATGGGCCGCAGGGTTCTGGTGGTGGTTCCGCGACGACCCAGCAATACACCCCGCCGTCAACGCCGCAGAAGCCGCCTACATCGGGCGGCGCATCACATCGACCAACGTGCACGCGGCGATCCCGTGGGCGTCCGTCGTCACGAACCCGAGCGTCTGGTGGTTGAGCGCCATCATGGCGCTGGCGTCGTTCAACAGCTACATCTACTTCTCGTGGTTTCCCACCTACCTCATTAAGGGACGCGGTGTCGAAGACGTTCCGGCAGGCCTGATGGCGTCCATGGTGCTGGCCTTCTCTGCGACAGGGACCTTTACGGGCGGGATCATCCTGGACCTTGCGATGGCCGGCAATGGACCCGCGCGTCGCCGATTGCTCGGCGGCGGCGCCTTTTTCATGGCGGCTGGCCTGTTGAGTTTGTCCCTGGTGCAGGACAATGCCTGGTTGGCTGCTGTGTGCGCGGCGTCGTCGTGCTTCATGACCCAGGCCACGCAGCCCTTGTGGTGGTCGTACACGACGGCGATCAGCGGCAAGCACCTGGGTGCGCTGTTCGGATTGATGAACTCGGTCGGCGTGTTCGGCGCGATGAGTTCGCAATACCTGGTGGGAGCAATCGCGGACTGGCTTGGACGACACGGCCATTCTGGCCGCGCTCAATGGGACCCGATCTTCTATGCCGATGTGGGCGTCCTGCTGATCGCAGGGCTGATGTGGTCGTCGTTCCGCTTGGTGCCGGTTGAGCCATATGAGGATTCTGCGAGAGACGGCGACACTCCATAACCGGCCGGCAGGTCAACCGTCAGCGCAGTTCACCAGCCGCGTCAACAGCGGTTCGATGATCTCAGCGGGCACGAATTCCTTGAGGCGCATCGCCGCCGTGGGGCCGCCAAGTTTTGCCACCTGTTTGATGAGGCTGCTGGAGATGTGGGTGAACTTTTCGCCCGCGGTGAGGAATACGGTTTCAATCTCGGGGTCGAGCGCCCGGTTGGCCAGCACCATGGTGAACTCGGCCTCAATGTCGGTGAGGGTCCGCAGGCCGCGGAGCATCACCCGAGCGCCGCAATCCCGCAGGAAATCCACAGCCAACCCCTGAAAGGAACGGACATCGACATTCCCCATCGACCGAAGCACCGATTGCGCCATCGCCAGTCGTTCTTCGGGCGTCAACAGAGCACGCTTGTCCGGATTGATGCCGATGCCCACCGTCAGCCGATCGAACAGCTTCGCCCCACGCTGGATAATGTCCAAATGGCCGAGCGTGAGGGGATCGAAGCTGCCCGTGTAGACGGCATGACGCGAATTGAGCATCGGGAGACCTTCGAGAAGAGCTGATACTCCGCCGATTGTACCGTCAAATGCCATCCGGCTGCTGAACTGTGAGCATGTCATTGGACCGGCCTGAACAGGCCAGCGCTTCCGCCAGATTGGCAGCGGGGGTGGAATTCTGCGGGGCGTTTGTTCATTATTGCATCAGCGGAATTCCTACTCAGGATTGTGAAGGTGGCTTCACAATTGATTGCTCGTAAAATAGTTACAGCAGGCCGGCCGTCACCAACAGTTTGGAAAAGCAGCAGGAACACTGTTTGCATGACAGCGGCTTGAACGTCAGGCTTCCGGCCGATCCGGATCTGGGAGAAACAGGCACACGACGCGCCTGCTGCATTGATGTCGGGCTAACGCCAGACGGACCTCTGGCGTGTGGGCAGAGAGATTAAGGTATGGCGGTCTTCCGTTGGGGACAACAGTGGGATCCGTTTCGCGACCTGGAGCGCGAAGTCGACCGATTGCTGGCGTCCGTATCGCTCTCAGTCCAGGGGCTGCGCTTCGGGCGGCAATTCCCTCCCGTGAACCTGTATGCGTTGGACCACGAATTCGTGTTGACGGCGGAGCTGCCGGGCGTGCGGCGAGAGGATTTAGAGATCAACGTGGCCGACGGTGTGCTGACCATCAAGGGCAAGCGCCTGGGACCGGAGGGGGTGCCCGACGACCGCTATCGCCGGCAGGAACGGGCCCGCGGCACCTGGCAGCGGTCATTTTCGTTCCCCGAGCGGGTGGAAGACGAACACATTTCGGCGGAAATCAGCAACAGCGGGATCTTGACAATTCGGTTGCCCCGCGCTGCCACCTCGCAGCCGCGGCAGATCAAAGTAATGGATGGAAACAGCTAGCCATGTCGGAGGAGAAACCGTTGGTCGCCATGCCAGTCGCTGCGGGCGAAATCACGGAGGAGCCGCGCACCGAACCGGCGGTAGTGTTTTTGCCTCAAATCGACATTTTCGAGACGGAGGAGGGGTTGGTACTGTTGGCAGATCTTCCGGGCGTCACGTCAGAGACGCTGGAACTCCAGGTCCAGGACAACAAACTGACGTTGTTCGGTCGTGTCCAGCCGCCGCTCGACGACGCCGCCCGGCTGGTGCATCAGGAATACCAGGTGGGGAATTTTCTGCGGTCGTTCATCCTCAGCGACGAGGTGGATCACGAGCGCATCACCGCCAAGCTGAACCAAGGGGTCTTGGAAGTCACTCTGCCGAGAGTGAGACGGTCGGAACCGCGGCGAATCCACGTATCGAGCGCCGGTTAGGTGAAGCGCTGCGCACGGGACTGCGGTATCCCTTGTGGCCGCAATCGCATCCGCCGGATTGGCATCACCCGATCACCCCGTTCCACGAATGGCACAACAAAGGACGACGCCATGACAAGCAGCCCATCGCCGGGGACTTTCGATCGGGTCCGGCAGGAAATGGATCGCTGGCTGGAGACAATGCGCATCACGGGCGAGCGGGCGCTCGATGCCGTAGGCCTGGCCTCGGAGTCCCGTCCGCTGCCGCCGCATTGCGACATCGTCGAGACGGAGACGGACCTGCACGTGCTGGTCGACCTGCCCGGCGTGCCCGCCGACGCGGTCGATCTCTCGCTGACGGGTCAAAACCTGACGCTGAAGGCAAGGCGTTCTCCGCCGCCGCTGTTGGGCGAAGGGGCCAAGTGGCACCTGCGCGAGCGGATGATCCTGAGCTACGAGCGCACGCTGCCGTTGCCGGCGTCCGTGGAGATGGACTCCGTACGTGCGGTGGTGCGGGACGGGTTGCTGCAGATTGTGCTGCGCAAGACGCCACAGCCGCCTGCACGGTCGATCCCCATCACCCGGGAAACGGCGACGGAGACGCCGGCCGATTGATGCCTGCCGCGGGCCGGTGTCGAATGCTAGGATAGAGTTGCCTTTCTACGCATCCCATTAACGACGTCTCGATGAAACCTGCGGGCAGAGGCTGCCTTTTTTCATGTCTCTTCCACTTGTGACGAAGTTTGCGGTGATCTTGCCGGCTGCGGGGCAGAGTACGCGCTTTCAGGGGCGCGCCCGCAAGAAGGTTTTCGCCGATTTGCATGGACGCCCCGTGTGGTTGAGGTCGGTGGAAGCCTTCATCAACCGGCGGGAGGTCTCCCAGGTCCTGCTGGTGATCTCGCCGGACGACGCCGAGTTCTTCCGCGATAAGTTCTCGCCGAACCTGGCGCTGCTGGATGTGGAGATTGTCCTGGGGGGCACCGAACGGGCCGACTCGGTTCAGAACGCTCTAGCCAAGGTGCGGGCCGACATTGAGTTCGTTGTGGTTCACGACGCCGCCCGGCCGCTGATCGCGCCCGAATCGATCGACATGGTGTTCCACGCCGCGGAGAAGCACGGAGCATCGATTCTCGCCACCCGGATCACGCATACGCTGAAGCGGGTCGATCCGGCTGGGCGCAGCACCGAAACCGTGCCCCGCGATTCCCTGTGGGCCGCCCAGACGCCGCAGGTGGCCCGGCGCGAGTGGCTGCTGAACGCGTTCGCCGAGCGCAACGGCTTCGTGGCGACCGATGAAGCTCAACTCCTCGAGCGCGCCGGCTACCCCGTGCGAATCGTGGAAGGCTCCCCGCTGAACCTCAAAATCACCACCGCCGACGACCTGCGGGCAGCCGAGGCGCTGTTCGACCTTATCCCCAAGCCGCAGGCCGCCCGCCCGTTGCATCCGTTCGCCGACGAAGACCCGGCCCGGTGGATGTCGCAAATGTAAACTGTGAATCGGCGCGCGGACAATCGCATCTCTACACCGGCGCAGCGCGCTGCTATGGTGAAGCCAGGCATCGTTGGGCCGAATTGTGGCTGTCGGACGCAGTCACAGGTGTCGCGCCGATCGTTGGATGGCACTCCATCGCCATGTTGGCCTTCGCTCAACTGGAAGCTGCGCTGGCTGAGACCCTGCTGATCGACCGCGCTCGGCTGCGCCGCAAGCTGCGCGAAATCCGCGAGGCCCAGCGCGCCGGCAAGCCGTTCGACCAGAACCTCGCCCGCTGGCAGGCCGACCTGGATCGTTCCCGTTCCGAACGAACGCGGCGACTGTCGCACAAGCCCGCCGTCGTCTACGACGAGTCGTTGCCCATCCATCTCCGCCGGCAGGAGATCGCCGATGCCATCTCCGCACACGCGGTGGTCGTTGTGTCCGGCGAGACCGGTTCCGGTAAGTCGACGCAGTTGCCGAAAATCTGCCTGGAGCTGGGCCGCGGCGTCGACGGGATGATCGGCCACACGCAGCCGCGTCGGATCGCCGCCCGCTCGATTGCCGGCCGCATTGCCGACGAACTGTCCGTGCCACTGGGCCGCGAGGTCGGCTTCCAGGTCCGCTTCACCGACGTCACCAGCCCGCAGACGTATATCAAGCTGATGACCGACGGCCTGCTGCTCGCGGAGACGCAGACCGACCGCTGGTTGAACCGCTACGACACGTTGATCATTGACGAGGCCCACGAGCGTTCGCTGAACATCGACTTTCTTCTCGGCTACGTGCACCAGTTGCTGGCGCGCCGCTGCGATTTGAAGGTGATCGTCACCTCCGCCACAATCGACGCCAGCCGGTTCGCGGAACACTTCGCCGAAGTGGCGGGGAAGGTACCCGTTATCGAGGTCACTGGCCGTACCTATCCGGTGGAAATCGTGTACCGTCCGCTGGTCGCCGACGATCGCGACTCCGAGTCCGACCCGCAGCAAGCGCTGGCCGATGCCGTTGCCGAAGCCTGCGATCGCGGTCCAGGGGACGTGTTGGTGTTCCTCCCCACGGAGCGCGAGATCCACGAAGCGATGAAGTCGCTGCGCGGGCGCTCGTTTGCCGGCGGGCGCCCCGAATTGTTGCCGCTGTACGCGCGATTGTCGGTCGCCGACCAGCAGCGCGTGTTCCAGCCGGGTGGTGCGCGACGGATTGTGCTGGCCACCAATGTGGCGGAATCGTCGCTCACGGTGCCCGGCATCCGCTACGTGGTGGATACGGGCACGGCACGGCTCAGCCGTTATTCACCGCGATCGAAAGTGCAGCGGTTGCCGATCGAGGCAGTCTCGCAGGCCTCGGCGGACCAGCGGGCGGGGCGGTGCGGTCGCATCGGTCCCGGCGTGTGCCTGCGGCTGTACAGCGAGGAGGATTACCGCCGCCGTGAACGGTTTACGCCCCCAGAGATCCTGAGATCGAACCTGGCCGATGTCATCTTGCGACTGGAAGCGCTGGGGCTGGGACACGTGGACCAGTTTCCGTTCCTCGATCCGCCGCGGCCGGAAGCGATTCGCGACGGTTACAAGACGCTGTTCGAGCTCGGCGCGGTCGATGAAGAGCGCAAACTGACGCCGCTGGGCCGGCGGTTGCAGCGGCTACCGGTCGACCCGCGCATCGCTCGCCTGATCGTCGCCGGCGAGCACGAAGGCTGTCTGGAGGAAATCCTGGTCATCGCCTCGGCGCTCGAAGTGCAAGACCCGCGCGAGCGACCGAACGACAAGCAGCAGCTCGCCGACGAGGCGCATGCCCAGTTCGCCGATTCGGATTCGGACTTTGTGAGTTATCTCCGGCTGTGGCGGCGGTATCACCAGTGGAAGGACGAGCTGACGCGCAGCCAGTTGCGGAAGGCGTGCCAGCAGAATTTCCTCTCGTTCGTGCGGATGAAGGAATGGGTGGAAGTGCATCGGGAGCTGGTGGAACTGGTGCGGCAACTCCGGCTCCCCTCGACTGGGAACCTCGCCGCGAGAGGAGCAGGGCACGACGGTAGTTCGGGATTAGCTCGAACAAAGCCCGCTCTCCCTGGTCCGATGCCTTCGCAGACGGCGAGACCTCAAGAAGGGCTCGAACCGGCTCAGTACGCCGCGATTCACCGGGCGTTACTCACGGGATTCCTCTCCGGCGTGGCGCAGCGCACCGAGACCGGGGACTACATTGCGGCGGGAGGTTTGCGGGCTGTGATCTGGCCTGGCTCGGCTTTGGCGGACAAACCCGCCAAGTGGATCGTGTCGGCGGAACTGGTGGAAACGACGCGGCGCTTCTTGCGAACCAACGCCCGCATCGATCCCGCGTGGATCGAGCCGCTGGCAAAGCATCTCGTTCAACGGACCTACACGTCACCGCACTGGGACGCCGACAGCCTGGCCGTGCTGGCGGAAGAGAAGGTGTCGTTGTTCGGTCTGACGATCGTCCCCCGACGCCGCGTCCGTTACGCGCGGATCGATCCCGTCACCACGCGGCAACTGTTCCTGCAGCACGGTCTGGTGGAAGGTCAGTGACCCGATCCGCCGGAGTTCCTCGCACACAATCTGGCGTTGGTGCGGCAGCTTTCGGAACTGCAGACGCGCTCGCGGCAGCCGGCCCATCTCCGTGAAGACGAGGAGCTGCGCGAGTACTATCACGCGCGGCTGCCGGCTGACGTGCTCGATGGCCCGCGACTGCTGCAGTGGTGGCGTGGCGAGCGGACACAACATCCGCAGTTGCTGCACATGACCGACGGGGACGTGCTCGCACCACAGGCGCAGCTTGCCGATCCCATGCAATTCCCAGAGCAGATGCGTGTCCGCGGATTGGAGCTGGCACTCACGTACAAGCACGAGCCGGGCAGCGCCGATGACGGCGTCACCGTGACGGTTCCACAAGCCGGGCTGAACCAGATCGACGCAGAGCGGCTGGGCTGGCTGATTCCCGGCCTGCTGCAGGAGAAGGTCGTCGCGCTGCTGCGGACGCTGCCGAAGGAACTTCGCCGCGAGCTGGCGCCGTTGCCTCAAACGGCCCGACAGGTCGCCGGGCAGCTTCGCTTCGGCGAAGGCTCGTTGACAACGGCACTGTCGCGAGCGCTGGAGACAATGCACGGCGTTGCGGTTCCACCCAGCTCCTTCCAGGACGAGCGGCTGCCCGAATTCCTGCGGTTGCGCATCGAAGTGGTCAACGACCGGGGCGACATCGTGGGAGCCAGCCGCGATCTCGGCGAACTGCGACGACAATTTGGCTCGGAAGCCGCCGCGACTTTCTCCGCCACCGACGATCCCCGCTGGCAGCAGGATGGGCTGACCGCGTGGAGCTTCGGCAACCTGCCGGAATCGGTCTCCATCGAACGCCACGGCTTGCCGCTCACCGGCTATCCCACGCTGCTCGACCGCGGCGACTCCGTGTCGCTGCGGCTGCTCGATTCCGCCGTGCAGGCCGCACACGAACTGCGGTTCGGGATGCGACGGCTGTTTTGCCTGTCGTCCCCGCGTGAAATCAAGCAACACGTGGACCATCTGCCGCATCTCAACACGTGGACGCTGCTCTCGCCCACGTTTCCACAGCCGTTCCCGCTCCGCGCGCATTTGGCGGACCTGATTGCCGATCGGGCGTTCCTCGCCGAAACCCCGTGGCCGCGCACGCAGGCCGAATTTGGCTTGCGTGTGGCAGCCGGGCGGGCGGCGCTGCCGTCCGCCGCGACCGACGTCATTCGCCAGTTGCAGCCGTTGTTCGAGGCGTTCACGCAGGTCCGCCGCGCGTGGGATCGCTCGGCCCACCCGCAATTCCAGGCCACGCGGCAGGACGTGCACGACCAGTTGCAGCACTTGCTTGCACCGGGCTTCCTCGTTCGCACGCCGTGGAACTGGCTGATCCACGTGCCACGGTATCTGCGGGCGATTGCCCGGCGGTTGGAAAAGCTCACATCGGGCAGCAGTCCGCGCGACGTGCAGCAGCTACCTTCACTCTTGCCGCGCTGGCAGCGCTGCAAAGACCGACTGCAGGTGTTCGAACACCGTCGGCTGTACGTCCCGGAGCTGGAAACATACCGCTGGATGGTCGAAGAATACCGCGTGCAACTCTTTGCGCAGGAGTTGGGCACGTCGCTCAGCATCTCGGAGAAGCGGCTCGACAGGCAATGGGCGCTCGTGCCGGCCTGAGTGTGAGCCTGTCTCCGAGATTCTGGCGCCGCCTTGGTGGAATCATCGATAGCCACTCGGTTGGACGCACTGTATTCTGGACGCGTCCTGGCAATCAAATAGGACAAACGGGGAGCCGCAGCATGTCGCGGATGGCGTTGATACGAACCCTTGTCATTTGCAGCTTGGCGCCGGCATTGAACGGCGGTGCGTTCGCCCAGGATGACCTGGCCCGTTGGATTCCGCCGTCGTCGAACTCCGTGGCCGTAGTGCGAGTCAAGGAACTGCTGGCGAGCCCGCTGGGACAGCAGCAGCGGTGGTCGCAGCGGCATCGCGACGCGTATGCCTCGGGCGAAATCGCCACGCCTCCGGGGGTCGACCTGCTGGTCCGTGCGACCGAGTTCCGCTTGACGGGTGAGACCACGTCGACCTACTCGATCTTCCAGACCCAGCAGGACGCCCAGGTCCGCAGCATTGCCCAGCGAGAAAAGGTCGCGCTGGAGAAGATTCAGGACCACGCGGCCGTGCGATCGCGCGGGTTGTATTTTGCGCAGCTTGGACCCCGGCAGATGGCGGCGGTGCAGCCAGACGACCGCCAAGTGTTGTCGCGGTGGTTGAAGGCCTCCGAGGCCGGGGGAGCGGCGCTCAGCCCGTTTCTCCGCCAGGCCGCGTTCAGCCCGGGAGAAGACGCGCAGGTGGTGATCGCACTCGACCTGGCCGACATGTTCGAGGCGGAGTGGCTGGCCCGCTGGCTGAAAACAAATCCGGCCGGCGAGAAGTTTTCGCGGGCCGATGCACTCGCGGCGCTGTTCGCCACCGTCCACGGAGCGAAACTGACGGTGCACGTTCAGGATGCCATTTCCGGTCGTGCGGAATTGACGTTCGGCCAGCCGGTGGGCGGCCTGGCCAACGACGTGGCGCGGCTCGTGTTGGCGTGGGCGGATGAGTCCGGGTCGCGCATCGACGCCACGGGAACGCCGGTGGTCACCTCGTCCGGCAACACGGTCACGCTGGAGCGGACACTCGACGTCGACGGCCTTCGGCGCGTGATGAGTCTCATCCAGTCGCCGCATCACGCCACTGTCGCAGACGGCGGGGCGCCGCCGCGGCGAACCATGCCCGACGTTGACGAGTCGTCGCGCTATTTTCAGGCGGTGAATAAGCTGGTCGACAGCCTCAACCGGCAGAACCGCAACGCCAACGATTACTTGAAAACCGCTACGTGGCACGAGAACTTCGCCCGGCAGATCGACAACCTGCCCACCGACGGCGTCGATCCGGAACTCGTCGAGTGGGCCGGCAATGTCAGCCAACTGCTCACCGGGTTGGCGGCGTCGCTGCGCGGGGTGCCGATCGAGGTAAACGAACTGCAGAAATCGATCCGCTACGACGTCTCGTCCCGCAATTACCGCTATGCGTCGAATGCCTATGGCAACTACTATCGCAACGCGTGGTACGACGTGAACACCAACCTGGTCGAAATCCGCGCCAAGCAGTCCGAGGTCGTCAACCGCAACGCGGCCGAGCGCGACACCGTGTGGCGGATGATCCTGCAGGGCCGCGCCGACATGGGCAAGCGCATGCACGAGAAGTACGGCGGCGCGTTCAAGCTGAAATGAAGAACCCCCGGCGACGTGAGCACGTCAGCGGGGGCCGGGAATTGCATATTGTCGACGGATCGCCGCGGCGCGCTCAGCGGCGATGGCGCCGTCCACTGCCGACCGGCATTCGTCCGCTGAATCCCGATCGGTCAGACTTCACCGCCGGCGACCGTCGCGCTCAGTGTCCCGGAGCACGTCCGGCCGCATAGGGCCTGCCTTGAAGAGTGGCCCTCTCGCTCCGCAAGAAGATCAGCCGAACGGCTCGGCACACCCGCAGGCACGGTGTGCTGCTGTCATCTCGCGGAGCGGGATGACGACGTTCGTCCGAATCCGCACCTACGACGGGTGGCTCGTCCACCAGCAACCGGCCGGAAGCACGGCACGCGGTGCGGTGGCGCGCTGCGCCATAACGGCCGCGTATTGCAGGTTGTAGGTCCGCCGCGTCAACAGCCGTTGAGGAAAGGCGGGGACGGCCGCAGGCACGGGACAGGGGCAGCCGGGACGCAGCAGATCCAGGTACGATCGGCGGGACATGGCAGATCTCCGAGGGGCGGGAGAAGCAACAGGCGGCCGCACTCGATTCTGCGCTACGCCCGCAGAGAGTCGATCGATTTGTTGACGGCGCCCACGTTTTCTGCGATCAACCACATCGCGCCCCGATCACCGCGCCAGGAACCGCAGGGTTTGCGCTCTTTGTTGAGCCGCGACCCGGAGGGGAGCGCTCTACCGCAAAAGTGTCCCGGTCACTCGGAAATGACCGGGACACTGGGAACCGAGTTTCACACCGCGGCGCGGAACCGCCACCAGCCGGCGGCGAAGAACGCAGCCGAAAAGGCCAGCAGCACGGTGCACGAGTCGAACACGCGCACGGCATCGACCGCATCGGATGACAGCACCGCGTCGAAGGCCTGCAGCGCCCACGCGTGTGGCGTGCCCAAACTGATCGTCCGCATGGTCTCGGGCATCCACGCGCGGGGAATGAAACAACCGCTCAATCCCCCCAGCACGAGCACCAGCGACGTTCCATACGACGACACCTGCTGGTCGGTCCGCACAATCGTCGCGAGCAGCAGCCCCAACGCCGTCGCCGCGGCCGACGTGCACAGGATCACCGGCACCAGCCACACCGGTTCCGGTCCCCAAGGCATTGAGAACAGCAGCCGGCCGCACAGGAATAACGACGCCGTCTGCACGACGGACGTCAAATAGAACGGCACGGTCTTCCCCAGCAGCACTTCAACGGGCGCAACGGGGGCAAGGTGCAGCCGCCGCAGCGTCCCGGCATCGCGCTCTGCGATGAACGACCGGGCCATAATGTTGATCAGGAAGAACACAAACATCACGGTGAAGCCCGGCACCAGGAACCGGTACACCAGGTTCTGCTTCTCCGGCGATTTCTCAGGCGGAGGTAGATCAGCCGTGCCCACTTCCACCGGAGGTTCTTCGTTGGCCGCGTCGCCCTTGGGGAGATACGGCCGGAACAGCGCGTTCCGCCGCGCGACGGAGGGGAAAATCGTTCGATAGATCTCGCCGAACAGGAAGTACTTGAGCAACCCTTCCTCGGCGACATTGCGGCCGAACTCCACCGACACATCCACCGCCTCCGGACCGGTCGCTTCGCGCGCATCGCGTCCTAACAGATCGCGCATCGTCAGTTCGTCCACGCGCTCTTCCATTTCCGGGCCGAGCACGAGTACGGCGGCAACGTCCCCCTTCTTCAGCGCCGCATCGGCTGCCTCGCGAGAGTCAAAAACGTCCA
>Ga0073934_10004909_pt1 | contig 21511 bp, 18 predicted proteins | sample LarsenN4metaG_FD_76834 | JGI IMG/M metagenome (GOLD analysis project Ga0073934, IMG submission 76834) | Hot spring sediment bacterial and archeal communities from British Columbia, Canada, to study Microbial Dark Matter (Phase II) - Larsen... ...
CGCGCCGTTGCCGTCGCCATGGCGCGCGAGGGCGCCCGCATCGCCGTGCTTTATCTCGACGAACAGCGAGACGCCGAGGAAACCTGCCGCCTCATCGAGGAGGAAGGGAGCGAAGCGTTCGCGCTCGCCGGCGACATCGGCGACGAGGAGTTCTGCCGGCATGCGGTCGAAGAAACGGTCCGCCGCTTCGGGCGCCTCGACATCCTCGTCAACAACGCGAGCGAGCAGCACGAGACCCACGATCTCGAAAAGATGCCGACGGCGCAGATCGAGCGCACGTTCCGCACCAACGTATTTTCCTGCTTTTTCTTCGTGAAGGCCGCCCTGCCGCACCTGAAGCCTGGTGCCTCGATCATCAATACGACGTCGGTCACGGCCTACCAGGGTCACAAGACCCTGGTCGACTACAGCGCGACCAAGGGCGCGATCGTCACGCTCACCCGCTCGCTCTCGCAGCGCCTCGCCGACAAGGGCATCCGCGTCAACGCCGTCGCGCCGGGCCCCATCTGGACACCGCTGATCCCGGCCTCGTTCGACGCCGAGAAGGTGAAATCGTTCGGCGAGCACGTGCCGATGAAGCGCGCCGGACAGCCGAACGAAGTGGCGCCCTGCTACGTGTTCCTGGCGAGCCGCGAGGCGTCTTACATCTCCGGCCAGGTGCTCCATCCGAACGGCGGGACCCTCGTCGAGTCCTGACGAGGAGAGTGACCCATGGCCCCCCGTCCGAGTTGGAAAGGCTACCTGAAGCTCTCGCTCGTCTCGTGTCCCGTCGTGCTCTACCCGGCAACGACGACGTCCGAACGGGTTTCCTTCCGTACGCTGAACCGGGAGACCGGCAATCGTGTCCGCCGCCAGTATGTCGACGAGGCGACGGGCGAACCGGTCGAGCCCGACCAGCAGGTGAAGGGCTACGAAATCGGCAAGCGCGAGTACGTTCTCGTCGAGGAAGACGAGATCAAGGCGATCCAGCTCGAAAGCACCCATACCCTCGACATCGAGCAGTTCGTGTCGCGCAGCGAGGTCGACGAACTCTATCTCGATACACCCTATTATCTCGCCCCCGACGACCGCGTCGGCCAGGAGGCCTTCGCGGTCATCCGGGAATCAATGGCCGATAGCGGCATGGTCGGCATCGCTCGCGTCGTCCTGTTCCGGCGAGAGCGGATCGTGATGCTGGAGCCGCGCGACCGCGGGATGGTCGCGACGACGCTGCGCTACGCCAACGAAGTGCACGCGGCCGAGGCCTATTTCGAGGAGATCCCGGACCAGGCGGTGCCGGCCGAGATGGCCGATCTCGCGAAGCACATCATCGGCCGGATGACGGGCGAGTTCACGCCGTCGCGCTTCGAGGATCGCTACGAGCAGGCGCTCGTCGATCTCATCCGGGCCAAACAGGCGGGGACGACGCCGGCGCCGCAGCCGGTGGCGCGGCCGAGCAACGTCGTCAACCTTATGGACGCGCTTCGCCGCAGCGTGGCTGCGGAAACGGCGAAGGGCGACCCGTCGAAAGAGGAGCCCGCGAAGGCGGCGGCAGGCTCAGGCGACGACAAGGGCAAGCCCGCCGCCAAACCGCCGCGCAAAGCGATTGCCGCCGAACGCGGCGCCCGCGAGCCTGCGAAGCGCGAGCCTGCCAAGCCCGAGCCCGCGGCCGCGAAGAAAAAGCCGCGCGCCCGCAAAGCGGGATGACGAACGCCGATGTCGCTGCGTGAGTACCGCCAGAAGCGTGATTTCACCAAGACGACCGAACCGCGAGGCCGTGAAGCCAGGGCCGATCACCACCGCTTCGTGGTGCAGAAGCACGCCGCCCGCCGCCTGCACTACGACCTTCGCCTCGAACTCGACGGCGTGCTGAAGAGCTGGGCCGTGACCCGGGGCCCTAGCCTCGTCGCGGGTGAGAAGCGGCTCGCCGTTCAGACGGAAGACCACCCACTCCAGTACATCGACTTCGAAGGTCCGATCCCGGAGGGCGAATACGGCGCCGGCCGTATGATCGTCTGGGACACGGGGACCTGGCACACGGAAGGCGATGCCGAAGCCCAACTCGCGAAAGGCCACCTGACCTTCGAACTCGCGGGCGAGAAACTCGGCGGCCGCTGGCATCTCGTCCGCCTGCCGAACGACCGCGAGCGCGACCACGGCCGCTTGCGCAATTCGGCGAAGACGAACTGGCTGCTGATGAAGTCGGACGACGAGCGCGCCGTGAAGCCGGGCCGCGACGTGCTGACGGAACTGCCGAAGTCCGTGAAGTCGGGCCTCACGATCGAGGAGATCGATCCGCCGCCCGCCGCCGACCCGAAGCCGGCCCCGCGAGCAACTCCGGTGGCTGGCAACTCACGCGCGGCGCCCTCGATGCTCGCTCTGCCGAAGGAAGCAAAGCCGGAGCAGCTGCCGGACTTCGTTTCGCCTGCGCTCGCCACACCGGCCGAGACGCCGCCGACCGGCTCCCGCTGGCTCCACGAAATCAAGTTCGACGGCTATCGCCTTATGGCGCGCATCGATCGTGGCCGGGTCAAGATCAAGACCCGCAGCGGGCTCGACTGGACGGCGAAATTCAAGACCATCGCCGACGTCCTGGCACGGCTGCCGGTGACGGCGGCACTGATCGATAGTGAACTCGTTGTCGAAAGCGAAGACGGCGTGTCGAGCTTCTCGGACCTGCAGGCCGATCTCGCGGCCGAGCGGCAGGACCGGCTCGTCCTTTACGCCTTCGACCTGCTGCACCTCGACGGCCAGGATCTCCGCCGGGCACGCCTCGACGATCGCCGCGCTCTCCTGAAGCAAGTTCTCGGGGACGCCGGCCCGACGGTCCGATTTTCCGAAAGCTTCGAAGAGGACGGCGCCGTCATCCTGAAGCACGCCTGCCGGCTCGGCCTCGAAGGCGTCGTCTCGAAGCGCCGGGATGCTCCTTATACGTCCGGCCGCGGCAAGAACTGGATCAAGGCGAAGTGCATTGCCAGTGACGAGTTCATCGTCGCCGGCTACACGCCCTCGACGGTCGCGCGACGCAGCATCGGCGCCCTGGTGCTCGCGCGACGCACCGCCTCGGGCCTCGGCTATGCGGGTCGCGTCGGCACGGGCTTCTCGGCGACGACGGCGGAAACGCTCTGGCATCGCCTGAGTGCGCAGCCGGCTCGCACCCCGCCACCCCTCGAAGGCCTGACACCCGAGGCCCGGCGCGGCGTTCGATGGGTCGAGCCGACGCTCGTCGCCGCCGTCGAATACCGGGCCTTGACGGGCGACGGACTATTGCGCCACGCCTCCTACAAGGGGCTGCGCGATGACAAGCGGGCCGACGAACTGGCTGTCTCCGCCGTCAACGCCGCCACACCGCGCGAGGCCGAGATGACGGCCCGCCTGACCCATGCCGACCGCCCGCTCTGGCCGGATGACGGCGTGACCAAAGAGGGGCTCGCGGATTACCTGTCGTCGGTATGGCCGTGGATCGCACCGTTCGTGCTCGACCGGCCGCTCGCCCTCGTCCGCTGCCCGGGCGGCATCGCCGAGGCGTGTTTTTTCCAGAAGCACCGCTTCGCAGGGATGACGAACGACATCCACGTCACGACCGACGCGGACGATGGCAAGGACATCCTGTCGGTCGGTTCGCGCGACGGCCTCGTCGCGCTGGCCCAGGCGAGCGTCTGCGAGATCCACACCTGGGGCAGCACGCTCGCTGATATCGAGCGACCGGACATGATCACGTTCGACCTCGATCCGTCCGAGGACGCCGGCTGGGAGGCCGCGCTCGCCGGCGCCCACGACGTGCGGGACCGCCTCGCCAAGGTCGGCCTCGCGAGCTTCGTCAAGACATCCGGCGGCAAGGGCCTCCACGTCGTCGCGCCGCTGAAGCCGGCAGCAGATTGGGAGACCGTCAAATCGTTCTGTGAGCGGATCGCCCGGGAGATGGCGTCCGAGCATCCGGACCGATACGTGGCCGTCATGTCGAAGGAAGCGCGGCGCGGACGGATTTTCGTCGACTATCTCCGCAACGGTCGCGGCGCGACGACGGTTTGCGCCTATTCCCCGCGCGCCCGCGCCGGAGCACCGGTCTCGATGCCCCTTGACTGGGACGAACTGTCGACGGCGCTCCGCCCGAACCGCTACACCATCGACAACGCCGCCCACCGCCTCGACAACCTCGGCAGCGACCCGTGGGCCGGATTCTTCGACGCCGCAGAGCGGCTCCCCGGCGGCCGCACGGAACACCGGCCACGGCGCCCGGTTATCGCCAAGCCACGAAAGCCGAGGAGCAAGAGATGAGCGGCACGCGCGGAATGAACGGCTCGGCCCATGGCCGCGAGAGCCTGGCAGCGAAGCGAGAGCGCTACGAGAACGAGGGCGCGGCCGCGAGCGATCCGCACCCCGGCCATCGGCGACCCGGGACGCCGCATAAAGAAACCGAGAAGGCCGCACCGCGCGCCCGACCGCAGGCAGGGCGCGTCAAGGACTAGACACACGTTCGCACACAGAGCGATCAGCCGGCGGACATTTTCGTGCCCTGTGAGGACGGGAAGCCGCCGGCGGTTGCGAGCCGAGTGAAGTGCCCACCGGCCCGCATCAGGTCTTCGAACGTGCCGCGCTCGACGATCCGCCCGCCCGCCAGCACGAAAATCACGTCGGCGTCCGTCACCGTCGAAAGCCGGTGCGCGATGATGAAGGTCGTTCGGCCGCGACGGGCCTGATCGATGGCGAGCTTGATCCGCGCTTCCGTCTCGGCGTCGAGAGCGCTCGTCGCCTCGTCGAGGAGGAGGATCGGCGCGGCCCTGAGCATGGCGCGCGCGATGGCGAGCCTCTGACGCTCACCGCCCGACAGCAGCGAGCCCCGCTCGCCGATGACGAAATTGAATCGACCCGGCTTCGTATCGATAAAGTCGAGCGCCTCTGCCGCGCGGGCGACGCGGATCAAGTCGGCGTCGCTCGCATCGGCGCTCCCGACCCGGAGATTGTCCGCGATCGACCGATTGAACAAACCCGCATCCTGAAACACCACCGCCATGGCGCGACGCAGCGAAGCGAGCTTCAGCTGGCGGATGTCGTGACCGTCGATCTGGATCGTCCCGCGGTCAGGATCGCGAAGCCGCTGCAGCAGCGCGAGCATCGTCGTCTTGCCGGAGCCCGTCGGGCCGACCAGCGCCACCGTCTGGCCCGGCGCGATGTCGAAGGAGATATCGAAAATGCCGAGGTCCGTGCCTGGAAAGCGGTAGCTGACGTTGTCGAACGTCACCCGGCCGGCGACGTGAGTGAGATCGACGGCGTCCGGCCGGTCACCGACGGCATCGGCCGAATCGAGCAGCTCGTAGAGAGCGGTCAGCACGGGGGCCTGCATGAACAGACGGCCGACGAACCCGGCGAGTTGATCGAGCCGCGTGATCAGGAGGCCGGCGAAGCCGACGAACGCCACGACTTCGCCGACGGTCACCTCGCCCGCGGCGACGAGGACCGAGCCCGTGGCGAAGATCGATACCATGGCGATCGTCGCCGCCGCCCGCGTGAGCACCGTCAGCAGCGCCCACCAGTTGAGCACCGGGAATTGCGCGGCGAGCAGTTGGGCCGAGATGTCCTTCAAGGCGACCGCCTCGCTCTCGAGCCGCGCGAACGCCTGCACCACGCCGACGTTGCCGATGACGTCACCGACGCGACTCGACAGCGCCTGATTGTATTGCTCGACGGACAACTGCCCGCCCTCGGTACGCGCGACCACGAACACGTTGACGATCGCGTAGAGCAACGCGAGCGCAAACAGGACCATGGCGAGCCACGGGTTCAAGATGATCGCGATCGGCACCAGAAGCGTGATCGACAGGATGGCGACCAGATGCTCGCGGAAAAAGCTCAGCCAGAGGACGAACAGCGTATCGCCGCCGAGCAGGATGATGCGCACGATGCGGCCCGTTCCGCGCTCGGACAGATAGGTCAGCGGCAGGGTGATCGTGCGCTCGAAGACCCGGTTCATGGCGAACAGACGGTTCCGGTGGGCGAGCCGGTCGGCAACGAGCGACACCGCCACGCTGGCGACGATCGAGAACACGCCGAGCAGCGCCCACGTCGAAATCACGCCGAACGCCGGCCGCCCGGCGGACAGCGCGTCGACGACGAGACCGAACAGCACCGCCTCGTAGAGCTGCACGCCGGCGATGGCGAGGTTTGCGAGCGACAACGCCATCGCCGTCCGCAGATGCTCGCTGAGCATGCCGAGGGCGCGCAGGTAATTCCGGACGAGCGCCACCCCTCCCCCTCGCCCGCTAGGGCACGGCCTTCGCCGGAACCATCCCGGGCCTCGCGAGCGGCATGCCGGTCAGCGACGCGTGCATCGAGCGCTGGACGGCCGCACTGAGCCGCAGCGTGCGGACATGGCCCGCATCCAGAATCATGAAGCGCGCCGAGTTGAGCGCGAAGCGACCGTGCTCGACGAGCCGCCGCGTGCGCGGCACCGGCACGAGGCTGTCGCGCATGCCGACGACGAACGTGCTGCTGCGCGCCAGCCCGCGCATGTTGTCGACCGGGTTGTAGCCGCGCAGCGTGCGGGCGAAGTCGAGCAGGCGATAACCCTTGGCGATGGCACGTTCCTTCACGCGGACGGCCGCCGGACTTTGCCAGATCATCAGATCGCCGCGGTCGGCCGACGCGACCGAGCAGAGCCGCGCGCCGAGCGCGTTGGCGAGGTAGGTCGCAGGATACGTGCCGACGCTGAGGCCGACGATCAGTAGGTCGCGCCCCGTGAGGCGGCGCGCATCGAGAAGGCTCGCGGCGTCGTCGACCATGCGCCGCATTGCAGCGACGCTGGCCGACGGGTCCGAGCTGACGATGGCCGGCGGCATTTCGTAAGCCGCGAGGAACGGCAGCGGCAGGAAGCCGGCGTGGCGCGCGACGAGGTAGGGCGTGTTCCAGGGCAAGAAATAGATCACCCGCGCTTCCGGGTCGCCATCGATGCGGCGGCCGACGAGCGTCCAGTCGTCGTCCGGGACGCGGCGCGAGATCAGGAAGTGATCGATGAGCTCGAACATGCTCGATCTTGAACGCCGGCATCCCGGCACCGTTCCCCTCGTTGACCGGCTGAAATTGGAGCGTGAGCGCACCGATGAAACAGATCGCTTGCCCGCCGGAACGGATGCCCGAGACGCCGCGTTCTCACGTCGACGGGCTGGCACGAATGAGGTCGGGTTACATGATGGCGGCAGAGCAGGAAGACGTATTCGGAATATTCTCTCGGATGTACGACCGTGAGCGGACGTCCGAGATGTCACTCAGGCAGTATCTCGAAGGCTGCCGCGAGGATCCGCTCCTCTACGCGACGGCAGCCGAGCGCATGATCAGGGCGATCGGCGAGCCCTCGATGGTCGACACCGCGAAGGATGCGCGGCTCGGCAAGATCTTTTCCAATCGCACGATCAAGATCTATCCGGCCTTCCGCGACTTCTATGGCCTCGAAGACACCATCGAGCGGATCGTCGGCTTCTTCCGCCACGCCGCGCAGGGCCTCGAGGAGCGCAAGCAGATCCTCTATCTCCTCGGTCCGGTCGGCGGTGGAAAGTCATCGCTCGCCGAGCGGCTCAAGGAGCTGATGGAGGTCTGCCCCGTCTACGCGCTGAAAGCCGGCGACGACGTGAGCCCCATCTTCGAAAGCCCGCTCGGACTGTTCGATCCGCGCAGCATGGGCAAGACGCTCGAGGAGCGCTATCGCATCCCGGCCCGCATTCTCCCCGGCCACATGAGCCCGTGGGCCGTGAAGCGGCTCGAGGAGTTCGGCGGCGACGTTTCGCGCTTCTCCGTAGTCCGCCTTTATCCGTCACGGCTCCGCCAGATCTGCATCGCCCGCACGGAACCCGGCGACGAGAACAACCAGGACATCTCGTCCCTGGTCGGCAAGGTCGACATCCGCAAGCTCGAATTCTTCGGGCAGAACGACCCGGATGCCTATTCGTACTCCGGTGGGCTCAATCGCACGACGCAGGGCATTCTCGAATTCGTCGAGATGTTCAAGGCGCCGATCAAGATGCTGCACCCGCTGCTGACCGCCACTCAGGACCGCACCTACGTCGGCACCGAGAACGTCGGCAGCCTGCCTTACCAGGGCATCGTCGTCGCGCACTCGAACGAAAGCGAGTGGCAGAGCTTCAAGTCGAACAAGGCCAACGAGGCGTTCCTCGACCGCATCTGCGTGGTCAAGGTGCCCTACTGCCTGCGCATCACGGAAGAGCGCCAGATCTATCAAAAGCTGATCGCCGGCAGCAATCTCGCCGAGGCGCCGTGCGCGGCGAGTACGCTCGACCTGCTGGCTCAATTCTCCGTGCTGACGCGTCTCGCCGAACTGCCGCACGGCAACATCGTCTCGAAGATGCGGATCTACGACGGTCAGAGCCTCAAGGACGTCGACCCGCGCGCCAAGACCATGCAGGAGTATCGCGATGCCGCCGGCGTCGACGAGGGCATGCACGGCATCTCGACGCGCTTCGCCTACAAGATCCTGTCCGAGACGTACAATTTCGACACCGAGGAGATCGCCGCCGATCCCGTCCATCTCTTCCACGTTCTGGAGACCTCAATCCGGCGCGAGCAGTTTCCCGAGACGGAAGAGAAGCGCTATCTCGAATTCCTGAAGGAAGAGCTGGCGCCGCGCTACGCGGAATTCATCGGCAACGAGATCCAGAAAGCCTATCTCGAATCGTACAGCGAGTACGGACAGAATCTGTTCGACCGCTACATCTCCTATGCGGACGCCTGGATCGAGGATCAGGATTTCAAGGATCCGGATACCGGCCAACTGATGAACCGCGAGCTGATCGATCAGGAACTCTCGAAGATCGAGAAGCCGGCCGGCATCGCGAACCCCAAGGACTTCCGCTACGAGATCGTCAAGTTCGCGCTGCGCGCCCGCGCCCGCAACGGCGGTCGCAACCCCGATTGGACGAGCTACGAAAAGCTGCGCGAGGTGATCGAAAAGCGGATGTTCAGTCAGGTCGAAGACCTGCTGCCGGTGATCAGCTTCGGCGCGAAGAAGGACAGCGAAGCCGAGCGCAAGCACGCCGACTTCCTGAAGCGTATGGTCGAGCGCGGCTACACGCCCCGTCAGGTCCGCCGCCTCGTCGACTGGTACATGCGTGTGAAGAAGTCTCAGTAGGCCCGCGACCCGTTGCGCCTTGCACCTTGCAGAACCGAACGCGACCATCGACATCGCGACTGTCGGTACGGGCGCAAGGAGACGAGGCATGGCAGGCACCTGGGACATGACCGCCCAGCTCGGCGGCAACGCGTTGCGCTTCGGTTGGTATTTCGCGGTCAACCAGATGATGGACCGGATGGCGCGACGGCACGCGCCACCGAGCACGTTCCGCCCGGAGCGGCCTGTCCCCTCGCTCGGCGAATTGCTCCGCGATCTGGCGGGTCTGTTCGTCGCCGACGCCGCGGCCGTGCGCGACGGCATCTATCCGCCGACCACCGCCGAGGGCCGCGATCTGCCGCGCGACATCGCCCGCATCCGGGCCATGATCGCCGATCTGCCGGGCGCGGTCGCACGCCGGGTGGAACGGCGGACGGAGACGGCTGCAACGGCCCCCGCCGAAGACGCCCTGCCCGACTATTACGTGCAGGACTTCCACTTCCAGACCGGCGGCTACCTGACCGACGAGAGTGCGCGGCTCTACGACGTTCAGGTCGAAACATTGTTCTATGGCTCGGCCAACGCCATGCGCCGCGCCGCACTCCGACCGATCGCGGACTTCATCCGTGGCCGTGATCAGCGCACGCTCGCGCTTCTCGACGTCGCCTGCGGGACGGGACGCCTCGTTCGCGACCTCCGCACGGCCTGGCCCGCCCTCAAACTGACCGGGCTCGATCTCAGCCGCGCCTACCTCGAAGAAGCGGAGCGCCACATGCGCGGACGGCGTGGCGCCACGTGGATCGCCGCCAACGCCGAGCAGATCCCGCTGCCGGACGCGAGCCAGGACATCGTGACAACGGTTTTCCTCTATCACGAACTGCCGCCCGAGGTTCGCCCGCGCGTCACCGCCGAGATGGCACGCGTGCTGAAACCCGGCGGTCTGCTGGTCTTCGTCGACAGCCTGCAAATGGGCGACAAACCCGGTTGGGACGGCCTTCTCGAAGCCTTCCCCGTGCGCTTCCACGAGCCCTATTACCGCCACTACACGATCGACGATCTCGACGCCCAGTTCGACGCCGCCGGCCTCTCGCTGGTCTCGAAGTCCACCGCATTCTTGTCGAAGGTCGTGGCCTTTCGGAAACGGTAGGTTTCGCTGTCCCCCTGGCTGAACTATGGATAACTGCCGGTAACCACCGGTAGCGACGCCATTGTTTTGCACGCCACGCGCTGCATTCCTGGTCGCGTGTGACCACACAATCGGAAGGGGGAATGGAAATGGCCTTCTCTTTGAACAAACTGGTCGCGGCCGCTGGCCTGACACTCGCAGTGGTGTTCGGGTCGGGGTCCGCCTTCGCGCAGACTTGTAACGACCCGCGCATCGGCAAATTGCCGGACGGCTGCCAGAAGGAGCGGATCTCCGCGACCGGCAGCCTGCGCTTCCTCGGCGACAACGCCGCGCGCAAGTCCGCCGAGGCGGCTTGGAAGCGCGAAGTGCTCAACAAGTACGGTGAGCGCTTCACGGTTTGGGACAACTCCGCCTGCCCACAGACGGAATGCACGCCGGGCTCCATCACGGGATCGAAGCGCTGCTCGTACTCGGGCTATCCGTGCGCGAAAGCGCTGGTCGAAGGCGGCGCCGACCTCTCGGTCGCCGAGATCACGGAAATCCAGAGGCTGCTGGTGCGGCTCGGCTACCCGGTCTCGACCGACGGCAAGTTCGGACCGAACAGCTCGGAAGCCCTGAAGCGCTGGCAGCGCGCCAACAAGCTCGACGAAGACGGTCTGCCGTCGAAGGAGAACCTCGAGGCGCTGCGCAAGGCGGCCGAGAAGAAGAAAGTCTGACCTGACGGATGATCGGCGTCCCGGGCCGAGAGGTCCCGGGACACCGCCCGATCGAAATTATTCAGTCGTCAAATAATTGTCCGCCGTCGTAGCCGCAGGCGATGCGCCCCAGCCGCGCGCGCCCGGCATCCGAAGCGAGTTCCGCCGCCACCCGGTCGATGTCGGCCGGCGTCACGGCCTTACCCTCTCCACGCAGCAGAAAGGCCGCAACCTCGCGGGGATCGAGCGCGGGCAGCGACGCCCAGAAGCCGCGCGAAATCGCTTTCGCAAGCGCATGTTCCGGGTGATTGGCATTTTCGGGCGCCCGCCCGATCTCGTACATGTGGGTCGCGCTGGCCCAGTCCGCCCGCTGGCGCGGCATCCGTGCGAGAACGTCTTTCGCCTCCTCAGCGACGTAGAAGCGATTGAGTTCGTCGAACAGGCAGAACTGGTAGCCCTGCGCCAGCAAAAACGGCTCCCAGGTGTCCCAAGCCGGCAGGTTGGACAGCGGCGCGATCGCCTCGCAGGCGACGACGCGCGGCCGGAACCGCTTCCAGTCGTTGCCGGCGAGGACGTCCGCCTCGGCGCCCTCGACGTCGACTTTCAGGAAATCGATCCGCTCGACCCGGTGGCGCTCGCAGAGTGCGGCGAGCGTCGTGACCGGCCGCCGCTCGACCCGGTAGGACTCGTGCGCCCCTCCCGTGTCCGCGTGCTCCTTCACCGTCGTCGACAGCCCATGAAGGCGGTCGAAGACGTGGAAGTCGAGTTCGCCCGCCTCTCGGCCGACGAGACCGACCACCACCTCGTCGCGCGGCCGGATATGGCGATAGAGGTCGGCGAGCGGCTGTTGCGGTTCGACGATGATGCCCCGCCAGCCCCGCTCGTAGAACCAGAAAGAGACGTTGTCGGCGATCGGATGCCCGCCGCCGACGTCGATGTAGAACCCCGGACCGTCGGCCCCGACGGCCTGCCAGAGATGATAGTCTTCGAGGTTCTGGGTGTAGGAGAGCATGATGATCCGCCCGATTGCGCCGGCGGCACGTTAACCGAACGTTTGCGCCAGGCCTATGGCGGCGGAACGCCGAAATCGGCCTTCCGGCGGACGTCGGACTTGCCTTCCGTCCCCCGACCCGGCAATGAGAAGCCACATCCGGCCAGGGCGCGGCCCCGGCCGGCCATTTTCATTGGTTCCGACGGAGTGCGTCATGCCGAGCCCCTGGTCCCCGGATAGCTGGCGGTCGAAGCCGATCGTGCAGGTCCCGGAGTATCCGGACCTTGCCGTTCTGGGTGACGTCGAAAAGCGTCTGGCGACCTTTCCGCCGCTCGTTTTTGCAGGCGAGGCGCGCGAGCTGAAAAAGACGCTGGCCCAGGTCGCCGCGGGCAAGGGATTCCTCCTGCAAGGCGGGGACTGCGCCGAAAGCTTCGCCGAACATCGCGCCGACAATATCCGCGACTTCTTCCGCGTCTTCCTGCAGATGGCGGTGGTGCTGACCTATGCCGGCGGCTCGCCCGTCGTGAAGGTCGGCCGCATCGCCGGCCAGTTCGCGAAGCCGCGGTCCTCGCCGACCGAGAAGCAGGGTGGGGTCGAGTTGCCGAGCTACCGCGGCGACATCATCAACGGTCCGGAATTCACCCCGGATGCCCGCATCCCCGACCCGAACCGGCAGCTCGAGGCCTACCGCCAGTCGGCCGCGACGCTGAACTTGCTGCGCGCCTTCGCGATGGGCGGCTATGCCGATCTGGAGCGCGTGCACCAGTGGACGCTCGGCTTCGTGAAGGATAGCCCGCAGGCGCACCGCTATCAGGCGCTCGCCGATCGCATCACCGAGACGCTCGGCTTCATGCGCGCCTGCGGCATCACCTCGGAGAACACGCCGCAGCTCCGCACGACCAACTTCTACACGAGCCACGAGGCGCTGCTGCTGGGCTTCGAGCAGGCGCTGACCCGCAACGACTCGACGACCGGCGAGTGGTACGCCACGTCCGGCCACATGATCTGGATCGGCGACCGCACCCGCCAGCCGGACCATGCCCACATCGAGTTCTGCCGCGGCATCCGCAATCCGATCGGGCTGAAGTGCGGTCCGTCGCTGGAGCCGGATGGCCTCCTGCGCCTGATCGACATTCTGAACCCGAAAGACGAGCCGGGCCGCCTCACGCTGATCTGCCGGTTCGGCTCGGACAAGGTCGAGAAGCACCTGCCGTCCCTGATCCGCGCCGTGAAGCGCGCCGGCCGCACGGTTGTCTGGTCCTGCGACCCCATGCACGGCAACACCATCACCGCCGTCTCCGGCTTCAAGACCCGGCCGTTCGACCGCATCCTGCGCGAGGTCCAGAGCTTCTTCGACGTCCACCGCGCCGAGGGCACCCACGGCGGCGGCATCCACGTCGAGATGACCGGCCAGAACGTGACGGAGTGCACGGGCGGCGCGACCGCGATTTCCGAACAGGATCTCTCGGACCGCTACCACACCCACTGCGACCCCCGGCTCAACTCCGACCAATCGCTGGAACTCGCTTTCCTGGTGGCCGAGCGCCTCCGCGAGGAGCGCGAACAGGCCGCGGCCGGTCAATCTGCCGCCGCACTCACGGCTTAACGCTCCTGGCTCGTGGAGCTTGTGAGCGCGCTGGAAAGGGGGCTACCCCTTTCCCTCTCCTCGGACAAAGTTGACGGTTCGCCGTCGGACTGCCGGGAGCGCGTGGGGGCGGGAGGAGTTATGTCGACCAGTGAGCGAACGACGGCGGGCGAAGCATCGCTCGTTGCCGGCCCACCGGTCCCGCAATGGCCCCTGCCGATCGCGGAATTCCTCGACGGTCCCTGGCTCGAACCCGCCGACATCCTGCTGATGCGCGAGCGGTCGAGCCTGTTCGCCCGCCTCGTCCGCCTGTTCACCGGCAGCTACTTCTCCAAGGCCGCGATGATGTTCATCGTGCCTCATCGCGAGCGCGACTTCGCCACGCCGTACGTGATCGAAGCCGCTTTCGAGGGCGTCGACCTCACGGATCTGTCGGCATTCGTCCATGCCCGCGAGAAACGGTTCGTGATCGCCGTAAAGCGCTTCGAGGCCAACTGGTTCGAGCGCGAGGAACGCCATCTTGTCCGCGGCTTCATGCTGAACCACATCAAGGCGGACTACGACTACGGACGCTTGTTCGATAATCTGTGGGCGGCACTCAAGGGAAGCTATTTCTACTTTATACGGATCATTCTCGGCCCCTACAAGGCACTCCGCCTCTTCACCAAGCGCAAGCCGGCGGAGCGGCTGAACAAGTTCATTGGCCCCGGCTTCGTGCAGTGGGGGTATTGGGAGGCGACCAAGTTCCTGGTCGACAACGGCCTCCTGCCCCGCGAAACGCTCGACGACGTGGTGTTCCGGGAAGCCCTTCTCGAAGCTCGTGCAAAAGGCACGGAGTTCAACGACGACGATCTGCTCGGCGTGACAGCGGAAGATCTGGCGAAAAGCCCCCGCCTCAATTGGAAATACGCGATCGTCGACGGCCGCGTTTGGGAGGTCGAATCCGAAGCGGCCTTCTACGCTCTGCTCGAAGAGCTTCGGGCGGAACGTCGCCGCGGGGGAGCCTCCGCATGAGCGAAATGATCCGCCGCGTCGCGAAGCACCCGCTGCTGTCGCTGCTCGAAGCGCCGCCCAAGGAAGACACCTGGCCGCTGCCCGTCGACGACTTCCTGGCCCGCAACTACCTCCGCCATGCCGACGTGCTCATGACGACCCGCAAGGGCAACCTCCTGTCATGGCTGATTAGGCGGGCGACGAAGGGCAACTTCAGCCATGCCGCGATGGTCTTCATCACGCCGAACCTGACCTACGGCTGGCAGTCGACCTACGTGATCGAGAGCGTGTTCTCGGGCGTCGAGGTCACGGACCTGCGCGACTACTTCCGCTATCGGGGCATCAAGGTCGCGATCCAACGGCTGAAGCACGAGTGGTTCACCGACGAGATCGCCAAGCGCGTCCGCGGTCGCATGCTCGGCGACATCAAGGCGAAGTATAACTTCCCCCTGATGATCGCGATGGCCGAAGGGCTCTGGTTCAGCGTCGAAAGCATGCTGCAGGGGCACAAGCGCACGATCATCCGGCGCAGCCAGCCGGGCCGACGCGCCGCTCCCAACGAGTTCATCTGCTCCGGCTTCGTGCAGCGCGGCTACGTTCTGGGCCTTGCCGAATTCATCCGCAACGGCACGCTACCCGCCGAAACGCTCCGCCATGTGATCTTCGACCGCAATCTCGCGAGCCTGCTGCCGGAGGACTGGGGCGCACACTCTCCTGAAGAGCAGATCAAGATCGTCGACCAGTTCATCGAGCAGTTTTCCGAGGAACTGCTCGCCGCCACGCCGCGCGACATCGAGGTAACGCCCGAACTCGAATGGGTCTACGTCATGACCGACGGCGTGGTGCACCCGGTGTCGAGCTACCGCGAGGTCGTCGACCTGATGGGCCTGCGCGGTTTCCCCGGTTAGCGCCGCGGGGCCTTCAGAGCGGGACGGTGATCACCGCCCGGAGCCCGCCCATCGAGCTTTCGCCGAGCGTGATGTTACCGCCGTGGCTCTTGGCGATGTCGCGCGCGATTGCGAGGCCGAGCCCCGTATTGCCCGCATCCTGATTGCGGGCGTGGTCGAGCCGATAGAACGGGCGGAAGACGTTATCGCGCTCGCCCGGAGGAATGCCGGGGCCATTGTCGTCGACCTCGATCCGCAGCCAGCCCATTTCGGTCGCCGCCCGGATCACGATCTGGTCGCCGAACCGCGCCGCGTTGCTGATCAGATTGGTGATCGCACGCTTGAAGGCCTGGCGCTTCAGCGGCAGCACGAGATCGCGCTTGCGCTTGCGCATCTTGAGCTCGATGGCGACGCCGAAGATCTGGCTCTCCTCGTGGATCTCCTCGAGCAGCGCCCGCAGGTTCGTCGGCTTCGCCTCCTCGCCGCCGTCGCCGCGCGCGAACGCGAGGTAATCCTCCAGCATGTGCTCCATCTCGGCGACGTCCGACTTCAACGCGCGGATGTCCTTGCTGTCGCCGAGCAGCGCGAGTTCGAGCTTGAAGCGCGTCAGTACCGTGCGGAGATCGTGGCTGACACCCGCCAGCATATGCGTGCGCTGTTCGACGTGCTGCGTGATGCGATCGCGCATTTCCATGAAGGCATGCGCCGCCTGCCGGACTTCACGCGCGCCGCGCGCCTTGAAGTCTTCCGGCACCGGCCGCCCCTTGCCGAAGGCGTCGGCCGCCTCGGCGAGCTTCTGGATCGGCCTGATCTGGTTGCGCAGGAACAGGATCGCGACGCTCAACAGAACGACCGACGTGCCGACCATCCAGATGAGGAAGATGTGCGAGTTCGACGCGTACGTCGCGCTCCGCTTGGCGATGAACCGCAGCACGGCATCGTCGAGTTTCACGCGGATCTCGACTCGCGTCGACGCGCCGAGCGTATCGATCCAGAATGGATGGCGGATCTGCTTGCGGATCTCGTTCGACAGTGTGCGGTCGAGCAGCGCGAAGAACGGTTTCGGCTGCGCCGGCGGCAGGTCGCCGGCCGGCAGGATCTGCAGTGAGAGCTCGAGATTGTCGCGAGCGATGTCGACGAGGCGACGATAGTCATCGCCGTCGGCATAGTCCTTGTAGATCTCGATGATGGCTGCGATGTCGCGTGCCGTGGCTTCGGACAGGCGCCGCGTCACCGCCTGCCAATGCCGCTCCATGAAGACGAAGGCGACGACACCTTCGAGCAGCACGATCGGGGTGATGATGATGATCAGCGCACGGGCATAGAGGCCCTTCGGCAGGAGATCGGCGATCCCGTGCGACAGCCGCGCGGTCGCGAGACGGAAGAGGTCGCGCGCGTTCGCCCACGCCGAGCGGATCGGTCGGTTGTCCGGGCGATCCTCGTGTGCGGCGACCATCGTCTCCCCTGCGGTCAGTCGACGTAGAGAATGTAGCCTTTGCCGCGCACCGTCTGGAGATAGACCGGGTTCGATGGGTCCGTCTCGATCTTGCGGCGCAGGCGATTGATCTGCACGTCGATAGCGCGTTCGCTGCCGGTCGTATCGTCGCTCGACAGCTCATGCCGGGCGATCGGCGCACCGGCACGGCTCGCGAATTGACGGAGCAGGTCGCGCTCGCGCTCGGTGAGCTTGATGGTCTCCTCGCCGCGCCGCAATTCGCCCCGTCCGAGGTGGAAGACGAATTCGCCCATCCGCACTTCGTCCTGCGGCGTCGCGATACCGCGCGCCCGGCGCAGAATGTTCTGCAGGCGGAGAAGAAGCTCGCGCGGCTCGAACGGTTTCGGCAGGTAGTCGTCGACGCCGGCTTCGAGCCCCTCGATCCGGTGCTCCGGATCGGCCCTGGCCGTGAGCATGCAGATCGGAATGTTGGAGACGGACTTGAGGTCGCGCGCGAGATCGAGCCCGCTTTCGCCCGGCATCATCACGTCGAGGATCACGAGGTCGAAGGTGAGCCCTCGCATGGCCGCACGCGCCGAGGCCGCATCGGCCGCCGGCGTCACGCGGAAACCGTGCTCGACGAGATAGCGGGCGAGCAGATCGCGGATGCGGTGGTCGTCGTCCACGACGAGGATGTGCGGCGCGTTGTCGGCCGGCGGGGTCCCGCGAGGCGAGGTCTCCTGGTCCATGCGTCCGTGTGCCGTCAACTGGTTCAATTCTGCTGGCGGCTGGCTGCCGCCTGCAGCATGGCCTCGATGGCCTCGCGGTCTGCATGCGCGACCATCGCGGCGAGGAAGCGGCGGACGGCCTCAGGACCTTCCGGCCCGGCCGCTGCCAGCGCCTGCCCGACCCGGTCGACCTGCAGGCTGACCAGCCGGTCCGCGAGCGCCCGCCCCTTCGCGGACGTGAAGAGCAGCCGTTCCCGCCGGTCGCTCTCGCCTGCCCGCTGCTCGATGAAGCCACCATCCACGAGCGTCTTCAAGACGCGCGCGAGGCTCTGCTTGGTGATCCGCAGGATGTCGAGGAGGTCGATCACCCGAAGGCCCGGGTGGCGGTTCACGAAATGCAGAACCCGGTGATGCGCCCGGCCGAGACCGTAGCGGTCGAGCACCACGTCGGCTTCGCCGGTGAAATCGCGGTAGGCGAAGAACAGAAGCTCGACGAAGGCCACGAGATCGGCACGCGCAGGCTCGGCGCCGGTGCGCCGTTCCGGGCTCGTCGCGGGCAAGGAATTTATGTCAGCCATGTTGACTTATTAGGGGTGCGGCGGTAGGCGTGACAAGATCATTTCGCGGCCCGGCTTGGCTCGTTGCGAATAATTGCGGCGGCCGACGGTTCGCCAATGCGGCCAAGCGGACGAACCGGCCCGGATCGCCCCGGCTTGGCAGCCCACCAATCAAGAAACCGGAGGAGCGGCCATGGCCTCGTTGGTTCCCTATCATGATCGCGACGGCGTGATCTGGATGGACGGCAAGCTGGTGCCGTGGCGCGAAGCCAACGTTCACCTGCTGACCCACGGATTGCACTACGCCAGCGCGGTCTTCGAGGGGGAGCGGGCCTACGGCGGCGAGATCTTCAAGCTCACCGAGCATTCCGAGCGCCTCGTCGAAGGCGGGCGCACGATGGACTTCGAGATCCCCTATTCGGTCGCCCAGATCGACCAGGCCTGCCGCGACGTCGTGAAGGCCAACAATCTCGTCGACTGCTACGTCCGCCCGATCGCCTGGCGCGGATCGGAGCAGATGGGCGTGTCGGCGCAGCAGGCGAAGATCCACCTCGCCGTCGCGGCCTGGGACTGGGGCTCCTACTTCCCGATGGAGCAGCGCCTCCAGGGCATCCGCCTGACGTGGGCGCAGTATCGCCGTCCCGACCCGCGCACCGCGCCCGCCAAGACGAAGGCGGCCGGCCTCTACATGATCTGCACCCTCGAGAAGCATCGCGCCGAGCGCGCCGGCTACGCCGACGCCGTGATGCTCGACTGGCGCGGCCACGTCGCCGAGTGCACGGGCGCGAACATCTTCCTCATCAAGGACGGCAAGATCCACACGCCGACGCCGGACTGCTTCCTCGACGGCATCACGCGCCGCACCGTCATCGGTCTCGCCGAGAAGCGCGGCATCGAGGTCATCCAGCGGACGATCATGCCGGAGGAGATGGGCAGCTTCCAGGAGTGCTTCCTGACCGGCACCGCCGCCGAGGTGACGCCGGTCTCGCAGATCGGCGAGCACACGTACAAGCCGGCGAAGGTCTGCGAAACACTGCTCAACGACTACATGGCGGCCGTTCAGCCCCAGCGCAAAGCCGCCGAGTAACCGTCACCGGCAACACCGGGCGCCTTTACCGTGGCGCGCCGACCACATCGGTCGGCGCGTCACTGCGTTTCGGGGGTGGCTTGATTGCCAGTCCGGCCCGGGTGGAGGACACTACGCCCGGATCATTCGTCTTCGCACACCGGGACACGACGCCGATGCCGCGCTTCGCCGGAGTTTTCGCCCTGACCCTCGGCCTGCTGGCGGCCCTGCCGGCTGCCGCCCAGACGCCGGTGATCGTCGGCCCCGGCGGCATCAACCAGGGACGCGACTGCAAATTCGTGCGCTTCTGCAACGGCCGTTCGAATTGCACGGCGAGCATCTACGCCTGCCGCGTCTGCCAGCTCGTACCGGCCCGCTGCACGGTCGGAACGGCCGGGCGCGTCTGCCAGCGGATGGCCTGCACGTGGAACTGAGGGCGCGGCGGCGACGCCGCGCCGCCCGTTTCACCACGCCTTGAAGGGCGTCTCGGGAACCGGCGTCTTCGGCGCCGTCCGCGCCTTGTAGGCGAGCGCATTGTCGACGACGAGCTGACCCATCGCATTGCGCGTATGGACCGATGCCGAGCCGACGTGCGGCAGCAGCACCAGGTTGTCCAGCGTCATCAGCACGGGATCGATCTTCGGCTCGTTGAGCATGACGTCGAGACCGGCGGCGAAGATCGTCTTGTTGCGCAGCGCCTCGATCAGCGCCGCCTCGTCGACCACCGTGCCGCGCGACATGTTGATGAGAATGCCGCGCGGGCCGAGTGCTTCGAGCACGGCCTTGTTGATGAGGTTCTTCGTCGAAGGACCGCCCGGCGTGATGACCATCAGCGTGTCAACGTCGCGCGCCATCGCCACGAGGTCATTGTAGAAGGGATAGGAGACGTCCGCCTGCTTGGTGCGGCCGAAGTAGCTGATCGGCAGACCGAACGCGGCAGCACGCCGTGCGATCGCCTTGCCGATGCGGCCGTAACCGACCATGCCGAGCTTGCGATCGCGCAGCGAAGCCGGCGTCAGGCGATAATCGCCCTCGGTCGCCCAGTGCCCTGCGCGCAGATATTGCTCGGCCTTGCCGAGTTCGCGCACCGTCATCAGCAAGAGGCCGAGCGCCGTATCGGCGACCTCCTCGTTGAGCACGTCCGGCGTGTTGGTGACGATGATACCGCGCTTGCCGGCGGCGCCGGCATCGATCGAGTCGTAGCCGACGCCGAAGTTCGAAATGATCTTTAGGTTCGGCAGCCGCGCCATCAGCGCATCGTCGAATTTCACGCCGGCATGGCCGCCCGTGACGGCGACCTCGATCCGCGCGCCCTCTTTGGCGATGAGGCCATCGCGATTCGACGCTTCCCAGAGACGGATGACGTCGAACGCCGCGGCGAGCTGGTCCTCGATGAGTTTCATCATCGAACCGGTCTGCAAAAGCGTTGGCTTCGACATGCCATCCTCCCGTTGATTTCTGTTCCCTTCCCTGCTCCGTAGCACCGTGGCCTCCGAGACTTCAATCGAAAGCCGGTCATGAGCGGACAGCAGATCTTCGACGTCGCCGTGATCGGCGGCGGGCACAACGGACTGACGGCGGCAGCTTATCTGGCAGCGGCCGGCCTCGACGTCGTCGTCCTCGAAAAGAACGAGGTGGTCGGCGGCGCCGCCATCACGGAGGAGTTCGCACCGGGCTATCGCAACTCCGCCGCCTCCTACACGGTGAGCCTGCTCAACCCCAAGATCATCGCCGACCTCGACCTCGCGCGGCATGGGCTGAAGATCGTTGAGCGCCCTGTCGCGAATTTCTGGCCGGTCGATGCCGGGCGCGGCCTCGTGATGCCGTATGGGCTGCCGGGACGTCAGGCCGCCATAGCCCAGTTCTCGAAGCGCGATGCCGAGCGCCTGCCCGACTACGACGCCGACCTAGAGCGGGCCGCCGCGGTGCTGCGTGATCTCGTCCTGCGCACGCCCCCGAACGCCGGCGGCGGCTTGCTCGAGCTCGTGCGCAGTGCCGGCCTTCTGAGACGGCTCGGCGGCCTCGACCTCGCGACCCAGCGCCTCGTCACCGACCTTTTCACCAAAAGCGCGGCGGACGTCCTCGACCGCTATTTCGAAAGCGAAGTCGTCAAGGGTGCGTTCGCGTTCGACGGCATCGTCGGCGCCTTCGCGTCGCCCTACACGCCGGGCACCGCCTACGTGCTGCTTCATCACTGCTTCGGCGAGGTCAACGGCAAGGCCGGCGTCTGGGGCCACGCCGTCGGCGGCATGGGGGCCATCACGCGCGCGATGGCGGAGGCCGCTCGCGCACGCGGCGCCACGATCCGCACCGAGGCCGCCGTCGCCCGCGTCGACGTCGCGGATGGCCGCGCC
>Ga0073934_10004910_pt1 | contig 21510 bp, 22 predicted proteins | sample LarsenN4metaG_FD_76834 | JGI IMG/M metagenome (GOLD analysis project Ga0073934, IMG submission 76834) | Hot spring sediment bacterial and archeal communities from British Columbia, Canada, to study Microbial Dark Matter (Phase II) - Larsen... ...
AAGCTGCACACCGATTTGCGCACGGACGAGGGGACGAAGTAGAACTCACTGGTCTCGGCCGGCGGGGAAATTGCCGGTTTTGCGCTGTCCACAAATTGCCGGTTTTCAACTGTCCACCGAGGATCACGTCGAACCGCAGATGTTCCAGACAGCGTCGTCCGTTCTTGCAGCTGCTCTCCGTGCAGCGTCTCCTGATGCTCATGGGTCCTCCTTCATTGGTTGCTCCTTTCTGCTACGAAACTCGCGTTGGTGCCCCGCGACCGATCCAATCGAGGACGTCGCCTGGCTGAAACCGGCGTCCGCGGACGCCGAACCTTGTCGAATTCAGAAGTCCGCGCAGGTATGCGCGGCGTATGGTCTCCTCGTGGCACCCGACGAACTGTGCGACCTCAGACGCCGTGAGCAGCCGATTCGGAAGCTCGCCCATCTGGATCCGGCCGGCCACTTGCACCCATCATCGTGGGTCGCGACTCGGGCGGGACCGTCCAAAGGTCGCGGGTGAATACTGGTGAGGCTTCCGAGCGCACGGAGGTATCCATGATCAGCCACACGACTGTCTCCGATGCCGATGCGGATGCTCGATGGCGTGCGTGGCAGGAGCGAGGTGTCGCGAGTGCCCACCGAAGCAACAAGCGAATGCTTCTTCTTCTTGCAATCGCGGCGGGCGTAGGCGTTGCGCTGTTCGCAGCCCTCGTCTAAATCGGGTCCCTTGTCTCAGGCCTGTGATTTTGCGCGCCGGCCGAGAGCGATGCTCGTGGAGAGCATCGCTCTGCCGATGGCCATCATCTCCACCGATCACTCCTCACCGTGCTCTGAACGCCATAGATTCCCCGGCGCAGCTACGTGTCCTGGGATTGTCGCCGAGATGGCCGGCAGCCGGCCTGAGTTCAGGGAATCATAGTTAGGCGACGCGAACCTGATGGCGCCCGCTGATCTTCGCCCGATAGAGCGCCGCATCCGCGCGACGCATCAAAGCGTCCGCCGTCTCCGATGACTGGAGCGGGTCGAAGCTTGCTACACCGACAGAGGCTGGAGCACCCCGACCGCTTCCCACTTGGCGTTCCATCTCCGCGAGAAGACGCTGCGCCATCCGCTCGGCTGCATCTGGCGCGGTATTTGGGGCCAGAACCGCGAACTCGTCGCCGCCCCATCGCGCGCCGACATCGATCGCGCGCAACGAGTTCTTAATTGCGGTCGCGACCTTTTGGATCATCTGATCGCCCGCTGCGTGACCGGCTTCATCATTGACACGCTTTAATCCGTCGATGTCGATGAGCAGGAGTGACAGCGGCGAATGGTAGCGCGCCGCGCGCCGCCATTCTTCCTGGAGCCGCGCATCCAGCGCACCTCTGTTTGCCAGGCCGGTGAGAGAGTCCACAGCCGAAAGGCGGCGGAAGCGATCAATCTTTCGGCCCAGCACGAAGCCAACAATGAGGAACACGACCGACGTCGCGGCGAAGACGTACAGGTAGGTGACGCGATAGCCGACAAAATCGACGGCGGCGGACGGAATCGACCCAAGCGTCACGCGTAGGAGGAGGAGGCCCAGGACCACTGCGGCTGAAGTCAGGAGCGCGTACAACAGCCATCGCGTTCGCTTCATTGGCGATGATTAGCAGGTCTTGCACATGACGTCGAGCACGTAGTCCACGACAATGTCGGCGTCGGTGTCGATTAGGACAAGGTGCGTATCGATAATTCGGTACTCCAGGCCATTCGGGAGTGGCGGGAGGATCTTGAGCACGTTTCCTGGCATCGTTGATCGAGGGCCGCCCTCCGGGAAGGAGCCGTTCACTACCAACACGAACGTCTCCGGCGCGTCCTCGCGAATAGATCGCCGAGCCCCGAGGGCAGCATCGCCGCGGAGCACCGGATCAAGCGCGCGACGGACCGCCATCGCGATGGGCGGTGTGAAGAGGTCCCCCGGCCGCGCGTCGTGCCGCGCGAACCGAATACGCATCGCCAGCGCCTGTTGTGAGACCAGGTTTTCGCCGATATCCTCCCGCTCTCTTTGTCGAGTCCCTAGCCTCTGGGCCTTCTCGTGCACTTTCATGTACCGCTCGGCACGCTCCATGAACTCCTCTACCAGTTCCTCGTCCAGCATTGCCTGGGAGGGTGTTCCCGGTTGAACCGTGGCGGTCCCGGTCGGCGGCGCGGTCTGCAGGGGCACGAAATCCGTATTGGAGTGAGCACAGCCGGTGATCAGGAATGCGGCACTGACAATACTGAAGAGCCGTTGTGATGTCATACGCATCTCCTGGGCAAAGGAGATGCAAACGGCGTGTAACCAGCCCGGATGAGGTGCCCTGCACGTTGGAGTCGGCCGCGTCACTTTGGGAGATGCGACCACAACTCGATATCAAGGTCAGGTGTTGCAGGATCCGAGGCTCTGCGGGCGGGAGGATACGCCCGCACTACTTACCGCTGTCGAGACGTCCTCATAGCCCTTGCGAGAGAGTGCCCGGAACGTGCAATCGAGCGTGCGTTCGACGCGGCTCGCGGGGACCGTCGTGAGGGCGTCAGCCGGCGCCGCCTTTCAGGTTGGCGTTTGAGCGACTGTCTGACCCGCCGTTCGGATTGCAGATGAAAGGGGCTTGGACTCGAGGCGCCCTCTGTTGGTCTACGCGCAAGCGGACGAGCTTGGTGTCGTTTCTCCATAGAGGCTCCACGAATACAGCGGCGCTAGAAGGCCCCTACAGTGACTCGCAAGGAGCGTGCCCCGTGTCGCGGTCATTCCTCGGATAGGGGGCCCCGGCGCCGCGACGATTACCCATAACCGTACTCGTCACGAGAAGGGGCCGGACGATCAAGACCTCTGCTTTTTAGCGTCGTGCACACGATTATTCGGGTCTCATCGCATCCGTGCCGCGCGGTCCGCCCACTGGCGGAAAGTCGTGCGCAACTCGTCCGCCTGCTCGTGCAGCTGCCGCATGCGCTTCACCTGCACAGCCATATCGCGACAGATGTCCTCGATCTGGCCCTCGAGGGCATTCGGCAGTGTCGCGCGTTCCGCCGATCTTCGATTTCGACGCGCGCCGCGTGAGACTGCAGACTTCGGCATGGCTTCCCTCAAGTATCGGTCTCCATAGCGACACGTAGGAATCCAGACGTCTGTGCGGTTTGGAACCGTGTGTCTCGCGTGCAGGGGTTGTCCGGCCGCGGCGTCAACGACTGCACGCGAGTGCGCACCGAACGCGGGGCGCTTGTTCACAAGCGGACAGAGGCGCGTTGAAAACGGCGTTGTTCGTTTGGAAACAGCGCGCGCAGGCACGGCCTGCTAGAGTGCGGGTATGGGTATGTACATCACTTACCGTCGTACGGGTGGCGTGTTCGCACTCCTGACGTTCGCAGCGGTCGCGCTCGCCGCGACGGTGCTGAGCGTTGCCGTCGCAGCAACGTTGCTGGTCGCTGCCTTGGCCGTTGGGACGGTCGCGCTCGTTGCACGGGTGGTGCTCCCTCGGGCGTCGTGGCAGTCCACCGTCCATCCGGTTACGCCGTGGCTCCAAGAGACGATCGAGACGACCACGCTGAATCCTGCGCGATCCTCGGACCAAGGCGATCTCGTCCGGTTGGGCAGCGACAAAGGATAGGGATTAATCGTGCAGGACGACGGTGAGCAGCGAGCGGTTCACCTTGATGTCGCCGTTGTACTCGATGAATCCGAGATCGCGGAACTTGTTCATAAAGAAGTGGACGCGCGAGCGCGTCGTGCCCACCATCTCAGCCAACGTCTCCTGCGACATCTTGGGAATCGGGAGCGGTTGATCGGCTTTCCCGTAGCGCGCGAGGAGGAGCAGGACGCGCGCGAGCCGCTTTTCGCTCGAGTTGAACAGCTGATCGACCAGATCCTCCTCGACGCGGATGTTCCGCGCCAGCATGTGCGCGAGGAACCGCTCGGCCAGTGCCGTCTGCGTATGGAGCATCTCCAGCATCTGCGCCTTCTCGATGACGAGTACCGTGCTCGCGCTCATGGCTGAAGCGGTCGCCATGCGCCGCGGCTGCGCCGCGAGACATCCCTCCCCGAAGAAGTCGCCCTGACCCAGGACCGCCATCACCGCCTCTTTGCCGGTCCGCGAGAGGACGGACAACTTGACGCTGCCGTTCTGGATGGAGAACACATCGGTGGCGGCGTCGCCTTGCGAGAAGATAACGGCCGACCGGGCGTACTTGCGGATGGTCCGCGCGACACCGGCTGAATCGAGGAACGTCTGGAGATCGAAGGGCGGAAGCGGTAGAACTGGCCGGACGGGCCTTTTCGTCGACGGCACCGCGACATTTTCGCACGGCGGATGATCGGCTGTTGCGGCCGACGACGGAGGGCCGCGCGCGCCTATTGTTCCGATAGTCAGGTTCTGGATGTCGTTTCGGCCAGTTGCGATATGACTGCCTCCGTCGTCAGGAGCAACGCGGCTACCGATGCGGCGTTCTGAAGGGCCGAACGCACTACCTTGGCCGGATCGATGACGCCGGCCGCCACTAGTTCCTCGTACCGCTCGGTCAGCGCATTAAAATCTTCGTCGCCCTTCATCTCCTTCACGCGCTGTACGACAATCGACGCCTCGTGTCCGGCATTTGCCGCGATCCACCGCATCGGCTCCTCGACGGCCCGACGGACGACGTTGACGCCGACCTGTTCCTCGTCGGTCACGCGCAGCGTCTCGAGTACCCGTGACGCTCGCAGGAGGCCGCCGGGGCGTCGGTTGTCCGAGCGAGCGATGCGGCCGCACGGTGTTGTAGTCGATGCGCCACGCCTCGATGATGGCCTGGGCGTCGGCGAGGCTCAGAAACCGGCTCGTTCAGACACTCATCGCGAAACTTACCGTTGAAGCTCTCGACGTAGGCGTTCTCGATCGGCTTGCCGGGCCGAATGAAGCGGAGCTCGACCCCACGGCGATAGGCCCAGGCGTCCAGCGTGCGGCCGGCGAATTCCGGACCGTTGTCGCAGACGATCACCTTCGGCAGGCCGATGCTGTCCGCCAGACGGTCGAGGACACGGACGACGCGGGCACCGGGCAGCGAGCGGTCGACTTCGATGGCTGGGCACTCGTGGCTGAAGTCGTCGACGATGTTGAGCGTACGGAAGCCGCGGCCGTCGGCCAGCGTGTCGGCCATGAAGTCCATCGACCACCGCTCACCAGGCGCCGCGGGGCGCGGCAGGGGCACCCGCTCGGCGGGCGTCAGCCGCTTCCGGGCGCGGCGGCGGACCTGCAAGCCGGCCTCGCGATAGACCCGATGGACTCTCTTGTGATTCGCGTGGAGACCTTCCCGGGCCACCAGGACGTGCCGCCGTCGATAGCCGAAACGCGGTCGCACGGCGGCGTGCGCCTGAAGCCGCGCCAGCAGATCGGTGTTGTCGACACGACCGTGCCGCTGGTAGCGCCACGTCGCCGTGCTGAGACCGACGACGCGGCAGGCGCGGCGCAGACTCGCGTGCTGCGCGTCGACCAGCCCCCCCCACCGCCACGCGCTTCGCGACGGGGCCTACCACTTTTTTCCCACCACCGCTTTTAACGCCTGGATGTCCAGCGTCTGCTCCGCGACGATGTGCTTGAGGCGACGGTTCTCGTCCTCGAGCTGCTTCAACCGCTGCAGCTCGCTGAGCTCCAGCCCGCCGTACTTGGATTTCCAGCGTAGTACGTCCCCTCGGTGATGCCGTGTCGTCGACACAGGTCGGAGACCTTCCGCCCGGCTTCGCCTTCCTTGACGATTGCCAGGATCTGCTCGTCGGTGAACTTGCTCCGTTTCATCGGTCCTCCCTTCAACGGAGGACCCTCATTCTACGCGTGGCGGATCAGTGGGGGCCGGTCAGGAGGTCACGCTCGACATCTTCGCGCCTCCGGATTTTCCGTCGGTGCGGCACGCCGACGGCGTCGCCGAACTCCGTCGTGCGCTCGAGCAGAACTTCGGCTCCGTCGACGAACAGAAACCAGAAATCTCCATGTCCTCGCGGCGGGAGACACGGGGGTGTTGTTCGGGGGCGAGCGCGGCCGCCTCCGCAGCACCGGTCAGCGTTACGACGTCGAGTTTGTGGAGAAGTTCGTGTTTCGCGACAACCGGTTGGCGGCGGTACGCATCATCGCTGCCCACGCATCGCCCAGCCCTCTATCAACGTGACCCTGCTTGCCGATCAGCGCCTGCGCTGACCGCTAAGTACGGACACGTTCGCTTGCGATGCTGTGGCGTGCCGCGCACAACCTCGCGATCCACGACGGCATACCGACGCCGGATCGGGCCGATACATCGAGTACGTGCAGCCCGGGCCGCAGTTCTTCCAAGTTCCGCACGACTTCCGATCGCTCAAAACCGACGGCATCAGCCAGATCGATCTTCGTGATCAATGCCATGTCGGCGGTGTTGAAGATGGTCGGGTACTTGAGTGGCTTGTCTTCTCCTTCGGTCACCGACAGCAACACGACCCGCATGTGCTCGCCGAGGTCATAGCTCGCTGGGCAAACGAGATTCCCGACATTCTCGACAAACAGAAAGTCGAGCTCCTCGAGCCTCCAGTCGCGAAGCGCGTCATCAACCATCGATGCGTCGAGATGACACACCGTGCCGGTGGTTATCTGTCGCACCGGCACACCAGCCTTTTTCAGCCGGTCGGCGTCTCGGTCGGTGGCAAGGTCGCCAACGAGTGCAGCGACACGAGCCGTTGGCGCGAGCGCGGCCAATGTGTGTTCGAGCAGGGTCGTCTTCCCGCTTCCAGGGCTCGAGACCAACGACACCACATAGACGCCCGCGCGTTCGAACCTCGCACGCAGCTCGCCCGCGAGAAGGTCGTTCTTTTTGAGGATGTTCTGCCGAACCTGCACGATGCGAGACGTCATGCCGTTCCGATCTCCAGTCCGACAAGCTGTAATTCATCGCCGCTGATCAGGCGAGGCGTCGGCGACTCGCAGACCGGGCATCGCCGGCGGCTCACGTCCAGCAACGCCTGCTCCCTTCGACACCTCGGACACCACGTCCGTACTTGCGTTTCCTCGATCAGCAATCGCGCGCCGGCCAGTGATGTCCCTTCGATGACCGCGTCGAATGAGAAGAGCAGTGCGTCCTTCACGACTCCGGACAGCGGGCCAACCTTCACATGAACGGCGATGACGCGTGTCGCCGCCGTTCTCTCTGCTTCGGCCGATGCGACGTCGGCGAGCTCGAGGGCGATGGACAACTCATGCATATGACCGAAGGCTACGGTTGAGCTAGTGGCGCAGCCTTATGGCGTGCGTCGCACCGCGCATGATACAAGTGCTTCGCTCCACCGCGAGCATTTCGGGATGCGCCGACATTCGCCTGCGCCTGCCGCTCCGTTTACACATGGCTGATACCGGTTCTCATCTGGTTGAGATGTCGTGGGATCCGATTACGCGGATCATCGGCAGCCTCGGCGTCCACACGAAAATCGACTTTGATCGGCGCCAGGTGGTCGAATGCCACTGCACGTCTTCCATTTTTCGCGGCTACAGCGTGTTCATGAAAGGCAAGGACCCGCGCGACGCCCATCAGATCACGAGCCGCATCTGCGGGATCTGCGGCGATAACCATGCGACCTGCTCGGTGTATGCGCAGAACATGGCGTATGGCGTCAACCCGCCACCGATCAGCGACTGGATTCTGAATCTCGGCGAAGCGGCCGAATTCATGTTCGACCACAACCTGTTCCAGGACAATCTGGTCGGCGTCGACTTCTGCGAGCAGGTGGTTCGCGAGACCAATCCTGGCGTGTGGGAGCGCGCCCAGGCCACGGCGGCTCCACGCGCCGAGGCGCATGGATTCCGCACCATCGCGGACATCATGCGATCGCTGAACCCCTTCGAGGGCGAGTTTTACCTCGAAGCGCTGCAAATGAGCCGACTCGCGCGCGAGATGTTCTGCCTGATGGAGGGACGTCATGTCCACCCGTCAACGGTGCAGCCCGGCGGCGTCGGGACTGTGCCGTCAGTGCAGCTCTGCTCCGATTACCTCATTCGTCTCGTGAAGTACGTCGAGTTCATGAAACGGGTCGTGCCGATGCACGACGACTTGTTCGACTTCTTTTATGACGCCCTACCCGGCTACGAGCAGGTGGGCCAGCGTCGCGTTCTCCTGGCATGTTGGGGAGGCTTCCAGGACCCGCACCGCTGCACGTTCGACTACCGCACGATGCGCGATTGGGGCCGCGCAATGTACGTCACGCCCGGCATCGTCGTCGACGGCAGGCTGCTGACGACGGACCTGGTGGAGATCAATCTGGGCATCCGCATCTTGCTCGGACAGTCGTTCTATCAGGATTGGGACGACCAGCCGATGTTCGTCACGCACGATCCGCTCGGCAACCCGGTCGATCGGCGGCATCCCTGGAACCAGCACACGCTGCCGCGCCCGCAGAAGCGCGACTTCGAGAAAAAGTACACATGGGTGATGGCGCCTCGCTGGTTCGATGGGCAGAACCTCCTGGCCCTCGATACGGGAGGCGGGCCGCTGGCGCGCCTCTGGGTCACCGCGCTGGCCGGTCTCGTCGACATCGGCTACGTCAAGGCCACTGGCCAGAGCGTGAAGATCACACTGCCGCGCACCGGCGACTCGAGTGAGGTGACCTTCGAGTGGACGATCCCGAAGTGGAGCAACACCCTTGAGCGGAACCGCGCTCGCTCCTATTTCCAGGCATACGCCGCGGCCTGCGCTCTCTATTTCGTCGAGCGAGCGATGGCGGAGGTCCAAGAGGGCCGCGTCAAGACGTGGGAGCCGTTTACGGTGCCGAGCGATGCGATCGGCTGCGGGTTCACCGAAGCGGTGCGCGGGATGCTCTCGCATCACATGGTGATTCGAGACGGCCGTATCGCGAATTATCACCCCTACCCCCCAACGCCCTGGAACGCGAGTCCGCGCGATGACTTCGGCACGCCCGGGCCGTACGAAGACGCCATTCAAGGAATCCCTATCTTCGAAGAGAGCGACCGCGATCATTTCAAGGGGATCGACATCATGCGCACGGTTCGCAGCTTCGATCCGTGCCTGCCATGCGGTGTCCACATGTACCTGGGTAACGGGAAGACGATCGAGCGGCGCCACTCGCCGACGATGCTGAACCTGGTATGAACGCGCTCGATCCGATCGCAGTGGGCCAGGAAATCGAGCGCCTTGTGGCGAACTTGCAGACGTCGGGATCCGCACCGGCCGCAGACGCACGACGGCTTGTACAGCATGTCATGGCGCTGCACGGCGCCGGGTTGTCGCGGCTGCTGGAGATTGTGTCGGAGGACGGGAGCCGCGAAGCGTTGATGAGACGCCTGCGGAGCGATCCGCTGGTGGCGAGCCTGCTTGCCTTGCACGATCTGCAGACCCCGGAGCCCGGGCCCGTATTGCTGCAGATTCAGCATCAGGCAGCGAGCGTGGCGGCCAGTGAGCCGGTGGGCCGCGACGAACACTGCCGGCTGTGTTCCGCGACGCTTCCAGATACCCACGCGCATCTGGTCGATGTCGAAACGCGACGATTGCTGTGCGCCTGCGAACACTGCAAGACGGTCGGTGGGAAGTTCCGGCTCGTGCCCGCGCGCTACGTCCACCACCCCGCGATGACGATGTCCTCGGCCGAGTGGGATGCGCTCGGGGTGCCCGTCGGTCTCGCGTTCTTCGTCGTGAGCAGCCACCTGGGTCGCGCCGTGGTGAATTATCCGGGGCCGGCGGGCGCGACGGAATCGCTCCTGCCGCTCGAGATCTGGCCGCTCCTGACCGTACAGCACGCCTGGATCCGGGATCTCGCCCCCGATGTGGAGGCCCTGCTCGTGCGGCGGATCGGGAATGAGTACCGCTGCTTCATCGTACCGCTGGACGCGTGCTACGAGCTGGTCGGCCGGATCAGACAGGCCTGGACGGGATTTGGCGGTGGCCAGGGGGCAGACAGCGAGATCGAAAAGTTCTTCTCCGACGTCATGTGCAAGGCCGAACGCTTCGAGGCACTCACGTGAGCGTGCGAGCGGCGGAGCAGATCGCCGATGCGGTCTTGTACGAGGGATACGTGCTCTACCCGTATCGCGCGTCGGCCCCGAAGAACCGCGCACGCTGGCAGATCGGCCTCGTGGTTCCGAAACCTTTCGCCGAAGCTGTTCAGTCCGACCCATGGTTCTCACAAACGGAGTGTCTGGCCGAAATCGGCACCGGCGCGCGGCTGCAGGTGCGAGCCCGAGCGCTCCACGTGCAGGAGCGTTCCGTGGAAGTGCCGGGATCCTCGCCGGGTGAGTGGCGCGCGGTTGAACGCGTGGTCGTCGACGGTCGTCCGCTCGTCCGGTGGGACGAAGCCGTGCTAGCGGAACTCGTGACCGAACCCGTACCGCTCGCCGCAGGTGAGAAGGCCTGCTGGGAGTGGCGGCTCGATCCGGTCGAGACCGCAGAGGTCGTGCACGATGCACGCGGCCTCCCGGTTGCCCGAATCGTCCGACGCCGGCAACCGATTGCTGCGTCGGTTCATCTCGAGACGGAGCCGTGCGAGCCGTTACTGAAGATCCGTGTTCGCGTCGAGAATCTCACCCCGTGCGCGGTGCGAACGCTGTCGGAGCGCGACGGGGCCTTACACCAGTCGTTGGCGGGCGCTCATACGATCCTCGCCATAAACGCCGGCGCGTTCGTCTCCCTGCTGGATCCGCCCCCAGCACTCGCGCCGTTGACAGCGTCATGCGCGAACGTGCACACCTTTCCCGTGCTGACGGGACAAAGCGGCTCGCGGCAGGTCATGTTGTCGTCGCCGATCATCCTCTACGATTACCCCGCTATTGCGCCGGAGAGCCACGGTGAGCTGTGTGACGGCACGGAGATCGACGAGCTGCTGACGTTGCGCGTGCGCACGCTGACGGAGGAAGAGAAACAGGAAGCACGCGCGACGGATCCACGGGCGGCGGAGATTGTCGATCGGTGCGACGCCGCATCAACCGATGCGATCACGCAGCTGCACGGCGCCGTTCGCTCCTTCGAGTCGTTTCTGAATCCGGCGGATGAACCGTTGCCGGAGGCCGGATCGATCGATATCGCGGGGACAACCGTTATCGCTGGATCGCGAGTGAGGCTTCAGCCGGCCCGCGTCACCGATTCGCTCGACATCTGCCTCACGGGACGGACGGGCGTGGTGCGTGCCGTCTACCGAACGCTCGAGAATCGACCGTACGTCGCGGTGACGGTGGACGACGATCCGTTCGGCGCTGAGGGCGCGAAGTTCCGCCGGGCATTGTTCTTCCAACCCGACGAGCTCGTCCCGCTGGAAGGAGAAGCAGGGTGAAGCGCCGCGTACTCGTTGCCGGCATCGGCAATGTGTTTCTCAGCGACGATGGGTTCGGCGTGGAGGTCGCGACGCGCCTGTCGCGAGAGCGGCTGCCTGAGGGCGTTCGTGTGGTGGACACCGGCATTCGTGCGCGAGACCTGGCCTACGAACTGGTAGAAGGCGGATACGAGACCGCGATTCTCGTGGATGCCGTCGCCCGTGGCGGCACCGCGGGCACGGTGTACGTCATCGAGCCACGTCCGACCGACCGGCGGGCGGCGATCGGCGGCCTTGGCGATGGCCACTCGATGAATCCCGAGGCGACCCTCGCCCTCGTGCACGCGATGGGTGGCGTCGCCACTCGTATTCTGGTGGTCGGGTGCGAGCCGGCATGTCTCGACGAGGGCATCGGGCTCACCGCACCCGTGGCGGCGGCTGTCGATGAGGCGATCAGCGTCGTTCGAGAACTGGTATGTGCCTAGCCATCCCGGGACAGATCGTTTCGCTCGGCCCTGAACCGCACCTGGCAGTGGTCGAGGTCTCGAAGGTGCGTCGTCAGATCAACGTCGATCTGCTGAGGGGCGAGGGGCTCGCCACGGGCGACTGGGTGCTCATTCACGTCGGGTTCGCGATGACCAGGATCAGCGATGCCGAGGCGGTCGAGCAGTTGCGGTTGCTTGCGATGCTGGGCGAAGACGAGCAGGCGATGCGGGAACTGGAAGGGTACCGGTTCGATGAAATACGTTGACGAGTTCCGCGACCCCCGGCTCATTCAACGCGCGGCGGACGAGATCCGCACTCTTGCCGCGTCCGACCGCCAGTTCCGTATCATGGAGGTCTGCGGCGGGCATACCCACGCAATTTACCGGTTCGGGCTGGACACGCTGCTTCCGTCGAACGTCGAGCTGATTCACGGTCCGGGTTGTCCCGTGTGCGTGCTGCCCATGGGCCGTCTCGATGCGGGCCTGTCGTTGGCGGCCGACCACGGGGCCATCTTCACGGCGTTCGGCGACGTGATGAGAGTGCCGGGGCGCGGCGGAACACCCCTGCAGCACAAGGCGCGCGGGACGGACGTGAGGATGGTCTATTCACCCCTCGACGCGCTGGAGATCGCTCGCCAGGAACCAAAGCGCCACGTGGTCTTTTTCGCGATCGGTTTCGAAACGACGGCTCCGTCCACGGCGTTGACGATCCGGCGTGCGCAGGATCTCGATGTGCGCAACTTCTCGGTCCTGTCGAACCACGTCACGATTCTGCCTGCCATCAAGGCGGTCCTCGACTCGCCGGATATGCGGCTGGACGGCTTCATTGGACCCGGCCACGTCTCGACGGTGATTGGCAGCCGCCCCTATGAATTCATCGCGCGATACTACCGCAAGCCCGTGGTCGTGACCGGATTCGAGCCGCTCGACCTGTTGCAGGGCATCGCGATGCTCTTGCGTCAGATGCGCGAGGGTCGAGTCACAGTGGAGAACCAGTACGCGCGCGTCGTCGCCGACGACGGGAACGCCGCGGCGTTGCGTGCGCTCGATGAGGTGTTCGAGCTCCGTACCTTTTTCGAATGGCGTGGTCTCGGCTTCATTTCGCAGTCCGCACTGAAAATCCGCGAGCGATATGCGACGTGGGACGCTGAGCGGCGTTTCAACGTGCCTGCGATCGAAGTGACTGACCCAGTCGCGGCGCAGTGCGGAGAAGTCCTGAAAGGCGCACTGAAGCCGCATCAATGCAAGTTGTTCGGCCGTGAGTGCACGCCCGAGCGCCCGGTCGGCGCGCTGATGGTGTCGTCGGAGGGCGCGTGTGCCGCGTACTTCGGTCGTGCCGCTAGGCAAGGTGCAGCAGCGTCGTTGGCCGCAGCCGGAGCTTCCAGATGACGGCGAGGACCCTCGAATCGGATGCACGGGGTGGGATACCACGAACCGCAACTTTCCGCGATCCGCAGATCGAGATGGCGCACGGCGCGGGCGGCAAGGCGACGCGCCGCCTGGTCGAGACGCTGATCGCGCCGATCTTGCTCGATCGGGCCGCTCAGCTTGGCGACGCCGCGGTGATCGACGTCGGCCGCCAGGTGGTCGCGATGACCGCGGATGCCTTCGTGGTCCAGCCGCTGACATTCCCCGGCGGCTCGATCGGGACACTCGCGGTTCACGGCACGGTCAACGATCTCGCGGTGTCCGGAGCCGTGCCCAAAGCCCTCCTGGTCACCTTCGTGCTCGAGGCCGGTCTACCCGGCGACATCCTCGAAGCCGAAGTACGCGCGATCGCGCAGGCGGCCCAGCACGCCGGCGTTGTTATCGTCGGAGGCGACACCAAGGTCGTCGAGCATGGCAAAGCCGACGGTATGTACGTGACCACGGCCGGCATTGGCATACCAGACCCGCGCGCATGCCTCTCGGCATCCGCGGTCGCACCGGGGGACCGCATCCTGCTTTCCGGGCCGATAGGGGACCACGGGGTGACCGTGCTGCTCGCGCGCGGTCAGGTCGCGTTGGACGCGGAGCTACGTTCTGACACGCGGTCGGTCTGGCCGCTCGTCAATCGCATGCTCGCAGCGGCCGGCGCCGGTGTTCGCTGGATGCGCGATCCAACTCGTGGAGGGGTCGCGACAGCACTCAACGAGCTGGCGCAGGATACGGGCCTCGCGATAGCCCTGTATGAAGAGGACGTCCCCGTGCGGGAAGAGGTGCGCGGGGTCTCCGAAATCTTGGGACTCGATCCACTGCACATCGCGAACGAAGGGCAGTTTCTCGCGGTGGTTGCACCGGACTATGCGGACGTCGCCGTCGCTGCGCTGCGCGCTACCCCCGGAGGGGAGCAAGCGGCGATCGTCGGTGAAATGCGCGAGCAACCGACGGGTACGGTCATCGCGTGCTCGAGTTATGGGACCACCCGGGTCATCGACATGCTCGTCGGTGACCCATTGCCCCGCATCTGCTGATGATGACGGACTCCCCTGTGAAGCCTGACGTCGTCGACGTTCTTTGGATCACCGCTGGTCTCAGCTGCGACGGCGACACCATCTCGATGACGGCCGCAACGCAGCCAAGCATCGAGGAGCTGATCAAGGGCGCGTTGCCCGGGGTCCCCAAGCTGCGGCTCCATAATCCGGTGCTTGCTCGTGAAAACGGCGACGAGTTCATGCGCCGCTACGAAGACGCCGCTGCTGGACGCCTGGATCCGTTCGTCCTGGTCATCGAGGGTTCGATCCCTGACGAAACCAACAAGTCCGAAGGGTATTGGGCCGGTTTCGGCCTCGATCGGAACACGGGCCAACCGCTCACGACGTGCTCCTGGATTGACCGGCTCGCGCCTCGGGCGTGGGCGGTCGTCGCGGCCGGAACCTGCGCGACGTATGGCGGCATTCACGCCATGGCCGGCAATCCGACTGACTGCATGGGGCTGCCGGACTATCTGGGGTGGTCGTGGCGGTCGAAGGGCGACATTCCGATCGTGTGCGTGCCGGGATGTCCCGTCCAACCGGACAACATGACGCAGACGCTGCTGTACCTGCTTCGCCAGGCTTCAGGTACGGCGCCGATGATTCCCCTCGACGACGCGCTGCGGCCGACGTTTCTGTTTGGGCCGACGGTGCACGAGGGATGCGATCGGGGAGGATTCTACGAGCAGGCGGACTTCGCGGCCGCCCACGGATCCACGAAATGCATCGTCGAACTCGGTTGCTGGGGGCCGGTCGTCATCTGCAACGTGCCGAAGCGCGGGTGGATGAACGGCATCGGTGGATGCCCGAACGTGGGAGGACTGTGCATCGGATGCACGATGCCCGGTTTCCCTGATAAGTTCATGTGCTTCATGGACGAGCCGCCCGGTGCGCGCATGTCGACATCGGCGGTCCTGATGTACGGCCGCACGGTTCGCGCCCTGCGGGCATTCACGAAGGCGTCGCTCGAAAAGGAACCGCCCTGGCGCAATCCTGATGCGGCCATGTCGGCGGAATCGCCAGCCGCCACCCAGAGCGGCGTAAAGCCCGATACGACGGTATAGGCCATGGCTGTGGAGGACAAGGTCGATAGCCGCGGCTGGGTGCAAGGCGAGAAGGCGACGGAGGCGGACCTGCTCGCCGCCCTCGAAGCGATGGGGCCAGGCGACGCCGAGGCCGTGCTGTCGGATCTCGCAACGGCGCTTTTTCCGAGCGGAGCTGCGGACATCACCCAGCTGACGTATCCCGAAACGTCTCGGCGAGAGTCGAACCGCCGGACGACGCGGCACGCCGATCGCGAGGCCAAGCTCCGGACCGCGGAGCTTCGGTATCGCACGCTGGTCGAACAAATCCCGGCGGTCACGTTCATGGCGGTACTCGGCGAGGGGGACAACGAGATCTACGTCAGCCCTCACATCGAGGCGCTCCTTGGGTTCACCCAGCAAGAGTGGCTGGAAAACCCGTTTCTCTGGTACACGCAGCTTCACCCGGATGACAGGGATCTGTGGCACCGAGAGTTCGCGCGGGGATGCCGGACGGGCGGTCCGTTCCGCGCGGAGTGCCGGTTCCTCGCGCGCGATGGACGTATCGTCTGGGTACACGGTGAAGCGAGGCTCGTCCGTGACGATGCCGGCCGCCCTCTCTTTCTACAGGGCGTGGCGTTCGACATCACGGAAACCAAGCGCGCGGAAGCGCGAGTGCTTCGCGAAGCCGTCCGAACCACAGAGCAGCGGTACCGCGATCTCGTTGAGCAGCTCGGCGCGATCTTCTGGGAAGCCGACGTTCGCTCCGCCGGTTTTACGTTCGTGAGTCGAGGTGCGCAGGAGGTACTCGGCTACCCCCCTGAAGACTGGCTCGATACACCTGATTTCTGGCTGACTCGCGTTCACCCAGACGACCGCGAGGCCGCGGCCGCCGCATGGGCGCAGGCGCGCCAGCTTGGAATGGGGACCGCGGAGTTCGAGTTCCGCGCCATCACGGCTGACGACCGGACCATCTGGCTCCACCAGAAGGTGTACGCGCACCCCTCTCAGACGGGCGACGCGCGGCTGCTGGGCGTCATTCTCGACGTCACCGACCAGAAACGAGCCGAGGAAGTCCTTCGTGCCAACGAGACCCGCCTGCGTGTCGAAGCGAACCTCCGAGGTACGCTCCATCGAATCGGCTCCGCTCTTGCGAGCGAGCTCGATCTCGACAAAGTCGTTCAACTCGCCACGGACGAAGTGACGGCGCTGACCGGCGCCGAGTTCGGCGCGTTCTTTTACAACGTGATCAACGAACACGGCGAGGCCTACATGCTCTACACGTTGTCCGGCGCGCCGCGCGAGGCGTTCGAGAAATTTCCAATGCCGCGCAACACCGCCGTGTTCGACCCAACGTTCACCGGCCAGGGGCCGGTCAGGCTTGACGATGTCACCCAGGATCCTCGCTACGGCAAGAGTGCGCCGTACTTCGGCATGCCTGCAGGCCACTTGCCCGTCAGGAGCTACTTGGCGGTGCCGGTTGTTTCTCGATCAGGTGCCGTACTGGGCGGAATCTTCCTGGGACATTCGCGAGTGGGCGTCTTTACGGCCGAACACGAGCAGCTCGCGGAAGGTATCGCGGGCTCCACCGCCGTCGCCATCGAGAATGCGCGTCTCTACAACGCCGCGGAGAAAGCACGTGAAGCCGCCGAGGCGGCAAATCGCGCCAAGGACGAATTCCTCGCCACCATGTCGCACGAGCTGAGGACACCGCTGAACGCGATCTTGGGCTGGGCAATGATCCTTCGCACAAGCCTCGACAACGAGGCCATGCGCGACCGCGCCCTCGACACGATCGAGCGCAACGCGCGTGCGCAGACGCAGATCATCGAAGACCTCCTCGACGTCTCGCGCATCGTCACCGGCAAGCTCCGCCTGGACGTCAGTGCGGTCGACTTGGTGACACTGATTGATTCAGTGCTCGATTCGATTCGGCTGGCGGCCGATGCGAAGCGCATTCAGATCCGGCGCCGCGTGGACAAGTCAGCGGCCGTAGTGAACGGCGACGCCACCCGCTTGCATCAGGTCATCAGCAACCTCATGACAAACGCCGTCAAATTCACACCCGCCGGTGGATGGATTGAGGTGCGTTTGGAGCGCGCCGGCGATATGGCGCGTATCTGCGTGGAGGACAACGGCGCGGGAATCAGCCCGGAGTTTCTGCCGCACGTATTCGACCGGTTCCGTCAGGCCGACGGATCGACCACGCGCTCGCACGGCGGACTCGGCCTCGGCCTCGCCATCGTGCGCCACCTCGTCGACCTGCACGGTGGAACTGTCAAGGCCGCGAGCCCGGGGTTGGGCCACGGGTCGTCGTTCACTGTCGACATTCCGGTGATCCAGTCCTCGACGGTGCACGATGATGCGCACAAGGCAACACGCGCGGCCGTCGATGACCTCAGGCGCCATCTCGACGGTGTCCGTGTCCTGGTCGTGGAGGATGAAGCCGACTCCCGCGAACTGGTGTCCTTTCTACTCACCCAGGCCGGCGCGTCAGTGACAAGCGTGGACTCAGCAGCCGAGGCGTTGGGCCAGATCGACGCGCTCAATCCCGATGTGCTGGTCACCGACATCGGGATGGCGGAGCAGGATGGGTATGACCTTCTCCGCGCCCTCCGACAGCGCGATTCGCGTTCCGCGACAATACCTGCGGTGGCCGTTACGGCGTATGCGCGGCCGGAGGACCGTCAGCGTGCCCTCGCCGCGGGGTTTCATGCCCACGTGTCGAAGCCAATCGTTCCGAAGGAGCTCGTCGCGAGCGTCGAGCGCTTGGCGGCGGTCGTCCGAAAGCCATCGGACTAAATATGTCAACGGCCCTGGTCTCGGCGCATGAACTGGTGGCGCGTCACATGCTGGCGCGCAATCGGGCCTCGTCCGCATTCTTCCCGCGCGAGGCCGAGCGACTGGCCGCTATCTGTCGTCTGATGGCGAGACGATTCGAGCGTGGGGGCCGGCTCCTCGCGATCGGTGCCGCGCACGCCGCTTCGGACGCGCAGCACATCGCGGTCGAGTTCCTACATCCGGTGTTGGTTGGCAAGCGGGCGCTTCCCGCGCTCGATGTCTCAGCAGGGTATCGGGGCACCCTGCCAGCCTTGGTTCGGGACGACGACATCGTCGTCGGGTTGGCTCGGCCGGAAGGTGACGAGGATGTCGACGCTGCTCTTCGCGACGCAGCTCGCCACGGGGCGCTGGTCCTAGCGCTGCCCGGGACGTGCGGAGACTACACGATCGACGCTCTCTCCGCCGATCCGTTCGTGCACCAGGAGCTGGTCGAGGTCCTCTATCACACGCTGTGGGAGACGGTGCACGTGTTCTTCGAGCACCAGACACTGAACGAAAGTGCGGGCGCTGCGGCGTTCCTGTATCCGTTCCTCGGTGGCACACGCGATTCCCTGGACGCGCTCGTACCTGAGGTGGCCACGTCGATTCGTGCGAAGGCCACGCACGTCGAGCGGCTGCGGGACCAGGTCACAACCTCGCAATCAAGCCAGATTGTCAATAGCGTTCTGGCGATGCGCGACGCAATCGAACGAAGCGCAACGGTCCTGTGCGCCGGAAACGGCGGCTCCGCGACCGATGCCACTGACTTTGCGTTCGATCTGTGCGCCTCTCCAAAAGGGCATCAGCGCGTTCCCGCGATCTCGCTGGCGTCGGACCCCGCGACGCTCACCGCGATCGCCAACGATATTGGCAGCGAGGCGATCTTTACGCGGCAACTGATCGCATGCGGCCGCCGCGGTGACGTGCTGGTCGTGTTTTCGACCAGCGGCGGATCCGCCAATATCATCGCTGCGCTCGCGGAAGCTCGAGCGCGGGGCATCCTCACCATCGCGCTGCTCGGCTACGACGGCGGCGAAGTGCTGCGCCACGAGCTGGCCGACCATGTGATCGTCGTGAACAACGACCAGATCCCCCGCATCCAGGAAGTGCAGGCATCGATCTACCACGTGATGCTGGATCTGCTCGACGCCGTCCGGCAGACCCGTGATTGAGGCGCGCCACTTCATCGTTCGCGGCACGGTGCAGGGGGTCGGCTTCCGCCCCTTCGTTGCGCGCCTGGCCAGCATCCACAGTTTGAAAGGGTGGGTTCTCAACGCAAACCGGGGCGTCGAGATACACGTGGAGGGCCCCAGAGCCGCTCTGGACGCGTTTGCTACCGCCATTCAAGTTGACGCCCCGGCAGCGGCGAACGTCGTGTCAGTTGACGCCGTCGCCACCGCCCACTCCGGACTCGATCGCTTCGTGATCCGTGACAGCGAGCCGAGCGCGATGCCGACGGTTCGAATCGCTCCCGACCTGCCGGCGTGCGAGGACTGCCTGGAGGAAATGCGCAATGACCGCGCGCGCCGTTTCGAGTACCCGTACATCAACTGTACGAATTGCGGGCCCCGCTTCTCAGTGGTCACGTCCCTTCCGTACGACCGCGAGCGGACGACGATGGCCCCGTGGCCTCTGTGTTCGGTCTGCAGCAGCGAGTACCTCGACCCTAGAGATAGACGTTTTCATGCGGAACCCGTCGCGTGCCCCGCATGTGGGCCGCAGTACAGCCTGGTGGAAGGGGCCACGCAGCATTGGGGACGAGCTGCGGTTGGGCGAACTGCGGAACTGCTCCAGAGCGGAGCTATCGTTGCCATCAAGGGTATCGGTGGGTATCACTTGAGCTGCGACGCTCGCAATCGCGTAGCCGTTCGCGAGCTCCGTACGCGCAAGTACCGCAAGTCCAGACCGTTCGCCGTCATGACGAGCGACGTGGCAGTCGCACGCTCGCTGGTGTGCATGACACCCGCGACAGAGGCGGTGGTGACGTCCCGGGCTCGGCCCATTGTGCTGGTGCCGGCGCGGCAGTCACTGCCGGGGGTGGCGGACAACTACCGCGAGCTTGGCGTGATGCTGCCGTACGCGCCGATTCATCATCTGCTCTTTGGAGCCGGCGCGCCGGATGTGCTCGTCATGACGAGCGGAAACAGGTCGAGCGAGCCAATCGCGTATAGAGACGACGATGCGCGGATTCGTCTCGACGGGATCGCGGACGCATTCCTGGTTGGAGAGCGCCCGATCGCGCGGCGTGTGGACGACTCCGTCATTCGGATGTCGCGTTCGGGTCCGGTCGTTCTGCGGCGGGCACGCGGGTACGCGCCGGACGTCACGGCCCGTCTGCCGGCCCCCATGCCCATCCTAGCTGTCGGCGCGGACTTGAAAAACACCGTGACACTCGTCGTCGATGGCGACGCCATCGTCAGCCAGCACGTCGGAGATCTCGAGCACCTCTCGGCCGCGCAGGCGTTCCGAGCCACGGTGCACGATCTCGTCTCGATGTACGGGCTTCACTGGAGCGAACTGGTGGTTGCCCATGACCAGCACCCGCAGTTTGCGACCACGGCGTACGCCCACGAGCTCCGTCCGCACAGCCGCATCCCGGTACAGCACCATCGCGCACATATCGCGAGCGTACTCGCGGAGCGCGATGCGCTCGACAAGCCCGTCCTCGGGGTCTCGTGCGACGGCACGGGTTACGGGGACGACGGATCGATTTGGGGTTGCGAATTCTTGGTTGGCAGTGTCCAAGGCGGATTCGCGCGCGCCGCATCCTTGCGGCCGTTTCTTCTTCCGGGAGGGGACGCGGCGGCGCGATCGCCGGTGCAGGCGGCAGCCGGCGCATTATCGGCCGTCGCCGGGCTTCCCGATCTGACTGCGCGGCCGTTCTGTTTCCCCCAGACGTTCATTCACGCGACCCTGCTTGCCACGAAACGGATCCGCACGTTCTCGTGCACATCGGCCGGCCGTCTGTTCGATGCTGCCGCCGCCCTGCTGGGGTTCACCCAGAACGTCGAATACGAAGGTCAGGCTGCCGAGTGGCTCGAGCAGCTTGCGTGGCGCGCAACATCCACGACACCGCTGGCGTTCCGTGTAACCGGCGCGCACATAGACGCGGAGCCGGCCCTAGCGGAGATCATTGCCAGGCGGCTCGCAGGCGAGAACATGGCTTTGATCGCACGTGCATTCCATGACGGCTTCGGCACCGCTGTTGCGGAAATGTCGTTACAGCTCTGTGCACGCAATGGCATCGACACGGTGGTGTTGTCCGGTGGCACGTTTCAGAACACCCTGCTTCTCGACGTCGTGAAGGCCCGCCTCGCCGGCAAGGTCGCGACCTGGACGAATGCCGCGGTACCTCCGAACGACGGAGGGATTAGCTTGGGCCAGGCCGCCGTAGCCTCAGTAGCTCAAGTTAGAGTCCCAGCACGTGGTGGAAATTCAGTAAGGCCGCCCGAGTAGACAGCGGAGTCGGCCATCGCGCATCTTCCGTGAGTTCTCTCTAGCCGGAGAAG
>Ga0073934_10004911_pt1 | contig 21504 bp, 15 predicted proteins | sample LarsenN4metaG_FD_76834 | JGI IMG/M metagenome (GOLD analysis project Ga0073934, IMG submission 76834) | Hot spring sediment bacterial and archeal communities from British Columbia, Canada, to study Microbial Dark Matter (Phase II) - Larsen... ...
CGTCACCATCATCGTTGTGGCGGTTCCCGAAGGCCTGGCCATGAGCGTGACGCTCAGCCTCGCCTACAGCATGCGGCAAATGACCGCCAGCAACAATCTCGTCCGCCGCATGCATGCCTGCGAGACGATTGGCGCCGCCACCGTGATTTGCAGCGACAAGACCGGTACGCTGACCATGAACGAGATGCGTGTTCATGCCGTCAGCTTCCCAGGGCTGGAAGGCGAGCCTGGGGCCCTATCGTCGAGCACCGTCCCGCCGCTGGTCGTCGAAGCGATCTGCGCAAACACCACCGCTCACCTGGCGCGAGCCGAGGGCCAGCCGCCCCGTCCACTTGGCAATCCCACCGAGGGCGCCCTGTTGCTCTGGTTGGACGCGCACGGCGTGGACTACATGCCCCATCGACGGGCTTTTGAGATTATTCAGCAATGGACTTTCACAACGGACCGCAAGTTCATGGGCACCCTCGGCCGTTCCGCTGTGCTTGGCTGCGAAGTGCTTTACGTCAAGGGTGCGCCGGAGATCGTGCTGGGCCGCTGCTCCCAGGCTGGCAGCTCCAGCGGCTTGGTTCCTGTGGAGCCGCTGCGGGCGGAGCTGGAGCAAGCGCTGCGCTCCTACCAGGCCCGCGGCATGCGCACGCTGGCTGTCGCCTACAAGCCGGTTCAGTCCTCCCAGGCGGCGCAGGACATTGACACGCTGGCGAGCGATCTGATCTGGCTCGGGTTCGTCGCCATCGCCGACCCTGTCCGGGCCGAGGTCCCCGAGGCGGTTCAGGCTTGTCGAAGGGCCGGCGTACTTGTCAAGGTGATTACTGGAGACAACGTGCAGACTTCGCTCGAAGTCGCCAGGCAGATCGGCCTCTGGGACAAGGAAGATCAACCCGATTGCGCCGTACTGGGAGCCGATTTCGCCCGCATGGACGATGCCGCTGCCCGCGCCACAGCCCTGCGCGTCAAGGTCATGGCCCGTGCTCGGCCCAGCGACAAGCTACGCCTCGTCCGCCTTTTGCAGGAGCAGCACCACGTCGTCGCTGTCACTGGCGATGGGGTCAACGACGGACCCGCCCTCAACTACGCCAACATCGGGCTGGCCATGGGCAAGACCGGCACCGCCGTCGCCAAGGAAGCCAGCGACATCATCCTGCTCGATGATTCCTTCAGAAGCATCGTCAATGCCATCATGTGGGGCCGCTCGCTCTATGAGAACATCCAGCGTTTCCTGCTGTTCCAGCTCACCATCAACCTGACCGCCCTGTGCCTGGCCATGCTCGGCCCGTTCATCGGCGTCAAGCTGCCGCTCACCGTCATGCAAATGCTCTGGATCAACTTGATCATGGACACCTTCGCCGCCCTGGCTCTGGCGACCGAGCCGCCGAGTTGGAAAGTGATGGACCGCAAGCCGCGCGATCCCCATGCGTTCATCATCACGCGCCCGATGGCCCAGGGGATTCTGGTCACCGGTGGGGCGTTTCTGGTCGTCCTGATCGGGCTGATGCTTTGGCTGCAATCGCTGGAGTTGCTTCCCGCGGACGACGAGCCCTCCCGCGGCGGCACGATCCTGTTCACCGTCTTTGTCCTGCTCCAGTTCTGGAACCTCTTCAATGCCCGCTGCCTGGGCAGCAATCGCTCGGCCTTTAGCGGCCTGTTGCAGAATCGGGTCTTCCTCCTGATAGCCTTGGCGATTCTCGTGGGGCAGTTCGTGCTGGTCACCTTCCTGGGCGGCGTGTTCCGCACCGTGCCGCTGCCCTGGCTCGACTGGCTGATCATCCTGGCGGGGACTTCTGTCGTGCTCTGGGTCGGCGAAGCGGTCCGCTGGTTTCGGCGACGCAGGGAAGCGATTGCTGGCGCTGCACCGGCATGACTCCCCCGGACGGCTTGCAGAACGAGCCGCGGATGAGTCCATGAATCAAGCGGCCAGGTCCTGACCTGCTGGTTTCAGGTGCAGCGGCGGTCCAGGTGGACGTAGCCACCGTCAGAATGGATGAGTTGCCCCGTGATGTGGCTGGCCCGCTGCGAGAGCAGGAATGCGGCGAGTTGGCCGATTTCCTCGACCGTGGTCATGCGGCGCCCCAGGGGAATTCGCTCCTCGATGCGGCGGCGCTCCCCTGCTGGGTCAGGCAGGGCAGCGAGCCAGTCGGCGTACATCGGCGTCCAGCACTCGGCCACGACGATGGCATTCACTCGAATTCCCAGCGGAGCAAGTTCCAGGGCCCATTCGCGGGTGAGCGCGTTCCTCCCGCCATTGGCCGCAGCGTAGGCTGAAGTGCCGCCCTGCCCTGTCATGGCTACTTTGGAGGCGATGTTGACGATGGCGCCCTTTCCCTGCTCGAGCGCTGGGAGGGCTAGACGAGTCAACTCGTAGTAGTGCACCAGGTTCCTGCGGAGCGAATCGACGAACCGCTCGACATTGCCGGTCCGCAACCCGACGCCGTCGTTGACGCCGGCGTTGTTGACGAGCCCGTCGATGCGACCAGTCTCGCTCAAGCAGGCTGCGACGGCTAATTGACAGTGGGCTGGCTCGACGAGGTCAACGCGGCTGAAGCCGCACCTTCGGCCTGCCTGCCGCAGCTTGTCGACCAGCTCCTGACCATGCTCGGCATCGCGATCGATGATCCATGGGACGGCACCCTCGCCGGCGAGCACCTCGACGATGCCGCGGCCGATGCCTTTCGCCCCGCCGCTAACCAGGATCACCTTGTCGCACAGGCCGAGATCCATGGCACGCCAGCGATTCCAGCAGACTCATCACCCGAGGTTCATGCTCATCAGGAACTCGGCGTTGCTCTTGGTCTTGCTCATGCGGTTGACGAGCAATTCCATCGCCTCGACGGGGTTCATGTCGCTGAGCACCTTCCGCAGGATGTACACGCGGCGAAGTTCTTCGGGGTTGAGGAGAAGTTCTTCCTTGCGGGTGCCGGAGCGATTGACGTCGATGGCCGGCCAGACGCGCTTGTCGACGAGTCGGCGATCGAGGTGCAGTTCCATGTTGCCCGTACCCTTGAACTCCTCAAAGATAACTTCGTCCATGCGGCTGCCCGTGTCAATGAGGGCGGTGGCGAGGATGGTCAGGCTGCCGCCTTCCTCGATCGCGCGGGCAGCGCCGAAGAATCGCTTCGGCTTGTGCAGGGCGTTGGCGTCCACGCCGCCGGAGAGGATCTTGCCGGAGTGCGGGACCTCGGTGTTGTATGCCCGTGCCAGACGGGTGATGGAATCGAGGAGGATCACGACGTCCTGGCCATACTCGACAAGCCGCTTCGCCTTCTCGATCACCATTTCGGCGACCTGCAGGTGCCGGCTAGCGGGTTCATCGAAGGTCGAGCTGATCACCTCGCAACGCGGTCCCTTGACATGGCGTTCCATGTCGGTAACTTCCTCGGGCCGCTCGTCGATGAGCAGGACCATCACGTACACTTCAGGATGGTTGCGCAGGATGCTATTGGCAATCTTCTGCAAGAGCACGGTCTTACCGGTGCGTGGCGGAGCGACGATCAGGCCGCGCTGCCCCTTGCCGATGGGCGTTACGAGGTCGACAACCCGCATGTTGATCTCGCTCGGCTCTGCCTCAAGGGTGAAACGGGCCGTCGGGTGGTGCGGCGTCAAGTCGTCGAAGACGACTTTCTGGGTCAACAGTTCGGGATCCTGGAAGTTGATTGCCTCGACGCGGAGAAGCGCGAAGTACCGCTCGTTCTCCTTGGGTGGGCGAATCTGGCCTGCCACGACCGAGCCAGTGCGGAGGCCGAAGCGGCGAATCTGGCTGGGCGAGATGTAGATGTCGTCTGGGCACGGCAGATAGTTGTAGTCGGGGCTGCGGAGGAAGCCGAAGCCATCGGGCAGAACCTCCAACGTGCCCTCGCCAAACATCAGGCCGTTCTGCTTGACCCGCTCCTTGAGGATCTTGAAAATCAGGTCCTGCTTCTTGAGGCCGGTGTACTCCTGAAGGCCTTCTTCCTTGGCGGTCTTGAGAAGCTGCTGCATGGTCATTTGCTGCAGCGAGGTGATGTGCGTGCCGCCCCGCTTCACCTCTTCGTAGCGGGCATTGGTTTCCTCGTCGAAGCCGGCGCCGTCCTCGACGTCCTCGTTCGGCGGCGTGGCCACGGCCGCGGACGTTTGCCCGTTGTCGCTCCGCTCCGTCCGCTCGGCGCGCTCGGCCCGCATGGTCGCCAGCGCGGCAGCTTCCGCTTCACGCAGTTCGTCCTCGACATCGGGCTGGGGCAGGTTGGGACGGTTACGTTGCGTGCGCCCCCGATTGCTCATTCGACGTCCACGAGTTTCTTCAGCCATGATCGTTGTCCTCCTCGCAATTGGCTGACACGGGAATCGGAACGGCCGTCAGTTGTCCGTACTGGACACAGCCGGCCCGATCGGGCGGCTTGCCAGATACCGGCTTCCAGAGGCCGACCCGGCGGCGCTGGGGACACGGGGTGTCTCCCGATGCGTGTTCGGCGCCGCGGTGCCAGCGGTGGGAATGGGTTAGTCTTTCAGAGTTTCCTTGGGGTTAAGGGTCATTGAATTATCCTTTTGACCTGGCGGTCGGCGGCGAGCAATCGAGCCACGACGCCTTCCAACTGGTCCTTGAGTTGCTGTTCCTGGGCGGCTTCGCCATGATTATGAATCACCAGGTCTGCTCGGGCCGCCTTCTCCGCCACGGGGAGCTGAGCCTGCTCGCGAGCCTCCACCTCCTTCTCATCCCAGCCTCGCGTCTCCTTCAAACGAGCGAGGCGGACAGTGCGGGGTACTTCGATGAATGCGATCAAGTCACACCAGCGTCCCCAACCGGTTTCGATCAGGATCGCCGCATCCAGCACGCCAAACTTGATGGCTGGATCGGCGTCGGCACGGGCAATTTCTTCACCGATGCGCTGCTCGATCCAGGGGAACACAAGGCCTTCCAGTTTCCTGCGCTCTGCAGCATCGGCGAAAACGATTCGACCTAGCTGGCGACGATCTACTTCTCCCTTGTCGTTCAGTACCGCATCGCCCCAGCGAGCGACGACCTGGTTGCGAATCTCGGGTTTCCTGAGCGCCTCGTGGCCGAGCAGGTCCGCATTGATCACATGCCCGCCCATCCCTGCAAGCAACTGAGCCACGTGGCTTTTGCCGCTGCCGATGCCGCCGGCCAGCCCGAGCAAAGGCTTATGCTTCGTCATGGTGGCCCGTTCCTGCCAGGATATCGACAGCCATGAGCCCCATTCAGACGCCTCTCATGGAGGCCCAACAACCAGAACCTCCGTATCCAACCAGTTGGGTCCGGCCGCGAGATCGACCTTGATCGGGACGTCGAGCTTCAGGGCGTTGGACATCGCATCTTCTACCATTCGGGCCAGGTCGTCGCGCTGGGTCGAGGGCGTCTCGAAGACCAGCTCGTCGTGAATCTGCAGCAACATTCTGCTCGCCAGGCTGCCCTGCTGAAGCTGGCGATGAATCTTCAGCATGGCGGCCTTGATCAGGTCCGCAGCCGACCCCTGAATGACAGTGTTGAGAACCTCGCGCTCTGGCTGATTCCTCTGTTTGTAGGAAGACCTGGGCCTGATGCCTTCGATTGCACGGCGTCTTCCCAGAATCGTTGTCACATAACCGTCACTTCGGGCATTCGCCAGCAGTTTCTCCTGAAAGTCGAGCACGCCTGGGTATCGGGCAAAGTAAGCGTCAATGAAGTCGGCGGCTTCGTCTTGCTCCATCCCGAGCCGCTTGGCCAGACCAAATGCACTCAGCCCATAGATGACGCCGAAGTTCACGGTCTTGGCATTGCGGCGCTGTTCTTTCGTCACCTTCTCCTCGGGCACGCCATAGATCTGGGCTGCGACGTAGGCATGGATGTCGCGATCCTCTTGAAAAGCCTGCTGAAGGGCCTTGTCTTGCGAGTAATGGGCCAGCACGCGCAACTCGATCTGAGAATAATCGGCCGTCAGGAGCAGCCAGTCAGCCTGTCCCGGCACGAAGGCCTGGCGAATCTGCCGCCCCAAGTCGGTTCGAATCGGGATATTCTGCAAGTTGGGATCACTGGAACTCAGGCGACCCGTAGCCGCCACCGTTTGATTGAAGGACGCGTGTACCCGCCCCGTTTTCAGATTCACTAGCTCCGGAAGAGCATCAACATACGTCCCCTTGAGCTTGGCGATCTGCCGGTACTCGATGATCTTCCTGGGCAGTTCGTGCCCCGCGGCTGCCAAATCCTCCAGCACATCCTGCCCCGTACTCGCCTCGCCGGTAACCGTGGTTTTGCGTTGCGTTGGTAGCCGCAGTTCTTCGAAAAGAACCTGCCGGAGTTGCTTGGGTGAGCCGATGTTGAATGTGCGACCAGCCAGGGCGTGAATATCACTTTCGAGTGCCGAGAGCTGGTTGGCAAAGTCAATGCTCAGCCGCTTGAGCAAAGGCACATCGATCGTTATTCCATTGTACTCTAACTCCGCAAGAACATCAATCAGAGGAATTTCAAGTTCGCGATAAAGTGTTTCCAGGCCAATGGACTTCAATTGAGGCTCGAGGACTTCGCAGAGACGCAAGGCCACATCCGCATCTTCACCAGCGTACTCGGCAATGCGAGCCGGTTCGACCGCATCCATGCAAAGCTGATTCTTGCCCTTGCCAATCAGATCGGTGATCGGGATGGGCTGGTGGCCAAGGTAGCGAGTCGAGAGTTCATCAAGATTATGATTCCTCTCGCCGGATGTCAACAGGTAACTGGCGATCATGGAATCGCCCACAATTCCCTTGAGGCGAATCCCCGCGGTGCGGAGCACTTCAAGGTCGAACTTGATGTTCTGGTTCACCTTGCCTGTGGCGGGATCTTCGAGTATCGGCCGCAAAGCTTCCAAGGTTGCATGGGGATCGAGCAACGGGCTGCCCGCAGGCCCCCGCAGGGCCAGGTAGTACGCCTCTCCGGCCTGCCAGCAGAACGCCATGCCCACAATCCTGGCGGAATGGGGATCAAGTCCAGTGGTCTCGAGGTCGATGGCAAAACGATTCCGTCCACGCAGCCGCTCCAGGAAATCGGAAAACTTCTCCGCAGTATCCACGAGGTGGTAAGCCCCCTGCCAGTCGTTCTTCGGGGCCGGCGCGGATGCGGGAGGACCGTCCGCGAAAAGCTCGCTCTGTGCCGCTCCCGACAAGCTGCCTCCCTGCGGCATTTGCTCGGCCCGCACTTCGTTGGCATAGCGGTGGAACCCGCACTCGCGGAAAAGTTCCAGCAGGCTGCCTGTGTTCAACGGCTTGACGCGCCAGGCCTCCCAGTCGATGGACAAAGGCACGTCGGTCTTGAGTTCAACGAGCCGCCGACTCATTAGCAGGCGTTCTTCAAGCTCTTCCAGGTTCTTCCGCAGCTTGGGCTGCTTGACAGCTGAACGGTTGCCGAGGAGTTGGGGGATGCTGCCGTGTTCCTGAAGCAGCTTGGCAGCTGTTTTGGGCCCGACGCCTGGAATGCCAGGCACGTTGTCCACGTTGTCGCCGACCAGCGCCAGGTAGTCGATCACCTGGTCAGGCTTCACGCCCCAGTCCTTTAGCAGAGAATCGCTATCGAGGATTACATCCTTGCGGAGGTTGTAAATCCGGATGCGTTCGCTCAGGAGCTGGCGCAGGTCCTTGTCGGCAGAGCAGATAAAGACGTCGATCCCCTTCTTCTCAGCCTGGCGCGCTATCGTTGCAATGGCGTCGTCCGCTTCATAGCCGTCGACCATGACGACGGGTATCTGCATCGCTTCCAGCAGTCGATGGATGACAGGAAGTTGGGCGGCCAAGTCATCCGGCATCGGGGCGCGCTGAGCCTTGTATTCGGCGTACAGGTCGTCGCGGAAGGTCTTTCCAGGCGGGTCAAAGACGCAAACAAGGTAGTCAGGATTCTTGCGACGGAGGCGAAGCAGGTCCCCCGTAAAGCCAAACACGGCATTGGTAGGCTGACCCTTCGGGCCCGTCATGACCGGAACGGCATGAAAGACCTGGTAGATCAGTGAATGGGCGTCCAGAAGATACAAGGAGGAACTCGGGTTCAAGTTGAAACAGCAACTGAGCTGAAATGCCAGGCGAGCGCTGCCAAGCGCCACGGAGCCGGGGACAATTATCTCTTGTGGAGTCAAACCGCGGAAGACGCCGCCGGCCAGATGGCCTGGCATGCGTGGGTAAGATACGTCGCCTGGCGGATGCCGTCAAGCGCGAGCATGCCGGTTCTACGAAGGCGACGCCCGGGACTCGTTGATCTAGGCTTGCCCACGCCGTATCTGGTACAAACCTACTGTCGCGGCCGAACTGCCGCTCGCGTGGATCCCGCTTCCTCGGAACGGAAGAGGCCATGTTGCACACCATTATTCCCATGGAATCCTGGCTGCGGGGCAGAGTGCCGTCACGGACTCAATCCGTGCGGCTCATCGGCCCGCCCGAGCCTTGCTGCCAGCCGCTTCGGCTGGTGGCAGTGCGAGGAAATCGCGTCTACCAGTTGCACCAACCGGCGGTTGTCGTCGGCCGGCACTCCGATGCCGACCTGAGGCTGATTGAACCGGACGTCAGCCGTTTCCATTGTCGATTCTTCTGTGCAGGAGACGACTGGGAGGTCGAAGACCTGAGCAGCCTCAACGGGACGTACGTGAACGGCGTGGAGATCCAGCGGCAGGTGCTTCGACAAGACGACGTCGTTCGCATTGGCGATGTCATCTTCCAGACCGACCTGGGCTCACCCCGAGGAATGGCCCAGGTCCGCCAGGAAGAAGCGCAAAGATCAATGCGCATCCTGCACACGATCGCGGCCTTGCTGCCTGCTCAGGAAGAGTCGCAGCGACGCAGATCAGCGTGAGCGGCAGTAACTCAGTGCCAACAAGCAATAGGCCGCACAGAGGTTCCCGTCTCCTTCATAGAAGCGGTCGCTGACGTTCGACCAGCTACCCTCTGAGGTCTGCCGTTTCTTAATGGCTTCGAAGAGGTCACGCTTCCAGTTGTGCTTTGCTCCCTTCGAATCGGTCAGCGTGTCACCTTCTTCGAGTGCGGCGAGAGCTTTGCCCATGGTGTGGTAGTAATAATAAAGGCCAACCTGGCCCTGCCCGGGGTTCTCATCGAGCGTGTAGTGCCGCTTGATCCAATCGACTGCGGCAAGCACGCGAGGATCCTGTCGATCCACGCCGGCGTAAAGGAAGCTAAGGAGGCCTGCATAGGTCATAATGCCAGCAGATCGCAGACCGCCCTCGCTGGTAGTCCCTGCATTGCTCTTGCCCCCGCCCACGGGGGTATAAATGAAGCCGCCGCGGTCTTCCGGGGTGGTCTTCTTGGCGTATTCCAGCTCGTTGTGCTCTCCAGGCAAGTTCTGGCAGCGGCTGATAAATACCAAGGCTCGTTTGAAGGCGGGGTCGTCCTTCGGCACGCCCGCCGACTGCAAGGCCTGGACGAAGAACTGAGTATTGGACAGGTCCGGCCGCGATCGGCCATCGTACCCAGCGCCGCCGTACTCGACCTGGCTGCTCTGCACGCCCTTTTTCTCGTCGAACTGTAACCCCTTAAGGAACTCACCCGCCCGCTTGATAATGCCATCGTACTTGCCATTGGTATTGGCCTCCTTGAAGGCCATGAGGGCGACGCAGGTGGTGTAATTGGCAAGTTGGCGATCGTAGATTCCGCCGTCTTCCTTGACGCTGCCTTCGAGATACTTCAACGCCTTGGCTACCATTGGGTCGTCGCCGTAGCCGCTGCGAATCAACGCAGCAGTGACGAGGGCGGTGACGCCTGGTCCGCCGAGCCTCTTCGACCAGCTCCCGTCGGGATCCTGATGGCTTCGCAGGTAAGCTACCGCCTTCTCCGTGACGGCCCGCATTTCCGCTGCCGTGGGCGAACTGGTAGATTCCTGCGCCATGACGAGACTTGAAGTCGGAATCAAGCTTAGCAGCAATGCAATCACACTTCGAACGCTCATGGATAACCTCGTCGCGGGGTCTTCAGAGATCGCTGCTATTAGCCCTGCAAACGCTGGACCGGTTTGAAGACCAGAAAAACCTTCTGTCTCAGTCGTCGCGAATGCTGAAAGCGGCTACTGGATCACCACTCCTGGCACATCTTTGCCCAGTGGACCTGCATGCTCAAGGACTGCTCAGGGGTTGAAGCTCACGGTAGTCGACGGTTTCGCAGACGTCGCTGGGGACATCTGCGGCCTCGTGAAGTTGAGTGCCCGTCGGGTCAGGCAGCCCTTCAGGCCAGATGTGAAAGCCCCCGTGCAAGCCGTGGGAAGCTATCTCCCACTTGCCCCATATGCCCTTCCCTTCATTGAATCCGTTGTACGCGACCGCATGACGGCGCACATACTGCTTGATCCAGTGACACACGCCGGATGCCAGCTCGTATCGGCCTGTCACGGTGAATGCTCCAACCCAGTCCCGTCCCTCGCCAGTGATCTTTCCTTCGGAAAACAGGAGCTGGAGTTCCATGCTGTGCTTGCCCGCAGGGAAGTTCTTCTGGGTCCAGAAGCCAATCCATGGGCCGCTGGGGAATCGCGGATCGGTTTCAAGTTCTGGGTTCTTGTCGCCGCGCTTCATGAAGGCTCATTGTAAGCGCAGAAGCAACCCCAGGCTCCAAGAAAGAGCCTGGGGGGTTCTCGGTTCCGGTTTCAATTTGGCGTACTCAGGTGACTATCGCTCCTTCAGGCCTCTAGTAACACCTGGTGATCCAGTGGCCAGCCTTGACAAGCACCTGTTCATGCACAGTCTTGTAGAAACCAGGCTTCACCAGCACCTGTTCATGCAGAGTCTCATACCAGCCATCCTTGACCAGCACTTGCTCGTGCACGTCCTTGTAGTAGCCTGGGGTCACGACGACAGTCCGATATCCGGTGCAACACCTCCCACAGTGGTCGTAGTAGGCGTAGGGCTTCTCGCATGTGACGGGCGGGCACCACACCTTGCGGCAGACCGTCTCATAAATCGGCTCATGATACACCTTGCGGCACACGGTCTGGTAAACAGGCTCGCACCACACCTTTCGACAGACAGTCTCATACACGGGCGGGCACCAGATCTTCTGGCAGTGCGGTTGGCAGTAATCGCCCGCCGAAGCGGAGCCGGCTGCGACGCCAAGAACTGTCACTACCGCGATCAAACCCGTCTTGACTGCCACGTGAGCCTTCATGGTCGTCTCCCTTCGAGTGCTTTATTCTTTCCAGTTGGCTGGTTCTAGTCGCTCCACACCCAGGTAAACGCTAGGTCACGGAAGATTGGACAGGAAAAGTCTGGAAAATTCCCGGGCGGGAGCCTGGCGGCGATCCTGTCACGGAACTTTCATCTTTGTGAGATTTGCTTGCATGGGCGAGGAGAGGCGGCATCATAGGAAGTCATCTGGGCAGATCAACCCAACCAGGGTCCATTTACCGTGAAAGGAAGACCCATGCTACGGAAGCTGACGAAGACCATGTTTGCATTCGCGGCCGTGACGGCCATGGCGTCGGGCGTCCTGGCCGAAGACCTGACCTCCTCGCTCAAGGTGGGCGCCCCCGACATCAAGTCGGCGGGACCGCTTGCCTTCGGGCCCGACGGCGTTTTGTTTGTCGGTGACACCCAGGGGGCCGCAATCTTCGCCATTGCCACCGGCGACACCAAGCCCGCAGGAAACGGCGAGTTGAAGGTGGAGGCCATTGACGAGAAGATTGCCGCGATGCTGGGCACAACGACCAAGGAAATGGCGATCAACGACATGATTGTCAATCCTGCGTCGGGCCAGGTCTACTTGTCCGTTTCCCGCGGCACAGGCCCGACAGCGGCGCCGGTCATTTTGCGTGTGGATCGCAACGGCAAGATCAGCGAAGTGCCACTCAAGGACGTCAAGTTTGCCAAGGCCTCGATTGCAAACCCTGCAACCCGCAACCGTGTCGACGCAATTACTGACCTGGCCTATATCGATGGCCGCGTGTTCGTGGCGGGTCTCTCAAACGAAGAGTTCGCTTCCAAGTTGCGGTCCTTGCCGTTCCCTTTCAGCGACAAGGAGCAAGGCACGAGCATCGAGATCTTCCACGGCGCGCACGGCAAATTTGAAACGCACTCGCCGATCCGGACCTTCGCTTACTTCAAGAGCCCGTCCGAAGAGTGTCTGCTGGCAGCGTACACTTGCACGCCGCTGGTAAAGATTCCGCTGAAGGACTTGGCGCCTGGGGCTCACGTGAAGGGCACGACCGTGGCCGAGCTGGGCAATCGCAACAAGCCGCTCGACATGGTTGTCTACGAAAAAGGCGGGAAGAACTACATCCTGATGGCCAACAATAGCCGCGGCCTCATGAAGATCACTGCCGATGGCATCGAGAAGGCTCAGGGCATCACGAGCCGTATCGCCGACAAGGCGGGGCAATCCTACGAGACGCTTGACCAGTTCAAGAACAATGTCGTTCAGCTCGACCGTCTCGACAAGGAGCACGCCGTGATCCTCGTTCGTGGCGAGAGCGGAGCACTGAATCTCGAAACCATACCACTGCCGTAGGCGGAGGTGATCGAGGAGCGAGCGGGGCTCTCTAGCTCTGCTCGCTCCCGCCTCTGTTAGCTGCTCAAGAAGGGGCGTCATGAAGCCTACTCGTCTCGCAACCATCGGCCTGGTCGCCATGCTGCTCGGCTGTGGTCGGCCCGCTGCTGCGCCCAGACCCGCTACAGTTCCTGCACCGGCAGGGGCCGGCGCGGGCGTCGCCTACCTTGCTCCCCAGAAGCTCGGAATGCGCAGCACGCCCGACGGCAAGGTGGTCTTCACTTTCGGCCCTTTTGACACCTGGGCGCTCGCGCCGCTCAGGGACATGGCGAAGCAAGACGAGTCGCACTGGCAGAAGTACTTCATTGTGACCACTCAATCAATGAGAGGCCTGGGCGCCCCCCCTCCGACTCCCATGCTCGGCGATTACACACTGGAGGGGAACACCTTGGAGTTCAAGCCTCGATTTCCCCTTGCACCTGGCGCCACGGTCTATGCCTATGCCGATATGAACGGGCAACTCCCTTCGACGTTCGAACTCCGATCGCGCGGGGAGCCGGTGTTCAGCCTCATCAGTCAAACCCTAACTCTTCCCAAGCCTGCGGTGGATGAGGACACGCGGATAACGGCCGTCTACCCCTCGGCCGACCTCGTACCGGAGAACCTGCTGAAGTTCTACATTCACTTCTCTGGGCCCATGAGCCGCGGTCAAGCTTACGATTGCATCCATCTCTTCGACGAAAGCGGAAAGGAAGTCGAGTCTCCCTTCCTGGAACTGGGCGAGGAACTCTGGGACCGCACGGGCCAGCGATTCACGCTTTTCCTTGACCCTGGACGAGTGAAGCGTGAATTATTGCCACGCCAGGAGTTGGGACCCGTGCTAGTGGAGGGCAAAGCCTACACGCTGGTGGTCGAAGCCAAGTGGCTCGATGCAAAGGGCAACCCGCTGGTCAAGCCTTTCCGAAAGACCCTAAAGGTCGGCCCTCCCGACGATAGGATTCCAGAAATGAACTCCTGGCGAGTAAGCGTTCCCCCAACCGGCAGCCGCGAGCCTGTCGTGGTGGACTTTCCCGAGCCATTGGACCACGCCCTGCTCGAGCGCGTCCTAAGGATCAAGTCTGCGGACGGTCATTCAGTCGTTGGAGCAATTCAGATTCAGAACGCAGAACGACGCTGGTCCTTCACACCCGAACAACCGTGGGCGCCTGGGACATATCAACTAGAGGCCGAGACGATTGTCGAGGATCTTGCAGGAAACAACCTTTCCAGACCATTCGAGCTCGACCTTCTTCGTCCCGTGGAACGCGAGACCCAGGTCCCGGTTCAAAGCCTGAGATTCGAGGTCAAGTGAAACCGTTTGACGGGTGCACGGCCCTCGCCTTCCGCTATAATTTCTACACACGCCCTCACCAGCCACTGGAGTCCCGCCATGCGTTCCTACCGTTTGTGCATTCTGTGTCCCCTCGCAGCCGCACTGCTAGCCATTGCCTATCTCATGCTGTCTGCTCAGCCGGTGCGCGCCCAGGCCGTTCCAGCGGACAAGCCGGTTAGCTTCATGGACCATGTAGCTCCGATTCTGAAGGAGAACTGCTTCGCCTGCCATGACGCCAAGAAGCGCAAGGGAAAGCTCGATCTCACTACCTTCGAGCGCTTGCTAAAGGGGGGCGATCAAGGCGAGACCGTCACCCCAGGAAAGCCCGAGGAAAGCAATCTGTTTCTGTTCATGTCCGGCAAGGAGGAGCCGGCGATGCCTCCCAAGGAGGCGGGCGGGCTTTTGTCCAGGGACAAGGTTGCTGTAGTTGAGCGCTGGATCAAGGAGGGCGCGAAGTACGACGGCCCATCGCCCCAGACTGATTTGGTGGCCGAACTGAGGAAACGTTGGAAACCGCCCACGCCTCCTGCCTCATATCCATTTCCCAGCATCGTGCGCAGCCTGGCATTCACTCCCGATGGTAAGCGGCTCGTTGTGGGCGGCTACCACGAGTTGCTCATCTGGGACCACACCGCCGGCAAGCTGCTCGGTCGGCTCAGGACCCGTTCTGAACGCGCTAATGCCATGCTGTTTCTGCCCGACGGCAAGACGTTGGTAGTGGCGGGGGGAAGGCCTGGGCAAGAGGGCGATGTCAGGCTCTACAATCTCGACGCTCCGCCAGGGCAGAAGGAAGGCGAAGTGGCAATCTGGAACGGCGTCGATCCCAGTGCGGGCGTCCTCAAGAAGGAACTCCTCCAGACGGACGACGAGGTGCTTTGCCTGGCGATCAGCCCAGACGGCAAGAAACTTGCGACCGGCGGGTGTGACCGAGTCGTCCGAGTTTGGAACATTGCCGAGGACTGGAAACTCGAGCAAAGTATCGAGAACCATGCTGATTGGGTCTTTGGAGTGCAGTTCGCACCCGATAACACCCATCTACTAACGTGTAGCCGAGACAAGACTGCCAAGGTCTGGGATCTCGCGGCCAGGGAGTCAGTCCTCACGTTTCCAGATCACCAGAATGCCGTGTACTCGGTTGCAGTCAAGCCTGACGGGAAACTTGGCATCTCAGGGGGCGAGGACAATCAGCTCCGCTTCTGGAACGCCAGCGGCGAAGGCAAGCAGGTCCGCGCCTCGGGCGGCCATGGCAAGGCCATTTGGAAAGTCCTCGTTCACCCGAACAAGCCGATGATCGTCACCGCATCCAGCGACGGCACCGTGCGTACCTGGAACCCCGAAAATGGCCAGGCTCTCAAGACCTTGACAGGCCACAATGATTACGTCTATGCCCTGGCTATCAGTCCCGATGGCACTCTGGTGGCCAGCGGCGCCTGGAATGGGGAGGTCCGTATCCACAAGCTCGACGATGGCAGCGTGGTGAAGGCGTTTAATGCCTCGCCAGGCCTGGCGAACGCACCGTAAGGATCGCTCTGCCGGTCAAACTACCCTGCCGCAGGCTCCGGCTTTTTTAGTTCTCGTCGTTCGCCGAGAACTTGACCCATGGTTGTCTTTCCGCCGGTGCGGCTGGGATTTACAATGCCCCCGTTCCGCCCAGTGCGAACGAGGAGTAACTCCCATGGCCGAAGCGTCGTCGGCTCAGCACATCACGAGTGTTCTCAAGGAAGGCCGCGTCTTCCCGCCACCGCAGGCCTTCTCGGCAGCCGCCCATATTCGCAGTCTTTCCGAATACGAGAATCTATGGAAGCGTGCGGCGAATGACCCCGAAGGATTCTGGGCGGAACTCGCCAGCGAGTTGCACTGGTTCAAGCAGTGGGACAAGGTTCTTGACTGGAACGAGCCGTTCGCCAAGTGGTTTGTCGGCGGGAAGATCAACGCGAGCTACAACTGCCTTGATCGCCACCTGCAGACCGCTCGGAAGAACAAGGCAGCCATCGTCTGGGAGGGCGAGCCAGGGGATTCGCGCGTCCTCCGCTACCAGGACCTGCACCGCGAGGTCTGCAAGTTCGCCAACGTACTCAAGGAACTGGGGATCCAGGCGGGCGATCGCGTCACCATCTACATGCCGCTCGTTCCCGAGGCCGTGATCGCGATGCTGGCCTGTGCACGAATCGGTGCGACGCACTCCGTCATCTTCGGCGGATTCTCCGCAGAGGCTGTCGCCGATCGCAATAACGACGCCAAGTCTCGTCTGCTCATCACGGCCGATGGCGGCTGGCGTCGCGGCAAGGTCGTCCCGCTCAAGGAGAATGCTGACGGCGCGATGGCCAAGTCGCCCACGGTGGAAAAGTGCATCGTCTTCAACCGTTGCAATCAGCCCGTGCAGATGCAGCCTGGCCGTGACTTCTGGTGGCACGAACTGATGGCCAGGGCGTCGGCCAATTGCCCAGCCGAACCGCTTGACAGCGAACACCCGCTCTACATTCTCTACACGAGCGGCTCGACCGGCAAACCCAAGGGCGTTCTCCACACCACCGCCGGATACCTGCTTGGCGTCTCGACTACGCATCGCTGGGTATTCGATTTGAAGGAAGACGACACGTACTGGTGCACGGCGGACATAGGCTGGGTCACTGGTCACAGTTACACCGTGTACGGCCCTCTGTCGAACGGAGCCACTATCGTACTGTACGAGGGCGCGCCCAACTATCCGCATGAGGATCGTTTCTGGGCCATCATCGAAAAGTACCGCGTGAGCATTCTCTATACAGCTCCCACGGCCATTCGAGCCTTCATCAAGTGGGGAGACCACTGGCCCAAACAACACGATCTGTCCAGCCTTCGGCTCCTGGGCACCGTGGGAGAGCCCATCAATCCTGAAGCCTGGATCTGGTACCATGAGGTCATCGGTGGTCGTCGCTGTCCCATCGTCGATACCTGGTGGCAGACGGAAACTGGCATGATCCTGATGGCTCCGCTTCCTGGCGCTACGCCGACGAAGCCTGGTTCCTGCACCCTGCCGCTCCCAGGCGTCGTGCCGGATGTCGTGGACAAGTCCGGCAAGTCGGTGGGCAAGAACGAGGGCGGCTTCCTGGTCATTCGCAAGCCCTGGCCGGCCATGATGCGGACTATCTTTGGCGACAACGAACGCTACAAGTCGCAATACTGGTCCCAGATCCCGCATTGCTACTTCACGGCCGACGGCGCCAGGCGAGACGAGGATGGCTACTTCTGGATCATGGGGCGCGTGGACGACGTGCTGAATGTCGCAGGGCATCGCCTGAGCACGATGGAAGTCGAGAGTGCATTGGTGAGCTACCCCAAGGTGGCGGAGGCAGCCGTCGTCGGCCGACCTGATGAGATCAAGGGCGAGGGCATTACCTGCTTTGTCACGCTGGAGAGTGGAGTCCAGCCGAGCGAAGAATTGAAGAAGGAACTGCAACAGCACGTTGTGAAGGAAATCGGGGCCCTGGCCAGGCCCGATGAGATTCGCTTTACCGATGGCTTGCCCAAGACTCGCTCTGGGAAGATCATGCGCCGTCTGCTTCGCGACATCGCGGCTGGGCGACAAACGACGGGGGATACGACAACGCTGGAAGATTTCAGCATCCTCGCCAAGCTCCGCGAGGAAGATGAAGGATGAGGAGATGTCATGCCTCCTAGGGTTCCTTATACTGGCGGTTCCCCAGGGGGAAGCGACTAGGCTTGTGGACTTGTCTCCTGCCTCCGCAGGGGTTGCGGGTCCAACTCCACCGAACAATGCCGCCCATACGGGCCGCCCTCTGCCCGATCGCCTCGACCTAATGCCCAACGTCGGCCCCGAGGAGCTTCCGCCGGTCACCACGTGGCGGGCCTGGTTGAGTCTTGTCCTGATCGGCCTTTCTGCGGCATTGATGATATGGCTGGCCGCTCGTTTGCTGCTAAGGCCTCGCCCCGCACGTGTGCCTTCCCCAGATGAAGAAGCTCTCGCTGCACTCCGGCTCCTTAGCAAGCGAGCTATTGGCACCGAGGCGGATGCCTGCGAGGTCAGCGACAGGTTGTCCGAAATCCTGAGAACCTACCTGCAACGTCGTTTCGGCGTCCATGCCCGAGAGAGCACGACGGCTGAGCTGTTGCAGATGCTTGCTCGCTTGTCTGCCCTGCAGGAGACTCAACGAACTTCCATTGCTGAAATGCTCCGGATCTTCGATCTCGCCAAGTTTGCAGGGATGCCTCCTTCTCCCGATCAGTGCGGCCGCCTGCTTGTGGGAGTTCAGGAACTTGTTGAGGCGACCTCTGCAGACTTCAACCGATCACGGCGGCCAGTATCGTGATGTCGTCCGTGGCCGGCTGCTCCCCCCTGAATCCATCGACGCTTTGTATCAGTTGCTGGGTAATGGAACGGGCGGACTGATCCCCCGATGCTTCCAGAACCTCGACGATCCGCGCGGCGCCAAAGTACTCGCCGTTGCGATTTCGGCAGTCGGGAACTCCATCCGTGTAACAAACCAGTCTGTCACCCGCTGCCAGTTGAATGGTTTGCTCCGCGTAATCCGCCTCTGCCATGACACCGAGCATCAGGCCTCGGGCAGAAAGAGGTTGTGCTTTTCCGGAATCCGCACGCAGAAGATAGGGATACGGCTGCCCAGCATTGGCGAAGGTGAAACTCCGAGCCGAGCGATCGAGAACGCCGTAGAACGCAGTAACAAAATGCTCGCCGCTCAAACCGTGCAACTGTCGGTTCATGCTTGAAAGCACGCGCGCGGGTGAGAGGGTGGTTCGCGACGCTGTCGCGAAAGCCGTCCGCGCCATCAGAGCGATCATCGCTGCAGGAATGCTATGCCCGGTGGCGTCGGCGATGATGACTCCAAGATGCTGGTCTGAGGGGGTGGCGAAATCGTAGTAATCGCCGCCAAGTGGATCGAGCGGCAAGTACAGCGCTGCCCATTCGACTTCGGGAAGTTTTGGCGTGGTCTCGGGCAAGAGCCTGGCCTGTATCTTGCCTGCCATGGTCATGTGGTAGCGAAGCTCGGCGTCTCGGTGCTGAAGCCGCTCGTTGGCTTCCCGGAGTTCCAGCGTGCGCTCCTCGACCATACGATTCAGCTGCTCGTTGCTCCGGCTCATGAGGTCGCGGGCGGTCAGGATGCCAACGACTCGGCCCTCTTCCATCACGGGCAGATGGCGAACCTTGAGGGTATCCATCTGCGCCCGTGCTTGCTCCCAGGTGGCTTCCGCGCTGATGCTGTACAGCTTCCGCGACGTCCAGTCAGAAACGGGGCGCTGCCGCCAACCGGGGGCGGCTTCGGCAGCGTGGCGAAGCATGTCGCGCTCGGTGAAAATCCCGACAATTTCCGCTTCCGATCCCACGAGGACTGCACCAATGCGCAGCCTGTTCATCAGGGCGACTACTTCCAGCACCGTTTGCTGGGGGGGCACCACGACTGGATTGGCCACCATGATCTGTCGCACCGTCAGCATCGGCCCTGGAATCATGGCTTGCTCTCTGCTTTGCTGAGTATTGAACTGGCCAAACCCTGGTTGCAGCCCAGGGTTGATGCTACACTCCAACAGCGCCGGCCGGCAAGACAAGGCCTGCTCACGTAGGTTTTCTCCAGGGAGGCAGCCCGCCATGGACGCTTCGCATGGTCTGGTTCGCTGCTTGCAACATGGACACATCGCGCTGATCCGCATCGAGGGGCGGGTGAACCTGTCCCACAGCCCGGGAGTTCGTTCTTTTGGCCTGCGCTGGCTCCAGGAGCCTGAGCACCTCCTCGTGTTCGATCTGCGCCAGTGTCGCCATATGGACAGCACCTTCGTGGGCACCTTGCTTTTTCTCCAGCGACACGTTGAAGAAGGCGGTCGAGGCACGCTGATTCTCGCTGCTCCATCAGAGGAATGCCTTCGCATTCTTGGCGACATGGGCGTGAACGAGGCGTTTCGAGTTGAGGAGAAAGAGGTCCTAACGCCTGGCAACTGGACAGTGCTCGAGCTAGACAAGGCAGCCCAGATGCAGGTTCGCGGGTGCATAGTGGATGCCCATCGCGCACTGGCATCGACCCCAGGGCGTGCCGGCGAGCAATTCTTGCGAGTGGCCGAGTGCTTTCGCGATGACGATCAAAAGCCAGTCTAATTATCGCTACGGAGGTTCGGAGCCTGCCATGAGCGACGCCAATCTTGCCAGCTTGTTGCGCCGTCAAACCGCTCGATTGGGACCGCGAGTCGCCCTGCGTTATCGCAGGCATGGCCTCTATCACGATCTGACCTGGAACGAGTATCTGGATCGCGCCTTCGCGGGGGCCGCGCTGTTGATCGAGGCGGGAATACAACCAGGAGACCGTGTCGGCCTGTGGTCCGAGAATCGGCTCGAATGGCTGCTGGCCGATCTTGCTATCCTGACCGCGGGAGCGGTGAATGTACCCGCCCACTCCACCTTGGCTCCCAAGCAGGTGGAAACACAGTTCGCGCATGCCGAGATCAACTGGCTGTTCCTCGCCAGCCCATTTCAACTCGAACAGTTGAGGCCTCTGCTCGGCAACATCCCTGGGCTGAAGGGAATTGTGCTCTTTGACGGTCCAGCAGCTCCCAATTCCCAGGATTGGGCCAGCTTTCTTGTTCGTGGCCAGCAGGCCCTGGCGCGTCAGCGCGGGGAAATTGACCGGAGACTTGGCAGGATTACCAGGGACGACCTCGCCACGATCATGTACACCTCGGGGACCACCGGCAACCCGAAGGGAGTCATGCTCACGCACGGCAACTTGCTGAGCAATGCCCAGAGCATGCTGATTGGGTGTGGAGTCAATGAGAACAGCATCCTGCTGGGGTGGCTGCCGTTGAGCCACATCTACGCCAGGCTGGTGGATCACTACGTTCATCTTGCCGCTGGCTGCACGTTGTGCCTGGCAGAGTCGCAGGAATTGCTCCTGCAGAACATTGCCGAGATTCAGCCCACCAGCATTTCCTCGGTGCCTCGGTTTTACGAGAAAGTTCTCGCGGCGGTCGGTCCAGATCGCCTGAAATCCGTGTTCGGTTCGCGGATAGAATGGCTCAATTCCGGAGGCGCCCCCCTGCCCCTGGCCATCGCCCAGGCGTACGTCGATGCGGGGCTGGTGATGCTGCAAGGCTACGGGCTGACAGAGAGTTCGCCCGTGATTTCCTTCAATCGCCGCGAGTCGAATCGGCTCGGCACCGTGGGCCAGGCGGTGCCTGGCGTCGAGATCGCCATTGCCCCAGACGGCGAGGTGCTGACCCGCGGCCCGCATGTCATGAAGGGCTACTGGAAAGATCCCAAAGCGACGGCCGAAGTGCTGCGCGATGGCTGGCTCTACACCGGCGACCTGGGACGGCTTGACGACGACGGCTACCTGACCATCACGGGCCGCAAGAAAGATCTCCTGGTGCTTTCCAACGGTAAGAAGGTCATCCCCTCGGAGCTGGAAAGCCTGCTGCTTGCTGAGCCGTGCATCGACCAGGTTGTCATTACGGGCGAAGGCAGGCATTTCCTCACCGCCTTGATCGTACCCAATTTCGAGAAGCTGAGGGCGGCCCTCGCGGCAGAAGGGATCCGTGAGCCCGACAACGCTCGACTGGTCCAGCACCCCAGGGCCGTCGAATTCATGGCCAAACGCATTGACATGGCCCTGTCGCAGGTTGCAACCTGGGAGAAGATCCAGAAGTTCGTCCTGCTCGAGAGGCCATTCTCCCAGGAAGCGGATGAACTGACCGTCAGTCTCAAGCTGCGCCGCGGCGTCATC
>Ga0073934_10004913_pt1 | contig 21496 bp, 10 predicted proteins | sample LarsenN4metaG_FD_76834 | JGI IMG/M metagenome (GOLD analysis project Ga0073934, IMG submission 76834) | Hot spring sediment bacterial and archeal communities from British Columbia, Canada, to study Microbial Dark Matter (Phase II) - Larsen... ...
CGGGAAACCGGAAACGGGAAACCCTCATCCCACCTGTGACGACCAAGGAGCTCTCAGCCAATGGCCCGCGATCTCAGCCGCTTCCGCATCCCGCAGCGCAACCAGCCGGACTTTGACGACCAGTTCGCGGAGAACGACTACCTTCCGCCGGAGGTGGAAAACTACCTGCGCCGGGCGCGCCAGCGTCCGTACGTCATCCGCGGCATCATCGCCGGCGCCCTGATCGCGCTGGGCGGCGTGTGGCTCATCCTGGAGACGCGCCGCCGGCGGCAATCCCCGACGGCCGCGCTCGAAAAACTCCCACTAGCGATGTAACTAGCTGTCCTGTAAGCACTTACGTCGGTGACCGCCGTCACTTCCTTGTCCTCCTATCGGGCGTAGCCTTGCCTGCAGGAGGCCTTATGCCGAACCTTTTTCCCACGTTCGTCCACTGGGCAGCGCGCGGGCTCGCTCTGCTCGTCGCCGGATTCTGCCTCTACCTGTTCCTCGCGGAGGTCATCGCCCCGCACTCCCGTGCTCCCGTCGGCTTCACCGAGTGGGGACAGATCGCCCTGTTGGTCACCGTCGTGGTCGGCATGCTGCTCGCGTGGAAGTGGGAGCTGCCCGGCGCGGTCGTCTCCCTGCTGGCGCTCGCCACCTGGGCCACCCTGGTGCCGCTGAACCGCTTCCCGGACATCATTGTCCTGCTGGCCGCGCCCGGGCTGCTGTTCATCAGCGATTGGGCCCTGCACTACGGCCTGGAACACAACCGGCATCCGTAGTCCGCTTCTGGCTCTCGGCTGTCGGCTATCAGTTGCGGGTTTTTGCGTCCTTTGCGCCTCGCCGGTGCGGCTGGCAGCCGGCGGCTGATGGCTGACGGCTTTGCCTTATAATCAAACGTTCAAATCCGCACACAGGACGACACCGTATGCCTCCGGTAATGGCTACCATCCCCGCCCTCAAGGACACCTACACCCAGCTCCGCACGCGCATGGAGAAGGCCGTGGCCGACTTCCGTAACAACATGGCCTCAACTCGCACCGGCCGCGCCAACGTGCATATGCTCGACGGCGTGAAGGTCGACGCCTACGGCAGCGAGATGCCGCTCAACCAGATCGCGCAGGTCCACGTCGCCGACGCGCAGATGATCACCGTCACCCCCTTTGACCCTAGCACCATGCAGGCCATCGAGAAGGCGCTGCGCGCGCCGGACTTCGGCTTCAACCCGCAGAACGACGGCAAGATCATCCGCATCCCCATCCCGCCGCTCACCGAAGAGCGCCGCAAGGAGATGGTCAAGCACCTGCACAAGGTGCTGGAGGACCATCGCACCGCGGTGCGCAACATCCGCCGCGACGGCAACGAAGCCATCAAGAAGGCGCTCAAGGACAAGAAAGTCACCGAAGACGAGGAGAAGCGCTCGCTCGACGAGATCCAGAAGCTCACCGACGAAGAGATCAAGAAGATGGAAGAGATGTGCAAGAACAAGGAAAAGGAAGTGATGTCGATCTGAGCGCTTGAACTTGTTTCTTGTCATTCCGAGGGGCTTTAGCCCCGAGGAATCTGCTTTTCGCGGGGAAAAAAAGGGCGCACCCACCGGGTGCGCCCTTTCATTTGGGGGAGGGCCGAAAGACCTACATCAATGCTGGAAAACTGACACCCGCACCGTGCCGCTGGCCGAGACCGAACCGCCGGTCGAGTTACAGCTCCGGATCGTCACCGTATTCGGCGACGAGACGAAGCCCATATAGATCAGGTTCGCCGCGCCCAGCGAGCCGTCGACCCCCAGCGCCACGCTGTCACCCTGCGCCGCGCCGGTCACCGTGACCGTCTGGCTGGCGTCGCAGCTATTGGCGCCGAGCGTGTAGCTGACGCTCCCCGTCGCGGACATGTACTTGGACAGCGCCGTCCCGCCGCTGCCGATCTTCACCGTGCCCGTTACGTCCAGCGTGGCCGTCGGTGCGGTATTGCCGATACCTACACTGGTGCTCGCGTCGCCCAACACCAGCGAGTTGCTCTGGGTGACACGAGCGCCGGCGCCGACCGCCGTCGCATTCGTGAGCTGGGTCGCCGTGCCGGGGCCGGCGTTGTAGCCGAGGAAGGTATTGTTCGAGCCCGTCGTAACAGCGTTGGCCGGAGTGGTGGTGTAGCCGGCGGCCCTGCCCACGGCCACATTGCGGAAGCCGGTGGTGACCCCGCGCAGCGCGTTGGTGCCGAGCCCAGTGTTTTCCGTGCCCTGCGTGTTGCTCAGCAACGCGTTCACTCCCACCGCCACGTTCTCAAAGCCGATCGTGTTGAACGCCATCGCGGCCTTGCCGACGGCCGTGTTCTGGATACCGGTCGAAGTCGCGTTCAGCGCGCTGGAGCCCACTGCCGTGTTGTCGGTCGCGGTGGTGTTGGCCGAAAGCGTCAACTGACCGACGGCCGTATTGTCATTGCCGCTGGTGTTGTTCAACAGCGCGTCCATGCCCACTGCAGTGTTGAACGAACCGGTGTTGGCTCCCTGTAGCGCCCGGCGCCCCACGGCGGTATTGGAAGTACCGCTGCTGAGTGCCGCTAGCGCCGAGGGGCCCACGCCCACGTTCTGCGTGCCGGTCAGCGTGAAGTTGCCGGATGCGGAGCCAAGGAACGTGTTGTTGGTTCCGAAGCTGTGGATGAATGAGATGCTGTTCTGAGTAATCACGCCGGTGGTCGAGTTCGACGTTGTGGGCATCGCCAATGCCGACGCCGTGCTGGCGACAATACCCGTCAAAGCCGCGCCGCTGCCGACGAACGAAGTAGCTGTGATCGTATTGGCGGAGAAGTTTCCGCTAGTGTCGCGCGCCACAATCGCACTGTTGACGTTCGCGGCCGTCGCGGTCGTCGCCGAGTTCGGGATGCTCGTCAAGCTGGCGCCGCTCCCGCTGAAGAGACTGGCAGTCACCGTGCCCCCGGCGGTGATGTTCTGCGCCGAGAAGCTGCCGCCGGTGTCGCGCACCACGATAGCGCTGTTGATGTTCGAGGCCGTCGCCGTCGTCGCCGAGTTCGGGATGCTCGTCAAGCTGGCGCCGCTCCCGCTGAAGAGACTGGCAGTCACCGTGCCCCCGGCCGTAATGTTCTGTGCTGAGAAGCTGCCCCCGGTGTCGCGCGCCACGATCGTACTCGCCGTATTGTTGGCGGTCGCGTTCGTCGCGCCGTTCGGGATATTGGTCAGTCCGGAACCGCTGCCGCTGAAGGTTGCGGCGGTGACCGTGCCCCCGGCGGTGATGTTCTGCGCCGCGAAGCTGCCCCCGGTGTCGCGCGCCACGATCGCGCTAAAAGTATTGTTGGAAGTAGCGGTCGTCGCCGAGTTCGGGATGCTCGTCAAGTTGGCGCCGCTCCCGCTGAAGAGACTGGCGGATACCGTGCCCCCGGCGGTGATGTTCTGCGCCGAGAAGCTGCCCCCGGTGTCGCGCGCCACGATCGCACTAAAAGTGTTGTTGGAAGTGGCCGTCGTCGCCGAGTTCGGGATGCTCGTCAATCCAGAACCGCTGCCGCTGAAGGTTGCGGCGGTGACCGTACCCCCCGCGGTGATGTTCTGCGCCGAGAAGCTGCCCCCGGTGTCGCGGGCTACGATCGCGCTAAAGGTGTTGGTGGAAGTAGCTGTCGTCGCCGAGTTCGGGATACTCGTCAATCCGGAACCGCTGCCGCTGAAGCTTGCGGCGGTGACCGCGCCCCCGGCGGTAATGTTCTGCGCCGCGAAGCTGCCTCCGGTGTCGCGCCGCACCAAGGTGTTGGGCGTATTGGTTGATGTGCCACCGCCTGCGCTAACATTCGTCAACGCCGAGCCATCCCCGCTGAACGCCGTCGCGCTCATCGTGCCCGCCACGCTGGCATTCCCGTTCGTGCCGTCTAGGGTCAGCACGCCGGGCGCCACGAACGACGTGCTGCCGAACACCAGCTTGTTGTTGCCCTGACCCGCACCCGGGCCCGTCGCCTGTACGAACCAGTCCTGGCCCGCGCCGCCCGAGCTGGGCTTGAATTCGAGCGCCGCGCCCGCGGCGTTGGTTGATTCCATTCGCGCTTGGGTGATTGCGCTGCCCACTACATGCAGCCGGGTGGCCGGCGTCGTCACCCCCACGCCCACGTTGCCCCCGAAGAACGCACCGCCATCCACCGCGCTCAGGCGGATGGCCGCATTGGTGTTGGCCGTGATACCCGGCAGGCCGTTGATGCTGAAGCCCACGCCCGTCACTGGCTCGTCCGCGGCCTTGGTGATCAGGAAATCACCGCCATTCATGCCGTTGCCGGTGCATAAGCTGTTGTTGTTGCAGTAGTAGAGGCCCCATCGCGGGGTCCCTTCTTCAAATATCCAGGTATTCAGTTCGGTGGTCGTGCTCCGCAGGAAATGCCCGCCGGAGCTATTGTTCAGGATCTGTGCCGCTCCGGTGCCCAGGACAACGTCCGAATTGAAAGTCTGAGTGGTGGTAAAGGTGTTGGCAGCACCGGTCTGCGCGCCGCTGATCCCGGTAAGTCCGGAACCGTCTCCCACGAACGCCGTGGCCGTCACGGTGCCCGCTACCTCGAGTCTGGTTGTGGGTGTGCTCGTTCCGATTCCCACGTTGCCGCCACTGGTGATCCGCAGCCGCTCATTAGCGGTGCTCAGGGTGCGAGTACCGAACGCGAGGTATCCCAACTCGCTGCCGTCCGTATTGTTCTCCTTGCGCCCCCAGATGTATGCAAACGGCACGCCGGTCGCCCCCGTGTACAGCCCTCCGAATCCGAGGGTGCCGCCAACGTCCGCTGCTTGCGGATCCGTCGACGCGATGAACAGGTTTGCGTTGCCCGAGGCCACCGTGACACTCTTGGCTCTGATCTGCGAGGCAATTCCACTCGCTGACGCATCGAGGACGTCGAGCTTAAGGGAAGGCGTCGTCACCCCGATGCCCACATTCCCATTACTCAGGACGCTCACCCGGTCGCCCGCCGTGCCCGTGCTGCCGCTCTTCATCCTCAAAGCGCCGTCGAACCAGAGCACGGTCTCATTCGGGTTGATGCCGCTGATGCGCTGCAGGCCGGCCGTCAGCGCTGTTTCCGTGGAGGCTGCCGGGAAACTGACCATGCCGCTCAGACTCACGTTCTGCGCCGCGAAGCTGCCGGTGCCGTCGCGCTGCACCAGCGCATTCGGCGTATTGGCCGAGGTGCCGCTGCCCGCGCCCGCCGCCGTGGTCTGCACGCTGCCGTCGGGGAAGCGGAAGCCGCCGGACTGGGAATGGATCTCGCCCGCCGACGTGATCGTGCCGCTGCCCACCCAGTTCGTGCCGAATACCTGGCTCGCGACAATGTCGCCGTCCGACTGCACCGCGAACCGCTGCAACCCGCCGTCGCCGATGCCGCTGATCAAGATTGCCGAACCAGCCGTTCCGGCCGTGTTCAGGAACTGGGCTGCGACCCCCGTGCCCAGGGTCGCCTCGCCGCGCACGCCCACGCCGCTCGCGGCGTGCGTGGTGCCGTTCACGCCTATCCCGGTGCCGGTAGCGTTTTGCGCCACCCCTTCCACGCCCATCCCGGCGCTGCTGAACACGTTCCCTCGGACGCCGCGACCGAAGCCAGTGGTGCTATTGGCACTGCCCTGTACGCCTACCCCATTGTCGGCGTTGGCCTCGCCGCTGACGCCGAGTCCGCCCACTGCATAATTGCGCCCGCGCACGCCGTATCCATTCGTGGCATTCGAGTTGACGGTAAAGTCCGTGTTCAGGCCGTAGTTGCCCTGCACGCCGGTACCATTCGTCATCACGGCATTGATCGTGGAGGCGAAGGAGTCACCGCGCACCGCGTGGCCCGCCGGGCTGAAGTTGATGCCGCGCACGCCGCTCGTCGTGCCCGTCGTAGAGGTCGCCCGCCCCAGCACGCCCGCGCTGTTGTCTGTGTTCGCAATGCCCAGCACGCCGATGCTGTTGCCCGTCCCGGTCGCCGTCGCGTTGCCGACCACGCCGCGCCCGTTGCTGGAGTCCGCCAGGCCCTGGGTCCCCACCCGCTGAGAGCCATCATTGATCGTGTCTCGGCCGATCACACCGCCGTTCGCGCCCGTGAACACTCCGGCCAAGCCGGTCACGGTCCCGGTCCCGTCCACACTGAAGACTTCACCCGAGCTGTTGTGGCCGCTCAGGATCTGCCCGTCGGCGTTGTTGGTGAAATGTCCGGCGATGGCGTTCGGGCTCTCCACTTCGGCCTCGATGCCCACGCCTTGCCCGGTGGTGTGCAGGTTCGACGCATACACGCCCGCTCCGCCATCGCTGAAGGTGAAGCCCGCGACGCCGGTCGGGCTTTCATTCAGCGCCGACGTGACATTGGTCGCCACGCCTACTACGCCCGCATTGCTCACTGCGGAGTTGGTCACGCCGAGGACGCCGATCGTCGCCCCGGTGGTCGAAGTGCCTTCGCCATAGATAGCAGCCGGGTTCGACTGCGGGGCGCCAAGGTTGAACGCCCCTCCCGGGGCCGTCTGCTGCGCGGATACCGTCGCCTGGCCGCTGCCGTTGACGCTGAAGATCTCGGTAAAATTGCTCCGCCCGCTAATGATCTTGCCGCCCGCGGTGTTGTTGAACATCCCCGCGGTGCCGCTGGCGCTGTTTGATTCGCCCAGCACGCCCACCCCGGTCCCCGCAATAGAACGCCCATACACACCGGCGTTGTTCGCTCCTGCGGCCAGACCCTCTACCGCCGGCCCCGTCCCGGAGTTCGTCGCCTTCACCAGGCCGCCCGTGCTGCTGGAGCTCGGCACCAGCACGGAGTTGACGTTCAGCGTCCCGCTCGTCGTCAATCCGCCGGTAGCGGTGAGCACTCCGTTCAGGTTCACGTTGCCGCTGGCGTCCACCGTAAAGACGTCCGTCGCGCCCGCGCCCTGGCCCACGAGCACCTTGCCGCCGGAGTTGTTGGAGCGGAACAGGCCCGCGGTACCGCCCGCGCTGGAGACCTCGCCCAGCACGCCGATGCCGTTGCCGCTGGTGTTCGTCGCCACGCCCGCCGCGCCGATGCCGCTGGGCGCTTCGCCGCGTACACCAGTGCCGGTGTTCGAAGTCACCGCGCCCAGCACGCCGACCGTGGGCCCGGAAGAGTTCGTCGCAAAGCCGGCCACACCGCGTCCCGCCGAGCCCGCGGCCTCACCGCGCACACCCACGTTCGAGGTCGCCGCCGGGCTGATCGCGATGCCCTGCACGCCGATGCCGGTCGGCCCCGCGCTTTCGCCCTGCACCGCCACCGGCGAGCCCGATGTCGCCGTGGCCTGGCCCAGGATGGTCGCGTTGCCGGAGCCTACGCCCAGGCTTTGCGCCCGGATCGCCGAGCCCGTGATCGAGACCGCATTCAAACCGAAGCCCGAGCCGTTCTGCTGGATGATGACCACTTCCACCGCGCTGGTGTCGCTGAAGCGCGCCGCGCCGTTGGGCGCGATGTCCTGCACCGTGGCCAGGATCGGCGGGTCCGGCGAGTAGAAGGCCTGGCTCTTCGCCTCCGCCACCGCCTTGGCTACGTACTGTTCCACTTCGCTGGTCATCACGAAGTCGCTCGCGCTGCGACCGCCCAGCTTGTCGGCATCTTCCGCCTTCAGCGCGAAGGGGACGCTGACCAGCATCAGGCGTTGCGCGCTCGCACCTTCATCGGCACCCGCTTTCGTCTCCAGCCAGCGCGCCTCGCCGCTGGCAAACATCGTGTTCGGGATGCCTGTCTTCTGCGACGCGCCCAGCATCACCGTGTAGCGCCCCTGCTCGTCTGCCGTCACGACCTGCGTCTCGCTCCACAGCGCCGACGCGCTCTGCTGCTCGGCGTACAGCGCGAACGTCACCGCGTGCTTCCCCGCCAGGGCGCGCCCCGCGCCGTCGCGCAGCACGCCGCTGAACTTCACCAGCCGCGGCACGCTCTTGCCGGGCACGTCGGCGCGCACCTCGCCCGTGGGCTGCTCAGCGTCGCGCTCGGCGCCGGTCTGAGCCACCAGGGTCAGGCTAAAGCTGGAAAGCAGAAACAATACGAGTAGCGAGAGACGGAGACGGGACATCGAAAGTGCTCCTTATCGGGTCGTTTGCAACAGGGGCCGCCCAAAAACGGGAATGGGAACAAATCACCGGTTGGGGATACCGGCGTTAATGCCTTGGGGGATGTCCGCAGAAGTTACTCCCGCTGCCCCTTACAGTCAAGGATTTTCAGCGACTTACAGACAGGCCTATAATCAAATCACCATGCCGAAGGTCGTCCATGCCGCCTGCCCCCATGACTGCCCAGACGCGTGCGGCATCCTGATCACTGTCGACGAGCTTTCCGGCCGCGCCACCAAGCTCCAGGGCGACCCTGCGCACCCCGTGACCCGTGGCTTTCTCTGCGCCAAGGTAGCCAAGTACTTAGACCGCGTTTATTCGCCGGACCGCCTGCTCTACCCCATGAAGCGGGTGCAGCCCAAGGGCCGCGATCACTTCGGCCCCGCCGCCTTCGAACGTATCTCGTGGGACGAAGCATTCGAGACTATCGTCGCGAAGATCCGCGCCGTCGCCGCCGAGTCCGGCCCCGAAGCCATCCTGCCCTACTCCTACGGCGGCACCCTGGGGATGCTCAACAACGCCTCGATGGACCACCGCTTCTTCCATCTGCTCGGGGCTTCGCAGCTCGACCGCACCATCTGCGCCACTGCCGGCGGCGACGCACTTATCACGGTCCTGGGCAAGAAGCTGGGCACCGAGCCGGAACAGTTCCGCCACGCGCGCTATATCATCGCCTGGGGTTCGAACATCCACGGCAACAACGTGCATCTGTGGCCGTTCATCGAGGAAGCGCGCCGCAACGGCGCCAAGCTGGTCGTCATCGACCCCTACCGCACCCGCACCGCGCGCCTCGCTGACTGGCACCTCGCCATCAACCCCGGCACGGACGTCGCGCTTGCCCTCGGGCTGATGCGCGTCATCATCGATGAGAACCTCTACGACGCCGACTACGTCTCCAAGTACACGCTTGGCTTCGACGAGCTGAAGCAGCGCGTCCGCGAGGAAACATATTCGCCGGAGAACGTCTCCGCGCTCACCGGGATCCCCGCGGCGGACATCATCCGCCTGGCGCGCGAGTACGCCGGCACGCACCCCGCCGTCATCCGCGTGAACTACGGCATCCAGCGCAGCCAGAACGGCGGCATGGCAATGCGCGCCGTCGCGATGCTGCCCTGCATCACCGGTTCGTGGAAGGAAGTCGGCGGCGGCTTGCAGCTTTCGCTCAGCGGCTCCTTCCCGCTCAACGACAAGTCACTCACTCGCCCGGACCTGATGCTGAAGAGCCCGCTGGGCCGGCCCGCCCGCGTCATCAATATGTCGGAACTCGGCAAGGCGCTGAATCACATCAGCGATCCGCCGGTGAAGATGGTCTTCGTCTACAACTCCAACCCCGCCGCCGTGGCGCCGAACCACAACGACGTCGTCCGTGGCTTCCTCCGCCCGGACCTGTTCACCGTCGTGCACGACCAGTTCTTCACGGACACCACCGACTACGCCGACATCATCCTGCCCGCCACTACGTTCTTCGAGCACAAGGAGCTGCAGAAATCCTACGGACACTACTACCTGCAGATCTCGGACCAAGCCATCGCGCCGCTGGGTGAGTCTAGGTCCAACGTCGACCTCTTCCGCGAACTCGCGCTGCGCATGGGCATGGACCAGGTCGACCCCTGCTTCCGCCAGTCGGTCGACGAGATGATCGACGGCGCCCTCGACTCTGACCATCCGTGGCTCGCGGGCATCGACCGCGCCCGCCTCGAGGCCGACAAGCACGTCCGCCTGAACTTTTTTAATGGAGTGGCGCATGATCCAACTGCGGTGACCGCAACTGCTGCGGCACAGGCTCGCAGCGCTGTCGGCGTTGCCGCTGCGTCCGCCGGCTCGAGGAATGAGGAACGAGGAACGAGAAACCTCACGTCGGGAAACGGGAAACCGGAAACGGGAAACCGACAAGACGCTGAGACCCACCCATTCCTTCCTTTCAAAGACGGCAACTTCCCCACGCCTTCCGGCAAGGCTGAGCTCTACTCCGCCGCCCTCGCCGCCAAGGGACTCGACCCGGTCGCGCGCTTCACCGCGCCCACCGAGTCACGCCACAACCGCGAAGCGGCGCACCAGTTCCCGCTCGAGCTGCTGGCGCGCAAGGCCGACAACCATCTCAACTCCACCTTCTGCAATCTGCCCGGCCACGCCAAGATGGAAGAGTCTGGGCTGCTGGAGCTTGCCCCGGCCGACGCCGCGCCGCGCAACATCAAGGACGGCGACCCCGTGCGCGTCTTCAACTCGCGCGGTGAAGTGCGCCTGACGGCGCGTGTCGACGGCGCCGTGCGGCCGGGAGTCGTCGCCGCCAAACTCACCTGGGCGCGCCTCGCGCCTGACAAGCTCAGCATCAACGCCCTCACCGCGGAAAACCTCACCGAGATCGGCGCCGGCGCCACGTTCTACTCCTGCCTGGTGCAGGTGGAACGGGCTTAGGCCTTCCCCCGCGCCCGGTCTATCGCCTTCTCGATCCTCCGCCGCTGCGTCACCGGATTCCGATAGTGGAAGATCGCGATCAACTCGTGACGCCGCACCGTCGGAGTAAGCTTCTGCCAGCCCTCATACGCCCGCGGGTACTCGTCCATCACGCGGCGGATCAATGGCGGCAGTTCGCGCTCGGCATCCATCGCCAGGTAAAGCGTCTCGGCCATCCGCTCCGCGCGCCGCCGCCGCGTCTCTGCGCTCTTCGCGCTGCTCACCAGGTTGCAGAAGTAGCGCCGCATCGAGCCGCTCAACTCCTGGTACCAGCGCCACAGGCTGCGGTCTTCCTTCAACGCCTTGAGCAACTCGGGCGGCTCTTTGACCTCGCGCGTCTCCGTGTCCGGTTCCAGGCGGAATGTGGCCATCGTCCCCGCTTGGGCGTGTCCGCACTTCTGCATCTCGCGCCGGATCATCAGGTAGTGCCGGCCGCTCTTGCTGGGGAAGGCGGTCGAGCGGAAGGCGAAGCCGTTGATCTCACCTTTCACCCGCAACTGGCGGCGCGTGCCCCAGGTCTTCTCCACATTGAACGGCAGATAGGCCACCGTCCATCCCAGCCTGCCTTCGCGCTCCAGCCGGACGCGGAACGTCTTCGCCTTTGCTTTCGCCATCGCCGCAGGATTGTACTCAACTTTTGCTGCGCTGGCGGGTTGATGACTTGGCAGGCCGCAACCATGCCCGACTGTCCCTTTTTTGCCACAGTTGGCGGCCCCAAATGGAGCATTTGATTAGGCTAAGCGAGCGCTTTCCCGTATAATTTCTTTTTTCCCGTAGGATGCATTGCAACGCCGGCGGCCCAGGGCTGGCTTAATCTAGACCAGGACTCTTCGTGCACTCATCTGTGGATACAAAAACCAGTCGCCCAGCACTGATTTTTGCCGCTTTGGTGGCGTTTTTTCTCTTTCTGCCGCTCGCTTCTGCCCAGCAGGCCATCATTGAGGACATCCAGGTCCGCGGCAACCGCCGCATCCCCGCTGAGACCGTCCGCTCCCGCATCTTCACTCGCGCCGGCGACATTTACGACGAAGCCGCCCTGCAGCGCGATTTTTCCTCCCTCTGGAACACCGGTTATTACGAAGACATCCGGATCGAGCGCGAGGAAAGCCCCAAGGGCTACATCCTCTATATCTACCTGCGTGAGAAGCCGACCATCCGCAGCATCGAGTACCGCGGACTCGGCGCGGTCACGAACAGCGAAGTGCTGGAGAAGTACAAGGAGCGCAAGGTCGGCCTCAGCGTCGAGAGCCAGTACGACCCCACCAAGCTGAAGAAAGCTGAAGTGGTCCTCAAAGAGCTCCTCGCCTCCAAGGGCCGTCAGTTCTCCACCATCCGCTCCGAGGTGCGTCCCATTCCGCCCGCCGCCGTCGCCGTGACCTTCGTCGTGCGTGAAGGCCCCAAGGTAAAGGTCGGCAAGATCGATTTTGAGGGCAACAAGAAGCTGAGCGACCGTCGTCTGCGCTCGGCCATGAAGAACACCAAGCCCATCGGCATCCCCAAGTCCATCTTCCTGGAAAGTCTTTTCGCGCGGACCTTCGACTCCACCAAGCTGCAGGAAGATGCCGAGCGTGTCCGCTTTGAGTACCAGAAGGCCGGCTATTTCAAGGCCATCGTCGGCGACCCTACTACCAAGCTGCGCGACGTGGGCAAGAACTACCTGAACCCGTTCAGCAAGGCCGGCAAGCGCGTCGACATCACCGTGCCCGTCGTAGAGGGCGACCGCTTCCGCCTCGGCGGCATCACCTTCAAGGGCAACAAGCAGATCACCAACAATGAAGTCCTGCGCAAGCAGATTCCCATGAAGGACGGTGACATCTTCAACACCGACCTCGTCCGCAAGGGCCTGGAGAACTTGCGCAAGGCGTACGGCTCGCTCGGCTACATCAACTTCACCCCCGTCCCGGACACCATCATCGATGACGAGAAGAAGCTGGTGCGGCTGGAGATCGACCTCGACGAAGGCAAGCAGTACTCGGTGCGCCGCATCGAGTTCGTCGGCAACACCACCACCCGCGACAAGGTCATCCGCCGCGAGCTCGCGCTCGATGAAGGCAGCGTCTACAACAGCGAGATGTGGACGTTCAGCCTGCAGCGCCTCAATCAGCTCCAGTACTTCGAAGAGCTGAAGCCGGAACAGGACTCTGAGACGCGCCGCAATGACCGCGAGGGCACGGTGGACCTCACCCTCAAGGTCAAGGAAAAGGGCAAGAACTCCATCGGCCTCACCGGCGGCGTGAGCGGACTTTCGGGCTCATTCATCGGCCTCAACTATGAGACCAACAACTTCCTCGGCCTGGGCGAGACCCTCCGCGTGGAAGCCAACGTCGGCAGCCGCGAGCGCAACCTGCTCTTCGGCTTCAGCGAGCCATACCTGTTCGACCGTCCGCTGAACTTCGGCTTCACCATCTTCAACCGCCGCTACGACTACAACCAGATCAAGGAAGCTGAGATCCTGCAGAACCAGGAGATCGACCTGCCCCAGGAGTTGCTCGACGCCTTCCAGAACTTCCGCTCGACCAGCACCGGTTTCACTGTGACCGCCAGCTATCCCCTGCGCCGCAGCGCAAAGCGTGTGGGCCTCACCTATTCGTTCGACGTCTCCACCGTGCAGACCTTCAGCGGCGCCTCCCAGCGGCTGTTCGAGCAGCTCGCCTTCCGCAACTTCTCCGGCCCGAACTCGCTCGAAGGCGTCATCACCAGCAAGTTCTTCCCCTCGCTCACCATCAACAAGATCTACAACCCGCAACGCCCGCGCGAGGGCTACAGCCTGTTCGTGGGCGGCGATATCTCCGGCATCGGCGGCAGCGTGGCCGCCATCCGCCCCATCGTGGAATGGAAGCACTTCATCCCGATGCACAACTTCCGTCCCAACAAGGAAGGCAATCACGCGCTGGGCTACCGCATCCAGGGCGCTTTCATCACCGGCTACCGCGGCCTCGTCGCCAACCCCAACGAGCGCTTCTACTCCGGCGGCGACCAGGACCTGCGCGGCTTTGACCAGCGCACCATCACGCCGTACGTCTTCCTCACCGACTTTGTCGAGATGCCGCTGATGAACCCTGACGGCAGCCTCGTGCCGCTCGACCCCACGAACCCGCGCCGCGGCCAAAGTGCGGCTTGCGCCGTCAACGGTGTCCCGGTCGGCTTCGGCTGCCAGACCGTCTCCATCCCCGTCAGCCGCATCACCCTGCCCGGCGGTGACACCAACCTCGTCGGCAACGTTGAGTACCGCATTCCGCTGATCGGGCCCGTTACCCTCGCGGCCTTCGCCGACGGGGGCGTGAACTTCATCGCCCGTAGCAGCCAGCTCCGCCTGAGCGACGTGCAGCTCAACGAACTCAACAGCCGCAAGTTCGGCTGCCCGGCCCGCGACGCCAACTTCAACTGCATCGGCACCCAGTCGCTCACGTTCTCGCGCACGCTCAGCGCCGCCCCGGGCACCAACCTCGTCCCGCGGCTTTCCACCGGCCTGGAGCTGCAGGTGCTGCTGCCCATCGTGAACGCTCCCTTCCGCATCTACTACGCCTACAACCCGCTCATCCTCGACACCACCATTCACACCCCGAACCGCGTCACGCGCGATATGTTCCCAGCAGGCGCGGCCGGTGAGTTCACCTACCGCCAGTCGTTGCGGAACTTCACCCCGTCCTACATCCTGCGCGAACCGCGCAAGACCTTCCGCTTCACGGTCGCCACTACCTTCTAAGCCGCATACCTCGTGGTGCGAAGCGTTGACGCTGCTCCAGCCTGAGGGCATACTTCCAGCACTTTTTGGACATTGCCTGTCCCCAGCCGGCAACTTGGTTCAAACGGGCTGCCGGCTAGCTTAGGAGAGATATGCGGCGATTGCTTGCGCTCGTTCTTGCGGTCCTCGTGTGCGGCAGCCTGGCGCTGTTCGCACAAGTCACCACTGGCTCCATCACCGGCACCGTCACCGATAGCGGTGGCGCCGTAGTTCCCGGCGCGAAGGTAACGGTCACCAACACGGCCACCGGCCTGAGCCGCGTTGTCGAGACCAATGCGGAGGGCTACTACCTCGTGCCCAACCTGCCTCCGGGCACGTACACCTTCCGCGTCGAGAAGTCCGGCTTTGCCACCGCCGAGCAGAAGGACGTCGGTGTGCTCGTCGGCCAGACCGTGAACCTGCGCCCTGCGCTGAAGCCCGGCGCCGCGACGGAGATCGTGGAGGTCACCGCCGAAGCGCCGCTGGTCGATTCCACCCGCTCAGACTTGGGCGGCGTAGTCACCCCGCGTGAAGTCGAGGCATTGCCGCTCCTGAACCGCACCTTCGCCGGCCTCGCGGTGATCATGCCGGAGGCGCGTCCCGTCGGGAACTTTGACCCGACCAAGACCCGCGTCGGCACCATCGCCTTCAACGGCGGCGACGGCCGCCAGGTCGACGTCAACGTCGACGGCGGCGGCAATAAGGACAACGTCGTCGGCAGCCTGCTGCAGAACTTCTCCTACGAATCCATCCAGGAATTCCAGGTGCTTCAGCATCGCTGGACCGCGGAGAGCGGGCGCTCGGTCGGCGGCGTGGTCAACGTCATCACCAAGTCCGGCTCCAACGGCGTTCACGGATCGTTCTTCGCCAACTTCCGCGACGAAGCCCTGCGCAAGTTTGATTTCTTTGAGAACCGCAGCCGCAAGCTCACGCCGGCCTTCAAGAAGCCCCCTTACAGCCGTCAGGAGATCGGCGGGTCGCTCGGCGGTCCGTTCATCGCGGACAAGTGGTTCTACTTCGGCGCCCTGGAACGGTTCCGCGAGCGTTCCACCAACGTGGTGCCGGCCAACCTGCAGCCGCAGTTGGCGGCCATTCCCGGCGCGACTCCGGTGAATGAGATTCCCACGCCGTATGACGACTGGCTGCTGACCGCCAAGACCGATATCCGGCCGTCTTCCCGGCACAGCATCTCGTTGCGCTACGCGTGGCAGAAGAACGCTTCGCCCAACGACCAGATCGCGGTCCCGGCGACCGCCGACCTGACCGGCGGCAACACCAACGAGAACATGCTGCATAGCGGCATCTTCAACCACACCTGGACCATCGCCAACAACAAGGTCAACCAGTTCGTCTTCCATGGCCAGGACTTCAACAATGCCATCCTGGCGGTCACCGACCGGCCCAACATCGTCTTCCCCTCGGTGCAGACCGGACAGAACGCCAACGTTCCCCAGGCGACGCTCCAGCGCAACTACCAGTTCCGCGACGACTTCTCCTGGACCGTGGGCCAGCACGCCATGAAGTTCGGCGCCAACTACATCCGCACCAAGATGGATGGCTTCTTCTTCTTCGGCGTCCGCGGTCATCAGGTGACCTTCTTTGATGATCCGCTTACCATCCGCAACAACACCAACGGTCTGTATCCGCAGGGCTTTGCCCAACCCGGCGCCGTGCGGCGCATCACCTTCTCTGACGGCCGCGGCGATCACCGGCAGACCCTGAACCAGCTTGCCTTTTACTTCCAGGATGACTGGAAGATCGGCCGCACCTTTACCCTGAATCTGGGCGTGCGCTGGGATGCCAACATCGGCAACCTGCCCGACCAGACCAACAACCGCACCATCCTGCTGCTGAAGCAGCTCAACGAGCCGCGCGCCCGCGCCATCACCGGCGATGCGGACAAGCTGAGCCGCACCACCCCGAGCTGGACCGAGTTCCAACCGCGTCTCGGCTTTGCCTGGGATCCGCGCGGCAACGGCACTTTCGTGGTGCGCGGCGGGTACGGCATCTTCTACGACCAGGTGTTCCAGAACCTCACGCTGTTCTCGCTCACCCAGAGCAACCCGGAGCTGTTCCAGACTGCGCTCGACATGAACAACTCCGCCGTGGGCGTGGGGCAGCTCTCCACCTTCCAGTACTGCACCACCGCGGCCTGCACCGCCTTTAACCCGCTGCCGCAGCCGCCCGCCGGCTTTAGCTTCGCGGACCTGGCCTTCGGCGGATTCGGCCGCATCAACGACCCGAACATGAGCGAGCCGTACATCCAGAAGTCGTCGATCGGCTTTGAGACGAAGCTCTGGGCGAACGGCAGCCTCTCGAGCGACTATGTGCACTCGCTGGGCATACACGAGTCGCGCGTGCAGGTCATCAACCCGCAGATCCGCCGGATCTGCGACGCCAACTACACCGGCTCCAATCCATCGGATCCGCGGTGCGTCCGTGGCGCCAGCAGTCGCTACTTTGACTCCGCGTTCATCGCCGCTGGCTTTGGCCTGCGTAACTCCGCCGGCGCCGCCGTCGGGCCCTGCACCCCGCCCATCGCGGCCGGCTCGCCGTGCCTCTCGGCCATCGCCCGCGTGGAGCAGATCAACATGATCGGCACCACCAACCGGTCGCTGTTCGACAGCTGGAGCACCACGCTGAAGCACCGCTCCAAGCGCTGGCTGCTCTCGGCCAGCTACATCCTGGCGAACTCGCGCTCCTGGGGCGGCCAGCCCGTGGCCTCCTACAGCGGCAACGGTATCGCCGTCACGCCGGAGGACCAGTTCCGGCCGGAGGAGTTTGGTCCCACGCGCATTGACGAGCGGCACCGCTTCGTCATGAGCGGCGTCTTCGACCTGCCTTGGGGCTTCCAGTTCTCACCCATCATGCAGTTGGCCAGCTCGCGGCCGTACTCGGTGAACTCGGGCGTCGACCTCAACGGCGACGGCCTGAGCACCAACGACCGCATCTGCGCCAACACCGATGTCAACACCATGTTCACCCAGCGCGGCAGCTCCGCCAACGTGCTGGCGCTCAACACCCGCGGCTGCACCATGCTGCAGGTGAACACCATGCGTGAAGGCATCATCACCGACCCGATCACCGGAACGGCGCTGGGCCGCCGCAGCGGACGCTACTTCAACGTGGATCTGCGTGCGACCAAGGCGTTCAAGTTCGGCGAGCGCGTCAACCTCAAGGCCTACGCTGATTTCTTCAACCTGTTCAACACCGAGAACCTGTCCTACGGCGGACGCCTCGGCCTCAGCAACGCGACCTCCCGCACCGCTTTCCTGCAGCCGGTCGCGCTCTATGGCCCGGGATTCGGCCCGCCGGTGGGCCGTCCGCTTACCATGCAACTGGGATTCCGCCTCGACTTCTAGGCGGATCTAAGCTCCAAGGGGGACGCTTTTGCGTCCCCCTTTTTTCTGCCTGCAACACGGTAGAATGGCGCGCCATGAGAATTCCTTCCCTGCTCCTGCTGCTCTCGCTCGCGGTCTCCGCCCAAACAACGACTCCAGCCCCACCGCGCAGCCCGTTCATCCAGCATGACGACCCGGTCATCGCGCTGGTGAACGTCCGCGTCATCGACGGCACGGGCGCGCCCGCCAAGGACGACCAGGCCATCGTCATCCGCGGCGGTAAGATCGAGAGCATCACTGCGGCCGCCGGATTCAAGCCGCCCGCGGGCGCCAAGGTCCTCGACCTCAAGGGACGCACGGCGCTCCCTGGCATCGTCGGCATGCACGACCACTTCTATTACCCGTCGCCCGCCATCAACGCCGGGCCCGGGAACCTGGCGTTGTATCCCGAGCACGCCAACAGCTTCCCGCGGCTGTATCTGGCGGGCGGCGTGACCACCGTTCGGACCACCGGCTCGGTCGAGACCTACACCGACCTCGAACTCAAGAAGCTCATCGACTCCGGCCGCCAGGCGGGGCCGCGCATCTTCGTCACCGGGCCGTACCTGGAGGGCAAGGGCGCCTTCACGCCGCAGATGCACGAGCTGCGCGACGAGGCCGACTCCCGCGAGACCGTCAACTATTGGGCCGACCGCGGCGTCACGTCATTCAAGGCGTACATGAACATCACCCGCGCGCAGCTCAAGGCCGCCATCGACGCCGCGCACGCCCGCGGCCTCAAGGTCACGGGCCATCTGTGCGCCGTGACCTTCCGTGAGGCGGCCGAGCTCGGCATCGACAACCTGGAGCATGGCCTGCCCGCGAGCTCAGACTTTGTCGCCGACAAGAAGCCGGACACCTGCCCCGGCGGCCAGGCCATGAGCCGCAGCCAAGCCGACCTCGACGTCAAGGGCGAGAAGATGCAGGAGCTGATCCGCTTCCTGGTGGCGAAGAAGGTCGCCATCACCTCCACGTTGCCGGTCTTCGAACAGTTCGTGGGCGAGCGCAAGGTGCCGCTGCCGCAGGGCGTGCTGGACGCGATGGCTCCGCAGGCGCAGGCGGCATATCTGGCCACGCGCAACCGCATCCAGAATGGGACCGGGGGCTGGACCGCGGCGCAACTCAAGCGCGAGATGGACTTTGAATACGCCTTCGTCAAGGCAGGCGGCACGCTGCTCAACGGCCTGGACCCGACAGGCATCGGCGGCGTCATCGCCGGCTACGGCGACCAGCGCGGCATCGTCCTCTTGGTCGAAGCCGGCTTCACCCCGCTGGAGGCCATCAAGATCTCCACTTACAACGGCGCCGAGTTCCTCGGCCAGCTCGACAAGTTCGGGACACTCACGCCGGGCAAGTTCGCCGACATCGTGGTGGTGAGTGGCAACCCCGCCGAGAAGATCACCGACGTGGAGAAGGTGGAGCTGGTGTTCAAGGAAGGCGTCGGGTACGACGTGGCGAAGCTGCGGGAGAGCGTGCGCGGGACGGTGGGGATAAGGTAGCGTGAAACCGATTCGAACTTTAGCTTGGGTGGTGTTTTTCGGACTCCTCGGGGCGGGGTTAACAGACCTGCCGAAACATCATCGCGTTAACGGTGTAATTGTCAGCTCCACCGCCGATCCCAATGTCGTTCCGTACACCATTCTAGGCATGCTAGTGGGTCTGGGCTTCAGTTACCTTCATGGGCGTGTGTCGGAATGGCTAGTCAAACGTGCACCTCAGCCGCGCAGCGGCGCCGGAGAATAGACTGGCAGCTCAAACAATGATGCCCTTCCACACCTTTCGGTATGGAAGGGCACAGTAGCAGGCGAACCTGTAAGCCGAATTCTGTACCCCGCTTGCGCGGGACGACGATCATTCCTCTAGGCGACGCGTTGCCGCGCCGCTCCAGCGACCTACCCAGAGTTTTGACGCGCCGAGCCAGCGCGTGCCCGCTGCCGAAACAGCGAGACTCACTCCCTATTTGGTCTTGCTCCGTGTGGGGTTTGCCCTGCCCTCAACATTGCTGCCGAGGCGGTGCGCTCTTACCGCACCTTTTCACCCTTACCGGCTTTTTTCTGAGGGCTCCGCAGCAAGCTGCTTCGCCCTCGCGGGCCGCGACAAGCGCGACAGCTTGCGCTGCCCGCTCACCCGGCTCTCCCGGCGGTATATTCTCTGTGGCACTTTCCGTCGAACGGCCTTGACGCCGCCCTCCCGGACGTTATCCGGCACACTGCTCTGCGGAGTTCGGACTTTCCTCTCCCGCTCCGCGCAGCCCGGACAAGTCCGGCGTCCGCGGGGCGGCAGCGACCGTCCGGTCCGCCTGCCAACCTCTCTATTATAGCGTGGTTTTCCGGGGCCGGAACCCACCACAAAGCCACAAAGGACACAGCGGAACACAAAGAAAACCAGGGATAAGAAGAAGATGCTTCGGCACCTGCACACCACAGAAGCTGATGAGCCTTTGCTTTCCTTGTTTGTCTTTGTGTTCCTTTGTGTTCCTTGGTGTTCTTTGTGTCTTTGTGGTGGGTTTTCGGGTGGCTGACGGCTGTGTCTTCGTGGTGGGTTTTCGTACTACGGCTGGTTGTGGAAGCTCACTGACGTCGCCAGCCCGGTAGCTCCGCGCGCTACGCGACGCTTGCGCGGCGGCGGCGCGGCCGCGGCATCTGCCTCCGCGCTGACCTCGGCGCGGCGCAGGCTCAGGTGCTGCGAATCCATCTTGTAGTGGCCAGCCAGCCGGATCCGTGCCGTGGCGGAAGACGCCGTCTGCAGCCACACGCCGTTGACCTCGTCATATTCCACCCGCACCGTCACTTCGCGGACCCACCACGACGGGTTCTTCGCCGGGCGGCCCTCCGCGCGGCGGACCATGAAGCGCTCGGCATCCACCCACGCATAGCCGTGGATCAGGTCCTTGGTCTGGCGCTTGGGGAGGAGCTTCAGCACGTAGCACAGGCGGTCGCCGCAGGCGCTGGTGCCGGTCAGCTCAAAGTCGTAATTGTCCGGGGTCACGCTGCTGATTCCCGGGTGGCGCGCCATGGTGGACTCATGCTCCAGCGCCTTGCGCACCACATTCTCCGCCATGCCGCCGGAGCTCTTCTTGATGGCGAAGCGCTTTTCGCCGGGCGGCAGGAAGCTGATCTCCGCCGTGATCTCAGAGTTGGCGCGGCGCTCTTCGTCCTTATAGACCTTGTACTGGCGCTCGGCGATGTAGGCCTGCGCCTGCCGGCGGCTGGCCTGCTGCGCCTCCACCATGCGGGCCACGACCTCCTGCACGGTGAGTTCCTGCGCCGCGGCCGAGGCCGCGAGGAACAGCACCGCCAGCATCAGCGGCGAGGCGGTCGCGAGATTTGAGCCGGAAATACGCACCACAGGGGTCCCAGGTCTTACCTAGCACTAGGGGATTAGAAGCAGGTGGTGCAGTGGGAGATTGTCGGTCTAGGTAAGTTTTTCGTGCCGGTTCTTGCAGAACCCACCACAAAGCCGCAAAGAGCAAAAAGAAACACAAAAAGTCGGTGGCGACACCGCTTGTGGCTGGAACAAGCCCGCAACTGAGCCGGAAGACTTCTTTACTTCTCTCCGCTTTTCTTTGTGTTTCTTGGTGTCCTTCGTGCCTTTGTGGTGGGTTCTGATCTTCTACACCGCGCGCTGGAACGGCTTGGCGCCGATGCGGTCGTATATATCCAGCATGCGGCGTACGGAACTTTCCCAAGAGAAACGCGCCACCTGCTCATAGCCGCGCTGCTTGAGGGTCTCGCGCAATTGCTGGTCGAGCAGCGCCGCCTTGATGCCGTGCATGATCTCAAAGACGTTCTCCGGATTCACCAGCACGGCCGCGTTGCCCACCACCTCCGGCAGCGACGACGTGTTCGACGTGACCACCGGCGTGCCCTGGGCCATGGCCTCCAGCGGCGGCAGCCCGAAGCCCTCATACA